>Ga0075425_100007422_pt1 | contig 11593 bp, 5 predicted proteins | sample SoiMethybrSBSTD4_FD_75300 | JGI IMG/M metagenome (GOLD analysis project Ga0075425, IMG submission 75300) | Bulk soil microbial communities from a Populus tree surrounding site in Tennessee, USA - Soil MetaG P. TD hybrid SBSTD4 | ecosystem: Environmental > Terrestrial > Soil > Tree plantation...
AAAAGCCAATTGCGTGCGGCCAAGATGGTTCTTAAGAGTTGCCAACTCCGTGCCTAATCCGATTTGTGGTTGTGTCGTAAGAACTGTGTTCGCGGATTGTCGGACGAGCTTCAGGGCGAGCAACACGGACATCAGCATGCTCACGTAGAAGAGGACCAGGGCCACTGCCATCCCGTATGAAACTGGGGGCGTGATGCCTTTTGCCAAGTCTTTCAGAAACGTTGCGCCAAGCACCATGAGTGCGGCTGCAATGGTCACCACGTGCTTTGCCCACTCGATCAAATAGGCGACGGCCTGCAATACTCTTCTATTTTGTTCATCAATGCCTACCTGACTAGTCAAATGGTCTCTCCCACGCACGAATGAACGTGTTCGATGAGGTAATTGTAGTAGCAAGCGGCATGACTCTCAATCGATGCTCCTCAGCTCTATCAGCAAACCAACGGGCACCAGTCTTGCCATGATAGGTGTGGTGAGGATGATTGCTCTGAGGCACTATCCATCCGTCGCCGTACGGAATGGAACCCTCATGGTTTTCTCCCTTTGCCCAAATGCGCTGATAAACGAATAGCTTTCCTAAAGGATTCAGGTGATCAGCAAGAACCTTGAAGACGGCGCGCTGGTGGCTTTCTTCGGGAATTGTGTTGAGGACATTAATTGCAATGATCAGATCAAAGCAGCGGTCTTTTTTTTGGAACTGCGATGGCGTCCAAAGTGTCACGTGAGGTTCGTGTGTGTCGCGAACCTCCTTTGCCTCATCCCTAAAGGCTTCATCGTATTCAACAGCATACACGTTCGGCGATGGCAATCCGGTCCGCAAGTGAGTCACATACCGGAGCCACGAACCGGCACCAAAATCCAGGACGTGGAGGCCGGCGCTGGCCGTTTTCCTGAACTCTTTGAAGACACCCAGGACCGCCTTCGCCGTCGCCATGCCACGAATTGCCCAGGAAGAATGCGCGACATTGACGGTGATTTGGGCGTTATCCAAATGGTAGCTGAAGATGGGCCCTTGATACCAGCGCCGACTGTCGCCCCGCTCAATCATCGAAGCCTTCATTGGTCGCAGAATCAGGCCGCATCGTCAACCGGCGATGCGGCGCGGCCAAGACCACCCACCGCGCCCAAGGCGTCCCGCCCCATCGCTCCGCGTCGCGCTCGTCTATCGCCCGTCGGCGCCACGCGCGTGTCGCTCAACCCCGCGTCATCCTCGCGTTTTTCGTTCCCTGTCTACTCACCTTAAACTAGCGCCCCCGGCGCGACTTGAACGCACGATGTCGTAACACGACTCGTATCCGCTGTCTGCTCGACTGACCCGTCACGTCATCGGGGCGCTCCTCTGATCAACGCGAGCGGGTGGCTTCGGAGCCGCGGCGGGGCTAGAATCTCGCTCGATGCGGTACTCGGCTTTGCTTCTTCTCTTTGCGGCTGTCTTGTCGACAGGATGCGGGTCGCAGCGCAACACCGGCGCCGCGCTCGTGACGGCGGGCGCCTTGACGGCAGCGATCGGCGCGTCGGCCGCGAGTGGCTCGCAGTGCACGTCGTTCGGTTGCTACCCGCAAAGACCGAGTGCCACGGGTGCGAAGGTTGCGCTCGCGGGGCTCGCGACCGCCGCCGCGGGATATGCACTCGTGCAAGGCGCACCTCAAGACCGCGTCCCGTCGCCCGCACCCGCGAGCCCGCCGAGCTCGAGCTGGCGCCTGGTTCGGAGCGATCCGATCGCGCCCGATCCCGCTGCGAACCCTGCCCCCGAAGAGGAGCCAGAAGAAAAGACGCCCTAGTATCCTGAGTCCGAGATTCGTAGATCAAATGACTGGACCCTGCAGGCTCGAATTCGAAGGGTCCTGACACCATGACATCTCTATTTGGCGGCATTCAGAGAGGTGCACGAAACTTAAACCACGTTTTAGTTTCGTGCATCCCGGATTGACCTCGCGCGCGAGCACACCTCGCGGCGCAACCATTTGGACACCAATCGAGGACTCACCACACTCGCACCTCAACGCGCGAGTGGCGTCGGACACCCTGACCCGATGTCCAAATCCTGCACTTGGAGGCGTTCTGTGGCCGGAACGCCCGCGTCGTTGATGGGAAATGCGAGCGTGACGTCGACGTCGACCTGCGTCACGAATAGCCCCAGACGCACAAGCTGAGAAGGCAATCGTTCATCCGCCTCACACGTCCATGATCGACACTTTCGCGCGCGCGACGGATAAGAGCCGCTGAATGTCCTCGGCGTCGTCGCTGATGACGTCCGCTCGGTGCCGAATCGACAGCACTGCCACGGATGCGTCGACGACGTCCTTCGTGCGCGTCCTGCCGAGCAATGAGCCGGCGGCGTGGGCTGCCGCCTCGTCGAACGGGACGACTTCGCAGCCACGAAGCAGACGCCTCATCTGTGCCTGCTTCGGAGACCGGCTTGCCTGCGCGACCACGGGGGAAGGCACCAGCGGGATGATGCCAGCTTCCAGTCGAACCCGGTGCTCGGCCCAAGTACGACGCTCACATCGATCGGCGGCGATCGCCGAATTTGAAGTAGCATCGCCGATCCGGGCATCGATTGTCGCGCCGGAGCGTTGTCTGGTCCGACAATCCGAGAGGGAGACGGGCGATGGGCGGCATGCGGGAACTCTGCGTCGGCGCGTTGGCGGTGTTGGCGATGGCGGGCTGCGGTCCGAAGATCAAACCTGGGCTCGTCGTGCATGGCGAGCCGGTCGGCGAGGTGGGCGCGAACGACCCAGGGTCGATCATCGTGGCGACGTTCGATCGCCCGATGGTCGCCGGCGCGGCGGTGGGGCAAGTCGCCGTCCAAGCGCCGTGCGTCGTTCGGCCGAAAGTCGAAGGCGAGTTTCGTTGGACGACCGACCACACGCTCGGATTCTTTCCGAAGACGGCGCTGCCGAAATCGACGCACTACGAGATCGAGGTCCCGAAGGGCACCCGCGCGCTCGACGGATACGGGCTCGACGCCCCGTTCCACTGGGCGTTCGACTATGAACGCCTCTCGATCGATCTTTCATTCCCGGCCAAAGCCGTCGCCGACGCGACCCGCTGGGCCACGCCCGACACGTCGGCCAAGATCGTGCTCACGCAGCCCGCGCTCGCCAAGAACGTGCGCCGCGCGTGCTCGTTCCAAGCGGAGAATAAGAAGATCGCCGTTGCGATCCCGAAGGAGCAGGACGACGACGCGCCGAAAAAGACGTTCGAGGTCGGTCCCGACGCGCCGCTCGCGCTCGACACGGCGTGGACGCTCCGCTGCGACGAGGCGCTCGTCGGCGTCGATGGCCCGCTCGCCCCGAAGCCCGCCGAGCTCGCGTTTCGCACGTACGGCCCGATGAAGGTCGTCAAGGTCACGCCTGTCGGGTACGACGTCAACCTCGACGAGGTCGAGATCGGGATCGAGTTTTCCAACCCGCCCGCGCGAAAGACGCGGCTGCCGATCCGCATCGAGCCCAAAATCGACGGCTTTCCGAACAACATGTACACGGACGGCTCGCGCCTCGTGCTGAACGCGCGCTCCCTCGATGCGATGACCGAATACAAGATCCACGTCGACGGCGCCGTCACCGACGTGTTCGGTCAAAAGCTCCCCGGCCCGTTCGATGCGAGCTTCGTCACCGGATCGGCGAGCCCGCGTATGGACCTCGAGACGGGCAGCTTTACCGTCGAAGCGTCGCGCGGCAACTACCCGCTCTGGACGCGCAATCTGACCAAGCTCGAGATCCAAGCCGCCGCCATCCCCGTGCCGAAGCTGCCGTCGCTGCTCGCCGCGCTCGACTTCTGGGACGAGCAGACCGTCGATCTCGCCAAGCTGAAGATCGCGTCCGTCAAAAAGAAAGTGCCGCTCAAAACGCGCAAGGATCATTGGGAACAGGTCACGCTCGATCCGAAGAAGATCCTTGGCCCGGAAACGCCGGCCGCGGGTTTCTACTACTTCGCCGTGCAGGCTCCGGAAGCGGAGAACGGCGAAAGGTCGCGCGAAGTGCTCGTCAACTTCACCGATCTCGGGCTCACGACGAAGCTCTCGTCCGAGTCGGGCCTCGTGTGGGCGACGCGCCTCTCCGACGGAAAACCGGTCGAAGGGGCGGACGTGACCATCATCAATCGCAAGGGCGAGACGAAGTGGCACGGCACGACCGGCGCGGATGGCATCGTGACGACGCCGGGCACCGCCGCGCTGCTCGCGGAGAGCAAGAAAGGTCGGCGCGCGCCGAGCGGCGAGGAAGACATCGAGGAAGAGCGATGGGGGCACGCGGCGGCGCGCCTCTTGGTCGTCGCGCGTTCGGGCGCCGACGCGACGTTCGTCGATCCGATGGCGAGCGGGGGGCTCTCGGTGTGGAACTTCCACGTCGAGCACGACTCGGCGCCCGGCCCCGAACGAATTCGCGGTTTCGTGCACTCCGACCGCGGGCTCTACCGCCCGGGCGACACCGTCCACCTGAAGGGGCTCGTGCGCGTGCTTCGCGCGGGCGAAGGTTTGCGCGTCCCGTCGAACGACGAGGTCGACGTCCGCGTGCGCGACCCGCGCGGCCAAGAGATCTCGCACCAGAAGAAGAAGCTCAGCCGCTTCGGAGGATTCGATCTCGACGTCGCGATCGCCGAAGACGGCAAGCTCGGCGACTACAGCGTGCACGCACAGGTCGCTGGCGGCGAGGTGGTCGAGCGTTTCCAGGTCGAGGAATACCGCCCTGCGTCGATCGAGGTGAAAGCGCGCGCGGCCAAGCCGTCGTACGTCGTCGGGCAGACGGCGAAGATCGAGTCGGAAGCGCGCTACCTCTACGGCTCGCCGCTCCGCGAGGGCAAAGTCAAGTGGTCGGCGCACGCGAGGCCGAGATCGGTCTCGTTCGAGGCGTTCCCGTCGTACAGCTTCGAAGACGCGCGGCGGTGGCGGCACTTTTGGGATCGTTCGAGCGAAGGTGAGACATTCTTCACCGAAGAGGAGCGCACGCTCGACGCGAACGGCAAATCGTCGCTCGCCGTCCCGCTTTCGAGCAAAAACATCACCGAGCCGGTCGACCTTCTCGTCTCGGCGACTGCCGAAGACGAGACGCACCAAGCGATCGCGGCGAACGTCGCCGTGCCGGTGCACGTGTCGAGCGCGTACATCGGCATTTCGACCGATTTTTACTTTGCCCAGGCCGGCAAACCGCAGACCATCCGCGCGATCGCCGTCGACACCCAGGGCAAGCGCATCGCGCTTTCGGCCAAGGCGACCGTCAAGCAGACGTCGTACAGCTGCGCCTGGGAGGCGTGGGGCTACCGCGGGAGCTACCGCTGCCAAGAGAAGGAGGCCGACGTCGTGTCGCAAGACGTCGCGATCGGCGCAGACGCGCCGGCGCAGATCGCGTTCACCGCGCCGTCGTCGGGGTCGTACGTCGTCGTCGTCGAGGCGAAGGACGCCGAGGGTCGCAAGGTCGCGGCCGCGGAGCGTCTCTACGCGTCGGGCGGCGGCGAGCCCGCGTGGCTCGTCGAGGATCAGGATCACTTCGACGTCCTCGCCGACAAGGCGAAATACAAGCCGGGCGACACCGCGCATCTGCTCTTGCAAACGACCGTTCCCGAAGCGCAGGCGCTCGTCACGATCGAGCGCGGCGGCGTGCTCGAGCATCGCCTCGCGGCGCTCGCGAAGGGCGCGCAAACGATCGACGTTCCGATCGGCGATTCGTACGCGCCGAACGTCTACGCGTCGGTCATGCTCGTCGCCGGCCGGACCGGAACGGGCGTGCGCGGACTGCCGTCGATGAAGATGGGCGTCGTCAACTTGCCCGTCGAGACCGTCGACAAGGATCTCAAAGTGGCCGTCACGACGGATCGGGAGACGTACCGTCCCGGCGACCAAGTGACGGCGACGGTGCGCGTGACGGATTCGCGTGGCGCGCCGATGCAGACCGAGGTGTCGCTCGCTGCGGCCGACGAAGGCGTGCTCACGCTGATCGGATTCAAGACACCCGATCCGCTCGCGAGCTTCTACGCTCCGTGGGGGCTCGGCGTGACGACGGCGACCGAATACGAGCGGCTCGCGAAGCTTCCGGAGCCGGGCGAAGAGCGAAGCGCGACGGGCGGCGACGGAGGAGGCGCCGACGGTTCCGGCCGGCTCGGCACGCCGCGGTCGCGCTTCCGCGCGACCGCGTTCTGGAACCCGAAGCTCGAAACGGACGGCGACGGAAAAGCAACGGTCACGTTCCCCGCGCCCGACAACTTGACGGCGTTCCGCGTGATGGCCGTCGCAGCCGACGCGACCGATCGTTTCGGCTCGGGCGACCGCCGCTTCACCGTGCGAAAGCCGCTCCAACTCCTCTCGGCCGTGCCGCGCTTTCTCAACGTCGGCGACGAGGTCGACGCGGGCGTGCTCGTCGTCAACGAGACGCAAGAAGGCGGCAAGGTCACGATCGACGCGGACGTCTCGGGCGCCGAGGTCGTCGGAAAGCACAAGCTCACCGCGTTCGTTCCCGCCGGCGGTCGTGTGCCGGTGTACGTCAAGACCAAGGCGGTGCGCGCGGGCGAAGCGACGTTCAAGTTCGCGGCGGCGCTCGGCGACGAGCGCGACGCCGTCGTCTTCAAGCTGCCGGTCAAATATCCCGCGCCGCAGGAAACGATGATCATCGGCGAAGGGAACGCGACCGCACCCGTCGAGCTCCCTGTGACATTGCCCGAAGGGATCATGCCGCAAACGGCGTCGATCGAGATCTCCGTCGATCCGGACGGGCTCGCGGGGCTCGAAGAGGGATTGCGCGATCTGGTCACCTATCCGTACGGCTGTCTCGAGCAGACGACCTCGCGGCTCATTCCGCTCGTGATGGTCGAAGAGCTCGCCAAGAGCCTGGCGCTGAAGGATCTCGACGGGCCGAACCTCCAGCACTTCATCCGCGCGGGTGTCGCGAAGATCGGCCGCCACCAGACGAACGAGGGAGGCTTCTCGCTCTGGATCGGAGGCGAGGCGGAGCCGTACCTTACCGCGTATGGTCTCTTCGGTTGGAAGACGGCGAAAGACGCCGGGCACCCCGTCGACGAAGAGAAGATGGCCGAGGCGATCGCGTATTTGAAGAAGAGCCTCGGCGAAGCGCCGCGCGCGGGCGGCGCGCACAACGAGCTGGGCGAGCTCGGGAGCCACGCGTTCGCGCTGTACGTGCTCGATCGCCTCGGGAAACCGGAACCGGGCTACGCCACGAAGATGCTCGAGCAGAAGAACGAGCTTCCGAGGTTCGGGCAAGCCTTCTTGGCGCGCGCGCTCGCCGGTTCGCTCGGCGCGACCGATCGCGCCGTGACGTCGCTTCTCGACGGGCTCGTCGCCGTGGCGAAGGAAGAGGGTGACGCGGCGACGATCGACGATCCGGCGGACCTCAAGTGGTACATGAGCGACAACGTCCGCACGACGGCGATCGTCGCCGACACGCTCGTCGCGCTGCGCCCCGCCGATCCGATGGTGCACAAGCTCGTGCGCGGCCTCATGAAGGCGCGTCGCTCGTCGCGCTACGGATACTCTTGGGGTGTGACGCAAGACAATCTGTACGCGCTCCTCGCGCTCACGAACTACGCGAAGAGTCGCTCGGGCGCGCCGGCCGCGGTCGACGTTTCGATCGGCGACACGCGCGTCCTCTCGGCGGAGTTCGGTGCGGGCGTCAAGGCGGCGGACCGCGTGCGCATCCGGCACAGGAGCGTGCCGCTCACCGAGGCGACGACGTTGAAACCGGTCGTCGTCACGCCGAAGAGCGGAAGCGTGCACTACGCGGTCTTGCTCCGGTTCCAGCGAGACCTCGAGCACCAGCGCGCCGCGCAGGAGGGCTTCACGCTGCGCCACGAGTACCTCGACACAACCGGAAAGCCGGTCGGCACGATGAAGGCGGGCGACGTGGTCCGCGTCCGCGTGACGGTCGAATCGTCCGAGCCTCGCGCGTACGTCGCGATAACCGACGCGCTGCCGGCAGGCTTCGAACCGATCCAAGCCACGTTCGCGACGACCGCGGCGCCGGCGCCCAATCAGCCGCACGATCCCACGTGGTGGATGAGCTACCAGGAGATGCGCGACGATCGCGTGGACGCCTTCGCCGATTATCTGTGGACGGGGCAGCGGACGTTCTCGTACATGGCGCGCGCGACGCACGCCGGGCGGTTCGTCGTTCCGGCGGCGACGGTGGAAGAGATGTACGTACCCACGACGCACGCGCGGCTCGCGCCCCAGTGGCTCGACGTGAGGGCGAAGTGAGCCGTCGCGTCCGCATCGCGCTTGCGCTCGCCGCCGCGCCGGTCGTCGCGTGGCTCGCGTTCGCGCTCGCCGTTCGCGCGAAGCCGTATCCGAAAAATCTTCTCGAACGTCGAGGCGCGTCGTCGCTCACGATCACAGATGCGTCGGGCGTGGTTTTGCGACAAGCGGCGACGGCGGGAGGCGGGCGAGAAACGTGGGTGCCGCTCGATCGGATCTCGAGCCACCTGGTCGACGCCACGCTCGCCGCCGAGGATCGCCGCTTCTGGGATCACGCAGGCGTCGATCCGATCGGCGTCCTGCGCGCCGCGTGGCTCGACATGAAGGGCTTTCGCATCGCGTACGGTGGCTCGACGCTGACGATGCAGCTCGTGCGCGTGCTCGAGCCGAAGACCGGGCCGCGGGGTTTTCTCGACAAGGTCCGCGAATCGGTGCTCGCGGCGCGGCTCGAGCGCGCCCAAAGCAAGCGCGAGATCTTGGAGCAGTACCTGAATCGCGTCTACTACGGCAACGGCGCGTGGGGAGCGGAAGCCGCATCGCGGCTCTATTTCGGCAAGCCGGCCGCGGCGCTCTCCGTCGGAGAGGCCGCGTTCCTCGCCGTCTTGCCGCGTGGGCCGCGCGTATACGATCCGTACAAGCATCTCGCCGCGGCGACGAAGCGGCGCGCGCACCTCCTCGAGCTGATGCAGCAGCAGCGTCGCATCGCCGGCGAAGACCGTTCGCTCGCCGAGCGCGCACCGCTCGCAGTCGTGCGCGAGCATCCGGACTTCCGAGCGCCTCACTTCGTCGATTACGTGCGCTCCGAGCTCAGCGAAGAAGAACGCAAAGGCGCCGAGGTCGTGACGACGCTCGACGCGTCTTTGCAAGAGCGCGTCGAAGTCGCGCTCGCCGAGCATCTCGGCACGATCGGGCAGCACGTCGGGCAAGCGGCGGTCGTCGTGCTGCGCAACGCCGACGGCGCGATCCTCGCGATGGTCGGGTCGCCCGGCTACTTCGACGCCGAGCACGACGGCGCCGCCAACGCGGTCACGATCCGCCGCCGCCCCGGCTCGACGCTGAAGCCGTTCGTGTACGGCATCGCGCTCGAACGAGGCGATACGCCGGCGACGCTCTCGTACGACGTCGTGCTGTCCGGCGATCGGCACGAGAGCTACGCCGCCGACGTGAAACAACATGGCCCCGCGCGCTATCGCGAGGCGCTCGCCGGATCGTACAACTTGTCGGCCGTCCACACCCTGCAGCGCGTGGGCGTGCCCGCGCTCGTCGAGCGCCTTCGCAGTGCGGGCCTCGCGACGCTCGGCAAAGACGATCGCTTCGGGCCAGGGCTGGCGGTAGGCGAAGCGGAGGTCCGCTTGATCGATCTCGCTGCGGCGTACGCGGCGTTCGGAAACGAAGGGCGAACGGTCGTGCCCTTCGCGGTGCGGAGCGTCGCGCTGCCTGGTCAAATATCGCGCGTTCGCGCGCCGCGCTCAGGCGCACGCGTCTTTTCGCCCGAGGTCGCGTACCTCGTCTTCGACATGCTGCAAGATCCCGACGCGCGCCGCCCGATGTTCGGGAGCGACGTTCCGATGCAGCTCACGTTTCCCGTCGCGCTGAAGACGGGCACGACGCGCGCGTACACCGACAACTTGGCGTTCGGCGTGACGCGCGAGTACACCGTCGCGGCGTGGGCGGGCAACTTCGACGGCTCGCCGACCGACCACGTCATGGCGATGCGCGGCGCCGCTCCGCTGGTTCGCGCCGCGTACGTCGCGATCGCCGCGAGATTCGGCCCGCCGACCGCGCCCGCGCGCCCCTCGTCGATCGTGTCGGCGGACGTGTGCCCGATCTCGGGCAAGAAGCCCGGCCCGTCGTGCCCGCACAAGCGCGAGCAGTTCCTCGAGGGCTCGGTGCCCATCGAAGCGTGCGATTGGCATCGCGAGATCGACGGACACGTCGAGACGCTGGTCCCGAAAGAGGTGGCCGGTTGGTATCGAGTGCGCCTGCATAGGCCCGAGCCCCACGGCGGTCTCGAGATCGTTTCGCCGTCTCCTGGAGCGCACTTCCTGATCGATCCCGGTCGCCCTCTCGCACATCAAGTGCCGCCGCTCGAAGCGTTTCCTTTCGATCGCCGCGCCGACGTTCGATGGACGATCGACGGAACGCCGGCCAAAGCATTCGTACCGTCCGCCGGCCGGCATCGGGTCGAAGCCGAGCTCGAAGGCACGCACGCCGAAGTCGAGGTCGTGTTCGATTGAACGAGTGGTAAGCCGGAGCGGGGCATCAGTGCGCCGAAATGTCCACGTGAAGGGGCTGGCCGTCGAGCTCGGCTGAAAGAAGTTAGGTTTCCCGACGCAATCGCGGTCGTGTCGCGCACGTTTCGTGCGATCGCGGACCACGCTCGGCGCGACGAATCTTCGACATCGAGCATGCGTCCCAGAAAAAAGAGTCTTAGAATCGCCATCCGTCGAGGTGGTCATGAGCACGGAGATCCCCCACGGAACGAAGCGCGTCGTCGACGGTCGGCTTCGCGTCTACTACGACGGCTACTGGGTTCGTGCCTACGACGTGCCCGCCGACACGCTGTCCGCGAAGAAGCGCCTGATCGAAGCGCTGACCCGTCGCCTCTTCAACCACGTCGAGCACGGGCTCAACATCCCCGGCGCGCGACTCGAAGACGCGCGGCGCGCCTTCGAATCCGAGGGCGAACCGCAACGCAAACGCGTCAAAGGTGCGATGCTCGCCGGCGCCCTCTTCAACCGCGCCACCGACCTCATCACGAAGCTCGTCGAAATTCAGGCGCTCGGCGTCGAGATTCAGGAAGACGACCAGCTGATGCGCGCGTGCGGCGAGCACCTGCAGGAGGCGCTCCAGCTCGGCAAGATGGTCCTGCATCGCAGCGGCGATGAGGGCATCGACGAGCTGTGGGGCGAGCCGTTCAAGGCGTTCGCGTTTCCGGTCGAGGATTTCTACAACAGCCGTTACGTCAAGATCGCCCAAACGATGGGCGCCATCGATCTCATCGGCACCGAGATGGTGCGCGTCTTCGGCAGTCTGCCGACGTTCTCCGGCATCGAGCCGCTCATCGGCGACCTCGTTCGCGCCGCCAAATCGAAGTGCGAGACGCTTCGCACCGATGAGGACATCTTCGACGTTTGGGCGTCGTTCGCCGTCGCGACGGAGAGGCTCGCCGCCTACAGGCCCGCGCTTTCGGGCGACGCGACGGTGCGCGCCGAGGAGTTCGCCGCGCAGGGTCGAGAGCTCGTTCGACGAGGCATGGATCTCGTGTCCGACATCACGCGCGCCCGCGTGCCGATGCCGAAGAGCACGGGAGAGTACCTCGAAGCGTGCGAGCGATACCGCCGTGCGTACGCGATTTCGACCCGCGAGGCGCTACTGGCAGAAATGCAGGCT
>Ga0075425_100007429_pt1 | contig 11588 bp, 9 predicted proteins | sample SoiMethybrSBSTD4_FD_75300 | JGI IMG/M metagenome (GOLD analysis project Ga0075425, IMG submission 75300) | Bulk soil microbial communities from a Populus tree surrounding site in Tennessee, USA - Soil MetaG P. TD hybrid SBSTD4 | ecosystem: Environmental > Terrestrial > Soil > Tree plantation...
GTGCTCGGCGGACACGGCGATACGATGGTCCCGCTGCCACGTTTTTCAACGTGCGCAGGTATTCCGATCACGGAGCTGCTGCCGAAAGACAAGATCGATGCAATCGTCAAGCGCACGGCTGGCGGTGGCGCTGAGATCGTGAGCTTGTTGAAAACTGGATCGGCGTATTACGCGCCGTCGGCGGCGGCAGTCGAGATGACGGAATCGATCTTGAAAGACAAGAAGAAGATCCTTCCATGTGCGGCTTATTTGGAAGGTGAGTATGGGATCAACGGACTTTACGTTGGCGTGCCGTGCAAGCTCGGCGCACGCGGGTTGGAGCAGATCATCGAGATCAACTTGACTGCGGAGGAGCGGATTGCGTTGCAGAAGAGCGCGTCGGCCGTGCAGGAGTTGGTTAACGTGCTTGGGATTTAAGGAAGAAATTCCCGCAAAGGCGCAAAGGCGCAAAGAAGAGATGCTTCATTCTTGCGTCTTTTCTTTGCGCCTTTGCGCCTTTGCGGGAAATTTTCTAGCCCTTGAGCCAGCCGAGGAGCCCGTGGAGCACCGTCTCGCGGTTCTCTTCGTAGATGGCGCGCGTCAGCGGAATGTTCATTGGACAGGCCTTTACACAATTCTGCGCGTTGCCGCAGTTTGTGATGCCATCTTCCTGCATGATCCCCTCGATCCGTTCCGTCCGGTTCATCTTGCCTGACGGGTGCATGTTGAATAGTCGCACCTGCGCGATTGCCTGCGGGCCGATGTAGTTATCGCCCTCATACTGCGGACAAGCCTCAAGGCAACAACCGCAAGTCATGCAACGCGAATAAGCATAACGCTCCTGTACGTCGTCCTGGTCCATTCGCGGGCCGGGTCCAAGATCGTAAGTGCCATCCAGCTCGATCCACGCATGTACACGACGCAAGTGATCGAACATTTGCGAACGATCGACTACGAGATCGCGAATGTTCGGAAACTTCGACATCGGCTCGAGTTTGATCGGCTGCTCCAGACTATCGACCAATGCCGAGCACGACTGTCGCGCGCGACCGTTGATAACCATCGTACAGATGCCGCAGACCTGTTCGAGGCAGTTCATCTGCCAGACTGGTGGCGTGGTGCGCTGGCCCGCTTTGTTTACCGGGTTCTTCTGAATCTCCATCAGGCAGGAGATGATGTTGAGATTCGGTCGATACGGAATTTCAAACTGTTCCCAGTACTGCGGCGAATCCGGATTGGCGCGGCGCCGGATGTGAATCTCGACTGATCTAGGCTTTGATGACATGTAAAAAACTTTCTTTACGGCTTTTCTTTGCGCCTTTGCGCCTTTGCGGGAAAGTTTCTGAAGAGAAGTATCCCGCAAAGGCGCAAAGTTAAGCTTTCGCCGTCTCTCGTTTGCCTTTGCTGTAGTCGCGTTTGCGCGGCTGAATCAACGAGATGTCAACCGGTTCGTATGACAAGACCGGACCCTCGCCCGAGTACTCGGCGATCGTCGTCTTCAAAAAGTCTTCATCGTCGCGCTCGGGGAATTCCGGCTTGAAATGCGCGCCGCGCGATTCATTGCGATTCAGAGCCCCGAGCGTAATCACGCGTGCCAGCTCGAGCATGTTGTCGAGATGACGTGCATGCGGCAGGGCCATCGTGGCCCACAAGTTTGAGTCGTTAATCGAGATCCGTTTGAACCGGTCCATCAGCTCGAGTAACTTGTTGTCAGTCGCCTTCAGCTTATCGTTGTAACGAACGACGGTAACATTGTCAGTCATCCATTTGCCCATCTCCTGGTGCAACAGGTACTGATTCTCGTTGCCGCTCTGCTTGATCAAGCTGTCGTTAATCTCCTGCTGACGTTTCAACTCCTGCTCATAGATCCCCGAGCCATCGGCGCCACTGCGTTCGACGTTCTTCGCATATTCGATGGCAGCAGGCGCCGCGACGAAGCCGCCATACACACAACTGACAAGCGAGTTTGCTCCGAGACGATTCGCGCCGTGAATCGAGTAATCGCATTCACCGGCGGCGAGCAAACCCGGAATGTTTGTGCGCTGATTGAAGTCGACCCAAAGGCCGCCCATCGAATAATGGACGCCCGGAAAGATCCGCATCGGCACGTGCCGCGGATCGTCTCCCACGAACATCTCGTATATTTCAAGAATCGCGCCGAGCTTTCGATCGAGTGTCTCGGCGGGAATGTGCGTCAGGTCGAGATAAACCTGATTTTGTTCGCCGACGCCCATTCCATCGATGCACACCTGAAAAATCTCGCGCGTCGCGATGTCGCGTGGCACGAGGTTGCCGTAAGCCGGATACTTCTCTTCAAGGAAATACCAGCGCTCGTTTTCGGGTATCGAAGAGGGCGGCCGAAGGTCTCCTTGCTTACGTGGCACCCAAACGCGTCCACCTTCACCACGCGCCGATTCCGACATCAAACGCAATTTATCTTCGCCGGGGATTGAAGTGGGGTGAACTTGTATAAACTCACCATTCGCATACTTTGCGCCTTGCTGATAACAAGCCGAGGCCGCGCTGCCGGTGCAGACCATCGAATTGGTCGACTTGCCAAAGATGAGACCTGGACCACCGGTGGCGATGATCACTGCGTCGGCTGGAAATGCTTTTAGCTCGAGTGTCTGAAGATCCATCGCGATGAGTCCACGACAAACCTGGTGATCGTCGAGCACCAGCGACAGCATTTCCCAGTGTTCAAACTTTCTGACTTTGCCACTGACTTCGTAGCGCCGCACCTGTTCGTCGAGCGCGTAGAGAAGTTGTTGCCCCGTGGACGCTCCGGCGAAAGCGGTGCGGTGATGCTTAGTGCCGCCGAAGCGGCGGAAATCGAGTAGTCCTTCGTTTGTGCGCGAGAAGGGAACACCCATGCGATCGAACAGGTAGATGATCGATGGTGCCATTTCGCACATCGCTTTCGCAGGAGGTTGGTTGGCCAGGAAGTCGCCGCCGTAAACAGTGTCGTCAAAGTGTTCCCAGGTTGAGTCGCCTTCACCTTTGGTGTTGACCGCGCCGTTGATTCCGCCCTGTGCGCAAACGGAGTGAGAACGTTTCACCGGCACGACGGAAAACAGATCGACTGCGTAGCCGGCCTCCGCGATCTTCATGACGGAGGCAAGTCCTGCGAGTCCGCCACCGACAACCGCGATCTTCATTCCATTACTGACCATCGGCTAAAGAATGCCTCCTAACAAACCTTTGTCATGAATAAATGCGACCGCGGCGTTGATTCCAACCAACAACAGCACAACGCCGAACGCGATGCACGCATAACCAGTCAACCGTTGCGCACGCTCTCCGATCGTAATGCCCCAATCGACGAGAAACAGCCAGATGCCGTTCGCAAGGTGCCAGACGGTGGCGGTGATGCCGATCATGTAAACGATAAAGATTGGCACCATGCGAAACTCGCGCGCCACGATGTTGAATGCTTCGTTAGGATGAGTTGCTACCGACATGTTGTTTAGACCAGGGATCATCCCGAAGCGGAAGTTGAGCACGTGAAAAGTGATAAAGAAGAATAGAATGATGCCGGTTATTCGCTGGATCAGGTAAAACCAGTTGCGCGGATACGGATAAGCGAGGTTATTGGGCCGGGCTTCCGCGGTGATGACCAGGCCGTAAACTGCGTGATAAATCAGCGGGATAAAAATGCCGCCAATCTCGACAAAAAGAATGTAAGGAATCGACTGTAGGTCTTTAACTGCGTTGTTGAAGTCGTCGGCGCCGGTAAGCGCCTTAGAGTTGGTGTAAAAGTGTTCTAAAAGAAAAACTCCGAGAGGGAAAATACCGGAAAGCTGATGCAGCTTGCGCAGGATGAAGGTCCTGCTCAAACGGATAGCCAAGAATGCCCTCCTTCGCCGCGATTCAGGTCAGGCAGATTGTAAATGAGTCTATACAAGAGCAATTCGATTATATTGAGAAGTGCAGGAAATTCAAAATTGCGTTTTTGCCACGGATTGAACGGATAATGACGGATCTCATTAGACAGTCGTTGGCGACGATTGCGCGGTTGATTGCGAAGCGGGAGATTTCGCCGGTTGATGTTGTGGAGGCGCATTTGAAGCGCGTAGAGCGTTTGAATCCGGCGCTGAATGCGATCGTTACCGTCGCACCGGATTTAATGGACCGCGCGCGGGCGGCTGAAGATGCAATCATGCGCGGCGAGAATATTGGCGCTCTGCACGGCGTTCCAATCACTGTGAAAGATACGATTGAGACTGCCGGACTACGCACCACGAGTGGTTCAAAAATGCGGGCCAACTATGTGCCCGAAGCCGATGCGCCAGCGGTGGCACGTCTGAAAGCGGAAGGCGCGATCATCCTCGGAAAAACAAACCCCGCAGAAATGGCGATGGATTACACCGCCGACAATCCCGTGTTTGGTCGCACCAATCATCCGTTGAACGCTAAGCTGACACCCGGCGGATCGAGCGGCGGCGAAGCAGTGGCAATCGCAACGTGCATGTCGTCCGGGGGACTCGGCAGCGATCTTGCCGGATCGGTGCGAATCCCAGCTCATTTCTGTGGTATCTGTGGTTTGAAACCAACAACCGGTCGCATTCCCGGCGAAGGGCAATTTCCGCCGAGCACTGGGCCATATTCACTCGGCGCTGTAATTGGTCCAATAGCACGCCGTGTGACTGACCTGCGTGTTCTCTTTCGCGCACTGACTGGCGACGTGAGTGCGTCGCGTGAGCACGATCTAAGAGGATTACGATTCGCGTGGTATGCAGACGACGGAATTGTTCCTGTCACTGAAGAGACAGCACAGGCAGTCGCGGCTGCTGCTGCTGCATTAACTAATGCCGGACTCGTCGGAAGTGAGCGCTGTCCGCCGCACGTCGAGCGCGGAAACGAACTCTGGCTGAAGTTGTTTTCACGAGCATCGGTGGTCCAACTCCGCAAAGTTTACTCAGGTCGCGAAAACGAGGGTGGTTCGTTCGTGAGCTGGCGCCTCGCCACTGCGGATGACGCGCCGGCGCCGGCTTTGGATGAATACATTGCCAATTGGATGGAGCGCGATCGCCTGCGAGAAGAGTTGTTGCGATGGATGGAGACGACGCCGATCATCGTTGCGCCCGTCGGGGCCACCCCTGCTTATCCGCATGATACGTTGAAGGTCACGGTTCGTGGTTCGACTATGGGAACTTTCCGCGCGTTCAGCTATGCGCAGGCATTCAACGTGTTCGATTTGCCGGTCGTGACGGTTCCTGCCGGACGTTCGCCGGACGGTTTACCGATTGGAGTGCAAATCGTTGGCCGGCCTTTTGCGGAAGAGATGGTCCTGGCGGTGGCGGAGATTGTAGAATCCGCAAATTGCGCAGATTACGCAGATTCAAATGTATAATCTGCGAAGTCTGTGTAATCTGCGGAGGAGGAGGTCGAATTATGGATCCAGTAGCTTCAGTTCTGGCTTTTCTGTTTTTCGGGTTCATCGCGATTGTCTTACTGGTCATCGCGGTGAAGACGATCAGAATCGTGCCACAGGCGACAGTCATGCTGGTCGAGCGTCTGGGAAAGTTCGACAAAGTTGCCAACAGCGGGCTCAACATTCTCGTGCCGTTTCTCGATAAGCCACGCGCCGTTTACTGGACCAATACGCGGCCTGGTTTAACGTCCATCGATTTGCGCGAGCAATACATCGATCTCCCACCCCAGCCGGTGATTACACGCGATAACGTGACGATTCATGTCGACTCAGTGGTCTACTGGCAGATAACCGATCCAGTGAAGGCCGTCTACGAGATGAACGATCTGGTTGGCGGCATTGTGCAGTTGACGATCACAGGCATGCGTGCCGTGATGGGCGACATGGACCTGGACCACACACTATCGCAACGCGATCAGATCAACGCGAAACTACGTCTGATTCTCGACGAAGCAACTGACAAGTGGGGTGTGAAAGTCACGCGCGTGGACGTGAAGAACATCAATCCTCCAGAGGACGTCCGCATTACGATGGAGAAGCAGATGACTGCCGAACGCAACCGCCGCGCGCTTGTGCTGCAGGCCGAAGGGGATCGGCAAGCAGCAATTACGCGCGCTGAGGGCGAGAAGCAGGCTGCGGTGACTCGCGCTGAGGGTGAAAAGCAGTCGGCGATACTTGCGGCAGAAGGTGCGGCCCAGGCCCGTTTGCGAAATGCGGAGGCGGAGTCGGAAGCGCTGAATCGGATTGCGCAGGCGATTCCGGGTGGCGATCCGGAACAGTATCTAATCACCGTGCGGTACATCGAGAGTTTGCGCGACATGACGCGCACGAATAACTCGAAAGTGATCTTCATGCCGGTTGAGACTTCGGCGATGCTTTCGAGTGTGGGAGCGATCAAGGAAGTGCTGTCGCAGACCGGGAACACGGATAACACGGATCAGGCTCCGCCGTCGCCGCCGCGTCCTCGCGAGCTGCCGCGATAAGTTCAGAGTTCAAGCTTTAGCTTGCGTCCGAAGAACAGCCTAAAGGCTGAACTCTGAACTGTATTTTTGACGTGCCAACTCATGCCGCGAGAGCGTGGTGTATTTTGAGCCCTTGCTGCTTAACTCGCTGCGAAAGACGATCAGTTCTTTCAACATCACGGCCATCGGTTTGAATTGCATGCCGAGGTGAGTCTCCGCGAGTCTCCGGGCGCCTTCGGGCTTTCGGATACGCGCAATCGTCAGGTGCGGTCGGTACGCGCGATCCTCTTTCGGAAAACCGGCGGCCTCACACTCGTTCTCTAATCTCTGTTGCAGCGCTGACAGTTGTCCTGACGGATCGTGAACGCCGATCCAGAGAACCTGCGCCCGACTTGGTTTCGGAAAAACACCCGTACCGCCAACCTCGATCTCAAACGCAGAAAACGCTTTGACTGCTCGCGAAGCCGCAGCGGAGATCGTCGCGATCTGGTCCATCGCAACGTTGCCAAAAAACTTCAGCGTGAGGTGAATGTTCTCGACACGACTCCAGCTCGCCGTTACATCAGGCACTTGCCTCCGCAATTGTGCGACATGATCTTCCAACTGTTCGCGCACTCCACTCGGAAGCTCAATCGCACAAAATACCCTCCAAACCTCGGTAATCCTTTTTGTGCTCTTTGGTGCCTCTTTGTGGCTCATTGCGCCGGCTCGAGCACCAGCGTCTCTTTCGTCGCTTTGGTAACCGCGGCGGCGCTAAACGGAAACTCGCGTGGTGTAACGGCGCGCCAGTCGGCGAGCTGATCGCTCCAGTACGGACTCTTCGGCAACCCCGATTCGCCGAGCGCGATTCCTTGTTGAGTCTTGTCCCAATCACTCGGATCGGCAATCAAACGCATCGAAACGCTCGCGCCGACATTCACTGTCGCGCCGAGCAGACCGCCAGTTCCGTTTTGTGGAAACGGAGGCACAGTAAACTGCGCGCCAATCAACGGCGCGGAGCCGAGCGGATGTGGAAAACGCGCCTTCACCATCTCGCCCCAGATCCACTTCGTCTCGTCTGGTCCAAGACTCTTCGTGAGATTGTTGATCGCTTCATCGTACGAGGCTCGCATCAGATCGGCATAGCTCGGGAACTCTTTCGGCAGCCACGCCGCTGGTTGATCTTTAAGGATTCGATCGAGAGTCGTATCGAAGTTGCCCCACTGGAAATTCTTTGCCAGGTCTGGGCCAAGTGCTCCCGCGATGATCTTCGAACGAAAAGCGAGTCGCATCTGCGCAGCGATCGGCGCGACGGTAGATTCGGCATTAACTCTACCGTCCCATTTTTCGAATGCATCCAGCGTGGCGCGCAATTTCTCGTCCGCCGGAGTCAACTTGGGTCGCAGCAGTTTCACTGCTTGCTGCGTAAATAAAGCTCCCGCAATGGAATAAACGTCACCCTGAATGCGACGAAAGTCGTCGGCGCCGAGTTTTGGCTTCTCATTCAATAGATCGAATATTCTGCGAGCGCGATACGGCTGTGCCCACGAATGCGAGAGGAAGTAAGGGTAGTCGGTCCCGGCGATGCGCTGATTGGCAGTAACGATCATTCCGGAAGGTGGATCGAACACAGCTGGCAACTTGGAAATCGGAATGTAGCTGGTCCAATCGCCTGCGTCAGTTGAACCGTCGTACGGCACGCTGCCGTCGCCGGATTTTCTGATCGGCACGACGCCCGCCGCGTGATAACCGATGTGACCGTCAACGTCAGCGTAGACGATGTTCTGAGTCGGTGCGGTAAACGATTCGAGCGCGGCATTGAATTCCTGCCAATTGCGCGCGCGATTCAGTTTGTATTGCAGCTCGGCGTTGTTCTTGGTCGGATCCAGCGCCGTCCAACGGAGCGCATAGCGTTTGCCGTCGCCTTGGAAAATTATTGGACCATGACGTGTGACTGTTACCTCATGCGTTACGACGTCGGCTTCCGAACTCATGAATCCCTTCCGGACTTTAATCTCTTCGCGGCGCACGACTGCGTCCTGCCAACCCGAAGGCGTTTGGTAACGTTTCGCGTTTTCGGGATCAAACTTCTCCAAATAGAGGTCCTCAACGTCTGGTCCAACATTCGTAAAGCCCCATGCAATGCGATCGTTGTGACCGATGATGACGCCGGGCAGTCCTGCTGCACTCACGCCGGCAACGCGCACGCCTGGCGCGCTCAGGTGGACCATGTGCCAAATTGATGGCGCGGTCGCGCGCAGGTGCGGATCGTTTGAGAGCAGCGGTTTGCCCGAGACAGTTCGTTTACCGCTCACGACCCAGTTATTGCTTGCGGCGAGTGCTTCAGAATAAAGCCCAATGCGCTCCAGTGCAGCGGCCGCAATGGCTTGATTGTGGGCGAGCCTGGCGAGTGCTTCGTTTGACAACGGCCGCGGTTGCATGCGTGCTGATGTATTTCCCGATTGAGTGTCTTTGCCAACCACCAGCACGTCAATTGGCGAGGTCTCCGGCAACAACTCCGCGCGTTTTTCGGGCGGCAAAACTGACAATGCCTGGCGCATGAGGTCCAGTCGCCACGTGTCTGACAGTGCTTCGAAGAAGAGCTTGACGCCGACGAACGAATCTGCCGGTGTCCAGGGGCGAAAACTGTATTGCAGGATCTGAAACTCCGGCGGCATCGACTTCGCATCGAGCGAAGCAGCGTAAGCGTTGACGCCGCGCGCGTAAGCCTCCATCAATGCGCGTGCTTGTGGAGAGGCGTTGGCAACTTCGGCTTCAGCCGTCTGTGCAAAACCGTAGGTGCGATGCAGTTTGTCCTGTTCCAAAACAAAATTGTTTGGACCAGCGCCCAGAATCTCGGCCAGTTCGCCGCGCGCGGTGCGGCGGAATAGATCCATTTGCCACAGTCGATCGGCAGCGGTGGCATAGCCCTGGCCGAAATAGAGGTCTTCGTCGTTCTGCGCCTCAACGTAAGGGATGCCGCGTTCGTCGCGCCGGATGGTGACGCGGCCCTTGATGCCCTTGATCTGAATCGCTTGCTGCTGCGGAGTCGTGTGACCAGAGTTTGGAAAGTTTACAAGACAAATAATGATCAGAAAGAGGATTGTTAGGCGTCGCATAGCGCGATACTAGCATCTCTCTGTCTCGGTGTCTCTGTGGTTAACTTATTCGGAAAAGGCCACAGAGGCACAGAGACACAGAGTTTCAATCTTGTAAATCCTGCAAATCCTGTCTAGAATCCGAGCGCAAATGAGGCGCCTGATCTTACTTTTTACGTTGCTCGTATGCCTGGCCGTGAGTGCCGGTGCACAGCAGCGACCCCTGCTCACGGAAGACGTCGACATCATCCCGCCTGGCACGATTCGCATTGAGGCCGGCATCGATTTCATGCAGGGCGCGAAGTATACGGTATCGGGCATCAGGGGCGATCTCACGCGCGTGGGTGTCATCGGCGTCAGTTTTGGCATGGGCCCGAACGTTGAGTTTCAAGTTGAAGGCGTGGCCCAGAATTATGTCAGCATCAACTCTCGTGGTCCCTCAGCAATCCCGCTCGAGCTGACGCCGGGCACAAATTCCACTCACGACACCGGCGACTTTACGCTCGCCGCCAAATTCAAACTGCGCAACGAGACCCGCCGTGGTCCGTCGCTGGGCTTTCGTTTCGGCGTGGAGCTTCCAAATTCAAATCAAGCGCGCGGCATCGGACTCAACGAAACAAACGCGTTCGGTTCGATATTGATTGGTAAGAAATTTGGTCGCGACGGACGTTTCAATACGTTTGCCAATCTCGGCCTTGCAATTCTCACCGCACCGACCAAGCTGTTTACACAAAACGACGTCTTGACCTACGGCGTAGCTGGAATCTTCCGCATCAACAAACAGTTTAGCCTTGCGGGCGAAGTTAACGGCCGAGCCAACACGCGTCCGGGCAATGGGCCACTCGGCACCGAATCACAGTCAGAAGCACGACTCGGCATGCAGATCAGGGCGTCGGGATTGCGCTTCGACTTCGCCGGCATCAAAGGTCTCACCAGCTTCAGTCCAAACTCCGGTTTCACTGTCGGCGTTACTTACGACACTCCTTCCGTTTTCGCGCCCGTTAAGTGAGTCGATTTTGACCCTCCTTAGAGTGCGGTGCCTTGGCACCGCTTTGGTCTTTAAAGCCCGTCGCGCTTACCAAAGCGGTGCCAAGGCACCGCACTCCAAGGAGGGTCAAATGCGCGGATTATGAGTTCACCGGCCACCTGTGTTTTGATTAGCGCTCATGTACGACTGGTTAGCCGCGATCGCCCGGTGGTTGGAAATTCACGTTATCCGCCTGCCTCTATACTTTGCCGCGCCGGCGATGATCATCATCGGTGCGCTCGATTCGTCACTCTTGTCCTTGCCGGAAATTAATGACTATCTCGTCGTCGGACGCTGTTACCGAGACCCAAACGCCGCGTTTTATTTTCCGCTGTTTGCGGCCATTGGATCCGTAATTGGTTGCCATCTGCTTTACACGATTGTTCGGCGCGGCGGGCAGGCGGTCCTGCGCAGGCGATTCAACTTGCAAAGCATCAAACGCGTCGAGCGCGCGTACGAGCGATTTGGTTTTCTGGCGATTGGCATTCCGGCGATACTTCCGCCGCCGTTGCCCTTCAAGATCTTCGTTGCGACTGCGGGCGCATTGGAATATCCACGTTGGAAGTTCCTAATGACCGTGATGATCGCGCGGTCGGTGCGTTATTACGTCGAAGGTGTGCTCGCTGTGTTTTACGGCCGGCGAGTGTTGCTTTTCATGAAAGACAATGGGTTGGTAATCATTAGTATCGTCGCGACATTGCTGCTTGTGGGCGGCATCATTTATTTATTAGTCAACCGGCGGAAAGGCGCGGTGGCCACAATTGAACCTGACGAAGAAAGTATCCAGACTGAAAGGACCACTGATTGAAATCGTTTCTTCATTTCATTACAAAACGACTAACCCGTCTTTCTGAATACCTGATCACGTTTGGCGCATTTGGTCTTTTTGCTGTCGCCCTGCTCGACTCAACATTTGTGCCGTTGCCGAGCAGCGCAGACGCGTTGATGTTGCTGCTTTCAACAACGAATCCGAGCTGGATGTTGCTGTATGCGTTTGCAGCTACAGCCGGCTCTGCGCTCGGTTGTTGCATTCTCTACCTCGTGTCAAAACGCGCGGGAGCGCGCGCGCTGAAGAGGTTTTCTGAAGCGAAACAAGCCCGCGTCAAACT
>Ga0075425_100007430_pt1 | contig 11587 bp, 6 predicted proteins | sample SoiMethybrSBSTD4_FD_75300 | JGI IMG/M metagenome (GOLD analysis project Ga0075425, IMG submission 75300) | Bulk soil microbial communities from a Populus tree surrounding site in Tennessee, USA - Soil MetaG P. TD hybrid SBSTD4 | ecosystem: Environmental > Terrestrial > Soil > Tree plantation...
TGGAGTCCCTGACGTTCCCGCAACTCGACCAGCGGCCGGAGTGCGGGAATGAACGTCGGGTACGCGATGATCACCATGTCCGCGCCCTGGCCGGCGCGGTACCAGCTCGATTGCTGGTTCTTGACGGCGCCCGCCGGGCGCTTCACCAGGCGAGAAGCAAAGGCGATCAGCCGCCGTGGTTTCGAGGAGGCGGGGACCGTGACGCTGTAGCCGGCGGTCCCGTGGCGAACCTTCGCGCGAACCAGCTTCGGGAGCGCCGGCGCGGTCACGTCGACGACGCGGATCTGTCTGCTGGTGAATCCGGCGATCTGCGCGACCCTGCGGGCCGGCAGGGCGAACGTCAGCCGATCGCCTTCCGCCTTGAACTGACGTGCGTAGGAGAGCTTGGCCGAGTCGAACAGCGAGTAGTCGAGCTCGCCGCCGGTTGCCTCCAGCGAGATCGTGTTCGCGCCGGCGCGAAGCTTGCTTCGGTCGATGGGAAAGCGCGCCGTCCCCGAGCCGTCGCCCTCCCACGACACCGTGCCGACGACGGCGCCGTTGAGCTTGACCTGAACCCGGTGGTTCAACGTCGAGTATCCCTGGAGCGCGACGGTCAAAGACGGTGCGCCGAAGGGAGCCGGGTCGACGGCCTGGATCTCCTCGCTCGCGGCCTTGCCGGGCAGGATCGTCGGCCCGTAGAAGTGGTCGGAGGTGTCCTTGGCGTCGGTGTTGAGCTGGAAGTACCGGTCGGTCGGGGCGATGATCGACGTGGTCAGGAAGCTCTGCGCCACGCCCCGGGAGGCGACGCGGGTGCGAGTCGTCGTGACGCGCTTCGCCCGCGAGTCCGTCGCGCCCCAGACCAGCCAGTAGACATGCGTATCCGTCGACTGCGTGTCCAAGGCAACCCCGTAGAACTCGATTGCGCCCTTGCGGCCGAGAACGCCGTGAGACGTCCCGACCACGCGGATCGGCACCTCGCGGCCGTCCGCGTAGAGGCGCAGGGTTTTGGTCGGCGTTTTTGCCGGAAGCCCGGCCGCGACGAGCTGCTGCCGCCCGACCCGGGTCCACGCTGTCTTGTTCACGAGCAGCTTGACCGCCTGGCCCGACACGATCGACCACTGCTGCTCGAGCCTGCTGGGCACCGGCGCACCGAGCGCAGCAGGCGCCAGAACGGCGCTCGCTGAAACGACTGCGAGGGCCGATGCGATCCGGATCGGATATCGCATCGGCCCTCGCTAGAAGTCGCTAGATCGAACTAACCGCTAGGCAGCGTTGCGCGCACGAATCGGCCCGTAGTTGGTCCTGGAGCCATTCGTGTGCACTTCCTGCAGCAGGTACCGCGACGAGGCGGCGAGCCGCTTCGACGCGAGCCGCGTCCTGAACGAGTAGGCGCTGGTGCTCTTGCCGTGCAGCACGTTCGCCGACGGGATCAGGCGCTTGTTCAGCTTCACGCGCTGGCCGTGGGACACGCGGTAGACGTTGAAGCCGAGGACGTTGGCCTCGGAGGCCGTCCGCCAGCGGACGGTGACCGAGCGGCCCGTGTACCGCGCGTTGAACGTCGATGTCGTGACGGCGAGGATCGGACCCTGCTTCAAGCAGAGGAAGACGTTGCTCGCCGGGCCAGAGAAGTGCAGCGCACCGTCGGCCGTGACGCCCCCGTTGGTCTTGGCGCTGTAGTCGTAGATGTTGGTGCCGTTCACCCCGCCCTGACCATTACCCCCGTGGGTTCGCGCCTGTACGACAAGGCCGCTCCCGGAGTTGACCTGGAACGACGCGTGGCCGACGCCCATTGAGATAGGCGAAAACACGGTGATCGTCCCGCTTGTGGTACCGACCGTGTAGTTCTTGGTCACGCCGGCCGGCGACAGGTCGGCGGCGTTCCAGTCGACTTCGGCCGCCGTCCCTTCGGGGCAGTGGTTGTTACCCGCCGCGAAACTCGGCGTCACGTTCTGGGGCGACGACGGGCCACAGGCCGCGCCCGCGCAGAAGATGTTATGAGCGCCAGCCGTACCGGCGACGCTCAGGGCCACAACGGTCGCTGCCGCCGCGGCGAAGAGCATGAGAACAGAAGTTCGCTTCACCTTCCCCTCCTTGTGGTCGTGCTCCCCTGGAGGCTCTTCGTACCCGGAAGAGTCCGAAGCGAACCTCGTGCCTCACTCGAGGCGCATCCTGTGCCGCAGTATCCAGGAAAGCTTCGCATTGGTCTGTTTCCCGGTCGTGCGTCATGCCGTTGCGGGGCCTTGGTCGGTCACCGCAGGACATGTTTCCGACCGGACTTCCAGCGTTGCGAGCCGCTCGTGACAAGTCAACGGGAGTGCGGACCGGCCTGACCCGTACGGGGGACGGGTTTCCAGTTCTCCGCACCGAACGGGGGACGGTTCTTACAGAGGCTTGAAGAATCCGCCTGATCGCGCGCCCCGTCCGCGGTCGTCGCCCGGCTCCCGCGCTCGAAGTCGAATCCGCTCCCGCTCGGACCCACCCTAAAGGCTAGAAAGGCCCACCCTCGAGGCCGAATTGCGTAGGCCTGACTACTTTTTTGTCCCACAAATGTAGTAACCCTTTCACGGGACAAATGTCCCCCAACCGAGCCGGAGGCCTACGCACATGACACGCACTCGAATGCTCATCGCCCTCGCCGTCGGAGCGTGCACGCTACTCGCGCTTCCGGCCGTCGCCCAGGCGCAGCGGCACCGCACCGCTGTCCGGGGCGTCGTGCAGATCGCGCACACCGATAACTTCTCGGGCGGGATTTCGAGGGAGCGGTACTACCTGCGGACGTCGACCGGGCGACTCCGACTCCACCTCGGCGGTGCATCGCTGCGAAACCTTGCGGGCCGCCGCGTCGAGGTGCGGGGTACCAGGCAAGGTGGAGTGCTCAGGGCCTCGCCGAACAGGATCGCGCTGCTGCGCGGCGGACAGCAGTCGCGCCAGCTCTCCTCGGCGACAGGCACGAAGCGCATCCTCATCCTTCTCCTCAACTTCAGCAACGACCGCAGCCAGCCGTGGACGACGGATCAGGTTGCGGCCGTCGCCTTCACGAACAGCGACTCGGCCGCCGCCTACTACAGCGAAGAGTCGAACGGGCAGACGCAGCTCCAGGGGGACGTGCGCGGCTGGTTCCAGCTCTCGGCTGACAACACCACCTGTCCGTACGACAGTTGGGCGAGCCAGGCCGACCAGCTCGCCCAGAACGCCGGGATCAACGAATCCAACTACTCGAACATCGTCTACATGTGGCCGCGCGCGATGAGCTGCGGCTGGGGCGGCGCGGCGTACCTGAACAGCAAGACATCGTTCCTCAACGGCGCCAACACGACGCGCGGGTTCGCCCACGAGCTCGGGCACAACTTCGGGGTCCACCACGCGAGCTCGCTGACGTGCACTGACACGAACGGGACGCCGGTTGCGATCAGCGGCAACTGCACGACCGCCGAGTACGGCGACCCATTCGACGTCATGGGGCTGTCCACGCGGCAGATGAACAGCTGGCACAAGGGCCAGCTGGGGCTCCTTTCGTCGTCGGGCATCAAGACGACCTCGACGGCGGGTACATACACGCTGATCCCCGACGAGTCCGCCGCGAGCGGCGTGAAGCTCTTGCGCATCCCGCGCGGCACGAGCGGGGACTACTACGACCTCGAGTATCGGCAGCCGTCCGGGGTCTTCGACAACTTCGCTCCGACCGATCCGGTCGTCGGCGGGGTCACCATCCGGATCAGCCCGGACCTCTCCGTCGTGACGCAGTCGAAGCTCATCGACACGACGCCGGCGACCGGAACGTTCACCGATGCCGCGCTCGCGCCCGGGGCCAGCTTCGTCGACCCAACGTACGGCATCACGCTGACGACGCAGTCCGTGTCCGCGTCGCAGGCGACCGTGCAGGTGTCGTTCGGCTCGGCGCCCCCGCCGCCCCCGCCTCCTCCGCCTCCCCCGCCGCCGCCTCCGCCCCCGCCTCCGCCTCCGCCTCCGCCTCCGCCTCCACCCCCGCCGCCGCCTCCGCCTCCGCCGCCCACGCCCCCGGCGACGGCCGACCTGGCCGTGGCGCTGAGCGGCACGCCGTCGTCAGCTGCAGTCGGCGCGACCGTGACCTACAGCGTCACCGTCCGGAACAACGGCTCGGCGGCCGCGACCGCCGTCAGCCTGGGCAACGTCGTTCCAACCGGCATGACGCTGGTCAGCGCCGGCACGAAGAAGATCAAGTGCAGCGGGACGGGGACGGTCACCTGTGATCTCGGCCGGCTGAAGAGCCACGACTCGACCTCGGTCTCTGTCAGCGCCCGCGCGCACGTGGCCGGGACGATGACCGATGTCGCGAATGCCTCGTCGTCGACCCCGGACTCGAACCCGGCGAACAACACGGCTTCGGTGACCACGAACGTCGGCACGTCTGCGGCGTTCCAGTCGCCGTTCAAGTTCGTCCCGCCGTGGCTTCACTGAACGCATTCGGGAGCCTCCGCCGGAGCCGGCGGGGGCTCCCCCCTTTCCGGGACGGGCGCCCCGAATTCGTGTCCCACCTTGGGGTTTTCTCGTGCATAATCGAGTAGAAATGGCGGGTTTCGAAAGCAGGGATACTCGGCCTGTCCCCCGAAGCGAAAAGAGCTGATGGAGAGCAGCGCACAAACCACCGGAAGAAGCCGAAACAACCGCCGCCAGGCGTCTCGAGTTCCGCGCCCCAGCATGAGCACCCTGGGCGCGGACCGCAGCAGGCAGAACCTCGATGTGAGCCTCCTGCTGGTGGAAGACGACGCGATGGTTCGGAGCTGGGTTCGGCTGTCGCTGCGCGCGTCGGAGTTCCGCGTGACGGCGGAGGCATCGAGTGCCGTCGAGGCGCTCGAGCTCATCGATGCCGTCGAGCCAGACTTCCTGCTCGTCGACTACCACCTGCCCGATCACCGCGGGACCGAGCTCATCCGCGAGCTGCGCCGGCGGGGCACAACCGCGCACGCGGTGATGATGACCGCGAACCATGAGCGCGGCTTCAACGAGACGGCACGCGATGCCGGCGCGCAGGGAAGCGTGTTGAAGACGGGGAGCCCGATCGAGTTGCTCGAGGCACTCCGGACCGTGCTCGCAGGCCGGCCGGCGTTCGACCCCCGCCACCCGCGGCGGGACCCGGGGCGCGCGGCGCTCAGCCCACGCGAGCGCGAAGTGCTCAGCCTCGTCGCCGAGGGAGCGACGAACCAGGAGATCGCGAAGGAGCTCGGGATCGGGGTCGAGACCGTGAAGACCTTGCTCGGTCGCACTTTCTCGAAGCTCGGCGTCCAGCGACGCGCACAGGCGGTCGCGGCGGCGCACGAGCGTGGCTTCCTGTGACAGATGGCGATGACGTCCGATAGCCACGCCGCTTCTTCCAACGGCCTTTCCGCCGAGGTCGTCCACGAGCTGAAGACGTCGCTCTCGATGATCATGGGCTTCGCGGAGCTCCTCGAGACCCGCGAGGACGGCGAGACGCGCACCGAGGCGGCACGCGGAATCGTTCAGGCCACGGCGCGGCTCCAGGTCACGCTCGAGTCCATGACCGGGATCCCGTTCGACGCCGGGGTGGAGCGGTTCGAGGTGACCGAGGAGACCAACGGTCGCCCTCGGCTGATGATCATCGACGACGATCCTTCGGAGCTCGAGGTGCTGCGCGCCGCGTTCGCGAGCGACGCCTTCGACACGCTCGAGGTGCGAGATGCGAACGAGGGATTCGCCGTACTCGACGAGGTCAAGCCGGACCTCGTCATCCTCGACTGGAAACTTCCGGGCGGGGGCGGCGCCGAGACGCTCGCCGAGCTCAAGCTGCGCAACCCCGATCTGCCGGTCATCGTCCTCGCCGACGACGGCGATCCGAAGCAGCGGCAGATCGCGACGCTTCTCGACGCAAACGAGTTCCTGACGCGCCCGGTCAACGCCGTCGAGCTCCTCGGCAAAGCGGAACTGATCATCCGCTGAAAGTCCGCTGCCGGCTGTGCCGGCAGCATGATGACTTTCAGCGGAGGCCCACCTGAACGTCTGTGGGCTGGGTGCGGCAAAGCCACACCCGGCCAACGAACGTTCGACCTTAGCCCTATTGCTCGGAAGTCATCATGGTGCCGGCCTAGCCGGCACCGGACTTCCGGGCAGGGAGAACCAGAAGGTCGAGCCTTGGCCCTCGGCGCTTTCGAAGCCCATCTCGCCGTCGTGCGCCGACACGATCTCGCGCGCGAGCGCGAGCCCGAGGCCGAGGCCCTGGATCCCGCGCGTTCCGGATGACTGCGCGCGGAAGAACCGCGAGAACACGCGCTCCTGCTGCTCGGCCGGGATACCGATGCCCGGATCCTCGACGACCACGCGGATCGTTCCGTCCGTGCGCTGGGCCCAGACGCGAATCGTCCCCCCTCCAGGCGAGTACTTGATCGCGTTCGACAGGAGATTGGAGAGCACCTGCGCAATCCGGTCACGGTCGGCGACCACCTCGAGCGGCCCGCGCGGCAGCTCGAGCGCGATCGTGTGCGCGGCGCTTTCACCCGAGAAGAGCTGCACGCTCTCCCTCAGCAGGCCGTCGAGGCGGAACGCCTCCGTGCTCAGCGGCAGTCGGCGATCCTGCAGCCGCTCCAGGTCGAGCAGCATGTCGATGAGCGAGGTCAGCCGCTTGACCTCGTGATGGATCGTCTCGAGGTGCCGGCGGCGCCGGTCGGGATCGAGCTCCTGGTCGAGGAGGATCTCGGCGAAGCCGAGAATCCCGGTCAGCGGCGTGCGCAGCTCGTGGGAAACGGTCGCGATCAGGTCCTCGCGCGCGCGCTCGGCCGTCCGCTCGGCGGTGACCTCCCGCAGCACGAAGATGCGACCGATGACCGCGCCGAGCGAGTCCCGCACCGGTGCGGTGTAGCGCTGGAAGATCCGGCCCGATCCGATGAGCTCCAGCTCGTGCCTCGCGACGAGCTCGGGATCGTCGAGGAGCGCCTGGAGCTCGTTCTCGAAACGCTCGGGGTCGGTCGTCTGGCGCGCGAACTCGCGGAGCTCAGAGAACGCGTTCCCGGGAGGGAACCCCTGCTCACGGACGAGCCGGTCCATGGCGGCGTTCGAGACGATCTCATTGCCGCTCGTATCGACGACGCGGATCGCCTCGTCGGTCGCATCGAGGACGGCGCGGCCGAGGTTCGCCAGCCGCCTCGCCCCTTCGAGCGCGAGCGCGTTCGAAAAGGCCGCGCCGGCCAGCCGCGCGAGCTCCTCGATGCCCTTGACCTCGGCTTCGACGAAGGCGCGGTCGTGCGAGCGGCCGAGCGTGAGCACACCGAGCTCGCGGTCCCTGTGGTGCAGCGGAACGTGCAGTGTGTGCCGGACGAGGTGCGTTCCGAGCGGAAGCGGATCGTCCGGATAGGACACCGGCAGACAAAGGCGCAGCGCGAGTGCCCGGCCCGCGGCGCCCTCGCCGAGGTGGATGCGGTCGGCGATGCGTCCCTGCTCGATGCCGCGCGTTCCCGCGAGGATGAGCGCCGCCGGCTCGCCTTCGCGGCCGGCGTCCTCCCGCTTGTACAGAAAGCCGACGTCGGCCTCGGCAAACTCGCAGAACCGGTCGACGAGCATGCGGTCGAAGTCCTCCGACTCGCTCGCGAGCAGCCGCTCGCCGAAGCTGTAGAACGCCTGCAGGCGCTCTTTCTCAGACGCGAGCTCCCCGAGCGTCCGCTTGAGCTCGCGCTGCTCGGCACGCTGCCGAGCGCGCGTCTCGCCGAGTGCCTCCTCGGCCTCCTTCCGCTCGATGAAGTCGCCGACGTCGGACCCGACGGCGCGCGCCGCATCGAGCAGATCCTCCTCCGACTCCCGCGGCTGGATCCCGTAGAGCTCGATCACGCCGCGGACGTCGCCGTCGGCAGACGTGACCGGGAAGACGAAGGCCGCGCGCAGCCCGGCCCGCAATGCCGACTCCTCGCGCGCCGAGCCGGAGACCTCCACGATCTCGGCGATGTCGCGAACCCAGATAGGCGCGCCGCTCGTCCACACCTTGCCGACAAGTCCAATGTCGCGGCGGATGCGGAACTCCAGCGTTGCCGTCTCGAACTCCGGCGCATCCGCGAGCGGCGATCGCCAGAGGCCGATGCACGCGAGCGCGTCGGCGCCCGGATCGGCCGACCAGAAGGCGCCGGCGTCCCAGCCGAGGTTACGGGCGAACGCATGCAGCAGCCGCGGGGCCGCCTCCGAGACCGTCGACGAGTCGACGAGCACGCGCGTCACGGCGATCTCGCACGTCAGGCGTAGCTCGCGGTGCTTGCCGTCGTGGACGTCGGTGTTGGTTCCGAGGAGCCGGGCGACCTTTCCGCCCTCGCGAATCGGAAGCGCCCGCAGGAGGTGCCAGCGGTAGGTGCCGTCGGCGCGGCGCAGGCGCAGCTCCAGCTCGAGCGGCGTCAGCAGCTCGACGGCTCGGCTCCACTGCTCCAGGTAGGCGGAGAGATCGGCCGCATGGACGAGGTCTTCGAGCCGCTCGAGGCCCTCCTCGCGCGTTCGGCCCGCATACGCGAGCAGCCGATCATTGGCATATTCGATCGCCCCCTCCGCGTCCGACGCCCACACGTGTTGCGGAATGGCGTCCGTGAGGGCGCGGAACTCTTCCTCGCTCGCCTGGGCCTCCGCCCACGCGACGCGCTCGCGCACGAGCGGGGCAAAGCGCTCGCGGGTGGGCTCCGGGCTCGCGGGCGCCGGCACCGGATCCTTCCGGCCGTTGTTCCGGTCGCCACGCCGCGACGCCTCCAGAAGCTCGTCGACGATGCCGGCGAGCTCGCGCGGGCTGAACGGCTTCGCGAGGAAGCGGTCGGCATGTGCCTCGAGTGCCGCCTCGCGATCCGACGCCTGCGCTCTGGCGGTGAGCACGATGACCGGCGTGTCGGCGAAGTCGGGATCGCGCCGGAGCTCGGTCAGGACTTCGAGCCCGCTCCGCCCGGGCATCAGCATGTCGAGGATGATCAGGTCGGGCTTCGCTCGGCGCGCAATCTCGAGCGACTCGTCCCCGTCGCGCGCCTCCGCGATCTCGTAACCGCGATCGCCGAGAGCGGCGCGAACGAGCGTCCTGAGCACCTCTTCGTTATCGCAAACCAGTACCGTCGCGGGCATATGTACGCCCTGCGAGGGAGCCGCAGTGTCGCCCCGCCAGGGCCGCAGGCCAGCAACTCTATCGCGCTCATCGGCTAGTGCCAAGCCCCTCACCTGCCTGATCGCCGCATTTCCGCCAGTTCCCCGAACGGGGGACGGAGATAGTATGACTGATAGCTCGGCTGGGGGACAGGGGTACTACCGATTTTGTTGCAAATCGACTAGAAGAAACGGAGAGCGGCATGGGCCGAGGCAGGCTCATGACCGCCGACTGCGGAAAGAAGGTGAGGGATGGGAAGGGACTGCGGCCACATTCTCGTCGTGGACGACACGAGCGAGTTCCGAACGTACGTCACAGCCGTACTTGAACGTGCCGGTTACGAGGTCGTGGAAGCGGAGACCGGCGAGGAGGCGCTTGCGCTGGCCGCACAAGAGAAGCCGGCGATGGTGCTACTGGACGTCAACCTGCCCGGAACGAGCGGTTACGCCGTCTGCAACGAGCTCCGGCAGAGGCTCGGCCATCAGCTGCCGATCGTGTTCGTCTCCGGGGACCGGACCGAGCCGTTCGACCGCGTCGCAGGGCTCCTGATCGGCGCCGACGACTACATCACGAAACCGTTCGACCCGGACGAGCTCGTCGCGCGCGTGCGCCGGATGCTCGAGCGCACGCAGATGCGCAGGCCGCGCATCACGTACGAGGATCCGTACGGCCTCACGCGGCGCGAGCGGGAGGTGCTCAGCCTGCTCGTCGACGGACTGACGCAGGTCAGCATCGCCGACCGGCTGTACCTGAGCCCGAAGACCGTCGGCACGCACATCCAGCGCATCATCGGAAAGATGGGCGTGAACAGCCGCACCCAGGCCGTCGCCCTCGCCGCACGCGAGGGCATCTTCGACTTCGAGCCTGTTTAAAAGCTCGACGCCAGGGCGCCGGCAGAGCTGCTCACCGTCCGGGCGCTTGCCTAGCGTGATGGCGCGGCTTGCGCAACGGAGACCCTCGAAGAGCCGATCTCACCCGAGCTCGCCATCGTCGATCTCGGGCTGCGGTGGCGCGCGCTCGGCGCCCCGATCGGCGTTCGAGTTGACGAGGCCGGCGCCGACCCGTGGAGGAGGTCCCACGCCCCGCCCGTGGCGCCCGCGTCCGCCCAGACCGCCGCTGTGCCGCGAGCCTCCAACCTGTACGCGGCGTCGAGGCACGCGGCCGACAACGCGAGTTTGCCGGGCACCGGTGCCGGGGGCTGCCTCCTACCGGTTTGCGCTCGCGCGCGGTGCGACGCAGATCCTCAGCGCCCGTAACGCCTGAGGCCCGCATCGCCATCCCGTATTCGTGGCAGTACTCCGGCCGCGCCTACCACCTGACGCCCGGCACGTACCGGTGGGCCGTCCGAGCTGCATTCCGCACCCACCGACGCATTCGGTACGGAACGCCGGTCGTCTCGTCGCGCCTCACCGTGACCGGCTGACCACGCAGCGGACACGCGGTCCGTCCGACGTGCTCGTTAAGAGTCCCCGCGGTGTGCATCGCCTGGGGGACGTAGAAAAGTACAAGTACGGGAGTTAGTTCTATTTGTTGACAAATTTATGTAGCTCTCGTACGGTTGTGTCACCCGTTTGGGTCACCCGAAGGAGGTACACGAGTGCGCCAGAGCCCGAATGCACGACCGAGTGAGACCAAGCGGCCGCGAGGCCGTCCGAGACTCACGGGAATTGTCGCCGCGGTTGCCGTGCTCGCCGCGGTGGTCGCCACGCCGGCCGCGGCGCGTGACCACACGCCGCCGTCGCCGCCGACGGGCCTCGCGGTCACGACGGCCACACAGTCCTCGATCTCGCTCGCCTGGCTGCCCTCGATCGACCAGGTCGGCGTGGCGGGTTACGCGCTGTATCTCAACGGCAGCCGGGTCGGGACCACTCCCACAACGGCGTACAGCTTCTACGGCCTGCAGTGCTCGTCGAGCTACGTGCTCGCGGTCGAGGCCTACGACGCGGCCGGAAACCACTCGACGATGTCATCGATCACCGCGTCTCCAAGCGCTTGCTCGCCGGGCTCGGGCTCCAACCTCCTCCAGGACCCCTCGTTGGAAACGGCGACCAACAACGTCCCCGACTGCTGGCAGCTCGGCGGCTACGGAACGAACTCCTACACGTGGACGCGGACGACCGACGCCCACAGCGGCGGCTTCGCCGAGCGGCTCGACGTGACGAGCCTGAGTGGCGGCGACCGGAAGCTCGTGTCCAAGCAAGGTGGCGGCAACGCTTGCTGGCCTGTTGCCGACCCCGGCGACACGTACACGGTCACTGGCTGGTACAAGTCGAATGCCAATCCCATCCTCTTTGCCTATTACCGGACGAGCGACGGCGTCTGGCACTACTGGGCGCAGTCCTCCGGGTTCGCGTCCTCCTCGTCCTGGCGGCAGGCCTCGTGGACGACTCCAGCCGTGCCGAGCGGGGCCACCACCCTGTCGGTCGGCATGGGTCTCAACGCGGTCGGCTCGGTGACGATGGACGATTTCTCGCTCACCGACGGCAGCGGATCGTCCCCTCCTCCTCCTCCTCCTCCTCCTCC
>Ga0075425_100007432_pt1 | contig 11586 bp, 16 predicted proteins | sample SoiMethybrSBSTD4_FD_75300 | JGI IMG/M metagenome (GOLD analysis project Ga0075425, IMG submission 75300) | Bulk soil microbial communities from a Populus tree surrounding site in Tennessee, USA - Soil MetaG P. TD hybrid SBSTD4 | ecosystem: Environmental > Terrestrial > Soil > Tree plantation...
AACAAGCGCTCGATCGCCTGGGCCATCGCGCAGGCGTTGTCGCGCGAAGGGATGCGGCTCGCATTCACGTATCAGGGCGAGCGGTTGAAAGAGAGCGTCGAGGCGCTGACGTCGACGCTGCCCGACGCGCCGCTTCTCGAGTGCGACGTCACCAAGGACGACGCCGTCACCAGCGTCTTCAACGAAGTCGGCGAGCGTTTCGGCCGCCTCGACACGCTCGTGCACTCGGTCGCGTTCGCACCGAAGGAAGACCTCGAGGGCGACTTCACGAACACCTCGCGCGACGGATTCAAGACCGCGCACGACATCAGCGCCTACTCGCTCGTCGCGCTCACCCGCGCGGCACTCCCGCACTTCGAGAAATCCGGCGGCGGCTCCGTCGTCGCACTCACTTACCTCGGCGCCATTCGCGCCGTCGTCGGCTACAACGTGATGGGCGTCGCGAAAGCATCGCTCGAAGCGTCCGTGCGCTATCTCGCCGCCGACCTCGGGCCGAAGAACGTTCGCGTGAATGCGATCTCCGCCGGCCCGGTGAACACGCTCGCCGCGCGCGGCATCTCCGGTTTCACGTCGATGCTGAAGCATCACGCCGACAAAGCGCCGCTGCGCCGCAATGTGACGCTCGAAGAGATCGGCAACGCGGCGCTCTTCTTGTGCTCGCCGATGTCGTCCGGTATTACGGGAGAAGTGTTGTACGTCGATTGCGGCTATAACATCGTCGGCTTATGAAACGCATCAGCGTTGCGCTGTTGTTTGTCCTCTGCTGCGCGCAGAACGAACATCCGCCTCAGAACTACGCGAAGGACGGAATTCGATTCTCGGTGCCGAGCACCTGCACCGTCGCGTCGGACAAGTATCTGAACGATCAGCACACCGGCCGCGCGATCCAGATCGAGTGCGCCGACAATGCGCTGTTCAGCATCGTCACCATCCCGGCGAGCAGTTCGGAAACGCTGGAGATGTTCGCGTCGCACGTCGCCAGCCGCCGAGCCTCGGCCATTCAGAAAAAATTCGTCGACCTCGGACACGAGAATGCCGGAGGCTCCGACACCGCCGAAGCGACGATCCGCGGCGCCGCCACGCAAGGAATCCGGCAGCGATTCTCGATCGAGCTTCTCGGGCAAAACATTCCGCACGTCGCGGAGTTCTACATGTTGCAAACGCAACGCTCGAAAGTGATCTTCATGACGCAGGTCGCCGAACAACACCTCGAGCAGACACGACCGCGTTGGAAAACGATCTTCGACAGCATCGAATTCGACTAGCACGTCGATTGTTGATGGCTGCATGAAGACCTCGATCGCGCTGCTCGCTTTGTTCCTCGCCGGCTGCGGCGTCAATGCACAAACCTCCGGCAAACAACTTCCGTCGCCGGCCGTCGACACTCCGGCGGCGCAAGCCAAAGGAACGGAAGTGGCCGTGCTCGCCGGCGGATGCTTCTGGGGCCTGCAAGGAATGTTCGAGCACGTGAAGGGCGTGACAAAAGTCGTCGCCGGCTACTCGGGCGGCGACAAAGAAACCGCGCACTACGAGATGGTCGGCACGGAGACGACGGGGCACGCGGAGTCGGTGGAGATCACGTTCGATCCAAAGGTGATCTCGTACGGCCAGCTGTTGCGGCTGTTCTTCTCGGTTGCGCACGATCCGACGCAGCTCGACCGGCAGGGACCGGACAGCGGGCCGAGTTACCGCTCCGAGATTTTCTTCGCGTCGCCGTCGCAGGAGCGCGTCGCCCGCGCGTACATCGATCAGCTCACGAAAGCGAAAGTGTTCTCGTCATCGATCGCCACGAAGGTCGAGCCGCTGAAGGCGTTTTACGCGGCGGAGGATTATCACCAGGACTACCTGATCCATCATCCGACGCAGCCGTACATCGTGTTCAACGACATGCCGAAGATCGAGGCGTTGAAGAAGGCTTACCCCGAGCTCTATCGCGAGAAGCCGGTGATGGTGACAGCGAACTAAGTCTTCCCCATCACGACGAAGTCGGTGTTCGTCGGCTGCTCGACGCCGCCGCGCGGCTCGCGCGTCACGGCCAGCGCTTTGATCTCCGTCTCCACCGGCAGGTTCTCGATCGTGATCGTGGCGCTGCCGTGCGTCGCGTCGAACACGCCGGCGCTCTGCGGCTTCGGCTGATCGGCGCGGATGATCCAGAGCTGATAGCTCTTGTCTTTCGGGTTGTCGGGAAGATTGGAGAAGAAGACGATGGCGCGCCGATGCTCGGGCACGAGGAACACCCGGGCGGATGCGGTCGGCGCGGCGTTTTGTCCGGACAATGCGATTGTCTTCGTGCCCGACGATCCGAGGGCCTGCATCTCGGCGGCGAGCTTTTCTTTCTGCTGTTGAAGGATCGCTTTTTCGTCGGCGAGCGTCTTCAGCTCCGCCTCTTGATTGCGGACGTGCTCGCGCGCGACGCGGATTCCCACTTCGCGCCATCCCCACAACGCGAGGAAGAGCGTCGCCGCGGTGGCGAGCCACCAGCGATGCGATCCGCGGCGCGACGACAGCTCGACGACGTTGCCGTCATCAACGACTGCATCCATCACGCGCTCGCGCACATCGGCCGGCGGCGACACCGGATCGATTCCACGCGCGAGCAGCGACGCAGCGTCTCCGTACTCGTCGCGCGCGCGGCGGCAATCGGCGCACGTGGCGAGGTGATCGCGCAGAGCGCGCTCTTCCTCCGGCGTCGCGGCCCCCACCGCATCCAGCGCGGCGATCGATTCGAATTCTTCGTGCGTCGTCGTCATTGATAGGCCCGAAGGCGTTCTCTCAGCTTCTTCATTCCGAGCTGCATTCGCGTCTTGATGGTTCCGAGAGGCTCGCCGAGCTTCGCGGCGATCTCGGACTGCGACAACCCATCGAAGTACGCGAGCTCCAGTGCGATCCGTTGTGCGTCCGGCAACTCGGTGAGCGCGCCGCGAACCGCCTTGCGCTCTTCCGACTGAATCGCGTCATCCGCGCCAGTCTTAGTCACTACGAACGAGGAGACCGTCGAGATTTCGCGGCCTGCATCATTTTCACGATCGCTACGAATCTTTCGCGAACGTAACCGATCGATGCCGCGGCTGCGCGCGATCGAGATCAGGAAGGCCGCCTCGCTGCCGCGCTCGACGTCGTAGGACGTCGCATTCGTCCACACCTTGACGAACGACTCCTGCAGCACTTCTTGCGCGTCTTCGGGATTGCTGAGGATGCGCAGAAGGAGGGCGTAGAGAGTCGAGGAGTAGCGATCGTAGAGCTGTTCGAAGGCAACGAGATCGCCTCGCGCCACGGCGGGGAGAAGCGTGGTCGTTTCGACGCTCATGAAGGAGGTTGCTGTCTGCAGTCGGAGATTCTACGAGCTTACCGCTTCGCCGGATTCACCGAGTCGGGCGGAAACTCGAGATCGGTCTTCACGCCGGTCGTCTTCGGCTTGCGCCGTCCCGGAAACCCGCTGGCGCGACCGGCGCCCTGCTTGTTCTCGGAGTAAGCTCCGCCGCCGCCGTCCCAGAATCCTTTGTCCTTGACGTTTTCGCGCGGATTTCCAGCCATTTGCGCGAATTCTATGGCGTGTGCGTCGCAAAATCGATCTGGATGTGCGTGCCGGATACCGAGCCTTTCAATTCGACATGTGCTTTCGCCGAGGGCACTCCGCTGGCGACGCCGTCGCCGGTGATGAAGAAGGTGTTGCCGGCATGCTGCATCGTGCCGCTCATCGTTCCCTCTCCGTTGGCCGCGTTCGCGTTGTTGCTGAACTTCGTGATCATCTGCGCGGCGGCGCGCTCGGCACCGCTTTCGGCCAGCGTCTGCGCGATCACCTGCGATCGATATCGCTGCGCTTCGTTGAGCGCGCGCGCCGAGTCCATCAACAGCAGTTCCATCAGCGCGAGATAGAGCACCGCGATGATCAGCGCCGCGGCGAGAACGAAGCCGCGCTCACGTCTGCCCATGCCGCCGCGGCTGATAGATCTGATCGACCGACAGCCGTCCTTTCGAATCGATCGCCTGCACGCGGACGGAGTCGGGATGCTCTTCGATCTCGAAGTCTTTGATCGAGAACTCGGGAACGCCGCGCGCGACCCACTCCGACGTCATGTTGCCGACGCTGAAGGCCTTTCGGTGCACTTCACCTTTCGTCGTGAAGTCCCACACCACCGTCTCCTGAAATCCGGTCGGCAGCACGACTTCGAGGAGCAGCGTCTTCGGCGTCTGCGTGTAGGTCTCGAAGGTGTCGGGATAGTTCGTCGAGTCGAAGACGTCGCGGCGGATTCGCGACAGCACTGCGCCGACTTGCGGATGCGCCATGAAGTTCACCGGCAGCCGGCGCTCGTATCCGAACATCTGCGCCGTGAGCTGCGCGATGATGAAGATGAAGATGCCGAAGAGCGCGAGCGATACGACGACTTCCATGAGAGTGAAGCCGCGCGCAGTTTCGTGGAGGATAGGCGCCCCGCCTGTCCTGCGATCGCACGAGGGGGACAGGCGAGGGCGCCTATCCTCCACCGGAATACGTCTCACCACAGGTTCGAGCCTCCGGTGTCGGCGCGCGCGAGCGCGAGGCGCGCGCTGCGCTGGCCGCCGCGCCAGCGAATCACCATCGTCACGTTCTTCAACTCCGGTGATTCATCCTCGACCGTTACGTACGTCTGATACGGCGTGAGCGGGCCGAGAATTTTCGTGTCGCTGATGAACGTCGTCGACGCGGTGTCGAGCTGATGAAAATCGATGCGGCGCCGGATCTCCGCTTCGTTCGACAGCGCCTGATACGCGAGGATCGTCTCGGTCGCTTGTTGCAGCCGGCGCGTGCGCTCGGTGAAGACGGCAAGCGATGTCGTGATGACAATCGCCAGAATCAGCAGCGCGACGAGCACTTCGATCAGCGTGAAGCCGCGCTCGCGCATGGAGGCGATTGTATGCGCTAAGCTCTGCGCCCCATGAAACTGCGCTTTGCGCCGTCGCCGACGGGCTTCCTGCACGTCGGCGGCGCACGAACGGCGATCTTCAATCTTCTCCACGCTCGACGCTACGGCGGCACGATGCTGCTGCGCATCGAAGACACCGATGTCGAGCGCTCAAAGCAGCACCACGCGGAGCAGATCGTCGCGTCGCTGCAGTGGCTCGGCGTCGATTGGGACGAGGGTCCGATCTATCAGAGCGATCGACTCGATCGCTATCGCGAGCGCGCCGAGGAGTTGGTCGCGGCGGAGAAAGCGTATCGCTGTTACTGCACGGTCGAAGAGCTGGAGCTCGATCGCGCCGCCGCGGAGCGCGCTGGTGAGGCGTATCGCTATTCGGGCCGCTGTCGTTTGCGCGTGGAGACCGGCGGCGAGCAGCCGCGCGACTTGCCGCACGTGATCCGCTTCAAAGTGATGCCGGTCGCGATCGATTTTCACGATCTCATTCGCGGCGACGTTCACTTCGAAGGTGAGCTGATCGACGACTTCGTCATCATCCGCTCCGATCGCTATCCGACGTATCACCTCTCGGTCGTCGTCGACGACATCGACATGGCCATCACGCACGTCGCGCGCGGCGACGATCATCTTTCGAACACGCCGAAGCACATCCTCCTCTTCCGCGCGTTCGGCGCCGCGCCGCCCGTCTTCGCGCACTTGCCTCTCATCCTCGGCAGCGATCGCAAGCGACTCAGCAAACGCACCGGCGCAACGTCGGCCGAGGAGTATCGCGACCTCGGCGTTCTTCCGGAGGCACTCTTCAACTTCCTCACGCTCCTCGGATGGTCGCCCGGTCACGATCGCGAGTTGATGACGCCCGCGGAGTCTTCGCAGCTTTTCGATTTGACGGACGTCAACAAAGCGCCGGCCGTCTTCGATCAGGAAAAGCTGCTGTGGATGAACGGACAGTACCTGCAGCGCATGACCGCCGATCAGATCTACCCGCATCTCGCAAGGTTCATCAATGACGTGCCGCTCGAGGACATTCGCTCAGCGATCGAGTTGAACAAGATGCGCGCGCGAACGCTCGTCGATCTCGCCGCGCAGTTGCAGCCGTTCATCGTTGACGATGACGCGCTCGAGTACGACGAAGAGGCGGCAAAGAAGCACCTCAAGGGCGACGATCTTGCTGCCCGCCTCGGCGAGCTGCATCACGCACTCGCAAGCGCGGATCCGTTCGACGTCACGACGACGGAGGCCGCACTACGCGCACTCGCCGAATCGCGAGGGGTGAGCGCGGCGAAGTTGATTCATCCACTGCGTCTCGCGCTGACGGGCCGCGGCGCGTCGCCACCGATCTTCGATGTGGCCGTAGCGTTGGGCCGCGAGCGATCACTGCGTCGCTTGCAGCGGCTCATCGCGATCATGACGGAGGGGCGGACGCCTCGTCCGCCCAGCGCGGCGTAAGCCGCGCTACTTGCGCGCGAGATGCGCGATGTATCCGAGTACGAACACCGCCGACGCGGCTCCATGCCCAATCGCCATTGCGTTGCGAATCGCATCGCTCGTCGAGATCTGCAGCAGGTAACCGCTCACCACCATCGGCGCGATCAGAATCGTCGCTGAGAGTCCCGTGAATCGTCGCCGCGGATCGCCGAGCATGATGCGCGGCCACATGTGATTCGCAAACGTCCATCCGAGAACGAACGTCATCGCCGGCGCGAGCAGCACATGCGCGGAAAGCATGTACGGCTGCAGCGGATGATTCACCACCGCGAACGGATCGCTGCTCTTCATCAGGTACTTCATCCACGCGAACACGATTCCGGTGAGCGCGGTGAGCGCGATCGAAACGTGCAGCGAGAGAAGCTGGGCGCGACTCATTTCGGCAGCAGGCGATGAACGGCCAGAATTTTTCGCGACGCGTTGACGATCGCGGCGCCGGTGAGACTCGCGCCGGACATCGGACGGATCGCCCCTTTGAGCGACAGCTCGTTGTCGAGCTTGCGGCCGAGGAACTGATCGAGCCAGCGGCGCTTCGGAAAGTAGTCGGTCGGCTCGCTGAACGAGAGGATGTCGATGCGCGAGATCGCGCCGCTCGCATCGACGACGATCATCACCGTCTCCGGCTCGGTGCGCACGCGATGCGTGTCGAAGTACGCGTAGACGCCGTTCGGCGCGGCGTAGCGGATGACGAGTTGCGACTCGAGGCCCGCTGCCGCGGCCTGCTCTTTCGTGAGAAAGAACGTTTGCCGCGCGAGGTTCTTGCCGACGCTCGCCAGCGCCTGCTCCTGCGTCTCGATGACGCGAGCATGCGCGGCGAGCGCGAACAGCACGACGATGAGCAGTTTCTTCATCAGAAGATGTAGCCGAGTGCGAGATTGAACTGATTGGCGTTGTTGCCGGCGCGCGTGTGGATCATCTCGTATTCGGTCTTGATCACCGTCTGCGAGATCGGCTTGAACGCCAAGCCGAATGACGTGATGCGCCGATCGTTTTCCGGATCGCGCGTGAGTCCCAGCGGCACGCGCCGCTGCGTGTCGAGACGCTCGTGGCGAAAGTACGGTGTGACGGCGATGCGCGTCGGAAGATCGTAGCCGCCTTCGACGTACCAGCCGCCGGTCGAGCTGCCGATCGTCTGTCCGTTTTGCGCGCTGATCGCGGCGGCGTCACCGATGTGGCCGCGCGCGAACACGCCGCGCAGCGACACGCCGCGGAATTTCGCGTCGGCGTGAACGTCGGCGAGCGTGACGGTGCCTTTGTATCCGCGGCCTTGGCCCGATCCGCCGTTGTAGACGGACGCGCCGACGAGCGTGCCTTCGAACGGATGCCAGTCGACGCGGCCGGTGATCGCGAGATCGTGCGCCAACGCTTCCGATCCCGACTGTTTTCCCTCGTGTATCGAATCCTCGGCACTGAACCGCGTGCTGTCCAAGCCGGTGACGACGTAGCCGCGGTATGTGATCGATCCCGTGTCGCCGAACACTCCGGCGCCGAGCTCACTCCACGTCGTCGGCAGAATCCGATCTTCGACTTCCGGACGCGTCGCGCCGAGGTACGTCGTCGGCTCGTGCTGCTCGTTGATGATGCCCATTGGCAAGAGCACGAGTCCCGCGCGGATGTTCGCCTGCGGCTTGAGCAGGTAATCGAGATGCGCGAACTCCAGCGAGACCGAGCCGCCGATCTCCGTCGTTCCGTGCTCGACTTCCAGCTCCGACTTGAAGAGAACGCGATCGCTGAATTTGTAGTCGGTGTAGAGAACGCCGCGCACCAAGTCCGCGGAAGGTGTGCCGTGCTCCGGATTCTCGTACGCGAACTCGCCGTAGCCGCCGAACGAAACGCCCTGCTCGGGCTGTGCAGCGTGCTGCTGTTCGCCGGCCTTGAGCGTCTCGATCTCTTTCGTGAGGATCTCGATCTGCCGCTTCATTTCGTCGAGGCGCTTTTCGAGATCGGCCGAGGTTTGCGCCGACGCGGTGGTGGCGATGAGGAGGATGAGAACGATGCGTTTGAGCATCAGTGTGTCCTTTCGAATCTCGGAAATGCATTCGACGCGACGATGTCGCGGTCGATGAAGAGCGCGGCGACGCCGTGTGCGTTCGCCCATCGCAGCCCTTCGTCTGCGCCCATCACGTAGAGCGCCGTGGAGAGGATGTCGGCTTCGGTCGCGCTGCTCGCGATCACCGAGACGGAGCCGCGCGGCGGCAGTGCTTCGCCGCTGCGTGGATCGATGATGTGAGTGAATCGCCGCCCGTTCACGACAAAAGACTTCTCGCTGCCGGAGCTCGTCGACAGGGAAGCATTCTCGATCGTGAGTGCGACGATGGGACGGTCGCGATGGAGTGGATCGGCAATCGTCACCGGCGCGCGTCCGCGCACGGCGATCTGTCCGCCGAAATTCAGAACTGTGTCGCCCGTGATCTTCGTCAGCATCCGATCGAGCGCGTAGCCTTTGCCGAATCCGCCTTCTTCGACCGGAGCGTTGCCGCTGTGAATTCGTTCCAGCGCTGCCGCGATCGTCGCAGCGCTCGGCACCGCCCCTTCTTCGCGCGTTTTCCACGCGTCGATGAGCGGACGAATGCGCGGCTCGAACGCGCCGCCGGTCTTGTCGCGCCATTCGTCGACCTCGCGAATGAGCGACTGCAGCTCGGGCGAGTAGTGACCGGTCGAGAGCTCCGAGTCTGCGCGCCACGTCGAGATCATTCGCTCGACGCGCGCGGCTTCGTCGAAGGCCGCGGCGGCTTGCGCCGGATCGGCGGCGTCGACTTCGCACACTGTGCCCATCAGATAGCGGACCAGAACCGCGGCGAGAATCAATTCAGCCTCTTGTCTTGATCGGAACTTGATGCGCGCGCAGCCGGTCGACGATCGACATGCTGATCAACCAGACCGCGCAGATTGCGACCATCAGCACCGAGAACCATTTGCCGTAGTAGCCGACCGGCGAGAACGGCTCGGTGGCGTTGTGAATCGCTTCGCTGTATTTGCCGAGCAAGTCTGCTTCGGAGAATTCGTGAATCGAGTAGAAGACGATTTGCGCGGTGAAGAGGAGCAGGAAGAGTCCCGTGACCTGGAAGAAGCGCTTCACCGGCACGCGATGTCCGTAATGCGCCCACGCCCACGACATCGCCGCCGCCGCTGCGATGCCGAGCGAGCAGCCGAGGATGAAGTGCGCTTCGCGAACCTGGATCAGCATCAGCGCGGTCTCCATCCCTTCGCGCGTGACCATCAGCACGGTGAAGCCGAAGACGCCGAGCCACGCCAGCATGCGCGACGCGGGAGACGAATACGTTTCCAGCTTCGCTTCCATGTTGCGTTTGAGCATCGGCGCGGTGCGCCACATCTGAATGACGAACGTCGCGACGAGCACCGCCGCGACGATGCCGAGGACGCCTTCCCACAGCGGTTGATTGACGTTGCGCAGCACCCAGCCGAGCGCGAAGCTGGCGATGACGGAGACGACGATGCCCCAATACACGGCGGCGCGGAGCCAGTCGCGCTGCGTCTTGCGGAGGTACGCGAAGATGATCGCGACGGTGAGGAACGCTTCGAAACCTTCGCGAAAGATGATGATGAATGGGCTGAGCATGGGTTCCTTTATTTCCTGAGATTCATCGCCGTCAGACCGATCATCTTCACGCGGTCAGGGGCGTCGGGCCGTTCCCCTTTGCGGCGGCAGGCGTCGCAAATGCCGAGGATTTGGAGGTTGTGAAACGTCGGGGTGAAGCGCTTCTTCAGGCAAATCTCACGCTGGCGCTGCTCGAGATCCTCGTCGTGAAACTCGATCACCGTTCCGCAGGCGGTGCAGATGAGGTGATCGTGATGCGAGTTCCCGCTGACGTGCTCGTAGTGGTAGTGGTCTTCGCCGAGGTGAACGCGGCGGACCAGTCCCGACTTCACGAGGAGCTCAAGCGTGCGATAGACGGTGGCGCGCGAGATCTTGAGGCCCTTCTGCTTCATCTTGAAGAGCAGCTCGTCGGCCTCGAAGTGGTAGTGCGTGCCGAAGATCTCGCGGACGAGCGCCTCGCGCTCGGAGGTGAGCTTGAGCGCGTTCTGCTCCAGGAAGTCCTGGAAACGAGTGACGGCGTTGGCGATGCGCTGCGGCATGATGTCGATCGCAACTGAGACTGAGTCTCAGTAGCTGCACAGCAGTCTAGCGGCGCGCCCGGCCGGTGGTCAAGTGCGTCCCGTCACCGCTCGACGTGACGCACCGACCACCACGCCATCGACTGCAGCACCTTCGGGAACTTCGACGGCAGCCCTTCGGGGCTCTGATGAAAGAGCGTCGCGTAGATCACGCACGCCGCGAGATCGCTTCCGGCGGGCGACGGATGCGAGCCGTCCTTCTCGTACAGCTCGATGTTCGGATAGATGCGCCGCACCCGCTCCCAGGCGATGCCGACCGGCGCTACGGCGCTCTTCGTCTCCTTCGCCGCGCGCAGATACGCGTCCGAGATGAAGGCTTGCTCCTGCGGCGCGCGCTCGCGTGACCACGTCATGAAGAAGACCGGCTCCGCGCCGATACGATGAATCTCTTCGGCCCACTTCTTCGCGAACGGCAGGAAGAACTGATCGGTCGTCGGTTGCGCCGCGCCGAGCGTGCTCTGCTCCTGCAACACCACGAAGTCCCAATGCTCGTCGCGCACGACGGCGCGCGTGTTCGCATCGTTCCAATGATCCTCGAGGCGCGCACCGCCCGGCGCGATCATGCGCACGTCGAGCGTGCATTGATGTCCCGCCTTCGCCATCTCCGCGACGATCTTCGGCAGCTCGTTGTAGTACGTGTAGCTGTTGCCGATGAAGAGAACGCGCTTCGTGCAGTCAGCGGTGGCGAATGAGGAGCAGACGAGCGCCGCGGTCAGCGCTGCGACGATCGTGAGGCGGCGCATGCCGCGATCTTACAGTCGCGACTGCGCGGCGTCCGCGAGCGCGCGGATTTGCGGCTGCCGCGGATCGATGGCCAGCGATCGATTCCAGAAGTCGAGTGCGCGCGCGAAATCGTTGCGCTTCGCGTAGAACGTTCCGATGTTGTCGAGCGCCAGCGTCGACGACGGCTGCAGACTCAGGGCGCGCTCCAGCTCCGGCAGTCCCTCGGTGTAACGGCTCGAGGCGGCGAGCGCCGATCCGAGGTTCGCGGCGATGAGGTACGAGTCGGGGAAGACTTCCTTCCCTTTGTACAGCAGCGCGATCGCGCGCGTCGGCATGTCGTGCG
>Ga0075425_100007434_pt1 | contig 11584 bp, 10 predicted proteins | sample SoiMethybrSBSTD4_FD_75300 | JGI IMG/M metagenome (GOLD analysis project Ga0075425, IMG submission 75300) | Bulk soil microbial communities from a Populus tree surrounding site in Tennessee, USA - Soil MetaG P. TD hybrid SBSTD4 | ecosystem: Environmental > Terrestrial > Soil > Tree plantation...
CCCCCAACGCCGCTCATCGGGTCGGGCATACGTGGCGCGCCAAATTGGCGGCAACGCGCGGTAGACGGCGTGTCGCCCATTGAGTAGCAACAAGTGGCGGAATTCTCTCCACCGCACTCCTCCCCTCATCCTCCATGAAGGTGTTCGCTGTGCCGCATCTCTTCTCGCCGCTCAAGCTCGGACCCATCGAGCTCCCCAACCGCATCGTCGTGTCGCCCATGTGCCAGTATTCTGCGAGCGACGGCAGCGCCTCCGACTGGCATCTGCAACACCTGATGCAATTCGCCATCGGCCGTGCCGGCATGATCGCGGTAGAGGCCACCGCCGTTGAGCGGCGGGGGCGCATCACACACGGCTGTCTCGGCCTTTATTCGGACGCCAACGAGCAGGCGCTGGCGCGCGTCCTTAGCGCGGCACGAGCCATTGCAGCGCCCGGCACCGCCTTTGCCATTCAGCTTGCTCACGCTGGACGCAAGGCCTCCTGTCAGGCGCCTTTCCAGGGCGGGCGTCCGCTGCGCAGCGGCGAAGATCCCTGGCCCGTTGTCGCCCCCTCGGGCCTCCCCTTCACCGAGGGATGGCCGACGCCGGGGGCGCTTGACGGCGACGGTCTCAAACAGGTCCTCGGCGCGTTTACCCAAGCAGCCGAGCGCTCGGTGCGACTGGGCTTTGATGCGATCGAGCTACACGCAGCGCACGGATATCTGCTGCACGAATTCCTTTCACCGCTCTCCAACCGGCGCACCGATGCCTTCGGTGGCAGCGCTCACAACCGCATGCGCTGGCCTCTCGAGGTTGTGCAGGCGGTCCGCGCCGTGGTCCCCTCCACGATTGCGCTTGGCGCCCGCATCACGGGTAGCGATTGGGCGGACGGCGGGCTCGTGGTGGAGGATGCCATCGCATTCGCGAGCGCACTTAAGGAGGCTGGCGTGGACTATGTGTGCGTGTCGAGCGGTGGCAACATCGCCCACGCCAAGATCCCCATGAGCCCCGGCTACCAAGTCCCCTTCGCCGCCAAAGTGAAGGCGGCGACAGGGCTTGCAACCCGCGCCGTCGGCCTGATCGCCACACCAGAGCAGGCCGAGGCCATTCTCGCCGCGGGTGAGGCGGATTTCATCGCCTTGGCGCGCGCCTTCCTCGACGACCCCCGCTGGGTCTGGCACGCGGCCGAGCGTCTGGGCAGCGAGGTGAGCTATCCGCTCCAATACGCACGCGTGTCGCGCGCCATCTGGCCCGGTGCCGAGCTGGTGCGGCCGCAGACGTAAGGGCGCCAGCGCTTCCTGATGGGCGCAACGATCGGAACGCTCAGACCATTTGGCTCAAGGTGCCGCTTGCTGCTCGCGCCGCAAACGCTGCCCATTGTGAGCGTGCGGGAAGCGTGGTTGCATGGTCGAAGTGGGTCGGGGCGCAGAGCGACGGAGCCTAGCCATGGGTTGGTCGATCAAGCTCTTCGATGTCGGCGGCACTGCCGTGCGCATCCACCTGACGTTCTTTCTGTTGCTCGCCTGGATCGCCGCCATCCGCTGGTCGCGCGGCGGAGCCCCAGAGGCCGTGGATGGCGTGCTCTTCATCATTGCGCTCTTTGCATGCGTGGTGCTGCACGAGTTTGGCCACATCGTTGCGGCGCGCCGCTACGGCATCCGCACCCCCGATGTGACGCTGCTGCCGATCGGCGGCGTGGCGTCTCTCGAACGCATGCCCGAAAAGCCTGGCCAGGAAATCGTGGTGGCAATGGCGGGGCCCGCAGTTAACCTCGTGATCGCGCTCGTTTTGATGTTCGTGCTCGGCGCCCATTTCGACCTCTCGCAAATGGCGCAGCTCGAACAGGCGCAGACGAGCTTCCTCGGGCGCATTGCCGCCGCCAACGTAATGCTGTTTGTGTTCAACCTGATCCCAGCGTTTCCCATGGACGGCGGGCGCGTGCTGCGCGCCCTGCTGGCGATCGGCATGGGCTACACGCGCGCCACGCGCGTGGCCGCCTCGATCGGCCAGGGGCTCGCCGTCCTCTTTGCCTTCCTGGGGCTCATGGGCAATCCCCTCTTGGTGCTGATCGCCGTCTTTATCTTTCTTGCCGCCAGCGGCGAGGCCGGCTACGTCCAGGCGCGCGATTACGCGCGGGGCTATCTCGCCTCTCACGCCATGATCACAGCCTATCAGGCCTTGGGACCGGCCTCGACCGCCGATGACGCAGCGGCCCTCCTGCTGCGCACGACACAGCAGGAGTTTCCCGTCGTCGACGGCGCCGGCATGCTGCGCGGCGTGGTCACGCGTGAGGCCCTGATCCAGGCACTGCAGGAAAAAGGCGGCAACGCCCCGGTGCTCGACTTCATGGCGCGCGACCTGCCGACCGTGCCGGAGAATGCCTGTCTCGATAACGTCTTCCAGCTCCTGCAAGGGCGAGGACGGCGCCTGGTCGGCGTCGTCGATCGCCAGCAGCGCCTCGTCGGCTACATCACCTCGGAGAACCTGGCCGAGCTTGTGATGATCCAATCCTCGCGCTCCGCGCGGGCCGAGCGCGCCGCCACGGCCTGAACCGAGCGCGCCCGCCCTCTGCAGCCGGCTCGTGCCGGCCCCGGCGTTGGCCAATGACGTTTGCGCCTGGGTTCGCCGTTGGCAACATCAACCAACGCCCTTTGCGCCCGCGCGGACCTCCCTCAATGGGCGCCGCTCGAATGTGCGCTGCTTGAGGGTGCGCTGCTGGAGGGGTGCGCTCCTTGAATGTGCACTAATTCATCCGCACTGCTTCAATGTGCTCAGGCATCCTTGTTGATGAGCTTGACGATGCTGCTCATGTCGAGGTCGCCGTAACCGTTGGCGACGTGCATGGTGAACGCAGCCGTGGCGGCGGCGCCCAGAGGCGTGGCGGTCTCGGCCATCTGTGCGGCGGTCTGTGCAAGACGCAGATCCTTCAGCATCAGTTTTGCCATGAACCCCGGCTTGTAGCCGTTGCTCGAGGCCGAGGTCGGCACGGGGCCCGGCACGGGGCACATCCTCGTCAGGATGAACGAGCCTGCCGACGAGGTTGACATCACGTCATAGAGCGTCTGGCGGGCGACGCCCAACTTTTCGCCCATGACGAAGGCCTCAGCCGTCGCCAGCGTGATGATCCCCGCCACCATGTTGTTGCAGATCTTGGTCACCTGACCGAATCCGGGGCCGCCGCAGTGCACGATGTTCTTGCCCATCGCTTGCAACAGCGGCAGTGCTTTGGCAAACGTCGCCTTGTCGCCGCCGCACATGAAGGTGAGAGTTGCCGCGTCGGCACCGGTCACTCCACCTGAAACCGGCGCGTCCAGCATGGCAAAGCCGCGCTCGGCCGCAGCGGCATGTACCGCGCGGGCGCTATCAACGTCGATGGTGGAGCTGTCGATCAGCACCGTTCCCGCATCGGCGGCGGCGATGACGCCGTCGGCCAGGAACACGTTGCGGACGTTGGCGCCGACCGGCAGCATGGTGACCACGAAGTCCACGCCCTTGGCTGCATCCTGCACCGAGGCGGCCCGCTTGGCGCCCGATTGCACCACGAAGTTCACCGCCTCCTCATTGAGGTCGAAAACCTTGAGGCTGTGACCCGCCTTGATCAGATTGCGCGCCATCGGCGCGCCCATGTTGCCCACCCCGATGAATCCCACCCGCGCCATGATGTGCTCCTCATGCTCTGCGTGCCCGTGCCCTCGAGGGCGACGGTGCTGGTTGCCAACGCCCGATCTACAAATCATACCCCGCGATCTGCAAACATACCCGCTGTGCCGTCATACGCGCGCAGTCACCTGGACAGGTGACCGGAGCCTTGCTCCAGCATCGGCCATCATCGCCCGCCCGATCACACCGGTGGCATCCCAAGGTCAGCCCGCACTATGTCGGGTGCGACGGCACGTTGCCGGGGACTGTTCTAGTGCGACGGTGCGTTGAGGTTTACCGTCACGTTCTTCCTTTGCGTGAAGCTGTCGAGCATACCTTCGAGCGAGAACTCGCGGCCGATCCCTGACTGCTTGACGCCGCCATAGGAATGGCCGGGCGACTGGCCCAAGCCTTGATTGACCTGCACCCAACCCGCTTCGATGGCGTGCGCGGCACGCAGCGCCCGCCCGATGTCGTGCGTCCACACATAGGCGGCGAGCCCGTAGTGCGAATCATTGGCCATGCGGATAGCCTCGGCCTCATCGGTCCAGCGGATGGCCACCAGCACCGGCCCGAAGATCTCCTCGCGGGCAAGCCGCCAATCGTTGGCAGCATTGGCAAACACGGTCGGAATGGCAAAGTAACCCTGTGACAGCGGGCCGCTCTTCGGCGGCAGGCCGCCGATGACAAGCTTGCTGCCGGGCTGCTTCATGCCCTCCTCAACGTATCCGCACACCTTTTTGAACTGCTTCTCGTTGATGATGGCGCCAACGTCGCTGGCTTCATCGAGCGGGTCGCCGATCCTCAGCTTCCCGGCCTTCTCCGCCAACTTGGTCAGGAAGTCGTCGAAGATCTGAGCGTGCAGGAAGAGGCGCGACCCGGCGGTGCATGACTGGCTCTGCCGCGTGAAGCGCATGGCCGCGATGATGCCGTCTACCACCCAGTCCTCGTTGGCATCCGGATAGACAATGGAGGGGCTCTTGCCCCCGAGCTCCAGCGACACAGGCACGATGCGCTCAGATGCCGCTCGCATGATGAGCTTGCCGACCTCGGTGGAGCCGGTGAACGAAAGCTTGCGCACGTGCGCGTGAGTGGAAAGCGCAGCGCCTGCTTCCTCACCATAGCCGGTGAGCACGTTGAGCACGCCTTTGGGCAGATGGTCCTGGCAGACGCGCGCAAGCCACAACACTCCGAGCGGCGCGTCCTCGGCAGCCTTCAGCACCAGCGTGTTGCCGGCACAGAGCGCCGGGGCGATCTTGAGCGCCGCCAACAGAACCGGCGCATTCCATGGGATGATGGCCCCGACTACGCCAATCGGCTCGCGGCGCGTGTAGCTCAACACGTGCTCGCCGAGCGGGATCGTCTCGCCCTTGAGCTCACTGGCAAGGCCGCCGAAGTAGCGCATGATGTCGGCTGCACCCTTGGCCTCGGGCCGCGCCTGGGTGCGAATGGCATTGCCGGTCTCCTCCGCGATGATGCGGGCGAGCTCCTCCACACGGGCCTCTACCGCATCGGCGATCCTCTGCAGGACGCGACCGCGCTCGCGGGGAACGAGGCGGCTCCAACTTGGGAAGGCCTTGCGCGCTGCGGCAACGGCGCGTTCCACATCCTCTGCCCGCCCACGCGGCACGCTGGCGATCGGCTGGCGAGTGCCGGGCGCCTCGACGATGATCTGCTCGCCCACGGCAGCATCGACCCAGTCCCCATCGATCAGCATCTGGACACGCTTTGACGGCGCCGTCGGCGCCTTGCTCATTGCCACTGCCATGGCTCTTTATCTCCTCAAATCGAGCGGTCTACTCCGCATTTGGGTCCATTCCGGCGTCCCCTCGTCTCGGGGGTCCCCCGACCCCCGCCGAGCGCGCAAGGTAGAGCCCGACAGACGGTCTATGGTCTTTGCCGCAGCGCGCCCTCTTGGGCAAATCGGGCTCGGGGTCCTCAGCTCGCTCATGTACTGTAGACGCCCCTCCCAAAGGTTTAGCATCTTATGCTCGGGCCTGCCGCGGATAGAGCGCAAAAAGACAACCTTAACCGCCCCGCTGGAGCCACTGCGGGCCGCCGAGGGCGCGAGCATCCGGCGCCGCATTTCGCCGGTGGCGTGACTAACGGAGGAGCGATCGCACCACCAGGAAAGCGCATCTCATAGGGACTGCGACTCGTCCTCTCCCCCAAAGCCCGCCACGATCCAGCCGATCGATGTGGCCACCAAATAGGCTCCAAGCCCAGCCGCCAGGAACAGATAGACGTACGCTGGGGGGGTGCGGCCCAGGGTGACCCAGGTCCACAAAGCAAAGAGCAGCGGCAACGACAAGATCAGGGCGAGCACGATGCCGATGCGCCGAAGACCGGCCTTGACGTGCCGTGTGCGCATGACGACCCTCCAGGCAAACCTCTCTCCTCAAAGGAAGCACAACCTAGCACATCTGGAACGCTGCCAACCCGTCTCGCCCGAAACCTGGCACAGCGCCGCGCGACAGTTGCCGTCCCTGCGGGCCTCCTCTACCTCCCGCCTTCCCTCCCCGGGATGCGCCTGCCGCGGGCGGACCCGGGCCTCGGCCAACCGGTGACAGGCTGCAGCGGGCCGCGTAGCCTTGCGTTACGCCGGGGGAGGGTAGACTTGACCAGCCCGCGCAGTCACCACCAGCGTGCGCAGCCAACGAATATCCTCCTCGTCACCCGTGAAGGGTCCCCGCACCTAGACCAGCGTTGCACACCAGCCCGATGTCCCGATCTAAGGATCCCGCATGATCATCTTCGAGTGGGTCCTCACCATCTTGCTCGGCGCCGTGCTGCTCTCGGGCCTGGCCAGCAAGATGGCAGTCCCATATCCGGCGCTGCTCGCGCTCGGCGGCGCCGTCCTAGCCTTCATTCCAGGTGCGCCGCGCATCGTCCTGGATCCTGATCTGACCCTTGCCCTCTTTGTCGCGCCCGTGCTGCTGGATGCCGCCTATGACACCTCGCCGCGCGATCTCAGAGATAACTGGTTGCCAGTGACCTGCCTGGTGCTGGTCGCCGTCGGGCTGACCACCGGCGCCGTGGCGCTGGTGGCGCATAATCTCACGGCCATGCCGTGGGCTGCGGCCCTCGCGTTAGGTGCGATCGTTGCCCCGCCCGACGCTGCCGCGGCCACGGCAGTTCTGCGCCAGGTGAGATTGCCGCATCGCATCGTCACCATTCTGGAAGGCGAAAGTTTGCTCAACGACGCCAGCGCCTTGCTCATCTATCGCGCGGCCGTGACCGCCATGATCGGCGGCAACATCACGCTTGGGTCCGCCGGGCCCGCGTTTGCGCTGAGCGTGATGGGCAGCATCATCGCGGGACCGGTCCTGGCGTTGACTTTCATGCGCGCCGTCACCTTTTTGAACCGATCGGGCGATGCGCCGACGTCGATCCTGCTGCAGTTCATCAGCACCTTCGGCGTTTGGTTGCTGGCCGACCGATTGGGCCTCTCCGGCATTCTGACAATCGTCGCGTACGCGATTACCATTGCCAGACGCGCTCCAGCCATGACCCCCGCGCGCGTGCGGGTCCCATCCTATGCCGTCTGGGAAACGGCAGTGTTCGTGCTGAATGTCCTAGCCTTCGTGCTGATAGGTTTGCAGATCGGGCCCATCTTCGAGAGCTTGGCACCAGATCAGCGCACCGGCTATCTCCTCATCAGCGTTGCCGTTCTCGCGACGGTCATCCTGGTACGATTCGCCTGGGTCATGAGCTACAACAGCCTCGCGCGCTGGCGCGTACGACGGGTTGGTTTCCACCCCCCAAGGCCGATGATGGCACCGACCTTCAAGGGCGGTCTCGTCGTCTCGTGGTGCGGCATGCGGGGGATCGTCACCTTAGTGGCGGCACTGGCCCTACCGAACGGTGATGGCGGTCCGGCCTTTCCGTTTCGCGATCTCATCGTCTTTGTCGCCTTCTCTGTCGTGCTTGGAACTCTCCTGCTGCAAGGGCTCACCCTGCGCCCGCTGCTCGTGAAGCTTGATCTGCGCGACGACGATCCTGTGGGGCAGGAGGTGACGCGCGCCCGCGTCATTGCCTACCGAGCTGCGTTGGCTTCGCTCGAAGGCGAGCAATCGCGGCTTGCCGAGGCTTTGCGCGTCGAACTCGAGGACGCACTCGTCCAGGCGAACGGCCAAGCCACAGCGTCCGATCCGGATGGCTCGGCGGACGGCTTGCGTCTGCGTGCGGTGAATTCCGCCAGAAGCGCGCTCATTGCCTTGCGCCACAGTGGCGAAATCGGCGATGCCGCCTTCCACCGGCTCGAAGAAGAGATGGACCGAATAGAGCTGAGTGCCACTTAAAGAGAGCGATGGCGTTGCGATCAGGCGCGGCAGAGTTGCAGAAAGGCGCACATCGCCACGGCCACGGTGTCGTCAAGAGGCAAGGGTTGCTCAGTCTGCAAACCAAGGTCCACGCCCATTCCCATCTTGCGCCGCAAGCACGGCGTCTACCGCAACTAATCCACACGCGAGTCGGGCCAATCGGTTGCGCGACTGGAGGCGCTGGCTCGGCTGATGGACGCTCAATTCGTCTTGCCTGGCACAGACTTCCGGTTTGGCTTAGATCCGCTCGTCGGCCTCATCCCGGTCGCAGGCGACATCATCGCGAGCCTGATCTCCACCTATCTGATCTAGGAGGCGCGGCGTCTCGGTCAGCCCAAGTGGTTGATCATGCGAATGATGGCAAATACGCTGTTCGACACGGCCGTCGGCTCGGCCCCGGTCGTGGGCGATGCCTTCGACGCGCTGTTTCGCAGCAACATGAAGAATAGGCATTGCTCCGACGGCACATGGAAGGGCGCGGGCTCACTTGCCCCAAGGGGCCCATCATCCGTGGCGAAGCCCTGCGCGCCGGCTGAAGTGGAAGGCAGCCCTGGCTCAGCCCTGGCTCAGCCCTGGCTCAACCCTGCCTCAACCCTGGCTCAACCTTGGCCGAGGGATCGCCGTCAGTCCCCGGCCGCAAGCTTGGGAAAGATCGTGATCGAACCTATCGTCATTACCATTGCGCATAAACTCGGCAAGGAAGAAGCAATGCGCCGCGTCCGGCCGGCGCTTGCAAAGGCTTGCGAGGCCTTTCCGCTCTTAAAAGCGGAGCAGGAGACTTGGTCGGGTGACCGCATGGATTTCAGGGTGCGGGCGCTTGGCCAGTTGGCCGCGGGCAACGTCACGGTCGGAGGAAACCGTTCGCTTGGAAGTCACCCTGCCATGGTTGTTGCATAAATTTGCCACGGCGGTGCAAAAGACCGTCAGCAGTCGAGGGCGCATTCTTCTCGAAAAGAAGTGACCGCCGGCCGCTCAGGCTGCCTCTCCGGCGGCCTCGGCATCAGCCTGACGCCCGCCTGCGCTGAGCTGCGCCGCTACGTCACGGAGCCGAGCCAGGGCCGTCCGCGCTTCCTCAGTCGGCTCCCCGATATCGACGAGGTGCTGCAGGACCAGCTCTTGCTTCAGGACCGCGAGTTCGGCCTCGGCGAGCTCAAGCTCGCGGCGAGCAGCGTCTTGGGTGCGTTCGACCATATCGACGAGGAAACGCCCCTGCCGTGACAGTGTTCCAAGCCACTCCCATCTTGCCCTCCGTCGTGCCCAGGGCGCGCGCCTCGGAACGAAGCTTGCGCGGCTGGCGTTTGCCAACAGGACGCCGCAATGTGGCTTAAGCCCGCACCATGCACATCCTCTGGATCATCCTTGTCGGCCTTGTCGCGGGCATCATCGCCCGCCACCTGCTCCCCGGGCCCAACAACCCCTCGGGCTTTGTTCTCACGACGCTGCTTGGGATCGCTGGGGCCTTCGTGGCGACTTACTTGGGCCAGCGGTTGGGCTGGTATCGTTTGGATCAGGGAGCGGGTTTCATTGGCGCGACCGTGGGCGCTGTGGTCATGCTTTTCCTGTGGCACCGCCTGGTCGTGACCCGACGGGTGAGCGATCCGACGACGCGAGACCCATTGGATCCGCGCCGCTGGTTCTAGGACCGCCTTATCGCGTGATATCGGTCCGCCTGCGCATAGATCGTGGCGCCAACAAACTGGCGGGGGCGTCGGGCTCACCCTATGAGACGCCGGCAAACGCGACGCGGCAGCGGCGTCCTTCGCCGCCGCAGGCCGCAGATCATCTAACGCCCTATCAAATTTACGCCGAGGGAAGCCAGGTCGAGTAGGTGTCCAGTGCAATGGCTTTGGAAGGCAGCCCGTCCCGAACCTGCAGGGGAGTGATCGCCGGCAGGATCGGCAAGCGATCAGGGGGAGCGCGATCGCCGTCAATTGATCGCTTCAATCTGGAGAGAAGAATCGCAACAGGCCTGCGAAACTCAAACTCTTGGGGGGGTGTCATCGATCCCGAGCCAGTCCTTCCGGACGACCGCTTCAATCGACCGGAAGAGCTCTGACCCTTTCTCCACATCGTCGATGCGGACGGTGCAATCTTCGCCCGGGAAATCCTCAACGCGCACCTTGTACGCTCTGCTGCCGGCTTGCACGTGATAAGTCGCAGCGTGCCGCGTTGAGGCGTGCGCGATAATCTTGCAGTTCAGAGCGGACATAGATGCAGAACACCAATACGTGCGGCCTAACTCGGTCATGAGAACCCAAGCCGGGCGGTGAGAGCCGCGTCGTTGGGAGAGAGCCTGCGGGGATGATATGTCGCGAAGGTTAATAGCATGTGCCGGTCGACCAGAGCGTCAACCCGCCGTGCCCCTCAGGAGCGTCGCCCTCTTTGGCGGCGACGGCTTTCACAGGCGCTCACCGGTCGCCAACAATTTTGCGGTACCCACAAACGCTGCTTCACATTGGCTCTTCGGGCGGCTGCGCCCGGGCGCAGATCGATCAGGTGTGGCATGGCGGTCCCGGCAGGACTTGAACCCGCAACCTTCGCGTTCGAAGCGCGCTGCTCTATCCGTTGAGCTACGGGACCTCCGGGCACTCTAGCAGGAGAGAAGATGTCGTTGCAGGGGTGGGGAACAGGGCCTGTGGGAGCTTGCCTGGGGCCCAAAGTACTGGGGCCCCGAAGCGCTGGGGCCCAGTGTGCTTGGAGCGCCAGTGTGCTTGGAGGGCCAGTGCTTGGGGGGCCAGTGCTTGGGGGGCGAGTGTGCTTGAAGGGCGAACGTCCTTGGAGGGCTTGAGGGTGCGGGCCTTCAGTCGGGCTGCGATCCACCCAGGGAGGCCTGCCCGCCATCCTCGAGCGCAGGATCGGCAACGCGGAGATTGCTATGGGGTCTAGCTCGTGCACTTCGCTCAAGGCCTCCGCCGCCAGGGAAGCACACCTCGGGATGAGCCTTGCCGCCTCGCCATCCCGTTGGCGCTACCTTCCCCACGTCGACAGCAAGCCAGCCCCGCAAAATGTTAAGAGCAGGCGGCAAGGCCCCATGACCAAACCCCCGCCCACCGCCGCGGGAAGGGAGGGGAAGGTTGCCAACTCAGAACGGGCTTGTCGTTTTCGCGCAACTGAGCGAGCCTCCCAGCAAGAAGGGGTCAGACCCCTCGCCCAAGCGTTTGCCAAACCTCAAGAGCGCCCATGCGAGGGGGCTGCCCCCCGGGGGCGATGGGTCTGACTGAATGCAGAGCACAGCCGGAAAATTCGAGAAGATCGCGTTCGTGGCGAGCGACGTAACCGAGGCGCGGGAGGCTTTGGCGCGCCTGGCGGGTCGCTACGGGAATGCCGAGCCCCGTTCCGCCGACGCCATTGTCGCGCTCGGCGGCGACGGGCTGATGCTGCAGACCCTGCACCAATATATCGACGACGGTGTGCCGATCTATGGAATGAACCGCGGCTCGACCGGATTTCTCATGAACGATTACAGCGAGGATGAGCTGCGCGAGCGCCTGGCCCGCGCGGAGATGAGTGTCATCCATCCGCTCGCCATGCGCGCTATCGACGAGTTCGGCGCCGAGTACCAGGCGCTGGCATTTAACGAGGTGTCGCTCTTCCGCGAGATCTACCAGGCTGCCAAGCTCAGGATCTCCATCGACGGCAGAGTC
>Ga0075425_100007435_pt1 | contig 11584 bp, 10 predicted proteins | sample SoiMethybrSBSTD4_FD_75300 | JGI IMG/M metagenome (GOLD analysis project Ga0075425, IMG submission 75300) | Bulk soil microbial communities from a Populus tree surrounding site in Tennessee, USA - Soil MetaG P. TD hybrid SBSTD4 | ecosystem: Environmental > Terrestrial > Soil > Tree plantation...
TCGCCAAGGAGGTGCAAGGGCACCGTGACTTCGATTTTCTGTCCCTTCACTAGACGCTGAAAGTCGGCATGTATTAAACGCAGGCGAACTGGATCAATCTGACGATCGCTGAACATGACCTCGCTGGCGCCCACACCTTCAACATCGAGCGTGAAGATTGTGTTTCGTCCAGCTTCGGACCGGAGGATCGCAGCCAGCTCCCTTAACGGAGCAACCGCAGCAACGGTCTCGGCCCCACCGCCATACAGCACCACGGGAACTAATCCTTCGCGCCGAACCCGTCGTGCATCGTTTTTGCCGCGGCCATTACGCAGTTTTGCTTTTACCGTAATCTCTTTCTTATCCGCCATGATTTCTCCTTACAAACTTTCAGCGACCCGAGACATTGCCGGTTTTTCAATTGCCGATTGCCAACTGTTCAGAAGACGTGGATCGAACTCCCACGAATCTGTTCAAATTGACAATTGGCAATCGACAATCGGCAATGCACCGAATCGCTGATGGTCTTCTTTTCAAGCCATCAGTGTTTGCCCTTCGCTCAAACGAAGAGCGAGGAAACGCTGGTTTCCTCGTGGATCGACTTGATCGCTTTCGCCAGAAGCGGCGCGATACTAAGTACTTTTATTTTTTTCAACCCGCACGCACTATCGCGTAGCGGAATCGTATTCGTAACGATTATCTGTTCAATCTCTGATTCTGCCAGAAGCTCGATGGCCCGTCCAGAAAAGACCGGATGAGTAAAACAGGCGTGGATTCTTCCCGCTCCCGCCTCCTTCAAAGCCCTAGCAACCTTAGTCAGCGAGCCACCCGTGTCGCACATGTCATCGACAATCAGGCAACTGCGGCCTTTCACGTCGCCCACGACATTCATTACCTCGGCAACGTTCGCTTTTTCGCGACGCTTATCGCAAAGGGCCAGCTCGGCGTCTAACCGTTTGGCGTAAGCGCGAGCGCGTTCGGCGCCACCAGTGTCCGGCGCCACTACCGTAAGGTTCGGCAACTTGTTTTCCTGGTAGTAGCCGATCATTACCGGAGCGGAGTAAAGGTGGTCCACCGGAATATCAAAGAAGCCTTGAATCTGCGCCGCGTGCAAATCGATGGTCAACAGTCGATGCGCGCCCGCAATCGTAATGAGGTTCGCAACCAACTTCGCCGAAATCGGTACGCGTGGTCGATCTTTTTTATCTGAGCGCGCGTAACCGTAATAAGGCACTACGGCAGTGATTCGCTCAGCTGACGATCGACGAAACGCGTCGAGCATGATGAGCAGTTCCATCAGATGCTCATCAGTGGGAGGGCTGGTCGGTTGTACGATGAAGACATCGCCGCCGCGAACGTTTTCATCGATCTGAAAGTTGAACTCGCCGTCTGAGTAACGTTCAGTAAAAGCCCGGCCCATGTCACAGCCCAAATGGTGACACATCTCATCGGCCAGTTGGGGGTTTGCATTTCCGGAAAAGATCTTTATGCCGCCGGTTGTGCTCATAACCTATTGTTGGATTGCAAGTGAATATGGACAGCTTGTCCTCACCCGAAAAGTGGCTGGGGCGGGAGGATTCGAACCTACGAATGCCGGTTCCAAAGACCGGTGCCTTACCACTTGGCTACGCCCCAGAATCGAATCGCATCATGGACGAGCGTAAGAGCGGACTTACGCACGGACCCAACGCTTGTCGATATTTTTCGCGCGAAAGAGTGTTGCACGCGAAGAGACGCCAACCCGCTTCGGCTTGAATCACCTCGAGGGCGCGGCGTTGAGCCTCTGCGCTTTCAAAGATACCAAAGACGCTGGAGCCACTGCCAGCCAACAAAACATCCTGAGCGCCCGCGTCAAGCAGAGCTTCTCGAACTCGCTTAATCTCAGGCTCCATCTCAAAGATCACTTTTTCGAACTCGTTGTACAGCGACCATTGATCACACGATGAAAAATCAGCCTCTGAACACGAATTTGCAAGAATACGGGCCGAATTCGAGGATGTCAAGGCATGAGAATCCAACGCAGCATAAGCTGTGACAGTCGAAATAGCTGTGGCCGGGGTGACAATTACTAAAGATGTTTCAGCGCAATCTGCAACCGGAGTGAGTTCAGTTCCGACGCCAGTAGCGATTGAACGGCCACCGAGAAAAAAGAACGGGACATCCGAACCAATTTGGCTTGCGAGGCCAGTCAGTTCCGGCAACGACAAATTCAACCCCCACAGTTGCGACAAGGCGAGTAACGCGATCGCAGCATTGGAAGAGCCACCGCCCAACCCGCCACCGGGCGGAATCTTTTTCTGAAGACGAATTGTTGCACCCGATTGCAAATTAAATCGCGCTCGCAACAAGTCTGCGGCCCGCACAATCAGGTTCGTATGATCTGTGGGTACATTTGGAAAGTCGCAAAATAGTTTTATGTCACTGTCTTCATCCAGACGAAAGAACAATTCGTCATGAAGAGACACGGTCTGAAGCACGGTTTCAATTTCGTGATAACCGTCGGGCCGCTTGCCTAAGACGCGCAAACTCCAGTTAATCTTTGCAAAGGAAGGAACAGTAAATTCGTCCGTTAACACTTACTACGATCCTGCGGGCGTCATCTCGGCCTGATCTGGTGTGAACAACTGGAGGGTCCTGGTCCAGGCCGTGCGGCTGGGATAGCTATAGAGCAACACTACAACTGCAATGAGCCCTGCCCAGTAGGTATAGATTTCGTTTCCCGTCACCAGCGTACCAATGAAACCAAGTGCTGCAATGCCCGCGCCGAGTAACGCAAGTTGAATTGTCGTTTTTTCCAAAGTGCTCAGCAACCCAGTGGCCCCATTTAACGCGCCAATATCCTGCAAACGCATCGTTGAAAATTTCGTGCGGCGCAACGCGATGGCCCCCAGTCCCAGGATCAGAATTGAGATTCGCAATCCGATGTCGAGCGATGGGTTTTGTTGCTGCGTAAAGAACCGCTTGCCAAGGTAGGCGACTATCGAAAGGAGTACAGTAGCAATCAACAATCCAGCAACAGTTGTTGCTGCAGCCTTATGACGTTTGGCCAATTCCGCCTGAACGTTCTCGGGCAACTGTTTCGGACGTTCCACGTTTCTTCACCTGTCGATGTGTTGGGTCCCACGATTGTGTAGAAAATTCTCGCTGCCGAATAAACTGCCTGAAACTAGCAGTTTGCGCTGGGAAAGTAAACATAAATGAAAAGGCCCGCCGGAAGATGGCGGGCCTATGTCATTCGATCAATTCTTTACGGCTTGACGGCACCGGGCGTAGGCGTGGACTTGCTAGTACTCGCCGGGCCACCGTTCTGATTAGCAGCAGGTTTGGTAGCAGGAACTGTTGGCCGTTCGGTCCGTTGTACCGGCGCATTAGGCGTCGCATTGGCTGGAAGTTGGCCGTTGTATTTCAAGGCTTGATCTATTAGATCCGTGCCTTCTTTGCCATCTTTACTAATCAGGATTCCATCCCTACTGACGGTGACATCTGGCCGGCCAATGACCTGCTGCATGACGTTCTGCATAAAGCTTGGATGATCGGGCCGCGGTGTATTCTTTTTCGTCGGATCCGGATCAGGCACAGGCGCTCCGATAATCGCCAGTTGCTCGCGTGCCTTATCACCGTAGTCGCTGTTTGGATAGTTCCGCAGAATATCCTGGTAGTACTTGGCTGCTTCGTCCGGCTCTTCTTCCAACTGATAGGTCGTCGCCAATCGGAACAGAACTTCGTCCATGTAAGAGAAGTTCGGATACTTCTCAACAATCTCCTTCAACCGTGATTGCGCACCCTTCAGTCCCGTTCCTCTGCCCTTGTTATAGCGCGCATCGTAGTAAAACCGGGCTACACCCAGGTTGTGCATCGCGAGATTCTCTTGAACTTCCCGCATCCTAGCGTCGACCTCTGGTTTAAGCTCCGTTTGCGGAAACTGCTGTAGCAGCACCTTGAGTCGCTGCTCAGCTTTTCGTGCATGCGTCACGTCACGATCTGAAAGCCCCATCTGCCGCATCTCAGATTCCGCAACTTTCAACATGGCATTGTCGGCTAAAGGATCAGTTGGGAAAAACGTCAACCAATCCTGATAGGCCTGTGCGGCTTGAATTAGCGAGGAAGTCGTGCCCTCGAGGTAAAACGAATCGGCAATTGCCAGCTTTGCAAGCGACAGAAATGGCGAGTCAGGATATGTGTTGATAATTGTCTGGAACAGGAGCCGGCCGGTTTCATGGTTCCCTTTCCGTACTTCTTTTGCCGCATCCTCAAAAAGAACGCGATCACGACCAGGAGCAACGGAACCAGTTAAGTCTGCGTACTTATCATCGCCACCACCGCCGAAGAGTCCAAAGAGCTTGCCTTTCTTTTTCTTCTTTTGGGAACTGCTCGCAACGTTTTCGGAATTACTGGCAGCACGTGCACCCGCCGTCGCCTGCAGCGCTGCCTGTACTCGCGTGTCGAGCTCAGTAACGGAAGTCTCCAATCTATCCAGGGTTGTAGGGTCATACCGCTCTGCACGATCCTGTTTTGAGCGAATGTCATTTAACTCAGAAGATAGCGAGGTAACTTCCTTCTCCAGACCTCGCAGCCGTTCCCGTGGATCGTCGGCTTTTGGTTTTTCTTTCTTGTCGCTGCCCGGAATCGATGAGATCGCGCTGTTTAGCGAACGACGCATTGAATCCAGCTTTGATGTCATTACATCCATGCGCTGGACAGCGGAGAGCTCTGTTTGGGCCCGACCGCCACCCTGTGCCAGTGCAGTTGCAAACAGGCTGGATAACAGGATGAGGGCTAACCCAAGGCTATTTAATGAGCGAACCTTCATTTTTACCTCCGAGAGTAATGAACAGTCGGGGAGCTCTCTGTGACAATGCTTATTCAACTTACTCACAACCTCAATTCTAATTTCGATCTTGTGGGGGCTTGGTGCGCCCTACACCCATTGCACCGTCGCTTCGCGTAGGTCACGCGCAGCCGCTTCTGCGTTTCCCGAACCAAAGATGGCGGAACCGGCGACTATGATGTCCGCGCCGGCAGCAACTACACGTTCGATGTTCGAACGATCGATGCCACCATCGATTTCAATGCGCGTATTCAATCCCTTTTCTTGAATCATCCGTCGTAGCCTGCGCACCTTCTCGAGTGAGCCAGGGATAAACTGCTGTCCGCCAAAGCCGGGATTGACGGACATTACCAAAACGTAATCGGCGCACTGCAAGGCTTCTTCCAGTGCGAGCACTGAAGTCGCGGGATTGATCACGACTCCCGCGAGCGCCCCGGCGTGTTTGATCGACATCAACGTGCGATGCAAATTTGCATCCGCTTCAAGATGCACCGAGACCATCCGCGCACCAGCGTTAACGAATTGCTCAGCGTACCTGCCCGGTTCGGAAATCATCAAGTGCGTATCGATGGGCAAATGCGTCGAATGGGATAACGATTTAACGACCGGCAAACCGACTGTGATATTAGGTACGAAGTGACCATCCATCACATCAACGTGGAGAATAGTAGCGCCTCCGCGTTCAACGGCCTTGATTTCCTCGCCAAGGCACGAAAAGTTGGCAGATAAAATCGAAGGCGCAATATCAATCATTCGGCCGTCGGACATTACATTCACTTTCAGCGCTTTTTATGCCGACTCAGCCTTCACAGCAAAACGAAAAAGCGTCAAAGCGGTGACAAGTCACTGCACTCCAAAAAGTTACTCGCGGTTGCTGTTCTTCGCCGGCGTAGTAGGCTTTGGCGTTGGTTGCCGGTTCATATTCTCGCCGGAATTCGCGTTTGTCGGTGTCCTACTTTCAATACGATTCGTGTTCGTAGGTGTCTCACCATTAACGTTGCCAGTTCGCGTTACATTCGCATTACCATTTACTGTCGAACGATTTGCGTTGGCATTGTGAGCAGCGTTCGCGTTCGCGTTTGCGTTCCCGTTCACGTTTGCGTTCGTCTTCGCATTCGCGTTTGCGTTGCCATTTTCATTCGCATTCTTGTTCGTATTCTTTGGCCGCGCCGGTTTATTGGCATTGGCGTTCGCGTTGCTGTTTGCCGAGTCAGATTTATTATCAGGCGGCGTAATGACTTCGGGACTCTCCCCTTCTTTAGTGGCACGGCTTATGTCCATAGCCACCGTTTGTCCTGCCTTTACCACTTCACCCGCTCTGGGCAATTGGAACAGAACTGTGTCGGGTTTTACCTGGTTACTGGCTCTCGTTGCCCGCACCCGGAAATTTAACCCCGCAGATCCGAGAACATTTTCTGCTTCGAAACGATCTTTGCCCAAAACATCGGGCACGGTGACTTCAGGACTGCGTAAAGACAGGTAAACCGTTGTGGCAAGACCGAAAAGAAAAGCCGCTGCAATCGCCATGACAATCGCGATTCGTCGGAACACCGACAATATTTTGTTAATCACGCTCACCAAAACGAAAATTTATTAACATACATTTCGGACAAACTAAACAGCGAAGTCTAACACCCGCTATCCGTGGCAGCAAGCCGCGCTATCTATTGCAATCAGCATAGTTTAGAGCGAACATCGGCCACTTGCTTCTGTCGTCCTGTCTTTATGATTACTCCTTCGCCTGTCTGTTTCTCTCAAAAGACGCGATAAAAAAGCCATCCGTCTGCTGTTCATGCGGCCAGGTCCGAACGGCTTCGGATGATGTAAGTAATGCCGCGTCCACCGGGGGGCTAAGTCTGGAAAAATCGGAATTTCGTTCCAGAAAATCTTCAACCACGACTTCATTCTCTTCAGTTTCAACTGAGCAAGTCGAGTAAACCAACCTGCCGCCGGGCTTTACCACTCTGGCGACACTGTGGAGAAGGTGTTTCTGACGATGGGAAAGATCCTCAATGTCAGCGGGTGAGATGCGCCACCGGATTTCGGGGTTGCGCCTAAGTGTGCCGGTGCCCGAACAAGGGGCATCCACGAGGACGCGGTCGAAACGAGCATCACGAAAAGGTGGGCTGGATCCATCCAGGACCACACATTTAATGGAGTCTATTTGTTGAAGCCGCGCAGCTTTTTTGACAAGCCGTATGCGGTGTTCATGCAAATCACCAGCAACCACCGTGGCTTCGCCAGCTGCGAAAGTTGCCAGATGAGTAGTTTTACTTCCCGGTGCTGCGCACAAATCGAGGACCAATTCTCCTGGCTTTGGATCCAAAATTTGGCTGACTAGCTGTGAAGCTTCATCCTGAACATACAGTCGACCGTCTTGCGCAAACTGTCGCACAAGACTCATCTCGCCTTCTATTACCCACGCGTTGTTGACCACTGTAGAAGGCACGATCGTAGCGGTCTCTTGCAGACGTTCCAACGTTCTAATGTTTTCTGATTCGGAACCGGTAAGACGGAAGCTGACCGGTGGTGTTTCATTATTGGCGTGAGCGAATGCGCTTGTCTGCTCGAGACCAAACGACCTTATCCACCGTTCGAGTAGCCATCGCGGATGAGAGGTTTCAACTGCGAGCCGCTCAACCGGGTCTTCGATGCCATTCAACACATCGTAATCCGGCTCACGGGTCGCCCGGCGGAGAACAGCATTTACAAATCTGTCAGCAGAACGAACGCGAGCAAAACGGACAAGCTTGACCGCATCGTTCACCGCTGCGGAGACGGGAATGCGAGTGAGAAACCGAAGTTGATACAGGCCCAGACGGAGGATTCGTCTAACCTCGGGATCCAACCGTTCTGGATCGCGATCCGAATAATGAGCAATCAGGCGGTCGAGGAACAATTGCCGGCGCAGCACGCCCATTGTCAATTCATACGTAAGTGCTCGATCCTTTTCCGATAACCTCTTTTCGCTCGCGAGCAGAACGGAGGCGTATGCACTCTCTTCCTCTACTCGTGTAAGGTGATGATATGCGGCTAAACGAGCGGGCGAGACCGAACTGGAACTCGTGCGCCTTGGTGTTCCACTACTATAGTGCGCCGAATCTTTCACCAACTTTGATATGTGAACCGTTTAAAAAATCCCTGGCAGACATGCGACGCCCGCCTTCCAGCTGGACCTCGAGAACCTGAAGCGCTGTATGTCCACCAGACTTGACGATTAAATTATCACCATCAGCCGCAACAATACTGCCGGAGGGCTCAGCGACGTCGTTCGTTGTCGGGCTTCCCTTCCAAATTACCAAACGTTTCGATTTGTATCCCGTAAATGCATTTGGCCATGGCTGGAGCCCTCTGACTAACCGTTCAATGGCGAATGCATCTTTGGACCAAGTAATCAAACCGTCTTCCTTATGCAGCATTGGCGCAAACGTCGCATCCCGGCGACGCTGCGGTCGGGGGGTAATGGCATCGAGACTTAATAACGTCTCTGAGAGCAGATCGGCGCCGATGTTGGAAAGACGCGACATTAACTCGGGCGCCGTCTCCGCTGGCCCAATAGGCGTCGATCGTTGCAGCAGGATCGGCCCCGAATCAAGCTCCTCTTCGATAAACATTGTCGTGACGCCGGTAGCTGAATCGCCATTGGCGATGGCCCAGTTCACTGGCGCTGCCCCCCGATAAAGCGGAAGCAGGGAAAAGTGCACATTGACGCACCCACGACGTGGGGTGGTCAGGTATTCAGAAGGAAGAATGCGACCGTAGGCGACGACTACCGCAACATCTGCTGCGTGAGAAGCAAAGAGACGTTTCGCCTCATCGGTTTTGATCCGAGCTGGTTGATGAACTGGAAGATTATGCGCCTGGGCAAAAGTCTTTACGGGCGATTCCGTTAATTTTTTGCCGCGTCCGGCAGGTTTATCCGGCTGCGTCCACACAGCCACAACATCGTGGCCATCTTCTAGACAACGAGCCAGTGTTGGCACCGCCGCCTCGGGTGTACCCATGAAAACTATGCGCATCGCAACTCATTACTCAAACAGCCGTTCTCATCTCTACGAGTGGACTTTCGGTTGCGCCCATTTTCGTTGAGGTCACCTTTGCCTGCATGAACAGCAGCAGGTAATCTCGACCACCCGCTTTCGAATCAGTACCAGACATATTGAAACCACCAAATGGGTGTACACCAACGAGGGCCCCAGTGCACTTGCGATTGAAATAAAGATTGCCCACGTGAAATTCTCGTTGTGCGCGATCAAGTTTCGCCTGGTCTGTACTGTAAACGGCGCCCGTTAGACCAAACTGGGTGTCGTTTGCGATCTTCAACGCATCGTCAAAATTCTCTGCCTTGATCACGGCCAGCACCGGACCAAAAATCTCTTCCTGTTCGACGGTCGAACCCGGCTTAACGTCGGCAATCACTGTAGGCTCGATAAAGAATCCCCTTTCGCCGTCGGCTCCTCCGCCTGCCAGGACTCTCCCACCCTCGGCTTTGCCCTTTTCGATATAGTCGTTGATCGTCTTAAACGCTTTTTGATTAATGACGGCGCTCATGTTCGTACCGGCATCAGTCGGATCGCCGACATTAAGCTTGGCCGTTCGCGCGGCAATTTTCTCAAGCATTGGCTCGTAAATTTTCGCATCAATGATCGCGCGCGAGCAGGCGGAGCATTTCTGTCCCTGAAATCCGAAAGCTGATTGGACCACTCCGGTAGCTGCCTCATCAAGATCTGCATCATCAGCTACGATAATCGCGTCTTTGCCACCCATCTCAGCAACCACTCGCTTAATCCACAACTGGCCCGCGTGCACTTTCGCGGCACGTTCGTTGATCCGTAATCCGACTTCCATTGATCCAGTGAACGCTACAAATCGAGTGCGCGGATGGTCAACTATCACATCGCCCACTTCTCCGCCTGAACCGGTCATGAAGTTAACCACGCCCGGGGGCAGGCCTGCTTCCTCGAGGATCTCAAAAAACTTGTAAGCGATTGTGGGCGCATCTGACGAAGGCTTTAATACGACTGTGTTTCCGGTCGCGATCGCTGCGGCAGTCATGCCTGACATAATCGCCAAAGGAAAGTTCCAGGGTGGAATCACGGCGCCGACGCCCAGCGGAATGTACTCGAGTTGATTGTCCTCGCCAGGAATTTTTGTCAACGGTTGGTCCGTTGAATAACGAAGAATCTCGCGGCCGTAGAATTCGAGGAAATCGATCGCCTCGGCCGTGTCGCCATCCGCTTCGGGCCAGGTTTTCGCAACTTCGTGAATCATCCAGCCCGACATTTCGTGTTTTCGTTGGCGCAAGATCGAAGCCGCACGGAAGAGTAGATTTGCGCGTTCCTCGGCGGGCGTGTTCCTCCAGCTCTGAAAGGCTTCAAATGCTGCGTCCACTGCGCGGTTGGCAAGCTCTTTAGTCGCCTTGTGGAAGGATCCTACTAACTGCGTACGATTGGCTGGATTATAACTCTGCAGCTTGTCGCCAGTTGTGATTCGTTCCCCGCCAATCACAAGTGGGTACTCGCGCCCGAGCTGGTTTTTCACTTTAGCAATGGCGGCGCGCATAGCCTGCGCATTCTCGTCTTTGCTGAAGTCAGTAAAAGGTTCATTCCGAAATTCGGTTGGCATAATTGGGCTCCGCTGTGTTTTTTCAAGAATAGTAGAGTGTCTGTCACATCGAAGCAAATCCATCCACCGATTACACAGATTTCACAGATTAAAAAGAAAGCAGAAAGCTGCACAGCCTCTGCTGTTCCGCCTTCTGCCGTTCTTCCCTCTGCTGTTCTGTCTTCTGCTTTTTTTTATCTGTGAAATCTGTGTAATCTGTGGATGAATCTAGAAAACTCAGATCCATTGCCCGGCCTTCTGCAGCTTCTTAATTCTTCGTTTCACCAACTCGCGTTTTAGCGGACTCATCTTGTCCAGGAAAACGATTCCGTCACAATGATCCGTTTCATGCAACATGCAGCGCGCTGTCAACTCCATGCCATCAACTTCGAAGTATTCGCCATTCACATCCTGCGCGCGGACCACAGCCCGTAGATTTCTTTCGACAGGTGTAAAAATGCCAGGAAAGGACAGGCAGCCCTCTTCGCCCGTCTGTGTACCTTCAACTCGCAGGACCTCCGGATTAATCAGAGCTATGCGCTGATCCGGGTCTTTGCCGGCCGAGCAGTCCATGACAAACAGCCGCTTTGGAATACCTACCTGGACAGCAGCCAGACCAACTCCCGGAGCTGCGTACATGGTCTCAAACATATCCGAGACCAACTTTTTAAGATTGTCATCAAATTCAGTGACGTGGTCCCCAGGGGTGTCCAGGATGGGATTCGGCCACGTTACGATTTGTAGTGTTGCCATTATTTGGTTTTCCGTTCTAACCGAAGACGACCCTTCGGACAAACTACGATGTCGATTCTACGACTAACGATGCTCTATTGCTAATTCCATCGGGGCCTGTCTCCGGGCGCTTTTTGGTTCCACGTTCTTGCGGAAATAGAGATCACGCAAAAAGGGGCGCCCACCGAGGGACGCCCCTACAGATTAGAACATGATTGTCTAATACCCACGCAGTTGCTCGCGGTAGCCTTCGAAGTTCCGTTTCATCTCGCCGAGACTATCGCCACCAAACTTTTCGCGCATGGTGTTGGCTAGAACTAAGGCCACCATGGCTTCGCCGATGACGCCGGCAGCCGGTACCGCCGTAACATCGGAGCGTTCAAACGCGGCTGCTTCTTCCTGTTTAGTATCGATGTCTACTGATTTCAACGGTCGTCGAAG
>Ga0075425_100007436_pt1 | contig 11583 bp, 7 predicted proteins | sample SoiMethybrSBSTD4_FD_75300 | JGI IMG/M metagenome (GOLD analysis project Ga0075425, IMG submission 75300) | Bulk soil microbial communities from a Populus tree surrounding site in Tennessee, USA - Soil MetaG P. TD hybrid SBSTD4 | ecosystem: Environmental > Terrestrial > Soil > Tree plantation...
AGGCGGTTCACCTCAGAGGAAATGTATCCGGCGAGCTCCTGGGCCAGCGGCGTCGTTCCCTGCAGCTTCTGGTTAAGCATTTCGGCTGAGCCTTTGATGACGCCCAGGGGATTGCGAATTTCATGCGCCAGGCCCGCGGAAAGCTGCCCCAGAGCCGCCAGGCGCTCGGAGCGCCGCGCCTCATCCTGCGCCAGCTTGAGCTGCCGGTTGGATTCCGCCAGCGTTTCCGATAGCGCCTGCGACTGCTTCAGGCGCCGCCGGTTTTCCATCACGAACTGGTTGACCAGGATGGCGGCGAAAAAGAAAAACAGAATGCGAATGCCCAATTCCACTTCCCCGGAAGGCGTGAGCTCATATTCCTGCAAAACCGGGATCAGGTAAGAGCAATAGGCGGCCGATGCCAGCGCCGTCCATAGCAACGTGCCCAGCGGGCCGAAGTAGATGGCGGCGGTAATGACCGGTACGTAGTAAATAGGGTAGTAGCTGCTGTTGATGCTGACGCCGCCACCGGTGTGCCCGATCAGCAGGCTGGCCAGGGCGATTTTCAGCAACACGCTGTAGCTGGGCCCGCGGCGGGGAAACATTGCAATCAGCCGCCGCTCGAAAATCTGTACCAGGGCGATTGCCGCCAGCGTCAGCTGCTTATGAACTTCCCGCACCGGCGAGAGCAGGGCCAGGCCGGCAAGAAACACCAGCCAGAGGACGTCAATGCCCCGGAATTTCGAAATTTGCCCCTTGAGCATGGGTCGTGTCTGCTCTCAATGTAACCCCTGGCGGGGCGGTTCGACTCGTAACTCGCAGGCAGACACCCCAGAGGAGCTAAATTGTAAAAAGTCCGAAAAGCCTGTTCGCAACAATCATCTTGTGGCAGCGCGTCCTGCTAAGTATCGTGGCAGGCACTCCATAGCCCACACCCATTTACAAGGACAACCTCGATGAAGCGCAACCTGATGTTAGCGATCACGTCTCTGCTCTCGATCGTATTCGTCACGTTTCACCTGACTGGTGATACCCTCCGCGCGAGCGCCGGGACACCCGAGGCCGGAGGCTCAACCTTGGTGGCGGTGCCCATACTGGTTGTCTGGCTGTATGGAACGCTGGTGCTCGCCGAACGGCGATCGGGGTACGTCATCATGCTTATCGGATCGCTCATTGCACTGGTCATGCCGGTCTTCCACGTGACAGGACCGGAGGGCGTATTTCGCGGCCAGATCGCCAAGTCCAGTGGCGACTTCTTGTTCGTCTGGACGCTTCACGCGCTCGGCGTGACTGGGATGTTCTCCCTCATCCTCGCGGCGTGCGGACTGCTGAGCCGGCAACGGGCCAAGCCCCAGTAACTTGGCATTGGCACTGTAGCGGTTCACGGTTTGCCCCAGAGATGGTGCACATCCGGTAACGTACGTTAAAGCCTGTTCGCGCCACTTAAAGCCTGCAGCGCAACAATCGCTGTGGGGTGATTAACGCATTGGGCTAATATGCTGTCGTGTCATTGGACTGGCTCGGAATTTCCGAAGGCTATATCTGCAGCAACTTAGCGTATGAGCCGATTGCAAAGTTGGTAGTCGCCGAAGTTCGGTCAAGGTCACTGGGTAAGGCATTCATGCCGACTCGTCTCTTTGCGCGGCGCGTAGACGAGAACGACTACGCACCCGTGGTCAAATGGGAAAGTAATCTCTCCACCGAGTCAGTCGTGTTCGCTCAGGACGGAATCCTGGCGGCATTTAACTCGACCCGTTACACATCAATCGAAGAAGACCACGTGGGTGCACACTGGAACGGTGTCTTCCTGTGGAGACTCGATTCCGGGCAAGTCTCCCCGTGCGTTGATAGCGCTTCAGTGGTTGTCCCTGAAGGGTTTTCCCGCGGCTGGGTTACAAAGCTGATGGGATTTTCCACCACTCGAAAGCTGCTTTATGTGCAGGCGGGATTGCAGAATGCCCCAAAGGATTTTAGGGTGCAGTATTACATCGCCACCCTTGACCTTGAGAACCGAGCGATAGCCACAATCACGGAATTGAGGAGTACGTTTTACTAGCTGTCGCAGGATGATTGGCGAGAAATCCCTTTACGCCAGTGCGGGACTTAGAGCGGCCGTGCGCGCGAGCTTTGCGCCTGGGTTAAACTGTCGCGTTCCCCATCATGGCTGCAAAACGCAACATTTATGACGTCCTCATAGTCGGTTCCGGGGCCAGCGGTGGCTGGGTGGCCAAAGAAGTCGCCGAGCACGGCCTGAGCGTGCTCATGCTGGAGGCGGGGCCGCCGCGCGTACCCACCCGCGACTTTACCGAGCACGTCTGGCCCTACCAGCTCAAGTACCGCGGCTTCGGCGACCAGCAGCGCCTGCTGGAAAACCAGCCGGTGCAGCGACTGTGCTACGCCTGCGATGAATACAGCCACCAGTTCTTCATTAACGACCACGAGAATCCCTACACCTTTCCCGCCGACAAGCCTTTCATGTGGATTCGCGGCCGCCAGGTGGGCGGCAAAACCTTCTGCTGGGCGCGCGAAAGCTACCGCTACAGCGATAACGAGTTCAAGGCCGCCAGCCGCGATGGCTATGGGGAAGACTGGCCCATCAGCTACAAAGAGCTGGAGCCTTACTACGACCGGGTGGAGAGCTTTATCGGGGTGAGCGCCTCGCGGGAAGGCCTGGCGCAGTTTCCCGACGGGCAGTTTCTGCCGCCCATGGCGCTCTCCTGCGGGGCGGTGCAGGCGCAGGAGGTGATCGGGAAGAAGTTCGGCTGGCGGGTCATGCCTGACCGTGTGGCTGTTCTCACGGTGCCCCATCGCGGGCGTCCTGCCTGCCACTACTGCGACGAGTGCCAGCGCGGCTGCTTCACGGCCTCGTATTTCAACAGCCCCTCGGTTACGCTGCCGGCGGCGGCACGCACCGGCAAGCTGACGCTGGTGAGCGATGCGGTGGTCAGCCATGTGCTCATGGGCCTCGATGGCCGGGCCGAAGGCGTGCACTACATTGACCGCAGCACGCGCCAGCACCGCGAGGCCCACGCGCGCGTGGTGGTGCTGGCCGCAGCGGCGCTGGAATCCACGCGCATTCTGCTCAACTCGCGCTCCGCGCAATTTCCGCAAGGAGTGGGCAATCAGGAAGGCGTGCTCGGCCACTACCTGATGGATCACTTCACCATCGAAGGCGGCGGCGGTCTCATGCCCCGCCTGCGCTCTTCCAAGCGCGAGCCGGTGGGCCGTCCCTGCGGCTTCATCATTCCCAAGTACGCCAACGTGGGCACCAACCGTAACTCCAGTTTCCTGCGCGGCTACCGCTTCGATGGCGATGGCAGCCAGGAACTCTACGGCCACGCCTTCCTACTGCCCCAGTTTGGCGACGCCTGGCGGCAGCGCGTGCGCTCCGACATTCCTTATTATTTCGGCATCGGCGCCCAGGGCGAGTGCCTGCCGCGCAACGACAATTACGTCACCCTCGACCCGCAGAAGAAAGACGCCTGGGGCATTCCCGTGCTGCACATTGTTTCCAGTTACGGCGAGAACGAGCACGCCATGGCCAAGGCCATGCGCGCAGACCTGAGCGCCATCCTGGACGAGATGAAGCTGAGCGACATCAACCCGCCCAGCGAGCGCCTCAGCGTATTCGGCAAAAATATCCACGAGTGCGGCACCGCGCGCATGGGCAATGACCCCAAAACCAGCGTGGTGGACCGCAACTGCGCGGTGCACGGTGTGCGCAACCTGTTCGTCAGCGATGGCGCGGTCTTCGTCACCCAGGGCTGCTACGAGCCCACGCTGACCATCATGGCAATTTCCGCGCGCGTGGGCGAGCACATTGCGGAAGCCTCGCGCCGGGGCGAAATATGAGCATGGAAGAAGAGAAGCCGGCGGATAAAGCGGCGCGCGAGTTGACCCGCCGCGAATGGCTGCTGCGCCTGGGAGAGTTCACGGCGCTGGCGGGAGTTGCCGGCCTGGCGCCGCCTGTAGCGCTGTCGCTCGGCTGGACTGAACAGCAGGCGGCCGCGCTGCCCCCAGGACTCTCCGATCCTTCGCCTAAGCACCTGATCCATGCTCTCTCGTCGCGAGCCCTTCCCATAATTCCGCCGGGCAGCGAGACCGATTACGTGCAGCCGCGGCAGGGGCCATACCAGCCGCGGTTCTTTTCCCCGGATGAGTTTCGGGCGGTGAGCCGGATTGTTGAGGTTCTGCTGGGCAAAGTGGATGCCGCCGCGCTGGCGGAATCCGCCGAATGGGTTGATCTCCGCTTTCAAAGCGCCGCTGGCGTGCGCGAAGCCGCCCGCCGCCTCGATCCGCTGCACCGCGCCCTGGCTGTGGCTTACTACGGCGAAGCGCACGTAGTGGAACTGGAAACTAGCGATCCCCAAGCAATCGCCCGCGCCGGACTGGCGGCACTGCAAGAGCGCGCGCAAAAGCTGGGGCGCCCATTTTTCCAATTGCCGTCTTCGCAGCAGGCGGACCTGGTGCGCGATATGAGCCAGCAACCAGAAGAAACGCCGCTGCGCCGCTTCTGTGACCTGCTGCGCCGCGAGGCCATTCACGGCTACTACACCTCGCAGGCGGGATTAAAGGAGCTGGATTACAAAGGGAATGCGTACTACACGCAGTGTCCCGGATGCAAACGAAGTAGTTCCGGGTTTCCCGTTTCCGGGCCCCCAAAGCTCTGACTAACTACCACAGAGAGTTTAAGTTCGAAGCAGCACTCCGAGGGCGTCATGCTGAGGGGCTTCAGCCCCGAAGCATCTCGCGTGTTCCACTGCGTTTGCAATGCACGCCAGACCCTTCGGGGCTAAAAGCCCCTCTGGGTGACTCCAATTGGAAGGGTAGGGAGCTGCCGAACCATAAACTCGAAACTTGAAGTTCGAACCTGCCCTAAAAAGAAGCAGCGGGTCCGGGGCTCACGCCCCGGCCCGCGCACTTCTTTCGGCCGAACAAACTGCAAAAATTCGGCGAGAGTTCCTTCGCTCCGCTCAGGATTTCGCCTGCGGGCTCCCGCTTCGCTCACGCCCGCAAAGCGGCTCAACTTTCGGCCGAACAAACCTTGTTTACTGCTGGGGAAATGCTCCCGGTGCCTGTGCTTGCGGCGCGGGCGGCTGCGCGTTAGGCGCGCTCACCGTTTGCGCATTGGCGCCGATCTTGGTGCCAATCACCTCGCCGGAAACGATCAGCTCGACGCGGCGGTTGAGCTTCCGCCCCGCAGAACTGTCGTTGGAAGCCACCGGATCAGACTCTCCCAGCCCGCGGGCGATCATCGTGTTGATACCCACGCCTTTGTCCACCAGGTAATCGCGTACCGAGCCGGATCGCTTTTCCGATAGCGTCTGGTTGTACTCCTCGGTGCCAGTGCTGTCGGTGTGACCTTCAATTTCCAGCCGCAGGTCGGGATACGCCAGGATGATGCCGGCAATGCGGGCCAGGCTCTCGCGGGCGCCCGACTTCAATGTGTATTTGTTGGTATCGAAGAGCACGTCGGGCATGCTGACCACCAGCCCCCGCGGCGTGTCCTTGGTTTCCAGTACTTGATTGAGTTGGCTGAGCAGGCGCTGGCGAACCTCTTCTTTCTGACGGATGGCTTCTTCGGCAGCCAGGCGGGCCTTCTCAGCGTCAGCCTGGGCCTGCTGTTGCGCGGCTAAAGCTTCGGCGCGCGCGGCTTCCGCCTGCTGGCGAGCTGTTTCCGCCTGTGCGCGCATCTGCTCGGCTTCCGCCTTGGCTTTTTCAGCGGCTGCGCGGTCGGCGTCTGCCTGCTGGCGCAAACGTTCCTGCTCCTCGGCATCAGCCTTCGCCTTGGCTGCGCGTTCAGCTTCGGCCTGGGCTTCGGCCTGGGCTTTGGCCGTCTTTTCCTGCATGGCGCGCTTCTCCGCCTCGACCCGCTCCTGCTGTTTCATTTTCAGCGTCAGCACGCGCGCATCCTCCGACATTTCGGTGGCGCCGCGGGCCACGGTGCCAATCGGAGTCACTCCCTGCTTGCGCTTCAGGTAATCCTCGGCGCGATTCAGGAAGTCCTCGGCCTTCGCCATGCTGTCGCCGGCATACTGGTCAGCGCCCGCTGCCTTGGCGATGGCTACCGCGTTGCGGGCTTCCAGCAGTTCCAGCGGAGTGTTGGGCTTGGCGTTGGTGGCCGGCAGGTCGGCAGCCTTCAGGTCAATGGTGTACTCGCTGCCTTCCAGCATGTCGAACTTGGCATCAATCGGCTCTTCCCAGCCTTTGGTCTCGTACTTGATTATGTTTTCCACCACTCCCAGGTTGCTGGGATAAGTGACGGCAAAATAGGGCTCGGCGGTCACAATCATGCCAAACGCCTGCAGGTCGGTGGTGACGTCGAGCTTGGCGTGGCCGTTATCCAGCAGCACTTCGCCCAGATTCAGCGGGCGGCCCTCCGGCGTGATGGCCCACAGCACGTAAGTGAGATACTCCGGCCCGAACTTGGTGGCCGGCATGATGCGCTCAAACTGCGCGTCAATCTGCAGCCGGCCGGACTTGCTGTCCACCTTGGCCTTGCCCTTGGCCAGCGGCATCAGGTCGGTGCCTTTGAAATCCACGGATGTGGAGCCACCGCGGTGGCGGTAGTTGACCGCCTTGGTGGTGCGCGAGACCACGTTGACCCGGAACACCGGCGTCTCATCCATGGGCTCAACCTTCAGGGAATTCTGCCCCTGGGCATTAGCCGAGGATTGCTGCATCTGGTCCGCTGGAGCTGGCGCGGGATTTTCCTGAGCCCAGGCGCAGGCCGCCAATAGCAGTACGCTTACCAAAACGGGGAATCTCTTCATGGCTGTGCTCCTCATCTTTTTCAGTCACGAATCCGACACCGGTGTGCCGGGCCGAGGACGGAAGTGGCCTTGTGATTGGGGCAAAGGTAACGAAGTTGAGGTTACCGCAAAAGATTACGGACGTAATGCCTCGGGAGATACTAGGCACCTCGGCAATTACCCCCGCGACAAAATCAATTCACAAGCTGCTCAAAAACAATCGCAGACAACAATTGTTTATCTCCTTCTCCCTGTGGGCGTTCCAAGCCAGGTCCTGCTGTTTGAGGGCCCCAGAAACGACGATTAGGTCTTCCAAATTATGGAGATTGGTTCGCGTTTATGAAATTCCATACCAAAAAATCTTCGTAGCGATAGAACTTAACACCATGTTGTCACTGTATCTGTTTGAAAACGCTAAGTGAGAGGAATTTCAGTAACTTGGAACTCGCGTTGCATAACAGGAATTCACATTCTTGTCTGTTTTGGCATTTTGGAAAGGTTCCACCTGGGCCCTCAATGAACTATCCCAAGAGTTCCGGGGGCTCTCAAGCACGATTTCAACTCAGGAAAGGTAGGTGGGAGGATGTACTCTCAACAATCGTTTAGCCGCCGGCTGGCGCGATTTAGTGGCTGGCTGCTGGCATTTGCAGGACTTCTGGTGTTTAGCCTGCCGTTGCTGGCGCAGACGACGGTGGGAACAGGCAGCATCGTCGGCACAGTGACCGATCCTTCTGGCGCGGTGCTGCGGGATGCCAGGGTCGCAATTACCAACACTGCCACCGGTCAGGTCATCAGCACGGCCACCAACTCGTCGGGCGCGTACAACTCCGGCGCGCTGGTGCCGGGCAGCTATAAGGTACAGATCACGGCCAAGGGCTTCAGCAGTGTGAGCCTGCCGGTAACGGTGCAGGTCGGCAATACGTCCACCGCCAATGCCAAGCTGCAAATCGGCCAGGAGAGCCAAGTGGTCGAGGTGCAGGCCTCCGAAGTTCAGGTGAACACTGAGCAGCCGACCGTGCAGGGTGTGTTGAACGCGCAGCAGATTGAAAACCTGCCCGTAAACGGCCGCAACTTCCTCGATTTGGCCCAGCTTGAGCCCGGCGTTCAAATTCAGGATGGTCAGAACTTCGATCCCACCAAGGCCGGTTACTCCTCAATCTCTTTTGGCGGCCGGTACGGGCGCACCGCCCGCATCGAAGTGGACGGCGTGGACGTCTCTGATGAGACCGTAGGCACCACCACCACCGACATCCCCGCCAGCGCCATTCAGGAATTCCAGATCAGCCAGTCCAGCCTCGATATGTCAAGCGAGCTGACTTCCTCGGGCGCGGTCAACGTCACCACCCGCTCTGGGACCAACGCTTACCACGGCGAGGCTTTCGGCGGCTTCCGCGACAGTTCGACTGCCGCCAAGCTGCCGGCACCTCAGGGTTTCGAAGCCCCCTTCCAGCGCAGCCAGTACGGCGGCCGCTTTGGCGGGCCTATCAAGAAGGACAAGCTGTTCTTCTTCGCGGACGGCGAGCGCACGGTACAACATTCGCAAGTTCCCGTCCCCATCTCCGAGCCTTTCCAGGCATTGTCCGGCACCTTCTCCGATGCTTTCCGTAACGGCAGCCTGCTGGGCAAGCTGGATTACCAACTATCCCACAATGCCCACCTCTTTTACCGCTACACTTATTACAAGAGCGTGCTTGGCGCCAACTTCGGTTATGGCTATTCGCTGTACGACACGTCGAACATCACTCGTGATCACGTTGTCGGCCTGGATTTCAATACCGGCACCTGGACCCACGCGGTTCGCTTCTCCTACCTGAAGTTCCAGAACCAGATTGTGGATGCTACCACCGGCAATAGTGCCTTGCCGTTTTCCAATCTGGGCATGGAAATCTTCATGGGCAACACCGGCCTGATTGCCGGTCCCAACCTGCTGGCTCCGCAGAGCACGCCCCAGAGCAACCGCCAGGTACGCTATGACGGCAGCAAACCTCTCGGTTCGCACATCATCCGCTTCGGCATTTCCTACAACCACATCCAGGGTGGCGGATTCGCGTCGTTCTTCAAGAACGCGCCCCTGGTGCAAGCCGCGGTTGACACTGGTGAAATCGCCGCTGCGGCCACTGGGCCATTCCCCGGGGGCTCGGCCAACCCGTTGAACTATCCGGCTGATTTCATCCTGATGGGCAACGGTTTGGGTTTTGCTACCACAAAGCCTTCCTTCCAGTTCCCTGCAGGTGGTCTGGGACCAGACAACCGCATCCTGACTTACCTGGGCGACTCCTGGAAGATTAAGCCGAACTTCACACTCACTTATGGCCTGCGCTACGAGCGCGACACCGGCCGCACGGATAGCGACCTGCCGGCCATTCCGGCACTGAGCCAGCTATTCCCAGGTCTGGGGAACCCCGTGCGCCAGCCCAACACCAACCTGGCGCCTCAAATGGGGTTTGCCTGGGATCCGACCGGCGCGGGTAAGACCTCGATTCGCGGTGGCGTCGGTCTGTTCTACGAGAACGCCGTCTGGAACAACGTGCTCTTTGACGGTCCTCCGCGCGAATCCACCGGCGCATTTCTGATCTTCCTGCCGCCTTGTGCCGCGCCGGGGCAGGCATCCGGACTGCCCATCCCCGGGGGCCAACTCCTGGCCGGACCCGATGTGTGCGGCACCTCCGCTGGTCCTCCGCTGATCGGCACGGCTGCCACCGCCATCGCCAACTTCCAAAAGCAGTGGCAGGCCATGACGCCAGTTGATCTCAAAGCTCCCAATCCCAACTATGTACAGACCAACCTTACGCAATGCCCGCTCGGCATTGGCTGTTTCTTCGCTCCCGGCGCCTCCATGTTTGACCCCAACTACCGTTCGCCCCGTTCGGTGCAGATGAACATCGGCATCCAGCGGGAGATTCGCCCGGGCATGGTCATCAGCGCCGATTACATCCGCAACGTGCAGACCCACTTCCTGCTGGGTGTGGACGTGAACCACGCCGGCGATGTCCGTTACTTCAACAAGACCGGCGCGCTGGACGCCATTAATGCGGAGAATGCCAGCCTTAACTGTCCCGCGGGCCCAGCCGGAATTAATTGCGCTATTGGCAAAGGGGCTACCATTGCTGATTACGCTGGTCTTGGGCTGGGATCTGCGAGTGACATGGGCGGCGCCAGTTGCATGGCCGCTCTGGGTTATCCTTGCGCCTTCGGCGGCATCAATCCCTTCGCGCCGCCGCTGGGCTTCCTGGAACCCATCGGTCGCTCGGTCTACAACGGCCTGCAGGTAAAGTGGACGGAGAACGTCAAGCAGCCCTTCCGCGGAGTGCGTGGCCTGAACTTCCAGGTGTCCTACGCCCTGTCGCGGTTCGAGAACTCCGGCGGCGGCGAGAACCCGGACAGTTCGGTGACCGCCGGCAGAAGCGACCAGGATTTCATCATTCCTGCGCTGGATAACTCTCAGCCCAACCGCTACTTCGGACCTTCCGTGCTCGACCGCACCCACCAGCTCTCCTTCGGTGGCTATGCTGACCTGCGCGGCGGATTCCAATTCAGCGTGATCTCCCACTTCTACAGCCCACTGTCCATCACGCCGGTGGTGCCCAACACCAACATTGGCGCGGGCGAAATCTTCCGCACCGACTTCACTGGTGATGGAACCACCCAAGACCCGCTGCCCGGAACGCATGTGGGCAACTTCGATCGTGGCGTGACTGCCAGCAGCCTCAACAATCTGATCAACTCCTTCAACGGCACGGTCAACCAGGTCACCCCCGCGGGGCAGGCGCTGATCGGCAGTGGCTTCTTCACGCTGGCTCAGCTGCAGGCGCTGGGTGCAACCATCAACGGTGGCGCTCCGCTGGCCACAGCTCCTGCAGGACAAGTCAACCTCGACTGGCTCCGCGCCCTCGACATGACCCTGTCCTGGAACTACACCATCAAGGAGAAGCTGACCATCCGTCCCAGCGTCGGCTTCTACAACGTGCTCAACTTTGCCAACTTCGACCTGCCGGGCAGCATGCTTTCCGGCTTGCTCAGTGGCAGTTCCGGCACAATCAACGGCACCGACTACGCCGGCCACTTCACCAACCGGGCCGGCGCGGGCACGGGCCTGAACTCGCTGGGCACGCCACGGCAAATCGAATTCGGGTTGCGGGTGAGCTTCTAAACCGCTACTCGGCTCGAAACACTACCGCCAGTCTCGGAGGCGACTCCAGACTGGCGGTTTTATTTTGCAGCACCGGTGGCCTCTGGCCTGGGTTCAGCGGGTTTTGCCCGCTAGCGCGAGATTTCACCGCGCAGCTGCTTGGCCAGTTTTTCGATTTTCTTCAGCCGGCTGGCCAGATCTTTGGCCAGCAGGCCTTTGGCGGTCAGGTCAATGTCCGGAGGAATGGAGCGCGCGAGCGTGGCCAATTCCCGGGACTCACGTTGCATTTGCGCCAGGTTCGGCCGCTGTGCCTGGTCCATTCGCGGAGCCGTTTCTTTGTCGAGCTCCTGCGCCTGCCGTTCGGCTTCGCGGTAGCCAGGAGGAACGGCGTAGCCCGGAGGGGGTGATGAGCTTTGAGCCAAGGCCAAACCACTGAGCAGTAATACAGGAGGGACGAGCAGAAGTCTTTTCACGGCGCACCTCTGTCGGGCAGGTAATCTTACTCTTTTTTAGCGCGGACAAATCAGAGCTAAGCTCCAACTCTGTGTCCTTAGGGTTGGTCGAGCTGTTGCAATCGCTGCGCCTCGTCGTGTTCCTGCCGAGCCTTCGCTTCGTCGCCCAGCACGGTATATACATTTCCCAGAAACTTGTGGGCATCGGCGGATTGCGGCTGCAGTTGCACCGCTTTTTTCAGGTACGGCAATGCCTCGGCTGCCTGGTTCT
>Ga0075425_100007438_pt1 | contig 11581 bp, 9 predicted proteins | sample SoiMethybrSBSTD4_FD_75300 | JGI IMG/M metagenome (GOLD analysis project Ga0075425, IMG submission 75300) | Bulk soil microbial communities from a Populus tree surrounding site in Tennessee, USA - Soil MetaG P. TD hybrid SBSTD4 | ecosystem: Environmental > Terrestrial > Soil > Tree plantation...
GGGTCGTCGATCGGCGCGTTGTCGTAGTTGGCCTTGACGTACTGCGGGTGGTTGGCGTTGCAGTGCCAGCACTCGCGGTTGTTTTCCCACACGAGCTTCCAGTTCGCGTGGACTTCGTAGCTCCGGCTCGCGGCGATCCTCGCGTGCTCGAGCCCTTGCGGGCGCAGGAGCGCGCCGAGCGCTTCTGCGGCGCCCTCGAACGGAGGCGGCTCGTCGGCCAGGCACACGAAGATCAATCCGCCGACTTCACGTGCGTGCACGCGGTGCAGTCCGTAGTCGCGGCGATCGAGGTCGCCGTCCTTGTCCATCCCGCCGCACGCCACCAGCTCGCCATTGCGCGCGTAGGACCACTGGTGATACGGGCAGACGATCCGCGCAACGTGCCCGGACTGGGTCTGACAGACCTTCATTCCCCGATGACGGCAGGTGTTGTGAAGTGCCGCGATGTGTCCGTCGTCACCGCGGATGACGATGATCGAGTCGGTGTCGATGTCGAAGACGAAGTAGTCGCCCGGTGTCTTGACCTGACAGGTGTGGCCGGCGAAGAGCCACCCGCGACGCCAGATCCGCTCGAGGTCGAGCTGGTAGATGCCGGGATCGGTCTGGAACTCACGCTGGAGCGCGTGGCCCGGCGGGTGCTCCGCGATCAGACGCTCGAGCAGCGCGCGGGCGTCGGCGAGCTGTGAGGACGTGAGGAACGGACTCGGCATCGCGTCACTATTATAGTGACAGGCGACGCCTATCCGGCGTCACTTCAAGGGTATGCGGAACTCGACGAACACGCCGCCGCTTCGGGGGATTCCGACCCGGATGTCCGACTTGATCCCGAGCAGGCTTTCAGCCATGTAGTTCAGCGCGCCGATCGGGTCGGTCGCGATCAGGCCGACGTGGTCGTACCATTTGAGCTCGGGCTTGCTTCTGATCCAGTTTCTGAACGGTTCGAAGACGAACCCGCCGAGCAGAGCGCCCCCGACGGGCGTGACGATCAGATCCTGGTAGGAGGGCCGCTCGAAGATTGCCTCGACCCCGAACTCGTAGATCGCCGAGGCGACGGCCGCGTACATGAACGAGTCGATGCGGTCGAAGCCACGCTCGCGCGCACGCGTGTAGTAGGTCGCGCCGAAGTACGAATGCCCGATGTAGTTCACGGGCCAGCTGTCGTCATCCCAGTGAGGGCTCGATGCGCTCTCCCACCACTTCTCGAAACTGATCTGCTTGTCCTGATGGGACCAGTTCGAGACGCTCGGCGGGACGACATAGAGGATCGCGGCGCCGAGGACCTGGTAGCCGATGATGAACCCGGTGTCGCGCAAGAGTCCCAACCAGTCACGAGGCTGCTCAGAGTTGTCGGGCAGGAGGTGAAATTTCGGGGGCGCAGTCTCGGTCGTCACTCGAAGCTGCCATTCGGTCGCGTCGGGGTCTTCCTCGGCAACCGCCGGCACCGCCGCGAGCCAAAAGGATGCTGCCAGGAGGAGGGCGACCAGGGAGCGCAACACCGGATGCTACCATGCCGGGCCGACGCGGCCTCCGTCCATCGGACCTTAGTCCATGACGGTTCCGACGGACGAGGGCGCGCGACATGGCACTAGAGGCGAACTCGTGTGCCCGCGGCATCGTAGAGCACGTCCGGTGCAACCTCGGCGGCGAAGCGCGCACCGAAGGCTTCCACTTCTAGCGGTGTGCCAGTCGCCGAGAGCGGCGTTGGTAAGTACACGAAACCGATGTGCTTCGCGACTGTGTAGCCCCAGCCCGCGCTCCGCAGCCGTCCCACCACGCGCCGGTCGGCGTATACGGCCTCGCCCCCGTAGAGATCCGAGTGTTCAGGCATCTCCGCCGCCAGCGTGATCGTGCAGAGCTTCCGCGTAAGGCCCTCGGCCTTGATCCGGCTCAGTGCCTCGCGGCCGACGAAGTCTCCCTTCTGGAGGCGCACGCAGAACCCGAGCCCCGCTTCGTACGGGTTCTCGGCCGGCGTGAGATCGCTGCTCCAGTAGCGGTAGCCTTTTTCGAGCCGCAGGGAGTCGACGGCTTTGTACCCGACGGGCTCGATGGCGAAGGGCCGGCCGGCTGTGAGCAGCGCGTCCCAGACCGCGACCGCATGGCGGTTCTCGACGTAGAGCTCCCAGCCGAGCTCGCCGACGTAGGTCACACGCTGGGCGCCGACCGCGGCGCCGGCGATCTCGATCGGTCGTGCCGACATATAAGGAAGGGCCGCGTTCGATACGTCGCTCGCGGTGACGGCCTGGAGTACGCGCCGCGCGTCGGGGCCCCACAGGCCGATACACGCGAACGCGTCCGTCACGTCGCGCACCTGCACGCTGTCGTCGGACGGCAGGTGCATCAGGATCCACCCGAGGTCGCTCGCGACGAAGTTGCTGCCGGTCGTCACCCGGAATCGATCCGGCGCCCAGCGCGTGACGGTCAGGTCACTCTCGATTCCGCCGCGCGGGTTGAGGAACTGCGTGTAGATCACGCTGCCGACCGGGCGATCGACGTCGTTGTCGGCGAGCCGCTGCAGCAGCGCGAGCGTGCCCGGGCCGCTTACGTCGAGCTTGCCGAACGAGGTGAAGTCGAAGAGGCCGACCCGCTCGCGAACGGCGCGGTGCTCGGCGCCGACGCGATCGAAGAACGCCGCGCGCGCCCAGCCCCATCGGCGCTGATCGGTGCCCGCGCGTCGACCGGGTGTGCCCGGCATGAAATAGTTGGCGCGCTCCCAGCCGTTCTTCTCGCCGAACACCGCGCCGGCTTCGCCGAGTCGCGCGTCGAGCGGGCTCAGGCGGCGCGCGCGAGCCCACTCGTTCTCGTCGTGGGGATAGCGGAGCATGTAGTAGTACTTGTACGATTCGCGCGCGCGCTCGGCGGCGTACGCGCGATCCTCGTATACCGGCCCGAAGCGTCGGACGTTCAGCTCCGTCACGTCGTGCGGCGGCTCGCCGTCGACGAGCCAGTCGGCCACGATATGGCCGATCGCGCCCCCGGCGCCGAACCCGGTGTGCGACAGACCCGCCGCGACCCAGAATCCGGGGACGCCGGGCACCGGACCGAGCAGGGGACGGCTGTCGGGGGTGATACCTTCGGGGCCGTTCACCAGGTGCGCGAGCTCGGCCTTCGCCAAGATTGGCACGCGCCGGATCGCGCCCTCGAGGATCTCGTTGAACAGCTCCCAGTCGGACGGCAGGAGCTGCTGCGTAAAGTCCCAGGGCACGCCGCCGACCGACCACGCCACCGGGTTGCGCTCGAAGCCGCCGATCAGAAATCCGCCGACCTCCTCACGCATGTAGACGAGGTTCTCCGGGTCGCGCAGGCATGGCGTCGAGCGGGTGAGCTGGTGGTCTGGGATCGGCTTCGTCGCCAGGTGCTGATGGACCAGCGGCGTGATCGGCAGATTCACGCCGACCATCGCGGCGATCTGCGACGCCCACATCCCGCCCGCATTGATGACGATCTCCGTGTGGATCGCGCCCTGGTCCGTCTCGACGGCCGCGACGGCGCCCCGCGAGGTCCGCCGCATCCCGGTGACCCGCACGCCGGTGTTGAGCTCGACGCCCAGGCGGCGTGCCTGCGCGGCCAGCTCCATCGTCGCGCCGCTCGGATCGAGCCAGCCATCGCCCGGCAAGTACATCGCGCCGTGGAGGCTCTCGGCGGACATCAACGGGAAGATGCGAAGTGATTCGGCCGGCGAGATCGTGTCGACGTCGAGCCCGATCGCGCGGGCCATGCCGACCTGCCGCTGGAGGAATCGAAGCTGATCGCCGCTCGAGGCGACGCGAAGGCTCCCGACCTCGTGCCAGTGTTCCGCCGACCCGGGCTCCGCCTGCAGCCGCCGATAGAGCTCGATGCTGTACTTCCGCATCCGCATGAGCGTCGGCGACGTATGAAAGTGCGTCACCATCCCCGCGGCATGCCACGTCGACCCGCTCGTCAACGCCCCCTTGTCGACGAGCACAACATCCGTCCACCCCTTCCGCGCGAGATGATACGCAACGCTACACCCCGCAATCCCCCCACCAACAACCACCACGCGCGCCCTCTCCCTCATAAGCGAGAGTCCACTCCGATCCGCTCCTCTCGAAGCCGCAAGCCCGGACGCGAGGGGAACGACGGGGGTCTCTGAGCGACACGGGGAGTTCGGGGGGCGCCGGGTGGATGCGGGAGGGGTCGACCGGACCCGTTCCCGCCCCGGGGTATCGGACGTCGTGCGCCGCGATGGAGCCCAGCCGCCGCGGAGTAGCGCCCGTGGGCCGCGTGGTCCGGCGATCCCTCCCGCATCCGCCCGGCGCCCCCCGGCCGCCACGCGCCGACGCAGAGAAGTACTAGCGCTGTCGCCACGCCTGAGTCCGCAGCGTGAGCCACCGAGCAAGGAGCAGATGGAGCATGCGAGCCGCGACGTTGGTGTAGAAGATCATCATCGCCATCGCGGCGGCGGAAGCGATCTCCCCCGTATCGTCCATGTTCAGGACCGAGATGGACGCCAGCTCCGTCTTCGGTCCATAGATGAAGACGACGCCCGAGACGGTTGTCATCGCGTTCACGAACATGTAGATCGCGATGTCGAGCGTCGACGGCAAGCACACCGGCACGGTCACGCGCCAGAAGGTTCGATAGAACGGCTGCTTCAGCGAGGCGGACACCGTCTCGAACTCGGGATCCATCTGGCGCAGCGCCGTCAACGCGGTCAGGTGCCCCACGGTGTAGAAGTGCACGATCGTGTTGATGACCAGGATCGCCATCGTGCGGTAGAGCACGTTGAGCGGATTCGCCGGCGCGTTGAAGAAGAAGATGTAGGCGAGGCCGAGGACGAGCCCGGGCACCGCCATCGGGAGCATCGCCAGGAAGTGGAAGATGCCTCGGCCCAGCGCGAAGCCCCGCGCCTTCTCGACGAGATAGGCGCCGGCGAACACGACCACGGTTCCGATGACACCCGTCAGGAACGCCAGCCGGATCGAGTTGTAGTACGAGGCCCAGCCCCCGCCGCCCTTCTGGTCGAAGTCGTAGTGCGCCGTCGTCAGGGTCAGGTTGTAGGGAAAGAACTTCACGACGGCCGCGAACTGGGAGATCGCGACGATGCTCAGGATGGCGAGCCCCGTGACGACGCAGTAGCCCAGCATCAGGAGGTCGAACAGGCGCTGCGGCTTGGGCTCGTAGGGCACGGCGCGCGCGGACAGGAGTGCCACCTGCCGGCGCCGCACCATGCGATCGACCATGAAAGCGAAGATCGCGGGCACCAGCAAGATCACGCTGACGACGGCGCCCATCTGGAAGTTCTGCTGGCCGATGACCTGCTTGTAGACGTCGGTCGCCAGCACGTTGTACTGACCGCCGATGACCTTCGGCGCGCCGAAGTCGGTGACGACCGTGGTGAAGACGACGAACGTGGCGCTGATCAGACCGTAACGCGCGCCCGGCAAGGTGACGGTCCAGAAGATCTTCGGCCGCGACGCGCGGAGCGCCACCGCCGCCTCGTAGAGCCGCGCGTCGGCGAGCGCGAGCGCGGCCAGGATGATCAGCAGGGCGTGCGGGAAGGTCGTGAAGACCTCCGCCATGACGATGCCGATCGGCCCGTAGATGCTGTGTCCGAGGAGCGCCCCCTTCAGCAACCCCTGATTGCCGAACAGATAGACGAGCGCCAGGCCGGGCAGGAGCGAGGGCACGAGGATCGGGACGAGGGCAACGGTCTTGAAGAATCCGCGAAAGGGCATGCGCGAGCGCGTGAGCGCGTACGCGTACACGAACGCCAGCGGCACCGTGATGAGGGTGCTGAGGATCGAGACCCACAAGCTGTTGCCGATCGACTGGAAGAGCGCCGGGGTCGAGAAATATCGGACGTAGTTGGCGAGGCCGACGAACTCTTCCTTCGGCCCCTGCAGGCTCTTGGCGAGCATGAGACCAAGCGGCAGCGCGAGCGCGGCGACCAGGTAGAGCCCGATGACGCCGATGAAGAGGCGCATGAGCCGATCGTCGCGGCTCGACTCGGGCCGGACGATCGCGGCGGCATGATCCACGCGCGCGACCGCGGCGTCAGCGATTGGCGGTGCTCCCCGGGTAGACCCTGATGCGCTCCGGCGGCAGGAGCACCGAGAGGATGCTCTTCTCGGTGATCCCGCGGCGCCGGACCATCTCGACTGGAAGATCGGCCCGCAGGAGCACTCCCGGCGTAGTCTCACCGGACAGGTCGGCGCGGAAGAAGGAGCCCAGGAAGGCGAGCGCGTCCACGCGCATCGCCAGAGCGTTCGGCGCGCTCCGGCCGGCGTCGTGGATCTCGATGTCCTCCGGGCGGATCGCCAGGGTCACGTCGGTCCCGTCGGCCAGGCCGTCGACGTCGCAGGCAAGCTCAGTACGCCCGAGCCGAACCGCGCCGTCGCGCACGACCGTCCCGGCCACGAAATTCATCACACCGATGAAGTCGGCCACGAACGGCGAGGCCGGCTCACGATAAATCTCGAGCGGCGTGCCGATCTGCTCGATCGCGCCGAGGTTCATCACGACGATGCGATCGGCCATCGTGAGCGCCTCTTCCTGGTCGTGAGTGACCATGATCGTCGTCACGCGCAGGCGGCGCTGGAGCTGCTTGATCTCGTGACGCAGGTGCACGCGCACCTTGGCGTCGAGCGCGGACAGCGGCTCGTCGAGGAGCAAGAGGCCCGGTGAGGTCGCCAGCGCGCGGGCCAGCGCCACGCGCTGCTGCTGGCCGCCCGAGAGCTGGGCGGGATACTTGTTGCCGTGCGCGGCCAGGCCCATCAGATCGAGCAGCTCGAGGACCCGCCTGGCGAGCTCGGCGCGCGGCACGCGCGCGTTCTCGAGGCCGTACGCGACGTTCCTGGCGGCGGTCAGGTTGGGGAAGAGCGCGTAGGACTGGAACACGATGCCGAAATCGCGCTTGGTCGGGGGCAGCGCGGAGATGTCACGGCCGTTCTGCTCGATGCGGCCGGTCGTCTGGATGTCGAGCCCGGCGATCGCCCGCAGCAACGTCGTCTTGCCGCATCCCGATGGGCCGAGGAAGCAGACGAACTCGCCCTCGACGATCTCGAGCGAGATGTCGTCGAGGGCGGTGAAGGCGCCGAACTTCTTGGTGAGACGGCTGATTCTGAGATAGGGCGTCGTTACCCGTCTCCTTACTTCTTCGGCTCCGACTTCGCGCCGTAGCGCTTTTCCCACTCGCCAAGGATCTTGGCGCGGTTCGTGGCGGCCCACTGGAAATCGTTCTTGGCCATGTGCTCGAGCATGTTGCCCGGCAGGTACTCGACCGGCTGCGACATTTTCGAGATCGCGACCACGGCGTAGCCTTCGTTGTAGAGCTTCATGGCCTTGTCGGTGACCGACCAGTCGACCAGAGTCTTGGCCGCTTCGAGGTTCTTCGTGCCCTTCACGATCGCGGTGGCTTCCATGTCCCAGCCCGAGCCTTCCGACGGGAACACGATGTCGATCGGCGCACCCTGCTTCTTCTGACGGGCGGCGCGGAACTCGAAGGACACCCCGATCGGATACTCTCCGGCGCCGGCCATCGTGCACGGCTTGGACCCGGAGTGCGTATACACGCCGATGTTCTGGTGGAGCGCGTCCATGTACTTCCAGCCCTCGGTCTCGCCGAAGAGCTGCAGCCAGCTCGAGACGTCGAGAAAGCCGGTGCCCGACGAGGCCGGGTTCGGCATGACGATGGTGCCCTTGTAGACGGGTTTGGTCAGGTCCTTCCACGTCGCGGGCTTCGGGAGATTCTTCTTCTGGGCCTCGACGGTGTTGAAGCAGAGGGCCGCGACCCACGCGTCCATCCCGACCCACGCCGGCGGATTGTCCTTGTCCCGGAACTGCGCGTCGAGTCGCTCGACGCCCTTCGGGGCGTACGGCATCAGCATGCCCTCGGGCTTCAGCACCAGGAGACTCGTCGCGGCCAGACCCCAGATCACGTCCGCCTGCGGGTTTGCCTTCTCCGCGAGCAGCTTCGCGGTGATGACACCCGTCGAGTCGCGGACCCACTTGATCTCGATGTCCGGATAGTCCTCGTTGAAGCGGGCCGCATACTTCTTGAGGTCGTCAGCCTCGACGGCCGTGTAGACCGTCAACGTCGCCTTGGCGGCGCGAACGCTGGTCGCCGCGAATCCGATCGCCGCCGCGACGATCGCCGCGCACACCAGAAATGAGCCAAGCCTGACGCCGGTTCTGTGAGCCATGGAGGGCCCTCCCTTCGCGAGGTGCCGCGATTCTAGCCTAGACGCCGGCCTTTGTCAGGGCTCGCCACGAAACCGTCACACGAGCCGATCACGCAGCCGCGAGCTGATCGCGTCGACCACCATCACCATGGCCACCGTCACGAGCAGCACCGTCGACGCCGCGCGGTAGTCGATCATCCGGAGATAGGTTTGAAGATAAAAGCCGATGCCGCCGGCGCCGACGAAGCCGAGCACCGTCGCCGCGCGGATATTGGTCTCGAGGCGATAGAGGACATAGGAGAGGAACAGCGGCAAGACCTGGGGGATCACGCCGAAGCGCAGCACCTGCAGCCGCGTCGCGCCGGTCGCGGTGATCGCGTCGACGGGCCCAGGATCGACGCCCTCGACGGCCTCGCCGTAGAGCTTGGCGAGTGAGGTCGTCGTGTAGGCGACGACGGCGAGAACGCCGGGGAACGGGCCGAGCCCGACGGCGGCGACGAAGACCAGGGCGTAGACCAGCGTGTCCACGCTGCGGAAGAAGTTGAGGACGGCTCGCGCCGGGTAGAACACAGCGCCCGGCGCCACGTTGCGCGCGGAGAGGAAGCCGAGCGGCAGCGCGAGGACGGCGGCCACCGCGGTGCCGAGCAGCGCGATCTCGACGGTCTTGAGCGCGCCCAGTAGCGCGGCCGGCAGCACGCTGAGATCGGGCGGCATCATGCGCCGGAGAAAATCGAAGATCCAGGGCAGGCCGCGGGCGAGACGGATCGGGTCGGCGCCGGTGTCCCAGACGAGCCACGCGAAGACGAGCAGCGCGACGAAGAGACCGGCTCGGGTCATTGTAGCGGGGACCGTGAGGCCGGCTTGCGCCGAGGGTGGCCTGAGACAGACGCGGCGAAGCTCCGCACGCCCGGTCTTCTTCTCAACGTGAAATGGCCCGGCTTCATCGGACATCTCCATCGCCGTCACCGTAGATCGCGCGGACGACGGTCGGCGTCACGGCGGTGGGTCGTCCGTCGAACGTGACGCGGCCCTGACGGAAGCCGACGATGCGCGTCGCGTACGCCAGCGCCGTCGCGAGCTGGTGCTGGCTGACTACCAGCGTGAGTCCCTGCTCGGTGTTGATCGCTTTGAGGATGTCCATGATGCTGCTGGTGAGCGCGGGATCGAGGCTGGCCGTAGGCTCGTCGGCCAGGATGACCTCGGGCCGCTGCGCCAGCGCGCGCGCGATCGCGACCCGCTGCTGCTCGCCGCCCGACAGCTTGTCGGCGCGCCGTTCAGCGAGATGACCGAGGCCCACCTGGTCCAGACACGCGCGAGCCAGCTCGCGGTCGGCCTGCGGAAAGCTCCCGAACACGCTGGCGATCGGCGGCACGTAGCCGAGCCGTCCCGCGAGGACGTTGTCGATGGCGGTGGCGCGCCGCACCAGGTTGAACTGCTGAAAGACCATGCCGATCTGCCGGCGAACCTCGCGGACCGCGACCGCGCCGGCGCCGGTGACGGCGCGGCCGGCAACGCGGATCGTTCCCGCGGTCGGTTCGACGAGGCGGTTCAGGCACCGCAAGAAGGTGGTCTTTCCGGCGCCGCTCCGCCCGAGGACGACGACGAACTCGCCGCGGCCGATCGAGAGATCGACTCCATGCAGCGCGACCGTCGAGGGCGGCAGGACGACACGCAGCCCCGCGACCTCGATCATCGGAGAGGAGGCGGCGGAGGTCAGCGCGGCTTGACGCCGAGCAGCTCGACCGCTGCGCGCACCGGGTCGTAGTCGCGGTCGTCTGCCGGCGCGAACCCATCGATTTCGTACAGACGGCGCAGCAGCGCTGCATAAGCCGGCGCCCGAATCTGCAGGAGGGCCTCGCGTACCTTCGCGAACGTCGCTGGATCGAGGCCCGCGCGCGCGGCGATCCCGGCCTCCGGGATCTCGGGCGTCTCGGCGACATAGATGATGCGCTCGCGCTCGACGGGATCGGTCAGATACTGCTCGCGGGCCATGTCGAACGAAGCGAGCGCATCGACGTGACCGTTGAGCAAGGCTCGCATCCCTGCGTCATGCGCGCCCGCGAACAGCACCTCACGAAAGAACGTCTTCGGGTCACGGTCCTTCACGAGGCCGCGCTGGATCAAGAGCACCATCGGATAGGTGTACCCCGACGAGCTGGCCGGATCGATGAACGCCATTGTCTTGCCGCGCAGATCCTCGAGCGTCTTGAGCCCGGACTCTTTGCGGACGTAGATGCGCGAGGTGAACGAGCTCTTACCGTGCCAGAGATTGCGAACGACGATCGTCGCCTTGGCCTCGCGGCTCGCCAGCACGTAGCCGACGGGGTGCACGAACGCGAGGTCGGCCGTGCGGTTGCGCAGCGCTTCGATGACCGCGGCGTAGTCTGAAGCGACGGTCACCCGGACCGGGATCGACGTCAGCTTCGTCAGCACCTTCGCGAACTCGTCGCCGGTCGCCAGCAGATCGGTCGGCTTCTGCGAGGGCGTGAGGACCAGGTGCAGGCCGTCGGCGGCGAGCGCGCTACCCGGCGCGATGGCGCTCAGCGCGAGCGCCCATAGCGTCAGGCACGCAAGAGTGCGGGCGATCATCGGCGGTGAGTGTACCATCGAGAGACCGGCCATGAGATTCCTCTGGGCGCTGGTCTTCATCGCCGCGGCGGCGGGCGGCATCTATCTGGCTGATCGAATGGTCCTCGCTCCGAGCCGCGCGATGCAGCGCCAGCTCGAGGAGCGCGACGCGCAGATCCGCGCGCTCACCGAGCGCAATCAAGCCCTCGAAGCCGCCGTCCGGCTCCTGCGTTACGCCGAGCGGCGTGCCCGTCTCGTCGTGCTGGATCAGGCACCCGGTCCCGAGGGCCATCAGCGGACCCGCGTCCGGTTCACCGAGCTCGACCCGCAAGGCGATCCGGTCGGCGAGCCGCGCGAGCTCACGCTCGACGGCGACGAAGTCTACGTCGATACGCTCGTCATCAAATTCGAGGACAACTTCGTGATCGCGGGCGACGCGCTCAAGGGCAAGGCGCTGCTGCTCTTCCGCCGGATCTTCACCGACCGCAAGCGGCCCGCGGAAGGCGAAGTGCTCGACAAGGAAGGTCAGATCCCGCAGAGCTACGCCGCGGAGCGCGCGCCGACGGTGTTCGAGCGCGAGCTCTGGGCTCGATTCTGGGAGCTGGCCAACGACCCGGATGAGGCGAAGCGGCGTGGAGTCCGCGCGCTGCACGGCGAGGCGGTGTCGACGCGCCTGCGTAAGGACCGCGTCTACTCGATCACCCTGCGCTCGACCGGCGAGCTGACGATCCAGCCCATCAAGTAGCGTTGACAAGCACGCGGGGCGTGCGACCATATCCCCCCGCATGAGCGCGCCCACTGCGGAAGTCGTCATCTGCGGCGCCGGCATCGCCGGTATCGCCGCCGCGTATCACCTGGCCGTGCGTCGCGGC
>Ga0075425_100007439_pt1 | contig 11580 bp, 8 predicted proteins | sample SoiMethybrSBSTD4_FD_75300 | JGI IMG/M metagenome (GOLD analysis project Ga0075425, IMG submission 75300) | Bulk soil microbial communities from a Populus tree surrounding site in Tennessee, USA - Soil MetaG P. TD hybrid SBSTD4 | ecosystem: Environmental > Terrestrial > Soil > Tree plantation...
TTGCAGCTGGAAGTCTGGTCTTGATCGCAACCGCAATCATGTTTTCGCTGCGTTGGCTGATCAAAACTGAAACGAAAACCACGACAGACTCGATCATGGCGCACTAAGGACTGCCGCAGCAAGTGTGGCAGTTTACTCGCGCAGGCTCCGATAAACTTGTTCGACAAACCGATCGGGCGAACCCGGATTGTGTCCGTAGACGGGGTCGTAGTCGAAAGTAGGCTTCGCGGCTTTGACCTGTTCGAGTGACATTCCTTTGCTCTTCATGTCTTTAATCCGGTCGCGAATAATCGTCACCATGTTCTGGTAGTACGCAAGGTCGGCGGAGTCGATGATCCTGCCATGGCCAGGAATCAGCAACGTGCCTTCTTGCGACATGTATCCAGGAAACGCCAGATCCACAAGATTGTTCAAAGCGTCGATGAGGCCCTGAATGGTGCCGCCCTTGTCGAGATCGATGACAGGATATTCATCCGCAACAAACAGGTCGCCTGTGCTGATCACGTCCGCGCCTCGGAACCAGACGACGCTGTCACCATCCGTGTGCGCCGCGGGCATATGCACTATCTGAATAGCGTCACCGTTCGTGTACGGTTGAAGCTTCAAATAGGGTGTGTCGTATGTGTCTGTCGGTTGTTCATTCTTGGGAAGATTGTTCGTGCGGTTCAGAATCGCAAGATGGCCAATGACTCGCATGCCGTTTGTGAACGGATGGAATACGCTGGACTCCAAAATTCTGGCGTTGCCACCGAGATGGTCTACGTCCGCACTTGTACTGATGATGGAACGAATCGGCGCGGGAGCCGGGGCTCCGGCAGGACGTGGAGAGTCGGGCCGTACGTATCGGAAACCCGGCAGCCTGTCCGTCGCCTGCTGTTTCGCCACTTCCTGAACGGCCTTCAGTATCTCGTCCGTTTTGGTTCCGTTACCGGTGTCCACCAGGATCACGCCGTCGGGTCCAACGGATGCCGTGATGTTTGCACCAGCACCCACTATTAAGTAGATATTGCCGCGAACCGGCATGACGTGAAATTCCGGATTTTTCGGCAATGGCTTCAATGTGGGGGCCTTGTCATAGTCGGGCTGGTAGAAGCCATTAACGACTCTTGCAGCGGGCGCAGTCATCGGCATGTCTTTCAATTTCGCCTGATACTCCGGGTACTGCGTCTCGGCGCCACCTCTGCTGGCAATAAAAGGTACTTTCCTGAAGCTTGAGTATTCCGTCAGATCAGGATTCTTTCCCGGCAGGTAGTGAGGTACAGCACCTCGCGGCAAAGGCAACTCGGTTTGGGGAGTGCAATTCCATGGAGGGGGCGTCGGCCCTGCAAATCTTAAATAAGTTTGATTCCGAATCAGCGGCTCCGTCAGGTAATCCGGGTCATCGACGATTGAAGTCCAGTCGAGATAATCCCCGTGCCGTGTGAAGTACTCCGTCACCGTCGCGCGCGGCCCCTCACTCAGGCCGTCCCGGCGGATGTAGCTCTCCTTCAGGTGTGTGACCGTGACGACAAGCGTGTTGCCGTCCCACTCTCCCGTACTGAAACCTTCCCATGTATGTAGTGCTTCTGCGGGTGGGTGAGGGCGCCCATCCATCCAGATCCATCGATCCAGCGTGCAGAAATTGCACATGATCCGCCACGCAATGATCTCGCGCGAAATCGGGTCTATGACTTTTTCAAAAAACTGAAAGTCCGGACCCATATTTTCGAACCCCGACGGGTGAGGCCTGCATACCCAGATAGGCAGTGTAATGAGAGAGGGATGGTATGTATCGGCTCTCATCCGATTCGCGTCGTTGATGGGAAGCCCCGTGTAGTCGCCTGGAGGCGGGCCGCCCGCGCGATCTACCTCGGCGTCCTCATGTCGTACGGGTGTCCAGCCCCCTGCGAGATCCATTCCTTGCAATTCCGGAGTTTCGCCTTGAAAGGTTTGGGCTCGTGCCGGGACATTGGCGAGCGCGATTAGCAGCAGGGATAACAGAAAAAGTGCTGCACGTTTAACGCTGACCACAGTGCTCCTTTCATCTGGCCGAACAGGGCGTCGGATTCCAGCCACTGGCATCCGGAAGTTTTTTGAAATTTGTAGTGCGGACGAACGGTCCAAATTGAGGTCCGAATAGACTGCCGCCTGCCGGTACAGCACCGAGATATTGCGGGTCATCGACGATCGTTGTGACGATGAGCCACACGTCGCCGTTCGGCGCCGCCCTCGGCACCGTGAAGTACTCGGTTACAACCGCTTTCTCTCCGTAGGGAACACCGTTCTTCTGCAGATATCCCGGGCGCAGATGATTCGTGACAACTTTCAAGCTTCCGCCTCGCGGTTTTCCCGCTGCATTCAGATTTGGCGTGGCTGGAGACGAACGACCAAAACCTCCGTATTCCCACGATGCGACCGAGTGGCCTTGCCATGTCGGAGGACCTGTCGGCGGTTTTGATTCGCCAAATTGAAACAGACGCGTTTGCATGCCGGCATCTGTTTCGAGTCGAAGAGCATTATCGTTTTCCCAGGTGATATGCACCCGTGTCGGCATCCTCATGATGTTTCCTGCTCCGTAAGCCTTGCATTCATTGCCCTCCGCTTCGTCCTTCGCGGGATCCCATGCGTTGGCCACGCGCCGGCCTTCCGCATTCAGCGGGATGCTTGGATAGCTGCCCTTCGGGGGAGTGATCATGCGCCAACGCCAATCTTCCGTGACAACAGATACCCAGTATCCGGTCAGGTCGATCGGCGCGATGGCTTTCGCGCTCGGTGGTGGAACCGCAGCTTGCTGGCCGCCGCGCTGCGCATTTGCGAACGTTGGCAGGAGCAGTAATGAGGCAATCAGCAGCGCGATTGGGAACATTGGTTGGACTGATACGACACGCGACGTGGGTTGTCAAGCGATTCCACAACCGCGTAGTGGGTCTTTTGAAATCCGGGGGAAAATCGGGGTCAGACCCTAATTTCCGTATGGCAAATTGCCGACTGCCCCAATTTGTTGTCAGGGAAATTAGGGTCTGACCCCGATTTTCCCCCGGATTTCAAAAGACCCCACTACCCACAACCGGAGCACTGCTTCCCATATTGCAGGACAAACGAGGGCAGGTGTACTATCACACAAACTTTCCCGGTTCAGCTCGAAGAGTAAATATCCGGTTAGCGAGGTGCTGAATGAAAAGCAGGCTGGTTGTGGCATGCATATTGAGTGTTGGTCTTCTCACTATCTGCGGACCTGTGATGGCGCATCACGGGAACGCGGCGTATGCAGATAAAATGACTGAATTCAAAAACGTGACGATTACGAAATTCTCGTGGGCCAATCCTCACTCGTTGATCTTTTTCGACGTGAAGGATGCCAAAGGCAACGTCGTCAATTGGACTTGCGAAACGGCCGCCCCTCAAGCGCTGAGGCTCATCGGTTGGAGCAAGACTTCTTTCACGCCGGGCGACGTCGTTACCATCACCATGTACGCCGCAAAAAACGGCAACCCTGCCGGCCGCCTGAACAAGGTCGTGTTCGCCGACGGCACGGTGCTGCATGACACGCAGCTTGGTGGAGACGAGGGAAACAAGACCGGATACGATCCGAATGCGGATCCGAAAAAGAAGTGAGGGCATGAAATGCGAAGTTCTGTCATCAAAGCAATAGCTGCTCTCTTTGTCCTACCCGTACTGTCGTCGGTTGCGTTGGCTCAGCGCAACCGGATCGTGCCGCCAGGTTTCGTCGCCGAGGGCGTTCCGAAGATGCCGAATCCGCCGGGGCCTGCTCCCAAGCGGGATCTCGCCGGAGCTTGGGTGGGGCCGCAAAATTACAAGCTCGGTCCTGCAGCCCCGATGACGCCAGCAGGCGAGGCGATATTCAAGGGGCGGCATGCCTACCTGCCGAACGGCCTCAAGCTCGATAACGGAGATCTTCCGCCCACGAACGATCCCTTTGTTACCTGTGATCCGCTCGGGTTTCCCCGGAACCTTTTGGCCCATGCAATCACCATGCGCGGAGGCATGTTGTTCGGGTCGGCGCCGAACCGCATCCTTGTTGCTTATGAGCAGCAGCGGGTGTGGCGTGAAATATGGATGGATGGAAGAGAACTTCCCAAGAAAGTAGACGTGAGAGGAGCGCCAGACTCCAGGTATTACGGATTCTCGGTAGGCCATTGGGAGGATGACTATACTTTCGTCATCGACACTACGGGCCTCGATGAAAGACCCTGGATCGATGAAGTGGGACATCCTCAAAGTTCCAGCGCTCACATTCAGGAACGTTACACACGGGTGGACCAGTACAACATGAAATTGACGGTTACCGTGGACGATCCAAAGTTCTATACGAAACCTTGGACATGGATGACAGCGGATTTCTACTGGATGAAGAACCAGGAGTTCGCAGAGACGTTCTGTATACCGTCGGAAGGCATCGAGTATCGGGACTCACTGACCAAGCCCTCTGGCATTCCGGTAGTGAAATAAACCTGGTCACAACTGTAGCGTATGAAGCTGTGAAGAAATTGGAGTCGAGCAATAGTCCCCTCCTTGCGGTGACGCAAGGAGGGGACTATTGCTCGACTCCAATTTGTTCACACGGTCTATGACCGCCGGCGATTTCGTGACTTGCACGATTGTCGGCGGTCGTAGACCGCCGCTACAGTTCAGTAGGAGGATTCCATGCGGAAGTACGCGGCGCTACTGATCGCAGCGGTTGCGTTCAGCGCCGGACTGTTCGTCTCCATGACGACAACTTCGGTGCAAAGCCAGACACAACCTGCCTCAGGATTCGCGGCCGTGCCCGGAGAGAAGGGCGGCTGGGACATCAACGGGCCATACGAAGTCGTGGCCGACTGGCCGAAGCCGCTGTCTCAGTTGCCGGGACACGATCAGTGGACATGGGGCGCGACGGAGGCCGTGTTTGCAGAGAGTGCAGACCGGGTATTTGTCATTCAACTCGGCGAGTTGCCGAAGCTGCAGCGTCCTCCCGTGCGCGCGCTACCCGATGTCGGGCCCAGTCTCTCATACCCTGTTGGCGAGGTGCCGTTCCGTCATGCGTCGCAAGGTCAGTTTGCCAGTCCGCCGGGAGGCGGTGCGCCCGGAGCAGATCCAGACGATCCCGCCAACGCATACAAAGGCCGGCCGGGGATTGACTCCCGCTGGGAGCACCTCATCCTCGTCTTCAACTCCAAGGGTGAGATCGTCGAGCAATGGAACCAGTGGGACAAAATGCTGCGACGCCCGCACGCCGTCTATATCAATCCCTATGATCCCGAAAAGCACGTCTGGATCGTCGACGACCATAATCAGGCGCTGTTCAAATTCACGCACGACGGTAAACAGCTGGTCCAGACGATCGGTACCGTCGGCAAAAAGGGTGCGGATGCGACGCACTTCAACCGGCCGACCTTCATGGCATTCCTGCCGGATGGCTCGATGTTCGTCTCTGACGGTTACAACGGCAACCGCGTCGTGAAGTTCGACAAGGATGGAAAATTCGTCACGGCATGGGGTGAACGAGGCGAACCCGGCGGTAAAGAGACGCGTCCGAACTACTTCAACGTCGTTCACGGCATCGCCGCCGATCCAGTCACGCGGCGTATCTACGTCAGCGATCGTGGGAATCGCCGGATGCAAGTGTTCGACGAGAACGGCAAGTTCATCGATCAATGGCCATTCAACACCCCTTCGTCTGTGAACTTTGTGTATGCGAACGGCGATGGCGCGGTGTGGGCTTTCGAAGATCCGACCGCAAAAGTGGTGAAGTACGATCGCGAGGGGCACCTGCTCTACGCATGGGGCTCACTGGGTGATTACCCCGGCGCGTTCCTGAACATGCACGGCGCATCCGTCGATCCCGATGGCAACCTGTACATCGCTGAAGTGGGTAACGGGCGCGTTCAGAAGTTCCGTCCCAGGCAGGGCGCCAGACCGGAATTGCTCGTTGGAAAGCCGCCGACAGCGCGACGCTGAGACGCGCCGCAAGCTTGACTGGCTGGTTGCGCCGCAGTATTCTACGCGCCATTGAAAACGTTCCAGTCGACAATTTAATAAACACCCAAGAAAGGGAAGGAAATGCGAAAAGCATTCACCGGCGCAATAGTAGCGTTAGCGGGAGTGTTGTTTTTTTCATCAATGGCTGCTGCCCAGGCGTCTCAGTCTCAAAACCAGGCACGTTCGCCTTGGAAATATTTCCCAAGAGACATCGCTGTTGGGGACGGCGGGCCCGCTCCGAAGCGCGATCTGTCGGGGACCTGGGCTGGACCAGGGTCCACTGATTCGATTCCAGCGGGAACACCGGCGGAGAAGCCTTCGCTGACGCCGTTGGGGCAAAAGCTATTGAGCGAAAGGAAACCCATCGGGAGATTTGGCCCCGCGGGGACCAATGATCCGACTTCCAGGTACTGTGACCCGCTGGGATTTCCTCAGAATTTCATTTACCAAAATCGCGCGATGTCTGTGGCCACGATGCCAAACCGTGTCGTCTTCTTGCTGCAGTTCGGGGGCTTTTGGCGCGAAGTGTGGACGGATGGGCGGGCGCTGCCGACCAATGTTGGCGGCGATGACAAAGATTCACTGGATCCAACATATATGGGTTATTCGGTAGGCCACTGGGAGGACGACTATAACTTCGTTATCGATACTACTGGTCTGGACGAGAGGTCCTGGACCATGCGCGACGGAACCCCGCACTCCGTCAATGCACACGTGCAGGAACGCTGGACGCGTGTCGACCATAACACCATGAAGGTGAGCATGACGATAGATGACCCCAAGATGTATACGAAGGCGTTTTCGCTTGGGACGTACTATTACCGGTGGGTTCCGAATCAGAAAATCAATGAATGGCTCTGCGTACCCTCGGAGACGTTGAAGTACTTGCAGGAACAGGGTGATCCGGCCGGCAGCTATCCCAACGAGCCGGAACAACGTCTTGGTGGCGGGCGTCGTGGAAGGTAAAGAACCAAATCTTAAACTCGGAGGCATTATGAAAGTAAAAAAGAATGCTGCGGCTTTCGCGTTGATCGCCGGACTTCTAGTGATTGCAAGTCCGCTGTTCGCACACCATGGGGATGCGGCGTATTCCGCGACGCCAATGATTATGAAAGGCTGTGTGGTGACGGAATACACCTGGATGAATCCTCATTCGCTAATCAAGTTCGACTATAAAAACGACAAGGGCGTGCTGCAGCATTGGACCATGGAAATAGGTAGCCCGCCGTCGATGGCTCTACTTGGCTGGAGCCGAACGACGCTGAGGGCAGGGGACGTGATAACTGCTTACGTGTACCAGGCCAAGAGCGGCGCGATGGTGGGTCGTACGAATAAGGTTATCTTGGCCGACGGCACGGTGCTGGCGGACAGGGATGAGTCCACTCCGTCCCGATACGGAGCGGAACAAAAATAGACGCGGCGTACGGCGCGGAGGTGGGGAGGTGTTCGAGGATAAGTGACGAACTACAGATCCGCCCTTCTCATTCAAGCTCACGAATACATCTGACAAACGAAGCAATAGGAAGGTGGCGTTCCCATGGTGAAAAAGACTGCTGAATTCCTGCTAGCGATCGTGCTCTTAGGGGTATTTTTTCTTCCTCTTTTCTCCCAAGGCTCTCAAGGAACAATCCAGGGGGCTGTGCTTGATTCAACTGGCGCCTATATTCCGGGCGCGACAGTGACGGTCCTCGACGTGGAGCGCGGAACCACGCGAGTCTTGACGTCCGATGAGGCAGGTCAGTATTCGGCCACCAGCTTGACAGCGGGAACCTACAAGGTGCGTGTCGAGCTCGCTGGCTTCGCCACCGTGGAACGCACCAATGTCCAGGTCGAAGTGGGAACAAACACTCGTGTCGATCTTACGCTCTCGCCCGGCGGTCAAACCGAGACCGTCACGATCACAGAAGAAGTCGCCGCGATCAATACCATCTCCTCCACACTCGGCGGAACCGTCAGCAATCAGGCGATTGTTGCGCTGCCTTTGAATGGCCGTAATTTTCTCCGTTTGCTTGAATTGCGTCCCGGTGTGGTGAGTAGGCCGGGAGATGGCTCCGGTTCCTCGAGCAGCAATGGCAGGCGTTTGGGAGCTGACGTTTTATTAGTAGAGGGTATTACTCAATTCGAGATGGCGACCAGCGGCACGCTCATCAACGGAACCGGCAAGGGCGGCTTCGCCGATGCAGCTAACGTGTTGCCTCTGGATGCGATTCAGGAATTCAATACCCAACAGAACGCTCCAGCGGAATATGGCTGGAGGGATGGGTCGGTCGTAAACGTTGGTATCAAGTCGGGTACGAATACTCTGCACGGTACGGCCTATATATTCGGCCGCGATGCGAAGGCGACCGATGCCAAGAATTACTTTACCGGCATCGTTAATCCAGCAAAGATGGAGCAGTTCGGAGGCACGGCCGGTGCCCCTATTGTCAAGGACAAGATCTTCATTTTTGGCAGCTATGAAGGTCTTCGTCTCGCGACGACCAACACCGGGGAAACCAGAGTCCCATCGAGCATTGGGCTAACGCCGGCAAACCCGAACGCGAGCATCGTGGACGCATGCAACGCGGTAAAAGCATCGGGCGGGACAATCAATCCTTTAAGCGCGCGATTGGCAGGCCTGAATGCCGCGAATTGCGTGGTATCGCCCGCGACCGACACGTTTCAAAACGAGTTTTATTACAATCCCACCTCGACGATCAGTTATTTCTTTGGTCGCCCGTCCCATCAACCGCTGAATAACGGGTTGGCCAAAGGCGATTGGCATCTCAACCAACGCCACCATGTGAGCGTCTTTTATTATGATTCGCGGTCTACGGCTGACGCCGCCGGCATCATAAAGCCCTACTGGGACACGGAGACCATCACCAAGACTCTGGAAATTGCTACGGGTTGGACCTGGGTTCCGAATTCCACCTGGGCCAATGAGTTTCGGGCTGGTTTTGCCGGCACGACAGGCGATGTGCGGAATGGCGATGTGGGCCGGTTACCTTCGGATCCCTACCCGACCGGTTACGGTCTGAATACGGGCGTTACAAATCGTGAGTTCGGCAGTTTCCCAACCATAACGTTTGCCACGAGCAATGTCGTCCAGTTGGGAATCGGTGGGAGGTCAGGCCGCCGCGGCCCGCAGGGTCAGTTCAATTACAGGGACACCGTCTCCTATTTGCTAGGCAGACACGCCTTCAAATTCGGCGGCGAGATCGTCAGGGTCAAGTTCAGGAATAAATCAACTCAGAACACCATGGGTACGATCGCCTTTGATACGCTGACCAATTTCCTCGCAGGTACTCCGTCACAGGGCAGCAGCAGCATCATCACTGGCAATCCCGAAGAGAACTACCGCTCAAAATGGTTGGCCGGGTTTTTCCAGGATACCTGGCGAATCAATCCCAGAGTAACCGTGACGCCAGGCCTGCGCTATGAGTACCAGGGACCTCCGCACGACGTACACAACTATCTGGGGACCTTCGATCCCGGCGTGGTTGGGGGTATTGCACGCGTCGGCCCTGGATTGCCGCATGAGAAGTTGTTCAATCCGGAAAAACTAGACTTTTCTCCTCGGTTCGGTTTCGCATGGGACATTCGCGGCGACGGCAAGACTGCGCTGCGCGCCGGAATCAGCCGTATGTCCAGCTTCCCATCGATATCGTCAGTCGCTCTTTCAACTCAGTTTGGAGCGACGCTCTACGGTCCGGGTAATACGATCGTTGTCGATAGAAGAGGCACGGACGTAAGTCAGCATTCCGCAAGTACCCTGACCAATGCTCCTCTTAACTGGAGTCTATCGGGACCAATATTTCCCATCGCCTCCGCCACGGGCCCACAGTGCACGGTTGAAATTCCATGTTCGACCGGTGCGCTGGATCCAAACTTCAAGCGACCGAAGACTCTTCAGTGGAATCTCGATATTCAGCGCGCCATCACCGGCAATCTGTTTCTCGACGTGGCCTATGTGGGCAATCATGGCTACGACGAAACCTACTCGCAGGACATAAATACTGTCCCGGTCGGCACGGGGTATACCCCGGCGGTAATTGCCGCTTGCCTGGCAACCGACGCCGGTTGTACCTCAACATCCACCAGAAATCTCATGGCCGCGGCTATTACTGCCGCGCGGCCGTACCACAACGAGTTTCCTTATTACAGCTACGTAGTTCGAACGACATCAGGATTCCATTCCAACTACAACGGGCTGCAGGTAACGCTGGAAGGCCGGAATTTCCACGGCGTCACGTTCCTTTCCGCGTATACCTATTCCCATGGTTTGGATATGTGGACCAAGAGCTCGGCGAATACGCAACAAGTAGCAGATCCGGCTCATCGCTTTACAGCACAGTACGGAAACAGTGATTCCGATGTCCGCCATCGCTTCCGGTTTTCGCCGAGCTGGACGATTCCGGGAATAAAGACACCGGGACAGATGCTGGAAGGCTGGACGATCAGCGGCGTTTGGGCTGTTCAAGGCCGCTTTCCGTGGAGCTCAGTCGACAAGGTCAGGACCGATTGGGTCGGAACCGGCGAAAGCAGCAATACGTATAGTCCCAGCCCAAACGACGGGGTCCAACAATTCTGGAACTACACTGGTCCTCGCGACGCATTCAACATCGACAGGTCCACCAAGATTCCATGCTACGGCGCAATCGCGGGCTGCACCGCCCTTGCTGCCGCACCACCTGACATCCAGGCGGCCTGTAGGACGGCCGCACAGGCTCCTTACGTTGGCGATCCGACGCTGATGGCGCTCGCTATTCGAGCGATGAACAATAACGCGTGCTACATGCAGAATGGAGGTATCTTGACCCCTCCAGCCTACGGAACGAACGGTAATTCAGGCCGCAACAGTTTCCGCGGACCTAAATTCAATGCAGTGGACTTGACGATCTCCAAAAAGTGGCGTGTGGGAGAAGGACGCAGTGCTGAGTTTCGGACGGAGTTTTTCAATCTCTTTAATACTCCCGCCTTCGCAAATCCCAGTGTTGACGGCGTTCCTCCAAGCGCCGCTAACTTTGGATTAGTCACTTCGACGGCGGATCGGAACAACAATATCTTCGGATCGGGTGGGCCACGCCACATACAGTTCGGTCTGAGGTTCGCGTTCTGAATTTGGAAAGCGGATTGGCTCATGAAGACTCCTAAAAGGACTAAAAAGCCCGCAAGTTCACAGCAGGGTGGTACACCTGCACTCTCTAGACGCGCGTTTATCGCCGCTGCGGCGTCAACGGGGCTCACGCTAGGCGTCGGTCCGGCCGCTGCTGCTGCAGCTCCGGGATCTCTTCAAGGAACGGTCACGCCCAAGCCGGAAAACGCATTGCCGAAGGATCAACCCGAAATCTACAGAGGGACGGCTGCCGGGGCTGTGCTTGCGCAGTTGAAAGCCGCGGGCGTTCGCACTCTATTCCACACGAACACGAGCGGGTTCGTACCGTTTTGGGAAGCCATCTACACTGCGGGCGACGTGCAAGTCATCAACATGACGCATGAGGGTCAGGCCGTCGCAGCGGCCGCGGGCTATACCATGGCCAGCAAAAACCTGGGGTTCTTTTTCGGCAGCCACGTTGGAGTATTTAATGCGCTGAGCAACACCTACAATGCCTGGAAAGACCGGGTCCCGTTGCTGGTGAC
>Ga0075425_100007440_pt1 | contig 11580 bp, 8 predicted proteins | sample SoiMethybrSBSTD4_FD_75300 | JGI IMG/M metagenome (GOLD analysis project Ga0075425, IMG submission 75300) | Bulk soil microbial communities from a Populus tree surrounding site in Tennessee, USA - Soil MetaG P. TD hybrid SBSTD4 | ecosystem: Environmental > Terrestrial > Soil > Tree plantation...
GCAGAATGACACCCGCGATGAGCGGACCCCAGCGCCGCGCCCAGCGCTGCGGCAGTGCGAACCGCTGCCGCCAGGAGTAAGCCGACATCGCTCCCAGTGCGGCGAACACGGCAGTCGAGGCACCCACCGCACGATGCTCGGGCGGCCCGAGCAATCCCTCGAGCAGATTCGCCAGCGCCGCTGCCGTCACCGTCACGAGCCAGGCCCTGCCAGCGCCCATCTGGCGGGCGGCAAGATATCCGAACCAGGTTCCAGCGCCGAGATTCGCTGCCAGATGCGGCGCATCCAGGTGGAGCGTCAGTGCGGTCCACGCGCGCCACCACTCCCCCGCCTGTACGCGCGCCGCATCGAGCTCGCCGAGATCGAAGGCATCGAGCCGCACCAGTCCGTTCGAGAGCACCCACGCAACGCCCACGAGCACCAGAACATAGGCCGCGCAGCCGACCCAGGCGTATCCATAAAGGGGCGGCGCCGGCGGCGCTGGGGCTGGCGGCGGGTTCTCGGCGTCGTACTGCAGGAGGTGCCGTACGGCGTAGCCCGCATCAACTGCTGCCACCTGCAGCAGACACTCCCCGGGTGCAACCGTGATGACCGCGTCCACACCGACCGCGGTGAGCACCAGCAGCCGCTCGTTGCACTCGCGCCGGTATGCGGAGCGGAACACGGTAATCAGATCGTCCTCGAACACCCGCTGCGCCTCTGGAGCTGCGTGATCTCAGAGCGTGTGCTGCCGCAGGTGTAGTGCCTCGAACGCACGGCGCGCGAGGTCGCCGATCAGCTCGTAGAGCGCAGCCGTCGAAACCGCCAGAGCGAGTGCGCTCGGGACATAGCCCGTTACTCGCATCTCATGCGGCACATAGAGGCCCACAGGTGCCGGCACGACCGTGAAGCCGGCGCCACTGAACTCGTGCACCGCGCGCCACTCGTGATCCGCGCTGGTCACCAGGACGATGTTCCTGATGCCGAGGGGCCTGAGCAGCGCCGCACAGAACTGTGCATTCTCAAAAGTGTCACGCGACCGATCCTCTATCCAGCGCGCGGCAACTCCAAAATCACGCGCCAGCGAGGCATTCATGGCGAGCGCCTCATCGTGTGAGCCGGACACCGCGACCGGCAAGCCAATACGTCGCGCGACGAACGCGCCGTAATTGAGCCTCTCGAGCAGCTCCCACGACGCCGCCGGCTCACCGCGGTACTCGGGCGCGCCGAGCCGCCCCGCAGCGCCGCCGAGGATGACTACGGCCTGCGCCGAGACCGGCCGGTCCAGATCGAGCGCCGGGCAGCGCTCCGCTGTGGCCTTGAGCGCCTCCGCCACGACCGGTGTGGCCAGCAGCCACAGCGTGAGAAGTCCGGCAGCGAGGAACACCCAACCGGCGCGGCGCAGGCGACCTCCGCGAGCCCGGGCTATGAGCCAGGCACCTGCGCCGGCGAGCAGCAGCGGTCCGCCGGGAGGCAGCAACAGCGTATGCAACAGTGTCTTCAAGGCGATGAACATGGTGCAGGCTTTTCGCGCGATCTAAAGATGGATCCTCTGCCAGGCGCGCGAGCGCCAGCGCAGGAACAGCGCGGTGCCGAGCACCATGATATAGATGAGTACCGCAATCCAGCCGCCGAAGGCGCCCCAGCCGAGCTGTGGCAGGAACCTCACCCATCCATCCCCGGGCGCGAAGGTGAGCGCGTGCGCCAGCGGCACGAACAGCAGCAGCGACGCGGCGAGCACCAGCAGCGCCGGGATGCGCACGTCGCCGGCGCCGCGCAGGCACATGCTGCTGCCGAGATTGAGGCCGTCGAAGAACTGGTAGCCGGCCGCGAGCCACAGCAACTGCATACCGATGACGATGGCCGGGCGCGCATCAGCGTCATGCGCGCCGGTGAAGAACGGCAACACCCATGGGCCGCCCAGTGCGATGAGCACGCCGATGCCGCCCATGTAGCATGCAGTGAGGAGGATCACCCGCTGCCCGACGCGCTGCGCCCAGTTACGCGCACCAGCGCCGATCGACTGGCCGACGAGTGTGGTACCGGCCGAGGCGATACCAAATCCCGGCATGTAGGCGAGCGATGTCAGGATCACGACGATCTGCGTGGCGGCACCGCCCGCGGTGCCGAGGCGTGTCTGCATCATCTGGAAAATCGCGAACCCGAGCAGATCCGCAGCGGGCGACAGCCCCATCGGCACTCCGAGGCGCAGCTGCTGCATGAGGCGCGCGGGCTGCAGACGCCAGGTGAGGTGCGAGGCAAAGCGGTGACGGTAGCCCGGAGCCAGAAACAGCGTCAGCGCGAACGCGAGGCCCGCGAGCTGCGCGACGTTCGTCGCCCACGCGGAGCCAGCGATTCCCCAGCCGAGGCTGAAAATGAACTCCTGGTTGAGCACCGCGTTGGTTGCGGTGGTCACGAGTGTGATCAGCAGCGTGGTGCGCGGTCGCCCGATGCCGTTGAAGAACCCGAACATCGCCCATACCGCAGCGCCGATGCACGCTCCGGCAACGCGCGGATACCAGAAGGCCGCGGCCAGCTGCTCGACCGCCGCGTCGAAGCCGAAGGGTGCGAGAATGAGGTGACGCGCGGCCCCGACCAGCACGAACAGCGGCGCCGCGCACGCCATCGCCCACAAGGCGGTCCACACCGCCTGCGACGCGCGCCGGTAGCGGCGCGCGCCGTAGGCCTGCGCGACGAGCGTCTGCACCGCGGTACCGGCACCCCCGAGCACCAGTACGGCCGCGATGACCAGCCATTGCACCGCACCGACGGCCGCCAGCGCGCGAGTGGAAATGCGGCCCATGAACCACATGTCGGTGAGGTTGAGGATGATCTGCACCGCGCTGTTGGCCATGAGCGGCAGCGCGAGCGCCAGCACCGCGCGCTGATCGACATGCGCACGGCCGCTCTCATCCAGGCGCTGCGCCGGCAAATGCCCGGCAGCGGGAGCAAGACGGGTAATGGAGTCCATGGCAACATTCTGGGCAATCGGCCATTCTCGCACACTGCTCCGCAAGGGAGATTCCATCGTCATGGCAACACGTAGCAAGAGCGCCAACCCGCGCACGCGCGGCACGGCGGCCGCAACACGTCGCGCCCGCGGCCGGCTGGCACCGGGAAAAGCCAGGCGCGGGCTGGAGGCCGCCGAGGTCGCCATCACCCTCGACAGCGCCGACATCGCGCAGTTGGTGAGCCTGGTGCGTGAGGCCGGTGGTGCGCCGATCGGCGCCTACCGCGAGCCCCTCGGTGGCCGCGCGCTACTGCTGGCGAGTCTGCCGCTCAGTGCCGTGCAACCGACACCGTTCCAGCGCGACCTCTCGCCGACGCATGCCAAGCGGCTCGCCGCCAAGATCGATGAAACCGCGGCATTTCTCGATCCGCTCATCGTCGTGCGCGGCGAGGACGGTCGGCTGTGGACGCCCAATGGCCGCCATCGTCTCGCCGCGGCGAAGGTGCTGGGGCTGAAGCAGATCACCGCGCTCATCTCCCCCGATGAGTCGCTCGCCTATCGCATACTCGCCCTCAACACCGAGAAAGCCCACAACCTCAAGGACCGGAGCCTCGAGGTGATCCGCATGGCCCGTAGCCTCGCCAGGCGCCGCGGCAGCGAGCGCGAGAGCAGCTTCAACGCCGAGTTCGAAGCGCCCGAGCTGCTCACGCTCGGTATGGTCTACGAGAATTCGCCGCGCTTCGCCGGCGGCGCCTACAGCGCTTTCCTGAAGAAAGTGGACCGGTTCAGCGAGCGCTCTCTCGAGACGAGCCTCGCCCAGCGCGCCGATTTTGCCGCGCGCCTTGCGCAGATCGATGCGCGCGTCAAGAAAATCATCGGCGCTCTGCAGACGCGCGGCTTCAAGTCGCCGTACCTGCGCAACTACGTCGTGGCCCGCATCAACCCGGTGCGGTTCCACAAGGCGAAGAAAGGCGATACCGCCCCGCCGATGCCGCTTGCGCAGGCCCTCACGCGCATGGCAGCCGCGGCGCGCGACTTCGATACCTCCTCGGTATCCAACTCCGACCTTGCGTGGGTGGCAGTCGGCGCGGGTGAGTAGCACCGCCACCCGCAGGCGCCGGCGTTTCGACCCTAGCGTGCCGCGGGCAGTGCCTGCGCTGGGTCGCTCTCGGGCAACTGGGGCAGGTCGCCGTCGTCGCGGTAGCTCAGGCCGTAGCCGTAGGGAAAAAGCGGCGGCTCGCCGCGGCCCCGACCGAGCGCGGGGGGCCGCGATGCAGCCGGCCAGGAAAACGATAGGCGGCCGCGGAAGTCGTAGCGCATGGCTCCATCGGCCGCGCGGAACAGCACATCGGCAACACCTCCGCCCTCCGGCCCCGGGAGCCACGCGGCGACGAAGCTATCGGCGGCGTTGAGCTCGGCGTTGACCCACAGCGGCCGACCCGAGAGGAACAGCGCCACCACCGGGATGTTCTGGGCCCGAAGCCTGCGCAGCAGTGCGAGATCATGCTTGTCGGCGGGGCTGTATTCGAGGGTCGTCACATCGCCCACGTACTCCGCATACGGATGCTCGCCGAACACGACAATGGCGACGTCGGGGCGGGAGGTGAAGATGCCTTCGGGACTCAGCGTCGCGCTGCCACCCGCCGCCTGCACGCAGTGCGCAATGCCTGCGTAGATGGTCTCGGCGTGCGGAAAGTCCTGATTCGGCTCGGTGCCCTGCCAGTCTATGGTCCAGCCACCACTCTGCCGTGCGATGCTGTCGGCGGCATCCCCGGCGACCAGCACGTGGGCGCGCGGCGACAGCGGCAGCAAGTGCTGGCGGTTCTTCAGCAGCACCAGCGACTCGCGCACTGCCTGGCGCGCGACTGCCCGGTGTGCGGGCGCGCCGAGCAGCTCGTAATGCCCGGCAAAGGGCCGCGCTGAGGGGCGTCCTTCGCTATCGAGGTGCGCGCGCAGCTTGACCCGCAGCACGCGCCGCACGGCATCATTCAGGCGCTGCGCCGCTATCTGCCCGGCGCGCACCTGCCGCAGCAGGTTGTCGTGCAGCTCGCGCCAGCCATCGGGCGCCATGAGCACGTCGATGCCGGCATTGACGGCCGGTGCGCAGCGCACCGCCGTGCATCCCGGCAGCTGCTCGTGGCCGTTCCAGTCGCCAATCAAAAAGCCGTCGAAACCCATGCGCCCCTTGAGGACCTCGGTCAGCAGCGCGTGGTTTCCATGCATCTTCGTCCCCTGCCAGCTGGAGTAGGACACCATGATCGTCTGGATGCCTGCGATGAGCGCGGCTTCGTAGCCGGCCGCGTCGATATCGCGCAGCTCACTTTCGCTCGCGGTGTCATCGCCCTGATCCCGACCGCCCTCGGTGCCCCCATCGCCGAGGAAGTGCTTGGCAGTCGCCAGCACGTGCGCGCCATCCAGGAACTGCGGTGTCCCCGGAGTGCCCTGCAGCCCCTCCACCATTGCGGCCGCGTACTCACGGACCAGGCCTGGATTCTCGGCATAGCTCTCGTAGGTGCGCCCCCAGCGCGCATCGCGCGCCACGGCCACGGTCGGGGAGAAGGTCCAGTCGAGCCCCGTGACCCGGACCTCGAGCGCGGTGATCTCGCCGATGCGGCGGATGAGCTGTGGATCCCGCGCCGCACCCAGCCCGATGTTGTGGGGAAACAGGGTTGCCCCGGGGATGTTGTTGTGGCCATGAACGGCATCGGTGCCCCACAGCAACGGCAGCCCCTCGGGGGAGTCGGCCATCGAAGCCTCATAGAACCGGTCTGCGAGGCTCAGCCACTCACTCGGTGCCGCGAGCTTGTCGTCGCGGGGCGAGGAGTTGCCGCCATTCAGGATGGAACCGAGGGGATAGTGCCGCAGATCATCCGGAGTGATGCTGCCGATATCGGCCTGGATCAGCTGACCCACCTTCTGTGCAGGCGTCATGCGCGCGAGCAGCTGCTCCACGCGGGCGTCGAGCAGCGAATCGCGTGCGAGCGGGGGGTGCAGCTTCGGCCAGCGTCGCGGATGAATGGTAGGTGCCGTCTCCAGGTCCGCGGCTACCGCCGGAAGGGCGGCGAGCCACACCTGCAGCGCGCAGGCCGCGCAATACGCGGCCAGCCGAACCGGTCTCCTCATGGGTCCCTAGGATACACAGCAGAGGGTGATGCAAATGCTGGAACCGACCCTTCATAGCGGCCTCGACACGGGGACCGTACGTTTGCGGCGCACTGCTTCAGGGAGCGCCGGGCCGCAGACACTGCCGGATCTGCTGCTCATCGAACGCGCGCGCGCGGGCGAGAGCTCCGCGATCGAGGCGTTGATACGGCGTTACAGCGGGCGACTCTTCCGGGTCGCGCACAGTGTGCTGCTCGACCCGCAGCGCGCCGAGGCCGCGGTGCTCGAAGCGTTGCTCGCCGCCTTTGGCGATCTCAGCCGCTACGAGCCGACCGGGAAGTTCGCCGCCTGGCTGACGCGGCTCGTGTATAACCACGCGCTCGCGCTTCGCATCAGCAGCCGCGGCCTGCAGCTCATGACACCGATCGAAGGGGCAACGGTCGAGTCCTCACCGCCCGCCGATGCGTTGCGGGAACGCCGGGAGCTCGAGCAGTCGATCGCCGCATTGCCCGAGGTGTTCCGCATCGTGTACGTGCTGCGCATGGTGGAGGGCATCAGCGGCATCGAGACCGCCGCATCGCTCGGGCTGCACGAAACCACGGTACGCACGCGGCTGTTTCGCGCGCACCGGCGGTTACCGCCCGACACCGCGCAACGCCTGCGTGCTGTGCCGGGGCTGCTGGAGCTCTCGGCGGAGCGCGCCGAGCGCATCGCCAGCGCGGCGCTTGCGCAGCTGCCTCACGGCCCGATGCTGGTGATCTCCGCTTCTTCTCCCTGAAAGGTGACGCTTTCGCCGGCTTCGCGGCCGAGTAGCGCCTGCGCGAGCGGAGCCATCCAGCTGATGAGGCCGGATGAGGCGCCCGCTGGCGCTCGCGCGCCGCGAGCTCCAGTAGCGCAGGTCGCGCTCGATGCCGGCACGCTGCGCGACATCCTCTCCTTCGCGCCAGCCCGCACGCTGTGCTTCGAGCTCGCGCACGCGCGCCTCGATGGCCGCGAGCCCACGCCGGGTAACGAAGTTGGCATGCGGGCTGATCGGCCTCTCGGGCAACGGCTCCGCGTAGGTATCAGACTCACGCACGAACGCCCGGCTCATGGGACGCTCATCCCGGTGACAATGCAGTAGCTGACATTCATACTCTTGGCGCTGCCTTGAAGTTGGATGGTATATGAAGGGGACACAGCGCAGCGTTTTGCGAGTCAGCGCGAAGTGAATGCGATTGTCAGCGCATTCCTGCTGACGTTCGCCGGTCTTTTCCCCATCGTGAATCCGCTCGAAGGGGCGCCCTTCTTCCTCGGGCTGACCGCGGGCCTCTCGGACGCCGAACGGCACGTGCTCGCCGGCAAGGCTGCCGTCAACGGTTTCGCGCTGCTGCTCGGGTCGATGGCGCTCGGACCATGGCTTCTCGAGGTGTTCGGTATCCAGCTGCCGGTGGTGCGCATCGCGGGCGGGCTGGTAGTCGCGGCCCTCGGCTGGAAGCTGCTCACGCAGGAGCAGTGGTCGGACCACGCGGCCGGAGTGCAGGCGGAGAGCGCGCGTAAGGTGGGCAGTTTCTACCCGCTCACCATGCCCCTCACGGTCGGACCAGGCTCGATGTCGGTGGCCATCACCATCGGCAGCCGCAAGCCAGGTTTCACGCGGCTGCCGGAACTGGCGGAACACGCAAGCGGCGCGCTGCTCGGCCTCATCGCGATCGCGCTCAGCATTTACCTCGCTTACCGCTTCGCTGCAAACATCGCGAGACTTCTCGGTGAGACCGGGCTCGAGGTACTCGTGCGCCTCTCAGCCTTCATCCTCATGTGTATCGGCATCGAGATCGTCTGGAGCGGCTACAGCACGCTGACGAGCGCTGTCCGCTGACCCGAGCGTGAGTCAACCGGCGGGGACACTGAGCAGCTCCACCACTGCCGCACGCGCCGCCGCCGAGTGCACCGGCAGTGCCAGCACGTCCCCGGGCTTTGCCCATGCGAGCGCGGCACGCGCCGCATCGAGCTCGCTGGTGCGCCGCTGCAGAGCCGAGTGTGGCATGCCGGCACGCAGCAGGGCCGCCTCAATGAGCCGCGGCACCTCCCCGGGCGGCCGCCCGCGCAGGTGCGCCTCGTTCTCCTTGATGACGATGAGTGCGGGATGAAACTGCGCCGCGGCCGCGGCCAGCGCCTCGAGCTCGCTGTCCTGGCGGTTGCCGGCATGGCCGAGGAGCAGCCCGAGCCTGCCGCCGCCAGCGCGCACGTGCTCGGCTACCCGCAGCAGCCCGCGCAGACCCTCTGGGTTGTGGGCGTAATCGACGAGGATATGTACACCGGCGCGCTCAAAACGCATCAGGCGGCCGAAGTTGTCAGTAATGCTCGAGCCGAAGTGCGCGAACACGCTGGCGATGGTCGCCGGCGCTATGCCGAGCGCCGCCGCCGCGAGCGCAGCACCGGCAAGATTGGCGATGTTGTAGGTCGCGCTGCCACCGACGGCGAGTGGCATGGCGCCAACCTCGCCCAGATCGTGGTCGGCACCGCCGCGGTGGAGCACGAGCCGCCCGGCGCGCATCCCGCAAGTCGCGCCGCCGCGCGCACGATGCGCGCGCAGCGCGGGTAGCTCCGCATCGAGTGCGAACCAGCCGAGCACGGGCGCGCCGCCGAAACGCCGTGTGAGACCGGCCGCGCGCTGCGTCAACTGCGCATCCGCGGCATTCAGCACCAGCATCCCGGCCGGCGACAACGCACCGGCGACCGAGAGCTTCACGTCGGCGAGGCCCTGGAGATCGTCGATGCCGTACTCACCGAAGTGATCGGCGCTTACGTTGGTGACGAGTGCCACGTGGGTACCTGAGACGGCAATCCCGCGGCGCAGGATGCCGCCGCGTGCGGTCTCGATGACAGCAGCCTGCGCGCTGCGCTCGCGTATCACCCGCCGTGCGCCTTCGGGCCCCGAATAGTCGCCACTGGCAAGTGCGCGTGCACCTGCAAACACTCCATCGGTGCAGCACAAGGCTGCCGGCAGCCAGCCGTGCGCCTCGGCGCATGCGGCGATGAGGCGCACGCTGGTGGTCTTGCCGTTGGAGCCGGTCACGAGTGCGGTCGGGATGGCGTGCAGCGCCGGCCACGGCACCTCTTCGACGGCCGGCAGGTCGCAGAGCGCAAAATCCCGTCCTCCCGAGCCTGCGCCGAGTGTCAGCACCTCATCATCGAGCACATGCGGCAGCCCGCGCATCGCTGCTGCCCCGAGCAGTGCGCGCAGCCGCGGCCGCGCCTCACGCGCTGCGAGGCGATCGAAGCGGGAGAATGCCGCACGCTCCTCGAGCACCGGGGGGATGAGGCTCGCCACATCGGTGGCATCCTCGAGTGCCGCGGCGGCGAGCTGCGCTTCGAGTCCACTCCAGCGCGCGCCATCGAGCGAGCGCAGCGCCGCACACAGCGCCCATTCGTTCACTTCGGTGGCGGTGTAGAGCGCATCGAGGGGCGCGGCGAGAGCGAGCGAGGCACCGCCCGAGTGGACCCGCGCCACGACTCCCGACTGGGGTGTGTGGGCATCCGCCCGGTCCCACTCCAGGTGGGCACGCGCACGCGCGGCACGTGCGCGCCAGGCATCGAGCAGGGCGTGCTCGACGGAAATTCCAGCGGTCTCCAGCTGCGCACCGCTCTGTGCGAAGAACAGATTTGCGCCAATCAGGCGACGTGAGGCCTCGAAGGGCAGCACGCTTGTCACCGCTCAGTCTTCGGCCTCCGGTGCAAAACGCACTCCGCGCTCATCGCGGATGAGCCCCTCGAGACTGAAGCTCGAGGCGGCTTCGCGCGTACCGCCATCGCTGGCGGCTTCGATCACCGGTGGCAGCGGCGGCGGCAGCGGTGGCGGCGCAGCCGACCCGGCGGGCTTGAACTTGATGATCTGCTTCCACGAGCGCACCAGCGCATCGCCAAAGATGAGCAGCAGGTCGCCCGGCTGCCCCATCTCGAGCGCAGCGTTGATCGCTTGCTGCTCGTCGGGGATCACCGAGATCGCTTCACGGGCAACACCCGCCGCCGCAAGCGCCGCGGCCTGGAGGCGCGGCACCTCATCGGGCGTGCGCTCGCGCAGGTTGTCGTCGCGGCGGCAGATATAGTGATCGAAGCGCCCCGCAACCGCCCGGGCAATGGCGATGAGATCCTCATCACGGCGGTCGCCCGGACCTGCCAGCACCACGATGCGCCTACCCTGCACCTCGAGCCGCTGGGCGAGGTCGGCCATGGCGGCAACCGCGTGCGCATTGTGGCCGTAGTCGAACAGCACCTTGAAGGGGTGCTCGTCGAAGACGTTCATGCGCCCGGGTGCCTGGAAGAAGGTCGAATCGAAGGTACGCAGTCCCTGGCGGATCGCCTCCAGTTTGACGCCGAGCGCGAAGGCCATGGCGGCGGCGAACATCGCATTCTGCACGTTGTGGATCGCGCGGCCTTCGAGCGTCGCGGGGATCAGGTGCGTCCACAGCAACGGAATGTGCGCACCCTTCTCGTAGAGAGTGATCATCTGGCCGTTGACCCCCGCCTCGAGCGCACAGGCCCGGCCGCCGGCGCGTACGTGCTCGCGCACCAGTGCGTGCTGCGGATTGAGGGTCACGTAACAGATGTGCTTCGCTTCGGTGTAGCCCGACATTCTCGCCACCAGCGCATCGTCGGCGTTCAGCACCGCACAGTCGCTCGCCACTTCGATGACGATGCGCTTCACCTCGGCAAGCTGCTCGAGAGTCTCGATGCCCTTGAGCCCCAGGTGGTCAGGCTGAACGTTCAGCACGGCGCCCACGTTGACCTCGTTCACTCCCATGCCGGCACGCAACAGACCGCCGCGCGCAGTCTCGAGCACGGCGATATCGATCTGCGGATCGGCGAGCACCATGCGTGCAGACACCGGACCGGTCATATCGCCCGACACGGTGCGCTGGCCATCGATGTAGACGCCGTCGGTGGTCGTGAGCCCCGGAGTGTAGCCGGCCATCTTGGTGATGTGCGCCAGCATGCGCGCGGTGGTGGTCTTGCCGTTGGTACCGGTGACCGCGGCGATCGGCACGCGTGCTGCAGTTCCCGGCGGAAAGAGCATGTCGATCACCGGCGCAGCGACGTCACGCGCCGTACCCTCGCTCGGGGCCACGTGCATGCGAAAGCCGGGAGCCGCGTTCACCTCGCAGATGCCGCCGCCGATCGAGCGGTAGCTTTCGCTGATGTTCTGCGAAAGGAAGTCGACGCCGCCCACATCGAGGCCGATGGCACGCACCGCGCGCTCGGCCATTTCGCGATTGTCAGGGTGAATGACATCGGTAACGTCGGTAGCGATGCCGCCGGTGGAGAGATTCGCGGTCGAGCGCAGATACACCGTGCGGGCCTTCTCCGGCACCGACTGTGCGCTGAGCCCGGCGCGCTCGAGCATGCGGTGCGCCTGCGCATCGAGCTCGAGCCTTGTGAGCACTTTCTCGTGTCCGACGCCGCGGCGCGGATCCTGATTGACCATGTCGATGAGCTGCGCGACGGTGTGCTCACCATCGCCCACCACGTGCCCCGGCGTACGCCGTGTGGCGGCCACCAGCTCGCCGTTC
>Ga0075425_100007442_pt1 | contig 11579 bp, 9 predicted proteins | sample SoiMethybrSBSTD4_FD_75300 | JGI IMG/M metagenome (GOLD analysis project Ga0075425, IMG submission 75300) | Bulk soil microbial communities from a Populus tree surrounding site in Tennessee, USA - Soil MetaG P. TD hybrid SBSTD4 | ecosystem: Environmental > Terrestrial > Soil > Tree plantation...
ACCGCAGCTTCGTGGGTGAAATTCCACGACGAACTGCGGAGCCCGACGAAAATCCTGATGTACCCGGCCGAGGGCCGATATGCCAGGACGGTTCCGTACCCGCGCGATCCGGTGTCGCACGTCCAGGCGAGCGGCGGAGCGCTCAGCGTCATACAAGGGCATGTGGGTGCCGTGTACGCGCCGGTGAGGGAGAACGCGTACTCCGAGGATGTCATCGCCCAGACGCAAGGACAGGGGCCATGGCACGACGACCTCAGAAAGATCTTCGATAGCCATCCGGGGACCGATCTCGGAACGATGCAGACCATAGTCCAGGAACTCACGACGTTCGTGTCGAAACAGGTGTGGGATGGAACACCACTCCCGAACCCTGGATTTACTGAGTATTACAGCGCGATCGCGGAGCGCGCGACCGGCAAGGATCTCGTGACCTACGACCGGCTGAAGTCTCTCGCTGCCAACGCCAGCACGGATATCGAGAACGATTTCCAACGCGCGCGGGCCAAAGTTGGCCTGTAACGACAGGAGACGCGAGTGGCCTTCCTCACCGAAACACCCAAACCGCTGAAAGGTGCTCTGGTCGCCTTGCGTCTGCCAGATCCGACACCGCAGGTCATCGCGTTTCAGTACAACCCGCAATCGCTGGCGCGCACGCTCGAGGCGCAATCGCAGGGATCCGGCGAGGGGGCGGGCGCGGATGCATTCCGGTTGACCGGCGCGCCGATCGAAACCATCAAGTTCGACGCAGAGATCGATGCCGCCGATCAGCTCGAAGTTGGATCGGCGACGGCGGCCGAGATGGGGCTGCACCCGCAGCTCGCGCTGCTCGAGCTGCTCGTCTATCCGTCGAGCGCGCTCGTCATCGCCAACAGCATCCTGCTTGCCGTCGGTACGATCGAGGTGATCCCGCCGCAGGCTCCGGTGGTGTTGTTCATCTGGGGTCCCAAGCGCATTCTTCCGGTTCGCATCACTGAGTTCAGCGTCACCGAGGAACTCTTCGATCCAAAACTGAATCCGATTCGCGCCAAAGTTTCTCTTGGGCTGCGTGTGCTCAGCTACAACGATCTGTCGCGCACCAACCCGCTGTATCACCTGTTTCTGGCCCATCACGTGACGAAGGAAGCGATGGCGCGCGTTGGCAAAGCGCAGTCGCTCTCTGCGGTCACCGGTGGCCAGACACCACTCTTCTAGGACGTCCCATGTTCGATCCCACGAGTCGGTACGCACGGCTGGCGGTCCTGACGTTCAACACACCTGCGGGCACGCCGATCGCGTACGTGTCGCGGCGGTTTCTGCCTCGACCGGAGACGTTACCCCTGCTCGGAGAAACCGCTGCCCGCAGCGATGACCGGCCGGATGTGATCGCCGCACGAACGCTCGGCGATCCGACCGCGTTCTGGCGCGTGGCGGATGCCAACCTCGTGATGGATCCGGCGGAGCTGGTCGACGCTCCAGGCCGCGTCCTTCGCATTCCTGTTCCGCAGCCGTAAGGAGATTCGGATGACGCTTGTCGGCGTGCATCTCACGGTTCTGATTGGCGCGACGGTGCCGACGCCGGCTCCGCCCGTACTGCTCGAGGTCGTCGACAAGATCGAGGTGACGCACAGCGACTCTGAACGATCCGGTTTTCAGATCGTGTTCCGCGCGCCACGCGATCCCCTCTCGATCATCGACTACCCGATCATCGCGAATCCGCTGCTTCGACCCGGCAATCGCATCATTCTCACCATCACGATCGGTGTGGTGCCCGAAGTGTTGTTCGACGGAATCATCACGCACCAGCAGCTCAATCCAGCTCCGAAGCCGGGAGACACGACCTTCACGGTGACCGGCGAAGACGTGTCGGTCGCGATGGATCGCGAAGAGAAACCGGTCGAGCACCCGGCGCAGCCCGAGACGGTCATTGCATACAAGATCATCGGGTCGTATCCGCAGTTCGGGTTCATCCCGCAAGTGATTCCGCCGCCATCGTTCGATGCGCCGGTGCCGGCCGAACGCACGCCCGTTCAGCGTGCAACAGACCTTGGCTACCTGGTGGAGATGGCGAAGCGTTACGCGTATGTGTTCTTCGTCACGCCCGGCCCCGTGCCTGGTTCAAATGTCGCGTACTGGGGACCTCCCCCGCGTGTCGGCGTCCCGCAGCCCGCAATCTCGGTCGATCTTGGGCCGGATACGAACGTCAAGAGCATCAGCTTTCAGAACAATGAAGCGCAGGCGACCACCGTTCAGGGGTCGGTTCAGGATCGGCAGACCAACACCACGACACCGATCCGGACGGCCACCAGCACACGTCCGCCGCTCGCGCTCTTTCCCGGTCTCGCAAATCCCGCTCTTGCGGGTGTGCGCGCGTACAAGCCGGACGGCGCACGAACCACGACACAGGCGACAGCCGAAGCGCAGGCGCAGACCGACGCCTCGACCGACATCATCACGGTCGACGGCGAGCTCGACATCGCGCGCTACAACGGGCTGTTGAAAGCGAGAGGGCTCGTCGGGCTCCGCGGCGTCGGCTTCACCTACGACGGTTTGTATTACGTGAAGAGCGTGACGTCGGCGATCACGAGAGAAGGGTTCACGCAGAAGTTCACCGCAACCCGGGAAGGGACCGGGTCCACCGTTCCGGTCGTGCGCGTATGAATCAGTACTACGGCAAGTATCGCGGGCAAGTGGCGAACAATATCGATCCGCGGAACCTCGGCCGCGTGCAGGTCACATGTCCGGCCGTGCTGGGCGACGGGCGTCTGAGTTGGGCGATGCCCTCGGCGCCGTACGCGGGATCGGGCGTCGGATTCTTCACGCTTCCTCCGATTGGCGCAAACGTGTGGGTCGAGTTCGAAGGCGGCGATCCCGATTACCCGATTTTGGGTGGTTGTTTCTGGGGCGACAACGAGGTTCCGGCATCTCCAGCGGCACCACAGACCAAAGTGTGGAAGACCGAAGGAATCACGCTCACGATCAACGACGTGCCCGGCAGCGGCAGCTTCACGCTAGAAGGCGCACCGCCGGTGTTTGCGGTGCCGGTCACGCTCAAGTTCGATGCGTCAGGCATCGAGCTCTCTACCGGCCCCGCGAAAATCAAATTGAGTTCGTCCGGTGTGTCGGTCAATGACGGCGCCCTGGAGGTGATCTGATGCCCGGGCTTCTCTACCACGTCGGAGTTACGGCGATGTGCGGGCACGGCGGGCAGATTTCCGCTATCGCTTCTTCCCCTCGTGTGCGGCTCGGCGGACAGCCTGCCGTCACCATCGGCGACACGTTCCCAATTGCGGGATGCGCGCTGAATATCTCAGGGTCGCCGCATCCGTGCGTCAAGGTTCAGTGGCTCGTTCCGGCAGCGCGCGTTCGAATCGCGGGTCAAGCCGCGATCCTCCAGACGAGTTCCGGGCTGACGATTGCCGCCGACCAGGCTCCGCAGGGCGCGCCGATGGTGGTGTCAGGGCAAGTGCGGGTACGAGGGACCTAGGTATGGCCGTCGTGATGAACGTGGCGTTTCCCTATGAGATCGACGGCCGCGGTCGCACGTCAGAGACCGCTGAGGATACGCATGTCCGCGATCTCGTTGCGCAGGTGCTCTTCACTGCACCCGGTGAACGTGTCAACCGGCCGGACTTCGGGTGCGGACTGCTGCGCCTGGCCTTTGAACCAAACAGCGATGCGCTCGCAGCAACGTTGCAATTGACCGTCCAGGGATCACTCCAGCAGTGGCTCGGCGAGCGCATCGAGATCGAAACCGTGCAGGTCGAGCACACCGAAGCGACGCTGCGCGTCACCGTCGCGTACCGCATCCGGCGGAGTGGCCGCCGTGAGGTCGCGACGTTCGAGGAGGAGCGGTAGATGGCCGTCGGCCCTGGCGTGCGCTACGTCTGCGGCGATGAAGAGCGGCGCGCCGCCCTCCAGCGGGCAATCGCCAACAACGTCGCGATTAACGGCATCGACTACCTGGAGGTGATCGACAACGAGTTAGCGGGTACGCCGGCTGGAGGAAGCCGGCAGCGGATCCTGCTCGTCGAATGCTTTGCCGCCGGGATCGGCGGCCTGGGTCCAGACAACGTGCGCATCGATGGCGGCGTGCGCATCACGCCCGTGCACGTGCGCTGGGCGGTCGTGCTCGATTCGATTACCGCCGCGGCTCCGCCGAATATTCCCGTCGAGGAGCGGCAGTTCCTTGCCACTTATCGCGTAGGCGAGCTCGATCGCACCCGCATTCTGGCAATCGGCACGACTGAGCGCGGTGACTTTTCGACCTATCGTCTGTCGCTGGTCGAGCCAGGCGAAACCATTCCAGCAGGCGGATTCGATCCGCGCCTCGCCAGCGTCGACTTCTCCTTCAAGGTCGAGTGTCCGAGCGACTTCGACTGCAAGCCATCACTCGGGTGTCCGCCACCCGATCTTGCCGAGCCCGAAATCGACTATCTCGCGAAGGATTACGAGAGCTTCAGACGCCTGATGCTGGATCGACTTGCCGCGATCGTTCCGGAATGGCAGGAACGGAATCCCGCCGATATCGGTGTCGCGCTCGTGGAAATGCTCGCGTACGTCGGTGATCAACTGAGCTACGCGCAGGATGCCGCGTCGACGGAGGCCTACCTCGGAACCGCGCGACGGCGCATTTCCGTTCGTCGCCATGCCCGTCTGGTCGACTACACGATCGGCGAAGGCTCGAACGCGCGCGCCTGGGTCGTGTTCGAAGTGGAGCCGTTGAGTAACGCTGACGGCAAAGCGATCGCGGTCGGCACGCAGTTGCTGACTCGATTTCCCGGCCACCGTGCCGTCGTTTCCGCGCTCGAGCTCCCGGACGCGCTTCGTGCCGGCTGCGAAGTCTTCGAAACCATGACGGCCGTCACGCTTCGCGCAGCGCTGAATGATCTCAAGTTCTATACCTGGAGCAACCGATCGTGTTGCCTGCCGGTTGGTGCGACGCAGGCGACACTCGCAGGCACGCAGTCGCTTCTCGAGCCAGGGATGTTTCTGCTGTTCGAAGAAACGCTTGGTCCCAAGACCGGCGCGCCAGCCGATGCCGATCCTGCTCACCGCCATGTCGTCCGGCTCACCCGCGTCGAAACGGGCCAGGATCTTGTCGAAGGACTGCCAGTGACCGATATCGAATGGAGCGATGCAGACGCGCTGCCGTTCGCGCTCTGTCTCTCCGGCGAGACTGACAAGGACCATGGCGAACGTTATCTACCCGACGTCAGCGCCGCGCGTGGAAACGTTGTCGCTGCGGATCACGGCCGATCAGTGGTCGAACGGCTTCCCGTAGTGCCGAAAGATCCGGCTGACTATCGTCCGCGGCTCGATCTTGGACCGCTCGTCCACGCCGCACCAGCGCCCACAGGTTCGTTCCCTGCTTCTGCGCTCGCGAATGCGACCGCTGCGGCGGAACCGAGCGTCCAGCTCAAACCCACAGCCGGCGAACCGTGGTTTCCGCTGCCCGATCTTCTGGCAAGCGATCCGTTTACTCAGGCGTTCGTCCCCGAAATCGATGAAGACGGCATCGCGTATCTCAGGTTCGGCGATGAGGAGAACGGGGAACGGCCCGCTGAGCAGACGGTGTTTGATGCCCACTACCGCGTCGGCGCCGCGCAGGCCGGCAATGTCGGACTCGACGGCATCGCTCACATTGTCGATGGTCCGACCGGAGTGCTGCGGGTTCGAAATCCACAGCCGTCATTCGGATTTCAGCTCCCCGAGTCACTCGAAGAGGTTCGCCGGTATGCCCCCCAGGCCTTTCGGACGCAGGAGCGGGCCGTCACCGCCGACGACTACGCACGCGCCGCGGAACGGCATCCCGACGTACAGCGCGCCGCCGCGCGGTTCCGTTGGACGGGCAGTTGGTACACGGTGTTCGTCAGCATCGATCGAAAAGGCGGCAAGCTCGTCGACGCCGGCTTCAGGACCACGATTCGCAATCATCTCAATCTCTTTCGCATGGCGGGTTTCGATCTCGAAATCCGACCCCCGACGTTTGTGCCGCTGGAGATTCATCTCCACATCTGTGTTCAACCGGGATACGAGCGGAGCGCGGTCAAGCGCGCCCTGCTCGACGTCTTCGGCACGCGCCGGCTGCCTGACGGGCGCACCGGCTTTTTCCATCCTGATAGTTGGACCTTCGGTCAACCGGTGTATCTGAGCCACATCTACGAGCGCGCTGCGTCAGTCGCGGGCGTCGATGCGGTCAATGTCGAAATCTTCAAACGGTGGGCACGCGCTGCCACGACCGAGCTGGACGATGGCGTGATCGCGATTGGCGATCAGGAAATCGCGCGTCTCGATAACGACCCAAGTCTTCGCGAGAACGGACTGCTCGAGATCGCGATGGAGGGTGGGCTGTGAGCGACGAGCTGGATCTCGTGACGGCCTGCGAGTGTTGCCAGGGCGTGACGCGCCTTGTGCCGGTCCTGGATCTGAATCGTCCCGGCCTGTCGACCCTCGCCGCGCGCGTCGGCACGCATGCGCGATTCAAGGCGACGATGCTGGCTGAGATCTCCAGCAAAGAAAAACTGCAGGAGCTTGGCCGGCGGACAAACGACGACTTCACGATTGCGCTGATCGACGCGTGGGCCGTTACGCTGGACGTTCTTGCTTTCTACCAGGAGCGAATCCTCAACGAGGGCTATCTCCGGACGGCAGTCGAGCGTGGATCGCTGCTGGAGCTGGCTCGGTTGATCGGGTACGAACTTCGTCCCGGGCTCGCTGCTGGCGTGCTGCTCGCGTTCCTGCTCGACTCATCCCCCGGTTCGCCGCTGGAAGTCAAGATCGCGGCGGGAACGGCGGCACAAAGCATCCCTGTAAAAGAAGAGACACCGCAGACCTTCGAGACGTCGGCGGAGCTGGTCGCCAGGCCGCGGTGGAACGCCGTCCGTCCTCGCGTCAGCTTTCCACAGACATTCGACTCGAACACGCGCAGCTTCTTCCTGAAGGGAACGGGGATCAGCATCAAGCCGGGCGACCCGGTCCTGCTCGTCACCGGCATCGGCGGGACATCACAGGCATTCCTCCGCGTTCAGACCGTGCGCCCAGAGCCGGCAAAGGCGCGCACCTTCGTCACGCTCGAAGTGAATCCACCGGCGGCAGCCGCCTACCAGACACCGGGAAAACATTTCGTGGGTCTGGGTGACCTGACGTTCGGCGCCGTCACCGACGCGGTCCTGACATCCACCGTGTCGTCAACGGATCTGCAAACGGCTCTGATCATGACGAACGTTTCGGTCGATCACATGATCGAGACGCTCATCTCGCGGCGAAACACGCCCCCCGAACCGCCGAAGCCTGGTGATCCTGGTCTGTACGTGCTGCGTGCTTCCGTCGCGCCATTCGGCCATAACGCTCCGCTCTACTCCTCCACACCGCGCGAATGGCGTCACGTCGCCGATGGAGGAACGATCCCGGACGACCAGGCGGTACCGTTCCCGAATGACTGGGATGCTGAAGGGTGGCCGATCACCCGCGATTCACAGGATGTCGATCGCGACGACGGCGGACCGGGCGACGGCCGCACGATCCTCGCCGATCAGGAAGTGCAGGGACTCGTTAAAGACGATTGGGTTGTCCTCGTCAGCCGGCAACAGGGGGCAAGGACCTATCAACTCGAGAATTTCAGCCCGCAGTCGGAGGCCGACTTTGGGTTGAGCGGAAAGGTATCGCGCCTCGTACTCAAAGCTGCGGCGCCGGATGATCCCGATCCGGCAAGCGAACTCGAGGCGTTTCTGATTCGTGAGACCGCAATCTACACCGTCAGCCAGATCCTCGAGCTGGCGGAGTTGCCGATCGAAACGCTACCCAACAGCGGGGCACGCGACACGATCGAGCTTCAGGACATCGTGCCGGATCTGGTGCCCGGACGGCAGGTGGTCCTCACCGGCGAACGCATCGGTGAATTCGAGGGCGTCGTCGCGTCAGAAGCATTCGAACTCGCGAACGTTGGCCAGGGCGCGTTCACCGTTCTGTACTTCACCAAGCCGATTTCGTTCGATTACAAGCCGGACACCGTCAAGATCTACGCGAACGTCGCCGCGGCCACGCACGGCGAAAGCCGCGCGGAAGTGCTCGGGAGCGGCGACGCGAGCCGCCCGTTCCAGGTCTTCACTCCCAAGCAGAACCCGGTCACCTACGTCTTATCCGACCAATCGCCCACGGGAAGCATCAGTACGCTCGAAGTTCGCGTCAACGGGATTCGATGGCACGAAGCGCCGAGTTTCTACCCGCTCGGTCCCACGGATCGACGCTACGTGCTCAGACTGAACGACGCCGGCAAGACCGAAGTGCAATTCGGCGATGGCGTGCGCGGCGCGCGGCTTCCGACGGGATCGGAGAACATCACCGCAAGATATCGTAGTGGTCTCGGCGCTGCTGGCCTCGTCGGTGAGAATCGAATAACGCTTCTGCCACGCAAGCCGCTCGGCGTACGGAGCGTGACCAATCCGATCGCGTCGAGCGGCGCCCAGGATCCCGAATCGCGCGACGCCGCGCGCGATAACGCGCCCTTCACCGTGCGTACCCTCGACCGAGTTGTCTCAATCACGGACTTCGAGGATTTCGCGAGAACCTTCAGCGGGATCGGAAAGGCGCGAGCCGATTGGCTGTGGGCCGGCAGTCAGCGGCTCATCCACGTCACTGTCGCCGGCCCGGATGGCGCGGATGCTTCTGCGGATGTGCTGGACGCATTGGTTGGATCGATGAATCGAGCGCGTGTGCCACACCAGCCGGCCCGCGTGTCGTCGTTCGAGCCGCTCTTCTTTACGCTCGTGGCAAAGCTCGAGATCGATCCGGACTACGAAACCGACGCTGTCCTCAAAGCCGCGGACTCGGCGCTCAGGAGCGGATTCGGGTTCGCCCGCCGCCAATTCGCGCAGCGAGTGGGGAAGAGCGACGTGATTGCCACGCTCAAAAGGGTTGACGGAGTGCTGGCAGTCGATCTCGATTCGCTGACCTACACCGTCAGCAGTGGGGGGAATGTCGCCGACGAGTTTGGTCTGCCCGCGCTCGGCGCGCGATTCGATCAGGCATCCAGGACGATCGAAGCGGCGCAACTGCTGATGGTCACACCGGGCCCGGTAGATTTGCGGGTGATGTCGTGAGCCGCTACAACGCTCACTTGCTCTACGACCTGCTGCCGGCGGTCTATCGAACCCGCGACGCAGAACGAGGGTATCCGCTGCGCGACCTCGTCGAGATCCTCGCATCGCAGGCCGAGGTGATGGAACGGGATATCGCAAGGCTCTACGACAATCACTTCATCGAGACGTGCGATCCATCGCTCGTACCGTATATCGGCGATCTGATCGGGGTGCGCTTCCTGCCTCCCCTTGGCCGGAATGGCCGCGCCGAGGTCGCGAACACGATTCGGTTCCGTCGTCGCAAGGGAACCGCTGCCGTCCTCGAGGACCTCGCTCGCGATGTGACCCAATGGTCGTCGCACGTCGTTGAATTCTTCGATCTCCTCCCGACGACACAATGGATGAATCATTTGCGGCTGCATCGGCCGCGCACACCGAATTTGCGCAATGCCGACGCGCTCGATCATGTCGATCGCGCGTTCGACACGGCCGCGCACACCGTGGACGTCCGGCACATCGCATCGCGCCGCGGCAAACACAACATCCCAAGCGTCGGGCTGTATCTGTTTCGCATCGGCGCATTTCCCTTGCAACTAATTGAACCGACACCAGTCGGCGATCCGGCGGACGCTCGATACGTATTCAGCACGCTCGGAAATGATGCGCCGCTCTTCCATCACCCACTGTCGGAAACGGGTCCGGCGCACATCGCGGAGGAAGTCAATGTCGCGGCACCGATTCGTCCACGGGCGCTGCACGCGGACCTGGAACAGACCCTCGGCCAATACTACGGTGCCGGGCGAAGCATCGCGTTGCTGGTTCCAACCGCCACTGAGTGGACGCTTCTGAGCGGCCTCGAAGTTGTGGCATGCGATCTGGAGCCGATCACGCGTGCATTGCCGCCGGCGACCGTTGCAATCGACCCGCGACGCGGCCGGCTCGCATTTGGCGATCCAGCAGACAGGCCGCCGAAGTTTCGCGTCACCTGGCACTACGGATTCAGTGCTGCGATCGGTGGCGGTCAATACGAACGAGGAACTGAGATCAAAGGAGCGGCCGAGATCGAACGAGCGCCGACCGCTGTCGTCGGTGACCCGACCGATCCACTTGTCCACGAGATCCAGATCCACCTGCCACCGGGCGTCGCCTTCTTCGACAATCTCACCGACGCACTGGTCGACGCGCAAACAGCCTGGACCCCGGGCGAGGCTCGCGTCATCGAATTCCTTGACAGTAGAACCTATCGCGAGACCCTTCCGCAGGTCGATATTCCCGAGAACGGCCGTCTTGTCATTCGCGCCGCCAACGAGCAGCGGCCGACGTTGCGGCTCGACGCGGACTGCACGATCGATGGCGCCGATGGTAGTGCGCTGGAACTCAACGGCCTGCTCATTGGCGATCGGGCCATGCTATTGGGCGGCACGCTCAACACGCTGGAGATCGCTCACTGCACCTTCGTTCCTGGTCTGACGATCGGTGCGGATGGGTCACCTGGGACGCCCGGCGCCGTCTCCCTGGTGATTGGATCGGACACGTCCGAGGCGCGCATTCGTTCGTCGATTCTCGGAGCCGTTCGCGCCGCACCCGAGGCAACGGTCACGATCATCGATTCCGTTCTTGACGCGCACGCCCTTGACAACCTCGCGTACGGCCACGACACAGAACCATTTGGCGGATCGCTGACCGTCTCTCGATGCACCGTCATCGGCCGCGTGGGAACGACGGAACTTACGCTCGGTGAAAACTCGATCTTTTTGGGAACCGTGATCGCCGAACGGCGGCAGCACGGATGCGTTCGCTTCTCATGGGTGCCGCGTGGTTCGCGAGTGCCGCGGCGTTTCCATTGCCAGCCCGACATTCCCGATGGGACGTCCGCGAGCGACGCCGCGATCATCGAATCACATCTCTCGCCGCGGTTCACCACGCTCGTCTACGGCCGTCCCGCCTACTGTCAGCTCGATTGGCGCGGACCCGCAGTCATTGCTCGCGGCGCCGACGACGAATCGGAGATGGGCGTGTTCTGCAGCGTGAAGGCGCCGCAGCGCGAGGACGGGCTGCGGATTCGGCTCGATGAATTTCTGCCGGTCGCTCTCGAGGCCGGAATCCTGTTTGCGAGTTGAGGTGCGCGGAGGCATTCATGAAGGGGGACTTCTCGCGATCGACGTTCAATCCACAGCGGCCGTACTCGAGCGTGCGCATGCAACAGGGGCGCGTGCCGATCGACGCCGACTGGAACGAACAGGTCGACATCTCCGACTATCAGCGGCGGCGTGCGATTGCCGACATCATCGGCGGCTGCTGCATTCCCGAGTCACAGCCCGACAGCTTCCGCGTGTCATTCAGTGGAGGGGTGCTGCGTGTACAGCCCGGCCGTGCCTGGGTACGCGGCATCCTCGCTGAACGCACCGACGAGCAGACGATTCCGCTGCCTGCTGCCGGGCGCTACGTCGTCTACCTCGAAGTCTTCGAGCGGCACGTCACCGCGATCGAGGATCCGGACATTCGTGAGGTTGCGCTTGGCGG
>Ga0075425_100007443_pt1 | contig 11579 bp, 11 predicted proteins | sample SoiMethybrSBSTD4_FD_75300 | JGI IMG/M metagenome (GOLD analysis project Ga0075425, IMG submission 75300) | Bulk soil microbial communities from a Populus tree surrounding site in Tennessee, USA - Soil MetaG P. TD hybrid SBSTD4 | ecosystem: Environmental > Terrestrial > Soil > Tree plantation...
GTGGGGTGTAGCGGACGGCGATTGTCAAGGGAAGCCCGCAAGACGGCATCACGATACGGTTGGGCGAGATCGCGATGGCAACGGGGGTCTTGTGGGCGGCGGGGGCTCGCGCCATGCGCCCGCGTTGCGACCGGCGATCATCCAGTACACGAGCCCGGCGACGATTCCAGCACCAGTCATGATTTCGAGATGGCGCCTGACGATGCCCTCGAACCGCAACGTATCCGGATCGAAAGGCACAAGCCCGAGATAGCAGGCGAGCCCGACCAGACCGCCACCCACCGCGTAGGCCAGTGCACCGCGGATGGAAAACGCTTCGGTGATTGCTGCGATGATCATCGCAGGCAACAGCGCAAAACCGGAGATGAACACAAAGCCGAAGCCGAGCACGATGTCGAGCGCGCCCTGATCGACAGGACCAGCGCCAAAATCGCTGAATTCAGGAAACAGAACCGCGCCGACCACGATGATCCCAGCCGCCAGGCACGCGGCGAGAAATGCGAAGAAAATCACGAAGAGACGAACGAGCAGGGCCATCACAGTGCTCCTGCTATGCCGTCACTGGAAGGACGAACCAATCCAGCGCCGATTAAATTCCCGATTGCCTCGTTGCTGAGGTTCCGCGCAACGAGACTGGAAGCGGCCGCCCGCACTGACTAATCCGTCATCGCCATGGCGCGCAGCGCCTGCCGCTCGCTCGCCGACAATTTTTCGGTCTCCGATTTCAATTGCCCGCAAGCGGCGAGTATGTCGCGGCCGCGCGGCGTGCGCACCGGCGACGAATAGCCGGCGTTGAAAATATATTCTGAAAATTTCTCGATCTGGTCCCAGTCGGAGCACTCGTAACGCGTACCGGGCCACGGGTTGAACGGGATGAGATTGATCTTCGCCGGAATACCCCTCAGCAATTTGACGAGGAGCCTTGCGTCCTCAAGGGAATCGTTGACTCCCTTCAACATCACATATTCGAACGTGATGCGCCGCGCGTTGGAAGCGCCGGGATAATCGCGGCACGCCTGCAGCAATTCCGCGATCGGATATTTGCGGTTCAGCGGTACCAGCTCATTGCGCAATTCGTCGCGGACCGCATGCAGCGAGATCGCCAGCATCACGCCAATCTCCTCGCCCGTGCGGATAATGTTCGGCACCACGCCGGAGGTCGAAAGCGTGATCCGCCGGCGCGAAATGCCGATCCCCTCATTGTCGGCGACGATCAGCAGCGCATCGCGTACCGCGTCGAAATTGTACAGCGGCTCGCCCATGCCCATCATCACGATATTGGTGATGAGCCTGCCGCCGGAATCGCGGTCGGCCCAATCGTTCAGGCGGTCGCGCGCCACCATGACCTGGCCGACAATCTCGCCCGGGGTTAGGTTGCGCACCAGCCGCTGAGTGCCGGTGTGGCAGAACGTGCAATTCAGGGTGCAGCCGACCTGGGATGAGACACAGAGGGTGCCGCGGTCAGTTTCCGGAATGTAGACGCACTCGATCTCATGCGGTTTCTCGATCCTGTCGCCGCTCGGCAGCCGCAGGAGCCACTTGCGGGTACCGTCGCTGGAGATCTGCTCGGCGACGACTTCCGGCCGGTCTACCGTGAAGCGCTCGGCGAGCTTTGCGCGCGTCTCCTTTGAGACCGAGGTCATCTCTTCAAAAGAGCTGGCGCCGCGAAAATAGATCCAGTGCCACAACTGCTGAACGCGCATATTCCGCTGCGGCGGAGCGATCCCGATGTCAGCCAGCCGCTCCGAGAGCTCCGCGCGCGACAGTCCGACAAGCGACGGCTTTGCAGGCGGCACATAGGACTCGAGTGGGATTTTTTCCAACGGGGCATTCGCCCGAAGGTCGGGCCGGGAGCTGCTGGTGACGGTGTCGGTCATTGACCATGACATAAGCCTTACCTCGGTGAGAGGAAAGGCATCAAATGCATGGATTGTGGCGGCAGCAGCGGCCTGGACTGATCGCCTCCTGCGAATCACCACCGTTACTTGTCCCAGTATGATCCTCTGGACAGACGGTTTGAGTCTGTCGCAAACCAAACTGGTTTCCCGGACCTGCTAGCGTTTGCAATCCTGGGCAATCCTGTCGAGCGCCTGCGCAAGTCCCTTCAGCGAAAAGGTATCTACCGTCTCCGTACCTTTGGCCGACACGCCCTTGACCACGGCATCGTTGGCGCGGCGCATTGCCTGGACCATCTGTTCTTCCTCGGCGGCATTCTTGATCCAGAGGCCGTCGCCTTGCGTGTACATGGCGTAGCTGGCGCCGCCGACTTCGAGCGTCGATTCCGAGCCCGGCTTCAGTGTGTAGCCGATCATTACGGACACTTCGTTGAACACTTTCTCGCCCGGACGGGTGGAGACGAAGGCATAGGCCGGGTCGCGCGGACGATTCGGCGGATTGGTTTTGGATGTCGTCGGCTTTGCCAGCGCGAAGCACACGCGCTTGCCATTCGGGGTTGCGGTATAGGCGCCCCAGGGGCCGTACTGGCCGATCAGCGTAGGCTCGGTAGCGCCCGCCACCGCTGCCGCAGCCGGCGGCGCGGGTTTGGCTTCGGGCTTTGCCGCGCTCTTTGCAGGCTTTGGTGGCGCGGTTTGCGCCTGCGCAAGGCTTGCGCCCGCGCAAACCAGTGCTGTGACCAGCGCTGTAAGAATTCGCCGAAACATGTGGACTTGGTTCCCCATCATTGTGACTGGAAGATGGCCCGAACGCGGCGGGCGCGACTTGCCAACGCCTTGCGAGAGCGATCGCGGAAGGAACCCGCGTTACGGTCTCGCGGCTTGGCCTTTGGCGCGGGATGCGCGCTGATTCTCCCATTGCGCGTCGGTCCACCGCAAGAGATCCTCGGCGCCCGAGGAGCGCAGATGCGCGCCGCCGTCCACGACCACCATCTCGCCATTGATGTAGGCCGCTCCGTCCGAGATCAGGAAGCTGGCGAGGTCGGCGAGTTCACGATGCTCGCCGACTCGCTGAAGCGGGTTACGCGCGGCCCAGCCCTCCTCGCGTCCCTCCGGGCGGAGCTGCCCGCTCGCGCCTGGCGTCGGAAATGCACCCGGTGCGATCGCGACCGTTCGTATTCCCTTCGGCCCCCATTCCACCGCAAGGCTCCTGGTCATCGCCAAAAGTGCAGATTTTGCCATCGCAGACGGCACGGTGAAGGCTCGCCCTGTTATTGTGGAGGTCGAAAGGATGCTTAAGACTACACCCCTGTGCTTGCTGGCGATCCAGCGTTGTCCAGCGGCAAGCGTGCAATACATTGCTCCATGCAGCGTCGGCGCAAGGATCGCATCTGCAGCGCGAAACGACAGATGCTCGGTCTGCGCGATGAAAGTGGCGGCAGCATTGTTGACCAGCACATCAATTGGCGCCTCGCGCCAGATCGCGTTCATCATGGTCTTCACTTCCGCGCCGTCTCGGATGTCACATTGGTGGACGACGACACTGCCCCTGGCCAGCTTGCGCATCTCCTCTGCTGTCTGCTCCAGCAATTCAAGCCTGCGACCGCAGATGATCAGCTCGGCGCCGAGCTCCACAAAACGCCGGCCCATCGCCGACCCAAGTCCGCTTCCACCACCGGTGATCAAGATGCGCTTTCCGCCAAGCAGGCTCTTTTCAAACATCGTTTGATTCCTCCTGAGATATTGTCGCGCGGCCGCAAATCCGGCATGAAACATCACGCATAAACGCTCGAAGGTCAGCCGCCATGAAAGCCATTCTCTGCTCGCAATATTGCCAACCCGACGATCTCGTACTGGCCGAAGTGCTGGATCCCGTCGCCGAGGCCGGTCAGGCGGTGATTGCGATCAAGGCCGCGGCATTGAATTTCTTCGATATCCTGATGATCCAGGGCAAATACCAGATCAAGCCGCCGTTTCCATTTTCGCCTTCCGCCGAAGTGGCGGGCGTGATCGAAAGCGTGGGGCAGGGTGTCACTAACCTGAAAGTCGGGGATCGGGTGGTGGCGTCTTGCGGTCACAACGGAGCGCGGGAAAAGATCGCGCTGCCGGCGGAGACGATCGTCAAGATTCCGGACAATCTCGATTTCGATCGAGCCGCTGGAATCATCATCATCTACGGCACCGCCCTGCATGCACTGGAAGATCGCGCAAGCCCGAAACCTGGTGAGACGCTCGCGGTGCTCGGCGCCGCCGGCGGTACAGGCCTCGCTGCCTGCGAGCTCGGCCGGCAGATGGGACTGCGGGTGATCGCCTGCGCGTCGTCGGAGGAAAAGCTGCAATTCGCAAGAGCTCACGGCGCCGAACTGACGCTCAACTACGCTACAGAAGATCTGAAGGAAGGATTGCGTCGGCTCACCCGCGGCAAGGGCGTCGACATCATCTTCGACCCTGTCGGCGGCGCCTACGCCGAAAGCGCTTTACGATCGATCGCCTGGGAGGGTCGTTTTCTGGTGATCGGCTTTGCCGCCGGCGAGATTCCGAAGATGCCGCTCAACCTCGCGCTGCTGAAAGGCTGCGATATCCGTGGCGTGTTCTGGGGCCATTGGGCGCGTCTCAATCCCGGAAAAAACCGCGCCAATCTCGAAAAGCTCGTGCAGTGGACTGCGGAAGGCAAGATCTCCTCGCACGTCGACCGAACGTTCCCGCTCGCACGGACTGCCGACGCGCTGAAGGTGCTGGCGGGACGGCAGGCAATGGGCAAGGTGATCCTGCATCCATAACAATCCGCGCCGGATCTAGCCTCAGGAATAAAGAAATAGTAAACTTCTGGCGCAAGTACTCGCGTTGTGCGATGAATGGGGCCGACACCGCATTCTAAGGCAGCGGCGGGGAGATCTGGTGTTGTTTTTCCTTTCTTTTTTTCCGCGTCCTCCTCTATGGGCGCATCGTGTTGCAAGGAAGACGCAGTTGAGATCAATTTGCAAATTGACGCCGGTTGCCGCAATGAATCCAAAAATTCTCCCAATTCGGACCGGGCCGGGCCGTCTTTTGGGCTGATTCAAGCTGCGAATTATGGCCCGAGTAGAGGGACTTGCCCTGGACAGCCAGAAGTAACAAGAGACGCCAGGCTATCCCCGAAATTGTTGCGTCAAAAGTGAGTGGGGAACATCACCATGCCGGGTAAGTCACACTTTCGGCCAGACGAACACGTCGACGACTACGACGACGATTTCGATGGCGCACAATCCAGGGCGTACGCTTTCGGACGCTCGCGGACCGATTATGGTTCGGGTGATAGCGTTCCGCTCTTCCTCTCCGATCCTGACGGCGAGCCGGATCCTGCGGAGTACGCGAGCACGTTGCGCCGGCATAGCGGGGCGGCTATCTCGCTGCGCATTCTGATGGGCGTGCTTGCCGCCTCTGGCGTGGCGATGCTGTTTGCCTGGTTTACCTCGGACGCCACCCGAGACTTGCTCATAAGCGCCAAGGCCTCGATCTCGACCATGCTGCCTGTTCCCTCCGCAGCCGCGCAGCCGGATTCCTCACCTCCGCCGCCCGTTTCCACTCAGCTCACGGCACGCGATGTCCAGTTAAAGGACCCGGCACGGTGGAAAGGCCAGAGCGCCCAGACCACGCCTCCCCGTGCGTCAGTCGTCGCGATGGCCCCGAGCCGCGAGGACATTTCGAGCGCCTATCAGAGCGCAATGCAGAACCGCGCCCCCGCGGCGGCGCCTGCGGTCTCCACGCCGCCGGCAGTCTCCGCTGCACCTGCGGTACCAGCGGCGCCACCTGCGCCAGTGGTCGCCGCGGCACCTGCGGCCGCCGCTCCGGCGCCAGCAGCCGCGACGCCGCCTCCCGCAACGCCACCCGCGAGACGCATCGATGCAGAGGAACTCGCGCTGCTCATGAAGCGCGCCAAAGACCTGCTCGCCTCCGGCGACATTCCGCCGGCGCGGCTGCTGCTGCGAAGAGCCGCCGATGCAGAAGACCCGGCCGCCGCGCTGATGTTGGCGCAAACCTACGATCCCCAGGTTTTGGGAACACAGGACGTCCGCAACATCAATCCGGACCCTGAGCTGGCGCGCAACTGGTACCAGAGGGCCGCGCAGCTCGGCTCCGCTGACGCGCAGCGCCGGCTCGCTCAAATGCAGAACTGATTTCAGAGGGTGTAGCACATGCGACGTTTGGTTGGACTGGCACTCGTTGCCATCATGATGGCGTGCGGTTTTTCGGCGCGCGCCGCCGAAGAAGGCGAGTATGACCCGGCAAAGGTCAGCGACAGCCTGCGGGCCATCTTTCAGTTTGGCTCGGCTCAAACCAAGCAGGCGCTCAACGCCAACACCGTGACGCTGATTACCGGCACAATCGGCGGCACCTATGTGCAGATCGGCGCTGACCTCGCTTCTGTGCTCGACGATGGCAACAAACTGCGCGTGCTTCCGATCGTCGGGCGCGGCTCGGTGCAGAGTGTCGCCGACATCCTCTTCCTGCAGGGAGTCGACCTCGGCATCGTGCGGGCCGACACGCTCGACTATCTCGAGAGGAAAGGCATTGCGAAGGATATCAAGAGGCAATTCACCTACGTGACCAAGCTCTACAACGAAGAGATGCAGGTCATCGCGCCGAAGTCGGTGCAAAACCTAAAGCAGCTCGAGGGCAAGAGGGTCAGCGTCGATCTTCCCAACGGCGGCACTTTCGTCACCGCGCTGACCGTGTTCGAGCGGCTCGGGCTGAAGGCGGACTTCGCCTATATCGAGCAGCGCATTGCCATGGAGAAGCTGAAGAAGGGCGAACTCGATGCCGTGATCGTCGTCGGAGGCAAGCCCTACAAGTCCGTCAGCTCGTTCGTCAACGACGGCCGATTCCACCTGGTCAATGTCGACTACGAGAAGCCGCTTCAAGGCGACTATCTGCCCGCGGCCTTGACCGCGAAGGACTATCCCAACCTGATCGCCGAAGGTGAAACCGTGGACACGATTGCCGTGCCGGCGGTGCTCGCCGCGTACAACTGGCAGACCGGGACTGAGCGCTATCGCAAGCTGTCGCAGTTCGTGGAGGCCTTCTTCGCCAAATTCCCGACTTTCCAGAACCCGCCGTTCCACCCCAAGTGGAAGGAGGTCTCCCTCTCGGCGCCGCTGAAGGGCTGGACGCGTCTCCCCTACGCACAGCAATGGCTGGACACGCATGGTATAGGGCCGACAGCGCGCGGCCGCTTCGAAGATTTCATGAACCAGAACCCGGCGGCGGCAAAGGGTGCGCAGACCCAGGCGGACCGTGAGGCGCTGTTCAAGCAGTTCCAGGCTTGGCAAGCTGACCAAACCGCCAAGGAAGGAACGCGCGCGCAGGTCCGCCAGAGGCAGTAGCGATTTTGCGCCTGATCAGCCCGGAGCGGCCGGCGATCGGTGACATCGGGCGATCCCGGCAACCGGCTTGCGGACGTCGAGTCCCGTCCACGGGCTAGCTTGCTCGCGCGCGTCGGTCATCAACCAGCCTAGCAAAGGATGCGGGGCGTCTTGGCCCGCGAGCTTTCCGCGCGACCGCCGTTACTCCTCGTGATCGATGCCGCGCCTCAGCGCAGTGCGGGCGGCGCACCGGTGGTCCTCGGTTATGTTGGCCGCTACGAGTCGAAGCGCGGTCGCAAGGACAGCGGCATCGTCCGTGAAGCCGAGCACCGGCAGCATGTCCGGGATAAAATCGAACGGCAGCACGAAATAGGCGATGGCGCCGAGAAGCGCCGCCTGGACATGGCGAGGCGTCTCTTTATCGAAAGCGCAGTAATATGCGGCGAGCAGGTCCTCGACGAACGGGAGCCTCGCCGCGACCTTCTTCAGCTTGATCCAGAAGCGTCGCTGCACGCTGTCGCGGTCCTGCGCCAGCCGATCGGCCGGCTCGAAACCCATGCTATAGTCGGATGCCATGGCTTTGAGGTTCCCCATCAGGCGGCCGCGTGGCGGATCGTCGCAGCCGGTCGCCACCGCAATTAGGGAGGCGCTGCGGCAGCCGCAAGTCCGTGCTACTGCCCGGCGATCAAATTCATGGCCTTGGCAAGCTCGATGTCCTTCATCGTAAGGCCACCGGCGTCGTGGGTCGAAAGCACCACCTCCACGGTCTTGTAAACATTGCGCCATTCCGGGTGATGGTCATGCTTTTCAGCCACCAACGCGACGCGTGACATGAACCCGAAAGCCTCGTTGAAGTCCTTGAAACTGAACGTCTTGGTGATGGCATCCCGCCCCGCGAGCTCGGTCCAGCCCCCGAGCCCGCTCAGCATCGATTTCCGCATCTGCGCCGTTAGCCGCTCTGCCATTGTCGTACCCCGTCTTAACAGCAACTTTACCCTTATAGCGCCCGGTAACCATGACGCAGTTGTAACCTTTGGCCGGCAAGAAATTTGCTAAATTATGCGCTTAAGCGTGTCGGCCAGATGAAATTGAGCCTCAAACGATTATTTGGCAGGTCGATGACAGGGGGTCTTGAACTTCCCGAGCAGGCGGCGCCGCAATCATCGCGTCGGGCGGCGCGGAAAGCCACCTTTGTCACAGCGGCTGGCGTTCTGGCCATCCTCGGCGCGCTTGCCGGCGGCTATTATTTTGCAATGCGGCCGGTCAGCCTCAAGATTGCCGTCGGCCCTCCCAGCAGCGACGACGTCAAGGTTGTGCAATCGCTGACCCAGGCGTTCACGCAATCCCACAGCTATGTGCGCCTGCGTCCGGTGCAGACCGATGGCGCGGTTGCCAGCGCAGACGCGCTTGCCTCCGGCAAGGTCGACCTTGCCATTGTCCGTGGCGATCTTGACGTTCCGAAGAATGCGCAGGCAGTCGCGACGCTTCGCAAGAATTTTGTGGTGCTATGGGTGCCGCCGCGGAAGGGTAGGAAAGCGGGTCCGAAGATCACGAAAATCGCGCAACTTACAGGGCATCGCGTCGGCGTGGTTGGCCGCACCGCAGCCAACGTGAATCTATTGAAAGTCATTCTGCAGCAATATGCGGTCGATCCGAGCAAGGTCGAGATCGTGCAATTCGCGGCTCCCGAAGCTGCGGAAGTGATCCGGAACCAGAAGGCGGATGCATATCTGGCCGCAGGCCCGCTGAACAGCAAGATTACGGCGGATGCGATTGCGGCCTCCGCCAAGGACGGCGGCGCACCAACCTTCCTCGAGATCGACCGGGCCGACGCGATCGCGCAAAACCATCCCGCCTACGAGGCCGGCGAAATTCCTGCAGGTACCTTTGCCGCCGACCGGCCCGACGAGGAGGTGAAGACGATCAGCTTTTCCCACCACATCGTCGCGCGCAAAAGCTTGTCCGAGGAGACGGTCGCAGCGTTCACACGGCAATTGTTCGCGATACGCCAGCAATTGCTCTCGGAATTCCCGCTGGCCGCGAAAATCGAAACTCCTGACACCGACAAGGATGCCGCCATTCCCGCCCATCCCGGCGCCGCGGCCTTCGTCGACGGCGAGGAGAAAACCTTTTTGGATCGCTACAGCGATTACATCTGGTGGGGCCTGATGGGGCTGTCCGCGATGGGATCGCTGGGCGCATGGTTCGCGGGTTATTTGAAAAAGGACGAACGCAATTCGAACAGTCATTTACGGGAGCGCCTGCTGGAGATGATCGCTGACGCCCGCAAGAGCGAGACGATCGAAGCGCTGGACAGCATGCAGACGGAGGCCGACGCAATTCTGCGCGACACTTTGCATTGCTTCGAGGATGGGGCGATCCAGGAGGGCGCGCTCTCGGCCTTCAACATCGCGCTCGATCAGTTTCACCATGCGGTGGCCGACCGCCGGGCGCTGTTGATGAATCTGCCGCAAAACTTGAGAGCCGCTCAGGGTGCGCCATTCCGCGTTACCGGCACCTAGTTAGCAAGGTGGCCGGAAGCTCTCTTCAGTTTCGCCGGACCGGCGTGGGATCGCAGCGGTGTTCGTTAGGCCCGAGCGTCGCGAAGCGGGCCAAATTACGAATTCAACGGGTGACCCCCCGCATCCTGTTATCTCGCCGTCATAAAACGTTTCTAGGTCTGTTGCCCCAAGCCCGTCAGAGAACGGAAGAGGGAGGCTCGCATGATCCATCGCATTCACCGGAAATACGGAATTTCCCGCCGGCGCTTTCTCTCCACGGCGACGGCGACCGGCCTCGGGGCAATCGCGATGCCCTATCTGAGCCGCGCGGCCGACCGACCGGTCGTGACTCATGGCGTGCAATCCGGCGACGTCGGCACTGATGGCGGCGTCGTGTGGGCGCGCAGCGATCGCCCGTCACAGATGCTGGTCGAGGTTTCGACCACCGAGTCCTTCAGCAATGTGCGAAAGCTGCCGCCGATAGCCGCACTGCCGGAGAGCGACTTCACTGCAAAGATGCTGCTGGACAATCTTCCTGCAGGACAGGAGATCTTCTATCGCGTGAAATTCCGCGATCTCTCGCGTAGCCTCGTCGAAAGCGAATCGGTCGTTGGTCGCTTCCGCACCGCGCCGGCGGACAAGCGCGATGTCAGCTTCGTCTGGGGTGGCGATGTCGCCGGACAGGGCTGGGGCATCAATGCCGATGATGGCGGCATGTTCACCTTCTCCGCCATGCGCAAGAACAGGCCCGACTTTTTTATCCATTCCGGCGACACCATTTACGCGGATGGTGTCCTCCCCTCCGAGGTCAAGCTCGCCGACGGGAAGATCTGGAAAAATCTAACGATTCCCGAAAAGGCCAAGGTCGCCGAGACGCTCGACGAATTTCGCGCCGCCCACAAGTACAATTTCCTTGATGAGAATGTGCGCGCTTTCAACGCGGAAGTGCCGATTTTCGTACAGTGGGACGACCACGAGGTCACCAATAACTGGTCAGCTTCGAAGGACCTCCCCCCTGCCTACAAGGAGCGCAACATCGCGCTCCTTGCTGCCCGCGCCGCCCGCGCTTTTCACGAAATGTATCCGATGCGCGAAAGCCTCAACGAACCGGGCCGGGTGTATCGCAGCTTGAGCTACGGTCCGCATCTTGACGTCTTCATGCTCGACGAGCGGAGCTATCGCGGCCCCAACGGTCCGAACCAGCAGGAAGCCTATGGCCCCGATGCCTACTTCCTCGGCCCCGACCAAATGCAATGGCTGAAGCGGGCGCTGCTGGACTCGCGCGCCACGTGGAAGGTGATCGCTTCCGACATGCCGCTCAGTCTGATTGTCTACGACGACGCGACCAACAAGAGGGGCTCGGAGGCCTTTGCACAAGGGGATGGTCCGCCGCGCGGCCGCGAGCTCGAGATCGCGGATCTCCTACGCTTCATAAAGACCGCGCCGATCTACAACACGGTTTGGCTGACCGCCGACGTGCACTACGCCGCCGCGCACTATTACAATCCGAACAAGGCGCAGTTTCAGGATTTCGAGCCGTTCTGGGAATTCGTCTCGGGTCCGCTCCACGCCGGCACATTCGGACCTAACGAGCTCGACAACACCTTCGGTCCCGAGGTCCGATTCATCAAGGCGCCAGGACTCGACAGGCAGAACCTGCCGCCGTGGGCAGGCATGCAGTTCTTCGGCCATGTGAAGATCGAGGGTGCGACGGGACAGATGACAGTGACGCTGCGCGACCGCGCCGACGCCGCACTGTGGTCCACCACGCTTGATCCCGAGTCCGCCTAAAGTGCGATTGCGTCAGGCCGAAACGCAATCGCGTCTTAGCTATGGTTTGCATG
>Ga0075425_100007446_pt1 | contig 11578 bp, 10 predicted proteins | sample SoiMethybrSBSTD4_FD_75300 | JGI IMG/M metagenome (GOLD analysis project Ga0075425, IMG submission 75300) | Bulk soil microbial communities from a Populus tree surrounding site in Tennessee, USA - Soil MetaG P. TD hybrid SBSTD4 | ecosystem: Environmental > Terrestrial > Soil > Tree plantation...
TGCTGTCAGCGGTTGTCTGCGCTAGTGTGGTGTTGTCCATAATAGCGCATCAAGACGATAGCAGGACCGGGGAAGTGGCGGGCGTATTGATGGCGGCCATCGCGATCAGCGCGGCGGTGTATGTTGTCCTAGGTCACCACTGGCTCTGAAGGTGCGCATGACAATTCCTGCGTTGACGTGCCCGAAAAACGGCGGGTGAAACGTCGGTCACTGGCAGTTTTGTTCACCTCGGTGCCGTTCGAACTAGGAGTGCGGTGCGTTGTAGACCATGCGCCTAGCGGGACAAATCCTCGTATTCCTCGTGTTGCTGGGCTTTCTTGCAGTGCGGTGGGTCAACTCCGATGCTTGGGCATCGTTGTTCTTCAAGGTGCTGTGGTGGACGTGTTGTTGCTGGTGATCGTTGAATGTTTGACGTTCATTGCGCCGAGGCTGATAGGAACTGTCAGACCAATTTGAACCGGTCGTGATGATTCTGAACGCACGCGCTCTCGAAATCACCACTGACTAATAATCCGAGCCAGCCGTGGTTTCACGCGGGTTTCAGTTTCGATTTCGAACGATATTCGTCATCCGTCGTCGGTTGTGCTCGATTTTGACCTTCAGCTCACGCACCGAAGCCGCGTCCGACCGTGCACTTTCGGTCACTTCGGAGCAATTCTGGCGAATTGCGTGCAATTGGCGAACACTTTATCTACTTGGTTGACATGGTAGGGGTCACAGGTTCGATCCCTGTCGCGCCCACCATCTTCCAAAGCCCGAGATTCCTTTTTTCGCGATCAGTTGCACATCGGCGGAATGTGCTTCCCGAGATGTGAGAAGGCCGCCGGCTATGAGGCACGCTGTCGGCCACGCCTAGGCGTTATAGGCGGATCTCGGGTCCGCCTATAACAATGAGGCTTCGTACAGTCAGTTTCGGGCGAGGTGAAATCGGCTCGAATCTGCACGATACAGGTCGGCCAGTTCAGGCGAAGGGATGCTGGCAACGGCGTTGTCGAGCGCGAACTTCAGGCAAGCCCGATAGTCGTGCTGAGATCCCAAGTCGGCTATCGCCGGTTCTGGGCTGCAAACATAGCGTGCCGCCATCTGCAATCGCGCCAATAAAGTTCGTGCGCCTGCCTCGGCGTCGATGTTGAGATCTGCATATGAGACAGTCCGCTGCTTCGCTGTCATCGGCGCTTGCGATGGGGCCGCGAAAGCACCGCTGGCAACGATCATGAGACATACGACCGTGGACGGAATGATTGTGTTCGAAAGAGTCATGCGATCCTCCTGTTTGGGCGGACGTTCCCGTCACCCGTCGACAACAGTTAGGTTGGCTGCGTGACGATTTCAGATAGGTGGGATCACAGTTTCGTGCGGATATTGTCGGCCATGCAACGTGCAGCGTGCGAACGCGCGCCAAGGCTCAATATTCCTCTCCACGTGCAAGGCGCGTCGCCTGTGCATGTCGGCCCTGCAAAATCGCGGTGTGTCTCAATAACAGTGAAGAGCGGAAAATTGCACTTACTGTTCCGCGTCAGTCGCTCAACTCCATTCCCTTCATGTCGCCCTGTTTGCGCCAGTCCTCCAGCAGCGCGTTGAAGGCATTGATGCCGGGCGTGTATGTGCCGCCGGCGAGGCCCGTGCCGGCGTTGCCTTCATTGTTGTAATAACCCGGCGTGCAGGCTTCGAGAAAGGCGCGGTTGTTGATCTGGACCGACTGGATCAACTTCACCCACTCGTCCTGCGCGTCCTGCGTCGGCTGCACGGTCGCCTTCTGGCGTTGTTGGGTTTGTTGAATAATGTAGGCAATGTGCTTGGCCTGGTCGTCGAACATTGCGGTCATGTTCACGCTGAGCGCGTTCTGCGAGATCCCGATATAGAACCAGTTCGGGAAGCCGCGCGTCGAGAAACCGTGCAGAGTCCTAAAGCCCTCCTTGAAGTGCTCGAACAGCGACTTTCCGTTCTCTCCGTTGATCTCGATTCCCAGGCGGCGTTTGAAGTCGGCAGTGATCTCAAAGCCGGTCGAGAAGATGATGCAATCGACTTCGTACTCCTTGCCGTTGGCGACGACCCCCTTGTTCGTAATGCGTTCGACGCCTTTGGCTTCGCTGACATCGACCAGTTCGACATTGGGCCGATTGAACGTCGGGAGGTACTCGTCGTTGAAGGTCGGGCGCTTGCAGAACTGGCGATACCAGGGCTTCAGCGCCTCGGCCGTCGGTTTGTCCTTCGTCACCGTGTCGTCGACGCGCCGGCGGATCTCGTTCATCTTGTGGAAGTCGGCATTCTCCATGATCGCGCCGATTTCTTTCGGCGTCAGCGGCGTGTCGGACTTCGGCACTGTCATGACGGTGCGGAAAATGCTGGTCCAGCCATCGTTCACGAGGTCTTCGGTGTAAGGCTGGCCGGTAAGGATGCCGGCGAAGTTCTCGCGTCGCGCACGCTGCCAGCCCGGCTGGAGCGATTTCGCCCATTCGTAATCCGTCGGCTTGTTGCCGCGCAGATCGACCGAAGACGGTGTGCGCTGGAAGACGTAGAGTTGCTTGGACCATTTGCCGAGTGCCGGCACACACTGGATGGCGGTGGCGCCGGTGCCGATGATGGCGACGCGCTTATCCGCGAGTTTCGTCAATTCGCCGCTGGTGTCGCCGCCGGTATAATCGTAGTTCCAGCGGCTGGTGTGAAACGTTTGACCCTCGAACGCCTCGATTCCGGGGATGCCGGGAAGCTTCGGTCGCGTCGCGGTGCCGAGCGCCATGACGATGAACTTGGCGCGCATGCGGTCGCCGTGATTGGAGGAGACGATCCAGCGCTTGGCCTTCTGGTCCCAGTCGATCGACGTCACGCGCGTCTGGAAGAGGGTGATGTCGTAGAGGCCATAGGCGCGGCCGATACGCCGGGAGTGCTCGAAAATCTCGGTGACGTACGAGTATTTTTCCTTCGGGATGTAGCCGAGCTCTTCCAGCAACGGCAGGTAGCAGTAACTCTCGATGTCGCATTGCGCGCCGGGATAACGATTCCAGTACCAGGTGCCGCCGAAATCGCCGCCGGCTTCGATGATGCGAACATCCTTGACTCCCGCTTCGTGCAGGCGCGCGCCTGCAAGGAGGCCGGAGAAGCCACCGCCGATGACGATGACATCCTTGTCGTCGTTGATCGGGGCGCGGGTATAGCCGGGAGCGACGTAGGGGTCGTCATCGTTGTAATGCGCGAAGCGACCGGTCAGCGCGATGTATTGATCGGCGCCGTCGGCACGCAGGCGCTTGTCGCGCTCGACGCGATATTTCTCGCGCAGAGCATCGGGATCGAAGCCGAGGTCGACGGTTTCGCTCTTGCTCACTCGTTTCCTCCGCCTCGTGCAATCGCAAGCATTATTCGAGCGCGTTCCCGCTTTGACAAGCGAGGCCGTAACGGAAGGTTTCATTACGGTATGCGTTGAGCGTTGAATCTTGATGGACCCGCGGAAGCCACAGTGGCTGTGCGAAATGTGGCGGCCAGGACGATGCCGGCGTTCTCAACCCCTGAACCGTCGATTTAACTTTCTCATGCCCCCGATCCAGCGATTGTAGTCCGCCGTCTTGCGCCGCATATACTCGAGGACCTCGGGATGCGGCAGAATGAGAAAGTCTTCGGCTTCGATCGCCCGGATACACGCATCGGCGACCACGTCCGGCTCGAGCATTCCATCGATGCTCGCAACACCACCTGCGTTGCCTGCCGTCATCGCCGTGCGTACGGCTTGCGGGCAGAGCACCGAGACCTTGATGCCTTGATCGCCATGCGTGATCGCGAGCCATTCAGCCAAGCCAACCGCCGCGTGCTTCGTCACTGCATAAGGAGCCGAGCCAATTTGCGACAACAGTCCCGCTGCGGACGCGGTGCTGAGAAGATAGCCGCCGCCGCGCGCGATCATCCGCGGCACGAGATAGCGTGCAGCCCAGACATGCGCCATGACATTGATGTCCCAAATCTTCTGCCAGCCGTCGTCCGGGACTTCCGCTCCGCCTCCTATGCCGATGCCGGCGTTCGAGAAGAAAAGGTCGATCGGACCGTGTTGGGCTTCGACCGTTTCGATCAGGCGCCTGATGTCCGCCTCTTTTCCAACGTTGGTGGAAATTGCAATTCCACCGACTTGCCGTGCCGTAGTCTCCGCGCCTTGCGCGTTGATGTCGGCGCAGACCACGAGCTTCGCTCCTGCGCCGGCGAACTTTTGCGCCAACGCCCGGCCAATTCCGCTCGCCGCTCCGGTCACCACCACGATTTTGTCTCTGATTTGCATTGCCCGCTTTCCTCGTGTCGTCCTCAGCTAAGAGCATAGAAGGCTGATCGCTCTTCGTCAGCCGTCCGTTGCTCGCGTTCGGCCGCTGCGCGCTAAAAGTAGTGCCGCAACTGGATGTAGAGTTGCGGCGGCGGGCCGAACCTGGTCGACGCAGCCGGAGCGATGCGCAGGCCGCCGTACTCGGTGTTCCGAGCCCCCAACGGGATCTGCGCGCCGCCGATCAACACGACGTCGTCGGACAATGAGTAGTTGGCCGCGACCAGAGCATAAACGCTGCCATCGTCAAGGTCTGAAATGAGCGTCGGCGAGATCGAAAGAAGCGGCGTCCATTCGAGAGTCAGACCCGCCGCAAGATAGTTCTGCCGCAACGTGAAGACTTGCCCGCGCGCAAGCCGGTTGAGCAAATCGGGCGGTAGCGTTGCGAGCGTGAGAGTTCCCCCCGTCTGTCCGAAACCATTGTGGAAATACTCCGCGAACACCGTGGCATTGCGGTCGAAGATGGTCGTGGCGTCGCTGATATTGGCGAGGGCGGAAACGCGCGTGCCGCTCTCCCGCAGAAAGACCGGCACGAGTTCTACCGTCCAGGTCGAACCGCCCAGCGGACCGGTGGCCTCGGCCGCGGCGGTCCAGTCGCCGTGATCGCGCGCCAGCAGCCACGACGTCTGGATCGCACCGAACGCGCGCCGATAGAGTGCGGCGTATGAACTCGCATTGGATGATGGCTGGGCACCGAGTACGCCTGGGCGGGGCACGGCGATGGCCTGGAGATCGGAGCCATCGCCGAACAAGTACTGCGCGTAGACCATGTCGGCGCCGGGCTTGAACTCGGTATCGGTCGCGCTCGGCGCAAAGGGGTCGAACAAATCCATCGGCCGGAAGACGAGACCGCTTCCCCAGGTAATCGCCTGGCGGCCGACGCGGAACACGAAGCTCTCGGTGGCGTAGGAAATCGAAAGGCGATCGATGGTCTGTTGCGCGAGGAGTTGGCCACGGTTTTCGAATGTCTCCGTCAGATTGAACCATGTTGCAGGGGGCAGCGGGCCAAGGACGGCGAAACGCGTCAGCGGCACGCTATCGCCGAATTGTCCGCGTAAGACGTAGTGCGCCTCGAACCGGACGTTGTCCCATTTCGGTGTCCAGGTGAATCGAAGATTGCCGAAGACATCGTTGCGCTTGGCACCAGCAAGGATTCCGTCGAGCGTATTGGTGCCGGCGAAGGTGCCGAAATCCTGGAGTTCTAGCCGCCCGTGCACAGGTTCGGCATCGGCTGAGGCGGCCAATGCGCCGTAGAGAATTATCGGGAGAAGTACGCCGAAGCGCATTGATTTCAGGCTGCGATGGCGCGGTTGCGGCGCTCATCGAGCGTGACACGCCCGTCCGTCATTTCGATGTGGCGACGGGTGTGCGCGATCACGCGGGAGTCGTGCGTTGCGATGAGGAAAGTAATGCCGGAGGTCTGGTTGAGTCCCGACATCAGTTCGATCAACTCCTCCGCCGTTTTCGAGTCGAGGTTGGCGGTCGGCTCGTCGGCGAGGACGATCGCGGGTTTGGGGCCAAGCGCGCGGGCAACCGCGACGCGCTGCTGCTGGCCGCCTGAAAGACGTGCCGGGCGTCGGTTCTCCATTCCGGCGAGGCCGACCTGGTGCAGCACTTCGCGTGAGCGGGCGCGCCGCTCGTCAACAGGTACATCGAGAAGACGGAGAATGAACTCGACATTTTCCTCCGCCGAGAGCACGGGTATCAGGCTGTAGGTCTGGAACACGAAGCCGATCTTGTGCAGTCGGATATCGGCGAGTGCATTGTTGTCGAGGCCGGCGAGTGAGGTGCCGTCAACGATCACTTCGCCCGAGGTAGGTCGATCAAGTCCGCCGATCATATTCAGGAGTGTCGTCTTGCCCGAGCCGGACGGACCCGCGAGCGTTGCAAAGTCACCTTGCTCAATGTCGAGGTCGATGTGGCGAACTGCAGGCACTTCGAGAGTGCCCTGGACATACGTCTTGGTCAGGGCGCGGCAGGAGACAATAGCGGTCATTGAGCGCTCTCCGATGGTGGTTCAGGCATGGCTCATGGCTTCGACGGGGCTGACGCGAGCGGCGGCGCGCGCCGGCCAAAGCGCCGCAAGAACGCCGAGTAGCCAAACGGCAAGGCTGAGTGCGAAGAAGCTGCTGGCGCTGATCTGCGGGAACAGTTTCCCGCCTCCGGCGCCATAGTGCGCGAGAGACTCGGCGTAGCGCCCAAGGTCGAGGCCGTTCCGCAACGGCCAAATCGTCAGCGCTGCGAAGAGCGCTCCGAGCAGGACTCCGGTACCGACGAGTAGAGCGGATTCGAGCGCGACGAGCAGAAGAACTGAGCGCGGCCGCATGCCCAGGGCCTGGAAAAGTCCGAGCTCGCGCGTGCGTTCGAACACCGCCATGAGCTGGGTGTTCACGATCCCGATCGCCATCAGCACGAACATGATGAGGAGCCAGATGCCGACAATCGCCTGCGACACGGACTCGAGCGTTGCGGCTAGGGGTGCGAGTGTTTGCCACGATTGAATGTCGAGTCGCGGCGCGGCTGCGCGCAGGCGTGAGATGACGGTGTCGATGTTCGCGCCGGGCGCCGACGCAAATGCGGTCTCCGAGATTTGATCGTCCATCCCGAGGAGCTTCTGAACCGGTGCGCGCGCGGCAAAGACGAAACCGTTCAGGCTTTCCTGTGAACCGCCGAGGATGCCGACAATCGTGAAACCGTACTCCGCGAGGTGGCCGTCAGATGCTTGTGCCATCACGATGACGCGTTTGCCGAGCCGCGTCCTGAGTCTCGCGGCCAGTTCGCGCCCGATGACGAGACCGGTATCAGACGTGTCCAATAGGTAGCGACCGCGCTCGATCTGGCCCGGAATGTCGGAGACTGTGCGCTCGCGCGTCGGATCGGCAGCGACAAGCATGACGGCACGGCTGCGGTATTCGCTTTGGATCACGGCCGGAACACGAATGCGCGTCGACCAGCCGGCAACCGAAGACGAGTTCAGGATGGCGAGGACGGTGCCGGAAGGTGCCCGCATGCTACGGCTGACATTGGGGTCGTCGAGATAGCCGGGCGCGTGAATTTGGCCCTCGCCGGTGAGCTGGCGAAGCGCCGTGTTCTTGCTCGACGTCACGATCGCCTGGACCATGGCGGACAGGGTCAGCACCGACCACATACCGACCGATACTACGACGAGGGTAATGATCGTCCGACGCGGATTGCGCCAGAGGTTGCGCCAGCCGATGGGCGCGAGAAGTCCGAGCCGTTTCATGCCGCCCTCATTGCCGTGGCGGCTTCGAGGCGCCGGACGTGGAAATAGGGTACGATCCCGCCGAGAGTGATAGCGAGGAAGAGCGCGCCGGGACCGATCAAGGCGCTGGAAGCGCTAAAGTCTGGATAGAGGCGCGACGGCAAGCCGTACTGCGCCATCATCTTGCCGAGACTGCCGAAGTAGATGCCGTGTGCTTCGAAGTACAACGCGAGCGCGCCGCCGATGAGAATTGCAAGTATCGCGCCCGTCATTGCCAGCATGACGAGCTCGAGCCAAACCATGCGCCCGATGAGCGCGGGTCGCATGCCCATCGCCATGAGTACGCCGAACTCGCGCGTGCGCTCGAGCACCGACATAAGCAATGTGTTCAAGATGATGAAGGTCACGACGACGACGAGCGTCACGTAGAGCATGGCGGATGTGACGTATTTGAGTGTAATCGAGTCGCGTACTTCCGGTTCGAGATCTGTCCATTCCTTGAGGATCAGGCCGCGCGCCCTGCTGATTCCGCCCAGCGCGGGCACCGCGTTCTGGAAGGTGGGAAGCGTTTTTCCTGCGAGCGCGATTGTCGTAACGCGCGGGCCGAGTGAAAAGGTTTCCTGCGCGCGCGAGAGTGGAATTTCGGCGATCGAACGGTCCAGTTCCGGAATGCCGCTGTTGTAGATGCCGACTACTCTGAGCACATCGGCGGCAACCGATCCATCCATGCCCGAACCCAGGAGAGTGAGCCTGTCGCCAACAGCCACCTTGAGGTTGCGCGCGAGCGCGTGACCGACGACGATCGCATCGCTGTCGGTCGAATCCAGGTAGCGGCCGAGCGCCACAGAGCTTGCGAGCTTGGAAACATACGGCTCGCTTGTCGGATCTACACCGACGATCGCAACGCCAAAGCTGCGCTCGCCATGGCTCAGAATTGCGAATGCGTTGACCCGCATAGCGGCGACGTTGACGCCGGGAACGGCGAGCGCGACTGACTTCAGGCCCGCGGCATCGATCAACGAACGGCGCAGATCGGGATCTTCCGAATAGCCGGGTGCCTGCATCTGCGCATAGCCGTCAAACAGCTTGAGCGCGCTCTCCTTCATCTGACCGTAGACGCCTATTTGGAAGGACAGGAGAAAGACCAACAGGGCGCCTGTGAAGACGATCGATGTGAGGCTGAGCAGCGTTCGGCGCGGCTGCCGCCACAAGTTCCGCCAGGCGAGGGCGAACAGCAAGGCGCGTTACTCCCTGGGGTTTTGCAGACTCGACAAAGTGAAAAGAGAGTCTGGGACGGCTATGTTGAAGCTCGCGGCGATCGTTTCAATGCGGGTCCAGGAGCCTGGCGCGTCGAGAGGATGCATCGTCATAACCAACGGATACGAGCGGCCGGCGATGTCGCCCACCCGGTCGGCAGTCATGTGTCGCGCCGGCTTGCCGTCTTGGTCATAATAAGTCTGTTCGACCATCACGTCGTCGTCGCGGAGCTTGAGCACAACCTTGCCCCACACAACGGCCGCGCCAGCCTTCGGCGTGCACTCGATGGTCCACACGGTATGGCCACCTGCAATGTCTGTGGTCGTCAGCCTGTGCGTGTAGTCATTCAGGATCTCGGTGGATTTCGCCAGATCGTTGTAGGAGAAGTCCGATCCCATCCACGATTGCGCCATCATGCTGGCCGGAAGTTTGATCACCTGGTTGATCTTTGGGTTGAAAACCCAGGTGCCCCGTGCCGACTTGAGCGTGGCGTTGCCTGCGTCCTTGGCAGGGGCGAGGAAGCGGACGATTGCGTCGTCGTCCCCACGCGTCCAGCTCTTGAAAGTCATGCTCCGCTCCCAATCGGGGCGGTGGATGACCATGCTGACCGTGCCGGTCGACGTGTTGGCTCGGTAGTTGTCGAACACCTTTTTGAGGAGTGCGTCGGGGTCCGGGGCGGCGCTCACGACATTCGGCGCGAGAACCAAGACAAATGTGACGAAGAGGAGCGATCTCATGCGGCGCCTGCCTTTTCGCGCTCGCTCGCGCCAAAAAAACCTTGGGCGGGCGTGAGAATTTGCGCTATCTTATGACAGACCGGCAGTCGGTCGGCAAGTGAAATCGGAGCAAGTCTTGCGCCAAGGGGCAACAGCGATGCCGAAGGTCGGACACCGGGCGGCAGGCAACGCGCGCATCGTGAAGCCTGTCGGGATCCGGCGGAACGAATTGATCGATTGCGCCCAGGCGCTATTCCTGACGAAGGGTTACGAAGGCACAACAGTCGCCGACATCATAGCGCGTGCGGGCGTGTCGAAAGGCGGTTTCTATCATCACTTCCTCTCGAAAGAGGATTTGCTCGACGCGCTGATCGCGCGGATGACGCGGCAAGCCATTGCTGACGCGGAAGATGTGCTCGGCGATCCGTCACTGGACGCATTGACCAAACTCAACCGCTTTCTGGTTCGCAGCCAGCAATGGAAACTCCAATCAGCACCGGCTTTGCGAACGATCGTCGCGGTTCTGATGAAGCCGGAAAATGCCTTGCTCTATCAACGCATGATCCGCTCCGCGGTGTCGGCCATTGCGCCGGTACTGTCGCAAATCGTCGAGGACGGTATTCGCGAAGGTGTCTTCGACGTACCGGATGTTCGGCTAGTCGCCGAATTGTTTCTGACAATAAGCTTCGCGCGACAGGAATTCGTTGCGGAAGTCTTCTCCGTGATCGAGGCAGGGCGCATGGAAGAAGCGGTGGCAATGCTCGAGCAGCGCATCCGGCGCGAGGAGGCATTGTTCGATCGGCTGCTCGGTTTGCCGCGCGGCAGCTTTCACTTGGCCGATGTCAATATCACCGCTGAGACGCTGGCCCGCCTCGTCTAATGGCATCAATGGTTTCACGCGGCGCTTGGCCACCCGCGCCCACCATTATCTGCCGCGCGTTATCTCACGTTCGCCGCCCCTCTCGCGCACTGTTGCAATAGTCGTTGCGCTTTGGCGCCATCCAATAAAATGTAAGGGGCATTTGGATGATTGTGGAAAACGAGAGGTTCGCATGTCCGCCGATGATGTCCTGCTGGTTGAGACCTTAGGTGAAGTTCAGCGCGTGACGATGAACAGGCCCGACCGGCTCAACGCCTTGAATCAGAATCTGACGATTGCCTTGTTGAACTATTTTGAAGCTCGCCGTCGCGACACTGCGATACGCGTGATTATCGTCGCTGGTGCGGGTCGCGGCTTCTCGGCGGGTGCCGACTTGAAAGCGGCCGGGCAACCCGATGCGCTTAAGGATGGCCCGGCCGGAGACTGGTATTTGCGCGACCTCATGAAAGCGATGCGGGCCTGTCCTCAACCCCTGATCGCATTGGTAAAGGGACCGGCGGCGGGCGGCGGCCTGGCGATCGCGCTGGCAAGCGACGTTGTCGTCGCCGGCAACAGCGCGAGATTCCATTCCGCGTTTATCAAAGTCGGCCTCACCGGTGCGGAGCTTGGCGTGAGCTGGCGCTTGCAGCGCGCCATGGGATTGGCGCGGGCGCGGGAAATGCTGCTGACGGGACGGCCACTGGATGCGTCGGAGGCATTGCAAACCGGGCTGGTGGCTGCGGTCGTTCCCGACGAGGAACTCGACGCGCACGGCATGACGCTCGCGAATGCCATGCTTGCCGCGCGTCCCGACGCCCTTCGTCTGACCAAGAGGACGCTCGATGCCGCACTGGAAACAGGAAGCTTCGATGCCGCTATGGAAATAGAGGAACGCGCGCAAATGTTGATGCTCGCGCGCGCCGGTCGAAGTGGTGTGGTCGGATGACCTCATGACCGAAGGTGGGCTTCGAACACTGATATAACGCTTGCGCAACGAGTCCGCTGTGACTATCGCGTCCGCGGTGCGATCAGGGCCATTGTCGCGTCGAGCAAGGCTTTGACGCGACTTGGCTGGAAGCGCTCCGGTTCGATGGGAAACAGCATCATCCAGCCATCGCCCATCGCGCTGATCTGGTCGGCCAGCAGATCGGCCGGGATATCCTTGCGGATCGTGCCCTGGCGCTGGCCCTTGACGATCATCGCGGCGAAGACTTCGCGGTAGCGCG
>Ga0075425_100007447_pt1 | contig 11578 bp, 7 predicted proteins | sample SoiMethybrSBSTD4_FD_75300 | JGI IMG/M metagenome (GOLD analysis project Ga0075425, IMG submission 75300) | Bulk soil microbial communities from a Populus tree surrounding site in Tennessee, USA - Soil MetaG P. TD hybrid SBSTD4 | ecosystem: Environmental > Terrestrial > Soil > Tree plantation...
ACCGTTTCAATGAGCGGTACGTTGCGGGAGAAGCTCGAGGCCATCGCCGCCGCCCGCTTCGACGGCTTCGAGTTGTTCGAAAACGACCTGATCTACTTCAACGGGTCGCCTGCCGAAGTCGGCGCGCTTGCGGCGGATCTCGGACTCTCCTGCGACCTCTATCAACCGTTCCGGGACTTCGAGGGCATGCCCGATGCCGTTCTGCAGCGCAACCTCGATCGCGCGGAACGGAAATTCGATGTCATGCAGGCATTGGGCGCGCAACTCATGCTCGTCTGCTCCAACACGTCTCCCAACCTCATCGCGGATGAGCAACGCATGGCGGCTCAGCTCTACGCGCTCGCCGAGCGGGCGGCACAACGCAATCTCCGCATCGGCTTCGAGGCGCTTGCCTGGGGCAGGGCGGTGAAGCTCTATTCGCAGGCGTGGTCGATCGTCAAGCGCGCCGATCATCCGCATCTGGGCTTGATCCTCGACAGCTTCCATACCCTCTCGTTGCGCGACGACCCTTCCGGCATTGCGAAGATACCCGGCGACAAGATTTTCTTCCTGCAGCTCGCCGACGCGCCGTTGCTTTCGATGGACGTGCTGCAATGGGCCAGGCACTACCGCTGTTTTCCGGGGCAAGGCCAATTCGACCTCGAGAACTTCCTCGAACAAGTCCTGCTGACGGGATATTCCGGTCCGCTCTCGCTCGAAATTTTCAATGACCTGTTCCGCGAAGCGCCGAGCCGGCGGACAGCCATCGACGCGATGCGATCGCTGCTCTATCTGGAGGGGCAGGTGCGAAACCGGCTCGAGCGAGCGGCGCCGCAAGGCTTGCAGGACACGGGTGCCCGCGTGCTCGACCGCATCGAGCTGTTCGATCCGCCCGCGGTGCCAAAGCTGGCGGGAATGTCATTTCTCGAATTTGCCGTGGACGAGGACTCGGGACGCGCGCTGGGTGCGCTTATCGAACGTCTCGGCTTCCGCTATGCCGGAAAGCATCGTTCCAAGCACGTGACGCTCCTGCGTCAGGGCGACATCAATCTCATCCTCAACGCGGAGCCAAACTCGCCTGCACGCGCGTACTTCGACGAGCGTGGCCCGTCGATCTGCGCCACAGGACTGCGCACCGATGATCCGGTCCGGGCGCTGAATCGGGCGACCGCGCTGCAGTGTGCGCGAGTGGACACCGCGCTCGGGCCGCGCGAGCTCAGGATTCCGGCCATTCGGGCGCCGGACGGCGGCGCGATCTATTTCGTTTCGGTCGAGCTGGGCACGAACGGGCCTTTCGATATCGACTTCGAGCTCGGCGCCGGGGACACACGCCGGCACCTGGGTGCCGGACTGCAATCCATCGACCACATCGCATTCGGGCTGCCCGAGGACGAACTGGACACCTGGGTACTTTTCTGCCGCGCGGTCCTCGGCATGAAGCCCGGAGACAGCCTGGAGCTTTCCGATCCCTACGGCTTGATTCGCAGCTGCGGCGTGGCCAGCGCAGATCGCAGTGTCCGCTTCGTCCTCAACGTATCCTTGAGTCAAAGGACGCGCACCGCGCGCACCGTAAGCGCTATCGGTGGAGGAAGCGTTCACCACATCGCACTGGGCTGCACCGATATCGTCGCAACGGTTGCCAGGCTGCGGGCGAACGGCGTCGAGTTCGTGCCCATCTCCCCGAACTATTACGATGACTTGCTGGCCCGACTGGACATCGACGCCGGTCTCGTCGACCGCTTGCGCAGCCTCGGGATTCTCTACGACCGGTCCCCCGGCGGAGAGTATTTCCACATCTACACCGCGAGCTTCGCGGACCGTTTCTTTTTCGAAATCGTGCAGCGCGTCGGCGGCTACGACGCCTACGGCGCGCTGAACGCACCGGCACGAATGGCCTCGCAGGCGCAGGCGTTGTCGAACGCGTGAGGGAAAAGTCAGATGCGCAAGGTTCGAATCGCAGTCGCGGGTGCCGGCCTGATCGGGCTTCGCCATATAGAGGAAACGCAAAGAAGTCAGTCGGCTCAATTGTCGGCGATCGTCGATCCCTCCCCCAGGGCAGCGGAAATCGCCAAGAGAGAAGGCGTTCCGATCTACAGCTCGCTGGACGAACTGATCGCGAAGGCGCGTCCGGATGGCATCGTCCTCGCGACGCCCAATCAGATGCACGTCGAGCAGGGCCTGCAATGCATTGCCGCGGGAATTCCCGTATTGGTCGAGAAACCCGTTGCGCATACGCTCGAGGAAGGGAAACGGCTTGTCGAAACCGCCGAACGCGCCAACGCCAAGCTGCTCGTGGGGCATCACCGTCCACACAGCCCGGTACTGCACAAGGCGGTCGAGGTCATCAAGTCCGGCATCCTTGGACCCATCGTCGCGGTGATGGGAAGCGCCGTGTTCTACAAGCCTGATAATTACTACGACGAGACGCCGTGGCGGCGCGAGCCGGGCGGCGGTCCGATTCTGATCAACATGATCCACGAGGTCGGGAACCTGCGCGCAATGGTGGGAGAGATCGTCGCCGTGCAGGCCTTCGCTTCGAACGCAACCCGGAAATTCCCCGTCGAAGACACGGTAGCGATCAATCTGCGTTTCGCCAATGGCGCGCTGGGAACGTTCCTGCTCTCCGATACCGCCGGCTCGCCCAAGAGCTGGGAGCAGACGTCGCAGGAGAACAAGGATTACGCCACCTATCCCGATGAGGACGCGTACGTGGTCATGGGTACCAGCGGGTCGCTGGCCGTTCCGACGATGCGGCTGAAGTACTACGCAAGGAGGGAAGACCGGTCGTGGTATAAGCCGTTCAAGACGGAGATCATCGCGCTCGAACGTGCCGATCCGCTCGCGCGGCAAATCGAGCACTTCGCCGCCGTGATCCGGGGCGATGCCAAGCCGTTGGTCAGCGGACGCGACGGCCTGCAGAATCTGCGCGTAACAGATGCCATCGCCGAAGCAGTGAAGACCGAAAGGGTGGTCAACGTCGATACAAAGTAGCGCGCCGATAACGATGGCCTCCACGCACCGCGGCCGCCGGCGAATAACAGCATTTCATTCGTGGTCCGGGAAATTCCATGAGCCGAGGCGTCCTTCGGGAAGCCGTCACATTTCGTTGGAGCGGATATGAAAAAGTTTCTGATGCTTCACGGCATCAATCTAAACATGTTCGGGAAAAGAGATCCCGTTCAGTACGGAACGATCACGCTTGCCGAGATCGACGGGAAGCTGCGGTCGCTCGCGAAGGAGCTCGGCGTCGAAGTAGTGAGCTTCCAGACGAACAGCGAAGGCGTGATGTGTGAAAGGATCCACCAGGCGTTCGTCGAAAAAGTGGATGCTGTGCTCATCAACGCGGGCGCATGGACCCACTACAGCTACGGGATTCGGGACGCCCTCGCCGTCCTCACGGTGCCCATCGTGGAGATCCACATGTCGAACATCCACGCGCGCGAGGAGTTCCGGCATCACTCCGTGTTCGCCGAAATCGTTAAAGGCCAGATCTGCGGCTTCGGCGTCGACAGCTACCTCCTCGGACTCAGGGCGGCGGTCTCGGCAACGGGAAAAGTCAAAAAGCGCTGATGCGGGGCGATGGCCAGCCCAGTCGGGGGTGTTGCTTCCTGTTGCGCATCATTTCTGGTCGACGCGTACCGTTGGTTGCCATGGCTCGTCGGGCGGATTCAGAACATACGCCTCGCATCGGTGCAGGTAGAACCGCGATGGACCGTCTTCGGGGAACACGTCGAGTATGTTTGAAAACTGGCTCACTGCGTCGCGCCATTGACGCGTGCGGTAAGCCTCCAGAGCACCAGCGAATCTTTGATATAGCAGTGTAACTTGCGGGTTTGCATCCTGCTTGCGGCCACCCAGCTCGACGACGCACACCGCTTCAGTCTTTCCCGCAAGTAAGAAACAGCCCACAGGCCGCGTCAGAAACTCCTCCAGCCCATCGGCTGTTGCTTCGGAGGCCAGGATGCGCGTGCCCAGGTATTTACTGAGTCCCTGGATACGGGTCGCAGTATTCACCATGTCTCCCACGGCCTGATATTCATAGTGCTGAGAGGCGCCGATGCTGCCCAGGAACATCTGTCCCGAATGCAGCCCGAAACGCGTGGGTAACGCTGGCCTCCCGACGACTGCCTTATTGAACCGCTCCAGGGCCTCAACGATGTCGAGCGCGGCTTCGCACGCCTGCCTCCTTACGGATGTCTGCGCCGACGACGCAGCCCAGATCGCGAGCATCGCATCGCCGACCACCTCGCTCACAACGCCGCCGAGCCGCTCAACCGGCTTGAACAGCTCCGCGTAGTATTCGTTCATCAGCTGGCCCAGGTCTCGTGGACTCATCGTCTCGGCGAGCGTGGTGTACTTCTCCACGTCGGTTGCCAGGCAGGCGCCATAAACGAGCTGATCGGCCGAGTTGATAGGGCCCACGTTTTCGACGAGTTGATCGACGATCTTGTCGGGCAAGAAATACCCGAATGCCCGCTTGATGAGCTTGCGCTCCCGTCTCGCGTCACGATAGTTGAGCAATACTCCGCCGAACAACGCCGCGGGTGCTTGCAGAAACAGCGGTACGATCAACGGCAGCCACATGCCCGCCACCGAAAACTGGCGGAGGGCTACGAGCAGATACGCCGAAGCTAGAATCAGGACGAAAGGCGCGGCCCCGACCGGACGAAGCATCCTGCACCCCGCACCCAGCGCGATTCCCCAGAAAGCGACAAATCCGAGTTGCATGGGAAACGGGATCGGTCGCACCGGCCGATCCTCCAGGAGATTGGCAAATGCGGTCGCGGCAATCTCGACGCCGCTGATGTTGAGACCGCTAGCCTGCGAGAACACTGTTTGGTAGTCGTCGCGTATGCGATCTTGCTCGGGTTGCGAAAACGCGGAGAAGCCGACAAAGACTGCCTTGCCTTCGAAATCGTTGACGGAGCGGGCTTTCGCATCGCGATTCGGCAAGTTCAAAACTTCGTAATAGGGCACGGTCGCTATGCTGCGCGGCGGCCCGTGGAAGTTCAGGTACGCTACTTCGCTGCTGCGATACAGGCTGAGGAGCGACTGAATGAGGTGTTTCTTTTCTGGCGTCAGATCCTGATCGTTGGTGTTTTTCAGTTCGCTTGCCATCCGCTCTCCGAGTTGCGGATCACTTGTAAACACGTTCCGCAACGTCGTGATCAGGCCTCCCGCGTCACTGGAGCCGACAAGGGCTTTGGCGCTGACCGGTGGCGCAATAGTGAGATGGGTAGAGACCCTGCGCAACAAACCGAGAAAGTCGTCATACGCGTCGAAGGCGTAAATCTGGAACGCGATTACGGGCAACGTTGGACTGTCTCCGGCGCTGCTCTTGAAGGTCCAGAATGTGTTCACCCTGGACTCCTTGGGTAGAGGAAATGGAGCGTGCGCAAGCGCCGCTTGCTCGAGCATTGGAATCGGCGCGGAAACCCTTTCGAGATGGATATCACCGATCGGCTGGCCTGAGGCATCTGTCTGCCGAGCCGTTTCCTTTCGCAGAGAGTCGGTCAATACGACATTGGCTGCCCGATCGATCGCCGCAGCGAATTCCACGTCGTGTTGTGGCGTTCGGCTCGGAGTGTCGAAGGTAAGGTCGAAGCAAATCACTCGGGCGCCGGCTTGCGCAAGACGTTCGACGAGCTGAGCGTGCAGATCGCGGGGCCACTCGCTAGGCTTGCTTGGCAGGCCGAGTTTTTGAGCGGATTGCTCGTCGATTGCGACGACGATGACTTCAGGGGGCGCCTGGATGGCGCCCCGCAGATGGAACAGCCAGTTGAGCTCGAAGTCCTCCTCAAGTTGTGACACACGCGGCAGGGAAGTCGCCAAGCTTCCCAGCAGACCGATCACCAGCCCCAGAGCCAACCCCTTGAGCGGGCGACGCACATGCGAAATTAAGCGAGTATCGGGCATCGGCTGCCGGATTTTCCCACAATCCTCCGGGAGCGCCTGTTCGCGAAGGCCCGAGATTCTTACGTTGAGCCGAAGCGCTTGTAGCGCTGAAGGTTGGTGCCATTTCGGCCAATCGCGGCACATCGTCCTTGCCCATTGCATCTCAGCGCCGATTCTTGTTTACTACCTGTTGTTAGGTCTATGTGTTCGCAAAGGTTTACCGACGCTTGTCGGTAGACCTCGAGGGGGGTGGCATGTTACGGACGCACCTGCGGCGCCAGGCGCCGGGTACCGCTATCAGAGCGTGCGGTCTGGCATTCACGGTGGTCGTCCTGACTTCGTTGTCCAGCGTCCAGGCGGCAGAGACTTGTACGCCGGTGATTGCCACGGTCGTGTCGATACAGGGGAGTGTCGAACTGCGCCGTTCCCCGGCCGCCAGAGCACAACAGTTAGATTGGCAAGCCGCTGAATTGAACGTCGCGCTTTGCGCCGGCGATACAGTCCGTACTCACGAGCGGAGTCGGGCCGCGCTCTTGCTCATCAACGAAACGACCCTTCGACTCGACCAGCGAACGACGCTGACGCTTGCCGCGCCGGCTGAGGACAGGGCCTCCTTGATGGACTTGGTCGCGGGAGCGCTCCACGTCATCACGCGTACCTCAAGGCCATTCAGGGTCAGAACACCGTTCGTCAACGCGAATGTCGAAGGGACCGAATTCCTTGTGGCTGTCGGCGAGGAGAGCGCCAGCGTCGCAGTCTATGAAGGACGCGTGACGGCGGACAACGAGCGAGGTAGCGTCGCTCTCAACAGCGGCGAGCGGGCCATCGCGGCAAAGAATTCCGCACCCAGGAAAGAGGTCGTGGTTCGTCCAAGGGATGCGGTCCAGTGGACGCTGTACTTTCCGACCCTATTCGATTACCGCCTCGGCGTCGGGATTGGGGGGACTCCCGGGGAATCGGCGCTGCAAGAATCCATTGAGCTCTACCGCAAGGGCAAGCTCGCCGACGCCATTGCCCGGCTAAACAGTGTCCCGGAAGGGTCGCGCAATTCCCGGTTCTTGATCTACCGTGCCGGGCTCCTCCTCCTCGTGGGACGCCTCGACGAAGCCAAGCCAAATATCGAACGCGCGTTAGCGCTCGATCCTCGCGATAGTGATGCGTATTCGCTCCAGGCCGTCATTGCGGTTGTGGAAAACGACAAGGATTCGGCGCTAAGCCTCGCCAATAAGGCGGTCGAGCTCGATCCGGCCTCGCCTACGGCCCGGATAGCGCTCTCCTACGCCCAACAGGCTCAGTTCAAGATCGAGCAAGCGCGCGCGAGCGTCCAGAAAGCCGTTGATCTGGACCCCCAGAACGCGCTTGCCTGGGCGCGATTGGCCGAGCTCGAAATGTCGGCCGGCGACCTGAATCGCGCTTTGGACGCGGCAAACCGCGCGGCGGGGTTGAATCCGGAGCTGGCGAAGACTCAGACGGTGCTGGGATTTGCGCACCTGACGCGCATCGATACGCACGCCGCCAAAGCGGCCTTTGAAAAAGCGATCGAGCTCGATAGCGCCGATCCCTTGCCGCGCCTGGGCCTGGGCCTCGCCAAGATTCGCGAGGGAGACCTCGAAGCCGGCCGGCAAGAAATCGAGATCGCCACAAGCCTCGATCCCGGGACATCCTTGATTCGCAGTTATCTCGGCAAGGCCTACTACGAAGAGAAGCGCGACAAGCTTGCAGGCGCCCAGTTCGACTTGGCCAAGCAGCTCGATCCAAACGATCCGACTGCGTGGTTCTACGACGCGATTCGCAAGCAGTCGATCAACAGACCCGTGGAGGCGCTCGAAGATCTCGAGAAATCCATTGCCCTTAACGACAATCGTGCAGTTTATCGTTCACGGTTGCTGCTGGACGACGACCTCGCCTCGCGCAGCGCCAGCACGGCGCGCATCTACAGCGATCTGGGGTTTGAGCAACTGGCGCTCGTGGAGGGCTGGAAATCGGTATCGATCGACCCCGGCAATTTCTCGGCGCACCGTTTTCTGGCCGATGCCTACGTCGATCAGCCGCGGCATGAGATCGCGCGCGTCAGCGAACTCTTGCAGTCGCAGCTCCTGCAGCCACTGAACCTCACCCCGCTGCAGCCGCAATTGCTGGACGACAAGCTGTTCGTGCTCAGCGGGGCCGGGCCCGGCAGCGTGGGATTCAACGAGTACAACCGGCTGTATGCCAGCAATGCGGTCGTCCTCAGGCTCGACGGTCTCGTAGGAGGCAATAGCACGCGAGGAGATCAGGCAGTCGTTGCCGGAATACGGGACAACATTTCGTTCAGCGTGGGCCAGCTTCACTATGAAACGCGGGGCTTCCAGCCAAACGACGCGGTGCGCAAGAACTTTTACGACGCCTTTCTGCAAGCGACCATCTCGCCGCAAACCAGTCTCCAGATCGAATACCGCAACTCGGACGTTACACGTCAGTCGGTCCTGACGCCGTTCGATCCGGATAACGCCCTGCCGTTATCGGATCGGTTCAGGAGCGAAGGAGTGCGGGTCGGCGCTAACCACAGCATCAGCCCGGATTCCAGGATTCTGATGTCGGCAAACTTTCAGAATTCCGAGTTCATCGAAACGACGAATTTCGGAGATTTCACCGACGTCAACAATCCGCGGACGCACGACGTGACGGCCGAGCTGCAGCATCAATTGCGTGCCGGCCCGGTGTTCCTGATCAGCGGCGCCGGATATTTCAAGGCCAAAGACCAGAATCTGGGAGTTGGGGACAAGTCGCATCGAAACGCGTACCTCTATGCGAGCGTAAATCAGGATCGTACGCAATGGGAGCTCGGTCTGTCCGCCGAGACACTGGACGAGCCGTTCGGATTGCATCGAACCCGGGTCAATCCGAAGGTCGGCGTGATATGGCGGCCGTTTGCGACGACAGCGATCCGCGCCGCCGCGTTCCAGTCATTGAAGCGGCCCCTTATCAACGACCAGACCATCGAGCCGACGCAAATCGCCGGGTTCAATCAGTTCTACGACGATTTCGACGGCACGACCGCGCGGCGTGTCGGGGTAGCCTGGGATCAGACGTTCTCGGAGCGCGTTTATGGCGGGGTGGAGCTGTCACGCCGCTATTTACGCGTACCCTTGAGTGCCATCGACTTTGATTGGAGGGAAACTGCGCACCGCGCGTATCTCTACTGGATGCTGAATCGGTCCGTCGTGTTGGCCGCCGAATATTTTTTCGAAGAGTTCAAGCGACCCGCAGACGATCCGGGTCCGGATGGCATATTGGAGCTCAAGACGCACCGCCTCCCTGTCGGCATTGGAGTCTTTCAGGGACCGCTGTCGCTGCGATGGACCACAAGCTACATCCGGCAATCGGCGCAGCTTACGGTGTTCGAGGGATTCCCGGTTTTCGATCAGCGAAACCATTTCGCGGTGAGCGACGTCGCGATCAGCTACCGCTTGCCCCAGCGAATGGGGCTGGTGTCGGTAGCCGCCAAGAACATCTTCGACAAAGCCGTCCAGTTTCAGGAGACCGACATCGCGAGCCCGCGGATCGCGCGGGGACGTCTCGTGTTTGCGACATTTACGGTATCATTTTGAGTTTCGCGTGTTTGAGACGAAGTGCAGCGTGCACATCGATGGAAGAGGCGGGTTTAAGGGGATCTGGAACATCAATAACCAAGAGAGGAAATCACAATGGTGGACGATCGGATGATGGTGCGGGTGGCCGTGTTGGTTGTGTTGGCCGTGTTGCCATCGCTGGCAAGCGCACAGGCTTCACAGAGCTCGCAAGCCAAGGCTCCGGACTGGTACGGTAAAGAGGTGACGCAGATCACCATCGACGGCTCGTCGAAGCAGCTCAAAGCGTTTCAGGAAGAGTTGCAAAAAACGTTCATAAAAAGCGGCCTCGATGATAAAACGATATTCCAGTCGCCGGTCAGCAAGAAGAAGAATCTCGTATATTCATACTTGACCGAGACCGAAAAGAAATCCGGCGAATCGGCGGTGTCCGGATTCTATTCGGCCCTGAAGGGCGCTACCGAAAAGACAAAGGATGCGCAAAAGCCTCCGGTCATGCGCACGTTGATCTTTTCGCTGTTTAGCTGTCGAATCCGTAGCTGCGGCGGGCAACAGACGTGGGTGGGGCCGGAATGCCCATGCTAGTTGCAAAAACGTGCTGCGCTGAGTCCACGGCCATGAGCGGCTGAGCAACCACCGGCATTTCGCGCCGGTGAGCGGGAACCCTCGTTTGTGGTTGCGTACGAATGCGGGCGGAGAGTACGGTCGAACTCGACTTCCGAATGATGACGCAGTGGAGACTGATAGCGAATGGCACGCGTGGACGAGCTTTCGATCGACGAGATCCGGCAGCGCTACCTCGAGAAGGGCGAGCCCGTATCCGCGCACATCCTGACGCGCTTGCAGCGCGATCCGCGGCAGGGCGTGCGCCAGCTCTATGCGGCGTTGAAGAAGCGCTTCGAACGCGAGCGCGACGAGCGCCTGCGGCTGGAAGCGATGCGACACTTCGAGATGGTTCTGTGGAAGTCCGGCGTGCGCGACATCGCGGGCGTCGATGAAGTGGGCGTGGGCCCGCTTGCCGGCCCGGTGGTGGCCGCAGCGGTGATGTTTCCGCCCGAAACCAACATCGCCCGGGTCGACGACTCCAAACGGCTCGATCCCGGGACGCGGGCGACGCTCGCCCAGGAAATACGCGCCAAGGCTTCGGGTCTCGGCGTGGGCACGGCCTCGGTCGAGGAGATCGACCGCCTGAACATCTATCACGCGGCGCTCCTCGCGATGCGGCGCGCCGTCGAGGCGCTGCCGCGGTGCCCTCAGCATGTGCTCGTGGATGCGCGCACCGTTCCCGGCGTCGAGGTTCCGCAGAACACCTTCAACAAGGGCGACGGCATCAACTTCAGCATCGCCGCCGCTTCGATCATCGCCAAGACCGAGCGTGACCGTATGATGGAAGCGCTGGACCGCGAATATCCCGGGTACGGCTTCGCCGCGCACAAAGGCTATGGCACACCCGAGCACCGCGAGGCGCTGCTTCGCCTCGGCCCCTCGGCGGTGCATCGAATGTCCTTTCCCGTGATTCACGAGCTGCGCGGCGAATTCTCGCCCCTCTTCTACGTGCTCAGGAGCCAGCTCGAAGCGGCGCGCACGCGGACGGCGCTCGATGAGCTCGAATCCGCGCTGCGCCTGCAAGCCGCAGAGCTTGCCGAGCGGGAGTGCAGGAAACTGCGGTTGCTGGTAACGCGGCGCTGGAAGCTGATCGGCTAGAAGCCGCAGCCCTTGTTTGGCCGGCCGCCGGCATCCACGGGCGGTCTCATATCCCGGGGTAGGACGGTCCTTCCTGGAAACTCCACGGACAATGATCTTGTCTGACCGTCAGAGAAGGTGGCTGACGAGGAGACACGCTATGCCCTACAAGGATATTTCGGACTTACCCAAGGCCCAAACGGACCAGTACGATCGACATCAGAAGGAAGCTTTCCTCAAGGCCTTCAATAATGCCTACGAAGAATACGGCCACGACGAAAGCCGCGCGTTTGCGGTCGCGCATCATGCGGCGAAGCTGGCAGGCAATAAGGAGCGCGCATCGTAACAACACGTAATGACCGGGAACTGCCGCTCGATCGGCGTATGGACAAACGAGTTTCCTGGCTGGAGCCCGCGTCTACGACGAGCAGCACGAGTGTTTGTTGTGCGTT
>Ga0075425_100007448_pt1 | contig 11577 bp, 10 predicted proteins | sample SoiMethybrSBSTD4_FD_75300 | JGI IMG/M metagenome (GOLD analysis project Ga0075425, IMG submission 75300) | Bulk soil microbial communities from a Populus tree surrounding site in Tennessee, USA - Soil MetaG P. TD hybrid SBSTD4 | ecosystem: Environmental > Terrestrial > Soil > Tree plantation...
GAACACTACGTTCTTAATGGTACCAAGCGGTTCATCACCAACGCGCCGGAAGCGGGAATCTTTACGGTGATGGCACGCACCGATCATTCCGTGAAAGGCGCAGCGGGTATCTCAGCATTCATTGTCGAAGCCCGAACGCCCGGTCTCACAATCGGCGCAACGGACAAAAAAATGGGCCAGAAGGGCGCCCATACCGCCGATGTCGTTTTCGTCGAATGCCGCGTGCCCGCTGACAATCTCATCGGCGGCAAGGAAGGCGTCGGTTTTTACACAGCCATGAAGGTGCTCGACAAGGGGCGCTTGCACATCGCTGCGGTCTGTGTCGGCATGGCAGAACGCATGCTCGACGACGCGCTCAGGTACGCGCTGGGCCGATACCAGTTCGGCAAGCCGATCGCCGACTTTCAGCTCATCCAGGCGATGCTCGCCGATAGTAGAGCGGAGTCGTATGCGGCACGCTGCATGGTGTTAGACGCCGCGCGCCGGCGCGATGATGGCGCGGATATCACCACTGAGGCGGCGTGCGCGAAGCTATTCTCATCCGAAATGTGCGGTCGGGTTGCCGATCGCGCCTTGCAGATCCATGGAGGTGCGGGATACATGAGCGACTACTCGATCGAACGCTTCTATCGCGATGTTCGCTTGTTTCGCATTTACGAAGGAACCACCCAGATTCAGCAACTCGTGATCGCCCGCAATATGATCCGCATGTTCGAGAGCTGAAACACTCCCTCACCCTTGCACACACGGCCAGGCGCAAGAGGCCCGAAGCCCGGATAGCCGATTTGACCGCGTCGATGGATAAGTGATATTCCATGGCAGGATTCGATCCGGAACCGTCAACCGACATGGGAGGACGCAAGTGAAGCCTGACTGGAACGGCGTTTTTCCGGCAGTCACGACACAGTTCCATGAAGACCTGTCGCTCGATGTCGACGCCACCGCGCGCGTCATCGAAGGTCTCATCCGGGATGGCGTGTCGGGTCTCATCGTCTGCGGCACCGTGGGCGAGAACTGCTCGCTCGCCAGGCACGAGAAGATCGCGGTGATGGAGGCCGCGAAGGGCGTGGCGCGCGGGCGCGTGCCGGTCTTGAGCGGCATCGCCGAGTTCACGGCGGCATTCGCGATCGACATGGCGAAGGAAGCCGCGCGCATCGGCCTCGACGGCGTGATGGTGATGCCGGCGCTCGTGTATTCGTCCAAGCCGCACGAGACCGCCGCGCACTTTCGCAGCGTCGCCGGCGCGACCGACCTGCCGGTGATGGTCTATAACAATCCGCCGATCTACAAGAACGACGTCACGCCCGAAATCCTCGCCTCGCTCGCCGATTGCGAGACGATCGTCTGCTTCAAGGAATCTTCCGGCGACACGCGTCGGTTTACCGACCTTCGCAACATGGTCGGCGATCGCTTCGTGCTCTTCGCCGGCCTCGACGACGTGGTCCTCGAGAGCATCATGGTCGGCGCCGTGGGCTGGGTCTCGGGCATGTCGAACGCGTTCCCGCGCGAGGGCGAGACGCTCTTCCGGCTCGCGCGTGCCGGGCGCTACGCCGACGCGATGAGCCTCTACCGCTGGTTCATGCCCCTCCTGCACCTCGACGCGCGACCGGATCTCGTCCAGTGCATCAAGCTGTGCGAGCACATCATGGGACGCGGGACTCATCGCACGCGTCCGCCGCGGCTTCCGCTTCAGGCCAAGGAAGCGGCCGACATCGAAGCGATGATGAAGCTGGCGCTCGCGACACGGCCGAGGCTGCCGGACGTCGGCCTCAGGCACGCGGCCTGAAGCAGCGGCGCTGCCCATCTCGCGCCCAGGCGCCGCAAGAGTCGGTGACTTCGGCGCTGGTGGCGCAGTCTCGTCGTCGAGCGGGTCCCGGCTCGCGGCGGCGACTCAACCCACGAGTCGCCGCGCACGAGCCACCCGCTTGCGACGACTGCGCCACCTAATGCGCCTTCGTCACCGGCTCTTGCGGCGACGAATATGATGACCGGCTACGGGGGCGAATGACCGGCAAAGCGCCCGTTGCGCCGCGCCCGCCGTCACGGGTGGCGCGGCGAGGGAGTCGTGGGTTGACTCCCGAAGCCGGCGCCGGGTACCCGTAGGCGGGCTGATGCGGTGCCCGGGTGCTGGACGGGCATTCGCCCGCGTCGCATCATGCGTTCCGCTAGACTTGCTCTCGCCGCATCGCCAGCAACCGTTCGAACACCGCGGGGCTCGCGCGCAGGCCGTTGTGCTCGTATTCGTTGGTGAGCCAGACCTTCATGCCGGCGATCGAAGCCGCGGTCTGCTCCGAGAGCGCGCGCGGCACGTACATGTCCTCGGCATAGATCGCGGCGACTGCCGGTATGGTATTGCGCGCGAGCTGCGCCGGATCGTACAGCGTCGGCCAGCGTTCCTCCGAGGCGAGGAGCTCAGCCACCTCGCGGAGCGGCTGCAGCCGCGCGTACTCTTCGAACATCCACGGATAGATCATCTCGCCGGTGAACCAAGGCGGTTTGCCCGGCGCCCAGCTCATGTCCGGAAACTCGGCGCGAACGCGCTCCGCCGACCAGCGTGATGCGCTCGCTTGCGTGTAGCACATTTCGTGCAGGACGGCGAAAATGGGATTCGTCTCGAACGACTGCGAATTCTCGAGCGTGCGTAGGAAAGGCAGGCTCAATTCGTCGCCGTCCACACCGCCGCAGAATGCGCTTTCGAGCAGGTAGTGGAGATTCTCCATGCCGTCGTCGAAGCCGAGCATGAAGCCGAGCTGCTGAAAGCGACGGACTGTCAGCCGCCCGCCGGTCGGCAACGTGACCTCGTGCCGGTGCAGATACTCGAGGATCCGTCCGCAGAGCTCGCGATCGGCCGGATAGCGCTCGAAGAACTTGCGTGTCTTGCGCTGCACCTCGGGGTACGTGTGCCGGTAGTAGTCGTCGGAGCTACCTGAGAGCGGCGGCAACCCACCGGTGATGAAGACTTCGCGAAGACCCTGAGGATGCATCGACAGGTAGGTCACGGCGCAGAATCCGCCGTAGCTCTGGCCGAGCACGCTCCAGGGCTCGCCCTCCCCGACGAGCTGGCGGCGGATGAGCTCGGCATCGCGCACGATGCTGTCGGCGCGGAAATGCTTGAGGTACTCGGCTTGCGCGCGCGCGTCACCGCGACGAACGAGCGTCTGCGGCAGCACAACGCTGCTCCGCCCGTTGCCGCGCGAGTCGAGGAGGAGCACGTGGTAGTCGTCGAGTGCCCGCTTGAGCCAGCCGTCACTCTTGACCGGCCGCGGCCCTGGAAACCCGGGTCCGCCCTGCAGGAAGACGAGCCACGGCCGTGTCTCGGTCGCTTTTTCGCTGTGCTTCACGGCGCGCGCGAAAATCGTCAGCGTCTCGCCCGCAGGTGCGTCGTGATCGAGCGGGACCGCGAACTCATACTCGCTGAGCTCCATGCCGTGATGGCGGACGGTGGCGAGCGTAGGGTCCGGCGTCATGTTCGTTTCCTAGGGTTGCGATTCGATCTTGGGTCGAGCCGAGCGGCCGAGCACAACCGTTTGCGGACTTGAGGAGCGAGAGCGCTATGAATAGCGGTCGGGACGAAGCGCGGTGATAGGAAGCGATGGCGGCTCGTCGGAAATGATCTCGGCCATCAGCTTTCCGGTGATCGGCGCGAGGCTCACGCCCATCATCGCATGACCGCTCGCGGTCGACAGGTTCGCGAAGCGATCGAAGCGACCGATGTAAGGCAGGCCATCGGGCGAGCACGGGCGAAGCCCGGACCGGATCGACGCGTGCTCGAAGTGCGACGGCGTCACGTCGGGATAGTAGCGGGCCACCGACTTGACGATGCCGCGAACCCGGATCGGGTTGATGGTCTCGTCGATACCCGTGAGCTCCAAGGTGCCGCCGAAGCGGACGCTTGTGCCCATCGGCGTCATCGCCACCCGCGCCTCGCTGAGGAGCGCGCAAAGCCGTGGCTTCATGGGCGCGGACTCGAGCGTGAGGCTGTAGCCCTTCCCCGCCTGCAGCGGCAGCGTGAGATCGAGATCGCGCGCGAGCGTTTGCGACCAGACGCCGGCGCAGAGTACGAACTCGTCGGCTTCGATTCGGCCAACGCTCGTCTCCACGGCGCTGACGCGCGCCTTGTCGACGAGCCAGCCGCGCACTTCGGTGTCGTGGAGGAGCTGCACGCCCGCGTTTTGCAGCTCGCGTCGCAGCACCGCCATCAGCCGTCCCGGCGTCAGGTGAGCGTCGAGGCGAAAGTACACGGCACCGGCAATCGCCATGCGGATGTTCGGCTCGAGTTCCGCGACGGCTGCCGGCGTGAGCACGTCGGCGGGCATGCCAAGTTGCCGGGCATGGTCCGCGGTCTGCGCCTCGTGCTCGAGGCCGCGATCCGTATTGCACAGCATCAGCAGTCCCTGCTCGACGAGCTCGAATTCGTTGCCCCACCGCGCTGCCCACTCCTGAAAGCAGGTACGGCTCGCCAGATGGAGATCGCGCAGCACGGGCGCGGCGGCGGCTACGCGCGCAGGCGTCGCCGCTCGATAGAGCTTCCATCCCCAATCCAGCAACTCGCTGCTGAGGCGCGGCTGCACGTGGAAGGGGCTCTCGGGGTTCCACATCCAGCGCAGGCCGAGCTGAACGACGCCGGGGCTCGCGAGCGGGATGAAATGACTCGGGACGATCATGCCGGCGTTCGCAAACGAACAGCCGTTGCGCTCCGCGGCGCCACGCTCGACCACGGTGACTTGATGACCCTTGAGCGCACAGTAGTGCGCCACGGAAAGGCCGATGATGCCGCCACCGACGACGACCACCCGCTTGGTCACTTTGGACGGATTCCCCAGCAGAGCGGATCGGCGTCATCGAAGATGAACGTCGCTTCCGCGGTCACGTACGCGCTTCCGGTGATGTGGGGCAGGACGTGGCCGCGCTGGGTTTCGTCGGTCGTAAACGAGGCTTCGAACACGGTGCCGATGACGCTCTCCTGCCGCCAGAGCTCACCGGGCTCGAGCTCGCCCGCGGCATGCAGGCACGCGAGCTTTGCGCTGGTACCGGTCCCGCACGGCGAGCGGTCGTACGCATCGCCGGGACACAGGACGAAGTTGCGGCTGCCTTTGACCGCGGAGGCGAGCGGCGCGTACACCTCCACGTGATCGACCTCTGCGCCATTCGCTCCGCATATGCCCCGCTCCGCGAGGCTCCGACGTGCCCGCGTGGAGAAGTCGGTGAGCCGATCGATGTTCGCCGGCTCGATCGACAATCCGGGCGTCGGGACAAGGAAGAACCAGTTGCCGCCCCAGGCAACGTCTCCGGTTACCTCGCCGTAACCGGGCACCGCGACGCTCACGCCACTCATCAGGCGATAGCTCGGCACGTTGCCGACCGTCACCCGATGCCTGTCGTGCAACTGCACGCTGACGATGCCCACGGGCGTCTCGATCCGATGGCGGCCGGGCCCGATCCGGCCGAGATGCGCGAGCGTCACCGCCAGACCGATCGTTCCATGGCCGCACATGCCGATGTAGCCGACGTTGTTGAAGAAGATCACGCCGGCGGCACAGCTAGCATCGACCGGCTCGCACAGCAGCGCGCCGACGATCACATCGGATCCCCGCGGCTCGTTGATGACGCCCGAGCGATAGTGGTCATACTGCGTGCGGAAGCGCTCCCGTCGCTCGGCGAGCGTACCGGCGCCCAGCGGCGGTCCGCCTTCGACCACGACCCGCGTAGGTTCTCCAGCCGTGTGGGAATCGACGATGCGGATGTTCTTCATGAGATCAGCATAACTGTCCGGCCGATCGCGTCTCGTGCAGTAGCGCGAGGACCTCAGCGAGCGCCAGAGCGGGCGGCGGCTCGGGGCTTCGATTATAGTCGACGCCGGGAGACGATCACGGAGCAGCGGTCGATACGCCCTTGTCGGGATGGACACGCTCAGGTCGCGGAAGCATGCGTCGTCGCGTTGCTCCCACTTGCGTGACGGGCAACGCAAGGCTTGCGGGTCCCCGAACGCAGGTCTTCGTTACATGCGCCACCGAAGCGCCGCCGTGTGCACCGGGGCGTCCCACAATGTTGTCAGCTCGTCGTTCAGGAGCGTGACCGTGACCGAGCATCCGGCCATGTCGAGCGACGTGACGTAATTGCCGACGAGGCTGCGGCTGGGGCGGAGCCCGCGCTCGCCGAGCTGGCGTGCGGCGGCGTCGTACATGAGGTGAAGCTCGAGCGACGGCGTAGCGCCGAAGCCGTTGATCATCAGCAACACGTCCGATCCGGCACGCGCGCCAAGGTCGTCGACGATCGCTTGCACGAGCTCGCCGGCGATCTCGTCGGCTCGCATCATCGCGACGCGCCGTCGGCCCGGCTCGCCGTGAATCCCGACGCCGACTTCCATTTCTTCGTCACCGATGTCGAAGGTAGGTTTTCCGACCGCCGGCACCGTGCAGCTCGTAAGCGCCACGCCCATCGAGCGCGTGACGCCGTTCACCGAGGTGCCCAGGCGCTTCAATGCGGCAAGATCGGCGCCCTCCTCTGCCGCCGCGCCCAGCAGCTTTTCCACCACCAGCGTCCCGGCGACACCGCGCCTCCCTGCGCCTTGCGCCGACCTTTCCACGGCGACGTCGTCATCGACGACGAGAGTGTCGGCTTTGTAGCCGCACATCTCCGCCGCCAGCGAAAAATTCATGACGTCGCCGGCATAGTTCTTCACGATGAAAAGCACGCCCGCGCCGGCCTCCACCGCTTCCGCGGCAGCCGCCATCTGATCGGGGGTCGGCGACGTGAAAACCTGACCGGGGCACGCGGCGTCCAGCATGCCGTGCCCGACGAATCCCGTGTGCAGCGGCTCGTGTCCGCTCCCGCCGCCGGAAATCAGCGCGACTTTGCCTGGTTTGACCTGCTTGCGGCACACGAAGCGGAACTCGCTATCGAGCGTGACGATGTCGCGATTGCACTGCGCGAAGCCGGTGAGACTTTCGGGCAGCATCGTTGCGGTGCTGTTCATGAACTTCTTCATGCTCCTCCTTCGCGCCGACGCGCTTCAGGCGCCTCGGTTGACGACGCTCGCCTGCGCACGCGGCCCGATCATCGCAACACCGGCTATTTCCCTTCCACGAGCTGCAGCACTCGCCGCACGATCTCCTTCACCAACTCGTCCAGTTGCTTGTTCTTCTCCCGATCACGCAGATCGGGCACGCTCAGCACGATTTCGCGTCGTCGTGTCTCGCGGGAAGCGGCCGGCGCGCGATGCGGGTGGGCGCGCCGGTACGCCCCCATGAACTGCTCCTTCTCGCTCGCGAGGAAATGGCATATCTCGAAGATGCGCTCGATGTGCCCGGCCGGAATCGGCACGCTGTAATTCGGATTGGTGATCTGGGAAATGAAGCTGCGATTCTTCCCCAACCCCTCGGCCAGCCGTAACCGTGTTCCGGCCGGGCGATTCTCCAGCACCTGCTGCAGAATGCGCTTGTAGTCGGCGACGGCGGACGGATCTGCAGCGGCGCGTGAAGGACCCTCTTTCACGCGATCTGCTCTCCGTTGGGCCTGGCTGCGCGATACCGTGCGATCGCGCTCTTCACCCGCGCCAGCGCGGCCGGCGCGACCGAGAGAGACCGCAGCCCCATGTCGAGCAAGGCCGGTATACACCGCACGTCGCTCGCCATATCGCCGCACAGGCTCACGGGAATGCTGTGCGCATGGGCGTGTTCGACGACTTGATGGATGAGCCTGAGCACGGCTGGTTGCAACGGATCCTGCAGCAGCGCGAGAGCACTGGAATCCCTACTTGCCGCGGTAAGGTACTGGATCAGATCGTTGGAGCCGATCGACAGGAAGTCCGCGTCGAATAGATCGATCGCGAGCGCCGCCGCCGGGACTTCGACCATCATGCCCAGCTCGGGGACTGCATGTTCCAGTCCTTCCTTGCGCAAACCCGCGACTGCACCTTCGAGCAGCACGCGCACGCGATCGAGCTCGCGAGGTGACGTCACCATCGGCACCATGATCTTGAGCGGGCCGAGCGCGGCCGCCCGGGCGAGCGCGCGCAACTGCGTGGACAGGACTTCGGGATGAAGCAGCGAAAGCCGGACGCCGCGCGTCCCGAGAAAGGGATTCGCTTCGCCGTCGACCGTGTAGCCCGCGATTGGCTTGTCGCCGCCCGCATCGAACGTGCGCATCGTTACCGGAAGCCCGTTGGCCCATTGCAGGATGCGGCGATACGCCGCGTACTGCTTTGCCTCGTCCGCGAGATCGGCTGCGTCGCGCAACGCGAGCTCCGAGCGCACGAGCCCGATGCCGTCGCAGCCCGCCGGGTCGAGCCCTTCGAGCTCGCTGCCGTCGGCGACGTTGATCAGCAACTGCACGCGCTCTCCGCTCGCGGTCATCGCAGGAGCGTTCACATAGCGTTGGGCTTCGGCGCGCGCGATCTCGGCGCGCTGCTGCCGCGACGCGAAGTCGACGGCGAGCTCGCCGTCGGGCGAAACCACGAGGACGGCGTTGTCGGTATCGATCAGCGCTTCGGTATGGCCCCTCAGATCCGCCTGTTCGATTCCGATCAGCATCGGCACGCCGCGCGAGCGCGCGAGCATTGCCACATGTGAATTCGGGCTGCCTTGTGTGAGCGCGAGGCCGCCGCCCTCCCAGGCGATTTCCAGGAAACGCGACGGCGGCAGATCGGCGGCGACGACGATCGATCCGGGCGGGATGGCCGGAGCGGTCGCGCCACCAAGCTTGCGCAGCACGCGATCGCGCATGTCGCGCAGATCGGAGGCGCGCGCGCGAAAGTACAAGTCGTCGGCCTCGTGATACCCGCTTATCTGCAAGTCCATCGCCGTACGCCACGCGTGCTCCGCGGCGTCGCCGGCCTCGATAGCGGCGAACGCCCGCTCGCTCACGACCGGATCGGCGAGCATCGCGACTTGAAAGGCGAGAATCGCCTGCGCTTCCCCGTCACCCGCGCGCTCCATCAGTGCCGCCAGCTCGGCGCTTGCCGCAGCGATGGCGGCGCGCATTCGGCTCGACTCTTCGCCGGCACTGCCGCGCACGCGGGAAGGCAGCCGGCGTTCATCGGCGAGCACGACCAGCCGACCGCGCGCGAGACCGGGTGAAACCGGTATGCCCCGCAGGCAGACGACCGCAGCCGTATCACCCTCCCTCGTCGCCGCCATCGGCGAAATCGCTTTCGACCAGCCTCGCCAGCGCGCTCGTCGCCTCGTCCGCGTCCTCGCCCTCCGCCGCGAAATACAGCGTCGCCATGTGCGGCGTCTTCATCGCCATGACGCGCGCAATGCTCTTCGCATCGATCCACGGGCCGCGCTCGGCGAGCGCGATCCACACGGCGGAGTCGAAGCGCTTGGCGAGCTGCGTGAGCTTGATCGCCGGCCGCGCATGCAGACCACCCTCGTGCGTGAGCACGACCTGCGAGCGCGCCCGCAGCACGGAGCCGACTTTGATCCGTCCACTCGTCATCGCGAGTACAACTCCTCGGCCGCCCGGCGCACGCGATCGAGCGTGGCGCCGCTGCTCGATTCGGTCGCCGCCATGACCGATCCTTCGACGATCGGACCGTTGCACACGATGATCTTCGGCCGGCGCCTCTCCGGCATCATCTCGATCGCCATCTCGCTGTTCGTCTCCGCGCCGCCCATGTCGACCATGATCACCACGCCGGCATCCGACCAGGCGAGCTCGAGCGCCTTGACGATCGCCTCGACGCTGGTGCCGAGGCCGCCCGCGGGATTGCCGCCGCACCACGCGAGCGGCACGTTGGTTCCGACCATTTGCCGCACCATGTCGGCCGCGCCTTTCGCCACGTCGGGCGAGTGCGACACGATGACGATGCCGACGTTCTTTCCCATTCGCTGCTCCGCCTCGACCTTAAAGTCGCGCTTCCAGGAAACGACACACGGCCGTCACGATCAATTCGGAAGAGCGCGCACCAGGATCCATGTGACCCCGGCTGCGCTCACCCAGAAACGACGCGCGGCCGCGACGCGCGATCATCGGTACCGTCTCCAGCGCGGCCGCGTGTGCGCGCTCGCCGATGTTGGAGAGCGAGCTTGCGCCGTCGGCGGCGCGCAGCTGGTCGAGCGCGGGCACGAGCACGTCGAGCATCGTCTTGTGGCCGACATCGGACCGCCCGAGCGTCTTGAGCACGCTGATCGCTTGCTCGCACGCGTTGACGACGCGCTCCTTCGTGAGCTCGTCCGGGTCGGTCAGGTGCTGGCCGATCGTGGCGAAGAGCTTGCCGTACAACGGGCCCGACGCACCGCCGACGGTCAAGATCAGCGTCCTGCCGACTTCGTTCAGCGCATCGTTGATTGGCCTTGCGGAAATGGCGTCGATCTTCGCCAGGACCGCCTTGAAGCCGCGTTCCAGGTTCACGCCATGGTCCGCATCGCCGATCGCGCGATCGAGCTCGGTCAGCTCCCCGGCGCTGCCGATCACCGTGTCGGCGATCGCCTGGATCATTTCCCTCGTCGTGCGCTGATCGAAGTTCACGCTGCATCCTGCTGCGCCAGCGTGCGTCCCGCCGCGTCGAAGTACAGCGGCCTGCGCAGCGACAGTCGCGCGCGCCGCCCGGGTCGCCACCGGCCGTCCGCGGGCGTGAGCGTGACCAGCCGATGCCCGTTCATGCGCAGGTGCAGGAAATTCTCGCTGCCCAGGTGCTCGACCATGACCACTTCGGCGGGGCCGTCGTCGGCAGGCGTCAGCTCCACGTGCTCCGTCCGCGCGCCGACGCTGACCGCTCCGGTCGGCGCTCCATTCGCCGGCAGCGCATCGATCGGCAGCAGATTGATCGCCGGCGAGCCCAGCCGCGCTGCGACGTACGCATTGACCGGCCGCTCGTAGATTTCGTGCGGCGTCCCGACCTGAACCAGCCGTCCCTGGTCGAGGATACCGATGCGGCTCGCCATCGTCATCGCTTCGGTCTGATCGTGCGTGACGTAGAGCATCGTCGCGCCGAGATCAGCCTGGATGTGCTTCAACTCCACGCGCAGCTCGGCGCGGAGCTTCGCATCGAGCGATGACAACGGCTCGTCCATCAGGTAGATCGAAGGACGCCGTATCAGCGCGCGGCCGATGGCTACGCGCTGCATCTCGCCGCCCGAGAGTCGCGTCGCCGGGTTGGCGAGCTTGTGATCGATGCGTACGAGCTGCGCGACGCGCTCCACCCGCTTCCTGATCTCCGCCTCGTCGACGCGCCGCGCCGGAGCGCGCAACGGAAAGGCGAGATTGTCGTACACGGTGAGATGCGGGTAGAGCGAATATTGCTGAAACACGAACGACACGTCCCGCAATGCCGGCGGATCCGCCGTCGCGTCGCGGCCGTCGATGGTGATGATACCGGCGTCGGGCTTCTCGAGCCCGGCGACCAGCCGCAGCAGCGTCGTCTTGCCGGCGCCGGTCGGGCCGAGCAGCACCACCAGCTCGCCGCTCGGGACGGCGAGGCTCACGTCCTTCGCCGCTTCGACGTCGCCGAAGCGTTTGGTCACGCGATCGATGACGACTTCAGCCATGTCTGCGGCCTCCACCACTGTCAAGGAATTGCGAGCCATCATGTCGTCGGCCGCGCGCAATCGCGGGGCGACGCGCCCTTCGGGCCTT
>Ga0075425_100007449_pt1 | contig 11577 bp, 12 predicted proteins | sample SoiMethybrSBSTD4_FD_75300 | JGI IMG/M metagenome (GOLD analysis project Ga0075425, IMG submission 75300) | Bulk soil microbial communities from a Populus tree surrounding site in Tennessee, USA - Soil MetaG P. TD hybrid SBSTD4 | ecosystem: Environmental > Terrestrial > Soil > Tree plantation...
ATTATTCAGGCTGCGCTTAATGCGTACGATCGTGATGTAAAGAGCGGGAGTTTCCCCAACGACAGCGAGAGCTATTCTCAGATTCACCAGCTCAACCGCGGCGCGGCATAAACAGTCAAAATTAAATCTGATGACAAGCGAAAATCTGTGCGGTAGAGTGGCGTGACCCTCCACATAAAAGAAGCGGGCCGGCTTGTGCGACAACACAAAACCGACCCTAGACCATCAACCTTCAGTAGAAAGGATGACGATCATGACTGCTCATACTAACGCAACACTGCGCAAAGAAAAATCTCACATCATCGACGCTTCTCTTAAACGACGCGCTCGATTACTCGTAACCAACAATTCGATACCAAGCCAAACCCGATCGCTGATCCGTTATGCATTGGAAATAAAGGATCCGTACTTGGGTCAGCTGGTGCATCGGGTCGAAGCAGGCGAAGTGACTATCGACCACGTGTGCCTGGAGTAATGCCTGAAATTCTCGGGCGATCTCCATCGTGCTGACGGAGTTGACCGTCGCCGAAAAGGCAAGAATCAGCGCGCTCGTGAGGAAAGCCGTGTGCTGAGGTTAGAGTAACGCGACAGCGAAGGAACGCGCGCCGCGCATTTACGAACACACTTTCATATGTCGCCGGTCTCCTCGCCACCAACGAGTCCGTTCCAGGACCACTTCGGAATGTGCAAACCGTCCGGCACATCCTCCGCTGAGTCGTGGTAACGAGACATTGTGGTCGTGGTTGCCCACGCGAAGTAATCGTGCAGCACTCGTCTGAGCCGCTCGTCGCTGTCAAGTCCGGCATCTTGCAGGGCCTGATCGAAACAGGCGATCGCTCGCTGGTCCATCTCCTCGTGCGGCCCGTTGCCACTGTGAATCCGCACGACGGACGTCTCATCACCGTACCGGTCGGAGTACGTAGTTGGCCCACCGAGTGCCTCCGCCCAGTACGCTGCAAGGCGCTCGGTGTGCTGGGGGTGGTATCCGTGGCTGAACGCATGGCTAACCACTTCGTCCTCCAGCACCCGCGTGTGCCACGCGTGGGCCAACCTCAGCAGCACGTCGAGACCGCCCGCGGCTTCATAGACCGTTTGCATGGTTTCAGTGTCCATTGCCAGATTATGCAGCATTCTAACAAAAGGGAAAGGGCCGCCATTGCGCATTCCGCGTTCCAGCGGCTCTAGCTGGGGCTGAGCATCTCGTATCTTGAGAACCGGCGAAGCGGTCACGATACCGCAATGTGAGCGAATACTATCTCAACAAGCAGTAGTTCGCGGCCTCCTTTGTACTTTTTCCAAAAAACTGGAACCAATAAGTTGCCGAGAAGTGGCGTCTAAAAATAGCGTGTAACAATTTACGAAGGAATTTGGGGTGGTTTGTACTTTCCTCGAAGAGTGGAAGCGCCGTTAGATTGCGTTCGTCGTAGTCATAAAATCAAGCAAAGCCAACCAGATGATTTTTAGAACACTTTGTCCTAAGGATGGGGTAATAGATCGCGGAGTTTCACCACCCTGTCTTTGCCAAGTAGAACTTCTGTGTGGTCCATGTTGCTCCCGTCAACCTGACGCTTGAACTCCCTGCAACGACCGCACGGCGGGAGAATCGTCCCGTCGCCCAAGACGGCTACAATCCTTCTGATGCTTTGTTCGCCGTGGGTTATCATGGACGCAATTGCACTATGTTCGGCACAGAACTCAATGCCTCCGCCTGCATCAATGCAGACTCCTACATGAAGATTGCCTTGGTCGGTCAGCAGGGCACAGCCCACGTCGCCGACAGTGAAGCCGTGGGCAATCTTTCTCGGATTGATGACCGCTAGAGCCGTTTGAATTAACTCCTCGTTTGTCACGAGCGATGAACCCATCGGCGGTAGTGGCGACATGATACTTTAGTTTTCGCATCCTTCTTAAACCCCTGTCCGACACGAGAGCAATCTAACGTCAGAGTTGACCGGGGCGCGGCGATTACATCCAACCTACGATTCTATCAATCAAGTTGCGAAACACGGTCCCCGCGCTCCGGTTCTTCGTGAAACCGAAGAGCTTCCAACGCATGCTCAACAATCCTGCAATCAAGACGCTGCCAATAGAAATTGAGGGGACGAGGACATTGAAATTGTAACAACTCGCGCTTAGTGAGAAATACGTGCGCGCCATGATGAATGACCTCAGGATGGATCCGGCCTTCGGCAGGTGCAGGCTCTCGTGGCGCATTTTCATAGTAGAAGCCATCGAGATAGCACGATACCGCGATGTGAGACGCGAACGTTAATAAAAGAGAGCGGTTAACGATTTCCGCTAGCAGTAGTTCACGACCCCTTTTGTACTTTTCCGCAAAAAATGGAACCAATAAATTGCCGGGCGCTATTGGAACCATTAAGTTGCCGGAGCGGCAAATTAATGGTTCAAGTTACAGGAGGAGGGGAGGAAAGTGTGACTTGAACCAATTACTTGCCGCAAGTCCGTACAATCTTCGACATTTCAACTCTCTAACATCACCGATTACGAGTTTTGGAACCTTAAATTTGCCGGAAGTGCAAATTGGAACTTAAGCCTTGCCAAAAGTTCAAACTCGCTTCGGCAGAGTCATAATCTCTGTTCTGACGCAAAAGAGGGATCGAACCACTTTAGCGGTAATTCCAACCACTACTTTGACCAAGCTATTCGGATCAGACTGGAATGTGTGTTCCATTGAATGTCGTGAGGTCGAATCCTCCGAAGTCTTCGTTGTAACAGGCCTTTTGATCGCGAAGCAGCCCAATTGCAACTTGTTCACCAAGTTTGATTGATTCAGTTCCATCAGACCGCCAATGAACGCCAGCAATGTTGCGACCAAGTGCTACGTTTGAAGCAAGCTTATTGAGTTCGCCTCCGACAGTCAGATCGCCAGCGTCGGGTTCATCATAAAGCTCGAGGCTTAGACCATCTGCAGCCGGCTGCATGGGTGTCACACCCAAGTCGACCAGCCGTGTGGATTCATCGAACCAGGCCTTTAGAATCGTCACACACGCACCCGCAACTGTCGCATGCCCAGCACCGTAGGCGGGATGAGTGGGGCAACCTTCGGAAAAGGCCATGGGTAGCAAAGCATTCCCCGGTGGTAAGAAACCGCCCAGCCGCGCTGGTGAGGAGATTGATGCAAGAATCTCGGGATGCACGGGATATCCTGCGCTATTGTAGAGCGTGCGATGAACGCGTGCAGCATGTGCTTCAGGTCGAAACCTTCTATGCACAAACCATTTTTGGTACCAAACGGACTTCAATGCTCGTGTCGATACTTCACAAAGAACGGTCGCAATATGTGGCCCACCAAAGGTGCCGAATCCGTCCTGAGTTGGATTTGATTTATACGGATTGCCATCGTCAAGGGGCGCATTCAAACCGGCAAGAATTAAAAAAGCGTGGAAGTATGCTTGAAAGAGCACATCAATGTGTACCCACTGCCCGATGTCGCGGCCATTGCGCATATACCGAGGCGTCGGATCGAGACCGATTGCGGGCTGACTAATGCCACGCTGCACGTCAAGCCAAGTCGCGAAGTCAGTCATGTAGTTAAGACCGGGCAGTGCAGTGGTGATTCTCTGCTCGAGTTTGTTCGCGCCGAAGTTGCAGGGTTGATAAAAAAACTGTGACAGGTATGGTCCTTTGTCATCGCCCGGAGCAACTCCGCGAAAGAGTGTTGCAGCTGTGACGGTGCCACTGGCCTTGGCTCCTTTGAAATCGACGCCGTAGGTTGTGAGGTCATCAGCAGCAGCAGTGGCGATTGAGCTAGTTGGATAGTGTGAGAAGGGCACATCGCGTAGCAGTGCCATCCAATAGTTTTCCGAGATCTCAGCAGCCTGTTCACGACTGGCAAAAGCAGGTGCGGGCGGTTGTAACAGCGCATGGGAGTCTATGCCTTCCATGTCGAACGCCAGACCAGCTTGAGGATTGGTTAGCTTCCGATCACCACCCAAGGGAATAGTGTTGAAATCCTGTTGGTTTCCACTATTGATTGCCTTTAGCAATGCTTGGTATGCGCTGATTACAACAGTGCCATCATTGTTGTGGGGTAGACCCTTTGAATAGTTAGCTATCTTGCTTGGATAAAGATCCTCATCCAAGTTCGTCGGGTGTTGCAGGTTTTGAGGCGTGTTGAGTAATCCGGCTTGGGCGGCATCCCGACGCAGTTTTGCACATTCATTTGCACGTTGATTTGATCCTCGATTAACGGGCGCAGCATAAACCTTTGATTGCTCGGACTGAAAAAATGGCTTCACCCCAATCGCTCCAGCTGCAACAGTGGTTGCCCCGAGTGTGCGAAGGAAATTTCGTCTATTGGAAGAATGTTTTTTGCTCATAAGATCTCCTAGGGACGAATTGAGCAAGAGGTGAAACAATGGCGAAGCTGAGCCGTGGGATCAGATTGACTGTCTAATCTAGGAATCCGATAATTATCCAGCGCAGGGGAGCCGCAGTTAGTGCTTATGAATAGACCTTTTCTCATTTTGTTTGCGATCAGTCTAATGGTGGCCATTTTCGTTGTTGTGGGCTGCAAAGCCGTAAGCACCTCGGCCGAAAGAGTCCAAGCAGCATCCCCCCAACCAGCGGAATCAACCAGCAATAGACCAATGGACCAAACACAAGCCGGTTCAGCAAACGATACTAACCAATGGAAAACCTATAAGAATGAACGCTACGGTTTTGAATTGAAGTACCCAATGAATTTGGAGCCAGTAGAAGCGCGAACCCTCACTTATTCACCGTCTCAGCTGACAGCTGACTTCACGTTGTGTCTTGCTCCAGTTAATCGCCGAGAGTTTATGTGCGAAGCCGAGTTATACATCACGAGCCAAGCCGAAAGATTCGCCAAGATCGAGGGCCATTTTCTGGACAGCACTTATCAAGTAGTCTCACGGGCGAGAAACTATCAGCCTGCGGTAGGGCAGCATAAAGCGCAGGAATTTGACGTGACAGCAAGTGGGGGTAGATTTATCAGGAATACTTTCGTGCAGCGCAACCAGTACGTCTACCTGTTCGTTCTACCCAACCTGTCATCAAAAGAGCAATTGTCAGAGTACTACACAATTCTTGCCTCGTTCAATTTTGTAGGAGATTAGCCCTTGATCTCGGGGCAACTGCCCACAAAACTTTCCGCGATAGTTTATTCCTCCGGACATCGATTTATGGCGCGCGCTTTTATCTCACTGTCACGTTACCGCTCTCCAGCACGCCTGAAAACGTGGCTGGGCTCCCAAAGACATCAAACTGATCTAACTTAGGAGTATCAACATATTCAACAGTCAGAGAAAAGAAGTCTGCATTTGCACCGGGCTTCCCATTGTCTTCCGCAAAGGCTGAATACGGAACCGTTTCGCTGAGCTTAACGGTGGTGCCGTCGGTAAATCGCAATCGAGTAGTCGAAATCATTGTGCCTGTTATCAACACTGTTCCCGCGGCACTGTCGATTGTCACCGAATCAACACTTGTGCTGAACATTAACATTTGCAGAATAGTCCCGTCCGGTAAAACACCGTGACCGATCTTGCATTGCAGGTGGGACTGACTGAACTGAAACTCAGACAGGATACCAGGCTTAACAAAGTAGGTGCCGCCACCGCTGGCGTGATCGCTCGTTGCTTGCACCGGCACTGACAACATCGGACTGAGCAAAGCGAAACTCAGTACGAGCACTATTAAACCCCGCTTTTGTCTCAAATTCACTTTGCGTCCTCCTTTGAATAAAGCATACGTGGGTCTGTGAGAGCGACTGAATACGTCGGAAGTCTATTTTCGTTTTTCGCCTTGCCTCTTTATCCACTGTGCGAGTACAGGAGAGCAGATCGTCGAATCGACACTGGCTCCATCATCTACGCAACTCGTACTTTTGTCGCGGGGAACACAAACTTTCACACTGCCCGAACAACTTCCGCCTCGCCCATCAGTGGCAGTGAAGAAAATGGTGTAGACCCGGCCATTGCCGGTGCCACTGCGTTCAGCCCGCAGCTTGGCGGTAGAACTGCCAATACCTAGCGCATCGGGACAGGTATCCCCATCCCCAAGCCCATTACTTGGTTCATCCTGCTTAACCGAATCTATTTGTATAGTGATCGGATCACCATCTGGATCGGTAACGCCGAGGATCGAAACTTCAATCATCTTGTGATTGGGAGGCCACAACATCGCAACGCTTGGTTTCGCCTGGCTGCAATCCGGTGGTGCATTGAGAGCAGGAACTACGATCTGCAAAGTCGAGGGAGGCTGAAAGGTGGTCGGGGTAAATACACTTAGCTGGCCTCCCGGAGCACCGGTTATACACACCGAGAAGAGTGCGTCAGCTCCAAGGGGATCCGCAGTCTTAAAGAGGGGATGAAACGAACTATCTAAGAGAAAAAGAGCAAATTCGTCAGGTAGCTGTCCAGCACCTGAAGGACTCTCCGATAGCTCGAGGGTAAACGTGATTTGATTCCCGAAGGATACAAAGTTCACGGTGAGTTCGTTAAAGAGGAATCCATCATGAATGCGAGTATGATGTGCGGGATTCGATCCCAAAATGATGTCGCCTTCAACGAGGCCTCCCTCAGTGTCGGGAAGTCCCAAGGTGCCGTCGGTTGTGAAATTGAGAATATCTGCGTGATTTGTGAAACCGTTGCTGCTGGTGAAGTCAAAAACGAGCTTCCCGGCAGACCCATTTAATGCGGAGGTATCTATAGTTACGGTATAGGTGGTGACCGCAAAGGCTGAGGTTGCCAGAAAAAGCATCAGCAGCGTCGCTGGAACTACCATCGATAAACATTTTCTGAAACTCATGCTAGTCCTCCCTGTTGGCAGAACAAAACTTTCTTGATCAGTCTCACAACCATCTCTGGCGAAGCAGATCCCCCTCCTTATCAGCGGGCGCCAGGTCCCGCCAATACCTTGACAGTTGGCTTGATCGCTTGCTGATCCGGACTTGCGTATTCCAATTGAACTTGAACACTCCCGCCAGGAGGCAGCACGTTGCCGCTAAGCTGGAGGTTAATGAACTCGCGTCCGCGAGGAGTGGTCCCACAGGTGGTTCCGTCAGCGTTGATTAAGTCGACGCTTCCCTGAAAGTCGAGAACAAGAGAAATAGGACCAGAAATGCTGTCGGCTGAAGTATTCTTCACAGTTGCTGTGCCCACAAGGCGTCCTGTAGTACGGTTTAACCTTACCCCAGCAAATGACACGTTGACCTTTGTGCTTACATCCGAGGGTCGCTCCATCTCTAAAAGACTCAACCGGCAAGCCATTTCTGATATCCGCCTTAGCGCATTATTGTTGGCTTGGAGAGCAAGTCGCAGTTTAGAGAAAACGGCCAAGGCATCAGCCTGATTCATCACAGACTCAAAGGCTTTGATGCCACCACTATTATTTAGTAACCCAAACGAGAGGAACGGTTCTGTGGCGACACCTCCGGCAGTTACATTGGGCAATGCCGCCACATTGTCAATGACCGCTTTGAGTTCTTCAGGGCTTGCGGTGAAAGTTACCACTTTGCTGTCGTCGTTGCTGTAATTGATGTTAGGCCGACGAAAGGGAACAAACATACTGAGGTCGAGAGTGTTAAATGAAGAAGTAAATGCTAGCGAAGGATTGCCCTTGTTTTGAGCTCCCACATAAGTCAACTTCACCTGTAAGGTCTTCAGTTGCTCCAGATTCATCGCTTGAAAGTCTGAATAAGGAGAGAAAACAGGTGCCTGACTAAAAGGCTGGATATGTGGCTGCCTCGAAGCTGCGAGTACCATTCTGGATTCACTTTTTTGCGCAGAGATATGAAGCGCAGTTTCCAGTGCGACAACAGCTACTACGGACCCAGTCATGATCCATATCAGAGCTGCTCGTGCGAAGGACGGAGACTTAATTCTTTTCATTTTTACCTTCACCTTCTCCCACATGCGTCGCCGATCGTGGATGTATTACTATGGACATGGATTTGGCTTTGCAGTAGGGAACTTCATGGTAAAGCTGTTGTTGGTATTCCACTTGCTCACCGCGTCCTTAAAGCCCTGAGTCGGTTGATCCCTTGAGAAACTTACGCCGGAAATAATGCCGGCAGTACTGGCCGCCCCTTTTGCACGCTCCCAATTCCATAAGAGTTTTCCCACATACTCGCCCGCGTTATCGCCTTCAGCACAGAAAGCGGCCACTTCAAACTTCAGTACAATTTTCACAATGTCAGCCGGATATGCACCATCAATCCGGGACGGGGCGTCTGATGTAAACGCCGCCATAGGAGAGCCGTTCTGCTTGCCCTGCTGGCCTATATCACCCGCATCGTCACCATTGTAATAAGGGTCCTTTTCTCCAATGACATAATCCACAGTGCGTCCATTGATTACATCTGCATCTAGGGTGGCGGCATTAGGGAATCCCTGCTCTGCGAACGTGAGCGATCGCGAAGTGTTATTGCTTTTGACACCAGTCTGTTCTATGACCTGAATGAATACTAGTTTTTTACATGGAGTCACATCGCAGACGCCGGTCGGATCAAAGGTGAAATTCATTGTTCCCCCTGCGGTTGGAGCTGTCCACGGCTGATTGATTGCACTCACCACCTTAAAAGAAGGGATGGTGTGGAAAAAGGGAAAGGAAAAATCAAAGAACAAATCGCCCGACTCTTTCTTCTGTAACAACTGGTTGTTAGAGGTAATTCTCAGCTCCACCTTAATGGGGTAACTTCCAGGTGCCGTGCCTGCTGGAACGATAAATGACCGCTTCGGGGGCCCGAACAGCCCATCAGGTTGATCTGGAAAGACGACTTGATTGTTGTTAAAGAAGAACCTGTAAAAGCATGGCGGCGCTGGTTCCGCCCAACCGGATCCGGTAACGCACACCTTGGTTTTCCCAGCCTCCCCACAACTGGGGACGAAAACCATTGTTTGCGCAGGTGCGGATTGAACAAGAACAAGTATGATAAACAATGGACTCACAATGCCTAACGATGAACGCAAACATTTTCGTAAAGTGCTCATTCTGAATGTACCGTTCATAACTCCTCCCAGAGTCAGGTTTGGTTGGGATCTCTTGCTTCTTCTGGCCCAAGCTTTCACACCTCATGGCCCTTGAATGTCAAAGTGTCCCATTAACTCTCGCATCAACCTTCTAGTCCCTACGTCCCAGAGTTTCACAGTCATCCCAAGACTTCCGCTCGCTAAAGTCTTACTGTTAGGGGAAAGCGCGACGGTATAAACTGGGTCATTGTCAGCCGCCAGCACGCGCTTTAGTTTGCATGTTTGCGCATCCCATAACTTTATAGTCCCATCCACGCCCCCGCTCGCTAAGATTTTGCCGTCGTGCGAAAAAACGACCGATGATACTAAGCCGTTATGCGCCGCCAGAGTTTTCAGCAACGCTCCTGACTGTGCATCCCACACTTTTATCGTGCCGTCGCCACTGCCGCTAGCTATCATCTGTCCATCGGGTGAAAAAATAACGGAGCTCACCCTTTCGTCATGGCCTGTCAATATTCGTTTCAATTCTCCGGTCTGCGCGTCCCATAACGCTACTGTCTTGTTATAGCTCCCACTCGCTACAGTCCTGCCATCTGGGGAGAAGGCAACCGAATACACTGTGTCGTAGGTCTGCGTTAGAGTCCGCTGCAAGGTGCCTGTTAGCACATTCCAAAATTTGATCGTGTCGTCGTTACTGCCACTCACAATTGTTCTACCGTCTGGTGAGAAGGCGATCGAGTACACAGAGCCGCTGTGGCCTATCAGTGTTCTCTGTAACGCTCCTGTCTGTACATCCCATAATTTAATTTCCGGGTAACTACCGCTTGCTACCGTCTTACCGTCGGGAGAAAAAGTGACTGACAGAACTAAATCGCTGTGCCCCGTCAATGTCCGACTCAGTCTGCCTGTCGCGACATCCCATACCGTAACCTTCTGGTAGCTGCCACTTGCGACTATGGTACCGTCTGGCGAGAAGGCAATTGCCTTTACCCAGTTGATGTGGGACTCCAACCCTTGTCGCTGGCCTATCTCAGCGGTTGCGGCCTGCGATAGGATCGCTACGCTGACCACTCCGAGAAACAGTGGAGCGAATGGCAAGAAAGCTCGCGCTAACTTCATAAACGGAGAAAGTAATCCTGCTGAACTGGACCATCAAAGCGATGTTCGTTCAGCAAAAGAGCCCTTGAGGCTTTCGGCCGCTCACGAGCATTTTAATTTCCAAAACGATGATTAACGGGAGTGAGGCTCTCAGAATTAAGTGGGAGCGGGACTCTCGTTAAGGAACATGTCGGGGGCGAGTTAGAGCCCAACATGCGGAAACGGTGAAGCGTATATACCCAATGTTTGCGGATGTCAAGAGATTTTTCTGAAGATTTTTGAAGATACTTTTTCCTCAGTACGTCTCTTCTTTTTGTACGCCACTCACTGCGGATTAACAAAGTTGGCACTAAGAAACTCTCCTCCATTACATAACCATCGCTGCGGACACTTGCGAACTCGTCCGTTGGCCGTACAGGTCTCAAACCAAGGATCGTACTTCCTTTCGCGAAAATACGAAGTAAGAACCGCTTTAAACTTAGCGGCAACAAGATACTTGTACTTTTCCAAAAAATGGAACCAATAAATTGCCGGGCGTTATTGGAACCAATAAGTTGCCGAAGCGGCAAATTAATGGTTCAAGTTACAAGGAGGAGGAGGAGCGAGGAACTACTTGAAGCGAATGGCGGAGGGGACAGGACTCGAACCTGCATAGCCTTTCGGCCGGCGGTTTTCAAGACTGCAAAGTGGGCTCAGACCTGATCCGACCTCCACGGATTTACCAATATAAATCAGGGTGCGCAGCCATCAAAGTGATCGAGGTGAGGGTAGGTTCATTCCCAGCAGCGCGCCATCTTAGCGCCAAGTTTTGAGAATTCACTGGGCAACGGGCCTTTTTAAAGAATGGCCATTAAATACCTCTATTAATACACTTACTTATGGGTACTACGCTTACTCGTCCGAAAACGCCAGCGCGCGGCCGGGCCTTTGCCTTCGCAGGTTCGTTCCCGGTTAAAGTTGGCCATATGCTCGATCAGATAGTGGTCCTTTAGAAGAATGGGACCATCTGGTCCAACCGTAAGTGAATGCTCGTCGCTAGCTACCGGAATACCCGCATCTGTTGTTGTGGGTTTCGAGTTGTCGTTTCTCATTTCTATACCTCACTCAATTAATCGTTCTCATCCGAGGAATCCCTGACCCGTGCGATAGCTGACTCTGGTTAAGGAACCACGATCTTTGAACGATAGACTGTCAAGCAGTCTTTTAGAATTCTGCTCGAAATTTCTCTTGTTTTGCGGCACCCACCCGATTCGGAACGACCGTCGATCCCGAAACGATGGCCGAGCCCTAAATCGAAGTGACTGCCCGTGCAGGTACGGGTTCAGTTTGAGAAACGCCGAAGGCGTTGGCTAACTTCAGCCCGGGGTTCGAGCCTGGCGAGAACCCTGGGTTGAGTAACCAGATTACGGATCAACCCTGAAAAGGGTTCGCGAATTGCGGAACTCCTTTCAGGGTTCGATGTTTCTTTTCATTTACATTCCCAGGGTTGTCGCTGCACTCCAACCACTGGGCTGGAATTAGCCAACGC
>Ga0075425_100007450_pt1 | contig 11577 bp, 13 predicted proteins | sample SoiMethybrSBSTD4_FD_75300 | JGI IMG/M metagenome (GOLD analysis project Ga0075425, IMG submission 75300) | Bulk soil microbial communities from a Populus tree surrounding site in Tennessee, USA - Soil MetaG P. TD hybrid SBSTD4 | ecosystem: Environmental > Terrestrial > Soil > Tree plantation...
CGCCCCACGCCCCTCGTCCCTCGCCCCTCACCGCTCGCTCGTCTCAGGATTTCTGCCCGTCTCCGCCGAGCGGGAGCGTCACGGTGAAAAGGCTGCCACGACCAAGACGGGACGAAGCGGTAAGAGTGCCGCCGTGTGCCTGCGCGATCCATTGACTGATCGCGAGGCCAAGACCAAACCCACCGCGCTCCGACATTCTCGAGCGCACACGATCGGCGCGCCAGAATCGCTCGAATATGTGCGGGAAATCGGCAGCGGAAATCCCGATCCCGGTGTCGCGCACCGCGAAGGTGACGTTGTCCGGGTGACGCCCCAGTCCGAGCTCCACTTTGCCACCCGCCGGCGTGTACTTGATGGCGTTGGTGACAAGGTTCAGAAAGAGCTGCCGCAGACGAGTTCTGTCCGCCATCACTGTAACGTCGGCGGTGAACGGAAGATTCACCGTCACTCCCTGCGCCTCGCCCAGTATGAGCGCGGTCTCGTAGACTTCCTGGACGAGCGGCTGGAGCTCGACCGGCTCCCGGTGCAGGTCGAATCTCCCTTCGTCCGCGCGTGCGAGCGTGAGTAGGCTCTCCACCAGATCCGACATCCGACGCACTTCCTGAAGCGCCTCTTCAAGCGCGACCATGCGTTCGGTTTGATTCGACGTATCGCCCATCGCGCGCTCGACGTCGGCGCGGAGCACTGCCAGGGGCGTCTTCAGCTCGTGGCTGGCATCGGCGGTGAATCGCCGCAGTCCGGCGAACGATGTCTCGAGTCGCGCGATCATCGCGTTGAGTGTCGTCACCAGATTCGCAAAATCGGTCGTCTCTTCGCTGAGAGCGAGGCGGCGATGCAAGCTGCGGCCGTCGGTGATTGCCGCGACTTCGGTGGTGATCTCGGTGAGCTGCCGCTGCGTTCGTCCGAGGAAGAGAAATGCACCCACTCCGCCGGCAGCGATGATGAGCGGCACGATCACCAGCGCGTCGAGAGTGTACTCGCGGGGAATCGTGCTGGCACGCGTCGCCACCGCGCCGGATGCGATACGAGTCAGCCCGTCCGGATTTCCAGAAAGCGAGTGCGAGACGAACAGCAGCTTTTCCTGGAGCGAGTCGAGCGAGAAGATCAGTGCCTCGCCCGAGGGGGGAAGATCGGCGAGCTGGGTTTGCAAGGTCGCCATGTCCGTCCCCTGCAGTCTCATCACGTCGCTCGAGCGATACACGGCTCGGCCCAGGGTGTCGACGACTACTATATACCCTGGAACCGCCTGTAGCCGGTCGGCGACCTTCGGCGACAGACGCTGAATGAGAGCCGTGTCGGGGGTCGCCACGACTTTCTCACCCGACTGGTAAGCGTCGGTGATCACTCTCCCGGCCAGATCACCCTGCGCTGCCGCGTACAGCGCAATGTCGTGATAGACGGCGTTGTTGCGCGCGGCGAGAACCGCCAGAAAGAGAGTGATCGTTACCGCGACCAGTCCCGCCACGAAGGCGGCGGTGAGCTTGACGCGAGTCGACAGCATGGCGGGCTAGGTTCCCTTCCCGGCGGCGTTCTCCTCGCGGATCACGTAGCCAACGCCGCGAATGGTGTGAATCAGTTTCCTCGGGCTGTTCGCGTCTATCTTCTTCCGCAAGTGATTTATCACGACGTCGACGATGTTCGTCCCCGGGTCGAAGTGATAACCCCACGCGTACTCCGTGATCAGAGTGCGGCTCATCACCCTTCCGGCGTGGCGCATCAGATACTCGAGCACCGTGTACTCCTTTGGCGTCAGCTCGATCGCGTGGCCGTCGCGCTTCACCTCTCTGGTGTCGAGGTTCAGGCTCAGATCGGCGACCTTGAGCGCAGGCGATATTCGCGCGCGCGGTCGCCGTGAAAGCGCCTCGACGCGCGCCAGCAGCTCTTCGAACGCAAACGGCTTGGTGACGTAATCGTCGGCGCCGGCTCTCAGCGTCTCGACCTTCGAATCGACGGCGTCCTGCGCGGTGAGAATCAGGACCGGACGGTCAAACCCGCGGGCCCGCAGATCGTGAAGCACCTGCGCGCCTGATTTGCCCGGCAGTCGCATGTCGAGGATCACCACATCGTACTCCTCGGCGATTGCGCGGGCCTCGCCGTCATCGCCGTTCGCGACCAGGTCGACTCCCCAGCGCTGTTCCTCAAAACCCCGCTTGACGAACTGCCCGACGGTGGGATCGTCTTCGATGACGAGGATTTTCATTCTGTTCCGTTATTCATGGAAAGCAAAGGGCGGACATCGATGTCCGCCCTTTGAAAGTAACATTCGCGCGCTACGCGCTTCAACGAACGCGAATCAACTTCCCGGCAGCTGCGCCCAGGATCCTCGTTGCACCTCGAGTCTGTTCGAGGGTTGCCTGGCAAGTGCAGCGTCGTAGTGGAATCTGCCGCCGCCTGTGGCGTAATAAATCCACGCTACGATTGCTCCGTAGAAATCGCCTCCCCCGAGCTCGTAGACGACATGGTTTGGAGCATACACTGAGAAATAGCCGGCGTACGCTCCCGAGCTGAGCGCCCAGTAAGCCAGCGTTGCCGACGTGCCACAAGACGAGAACGATACCATCGGTGGCAATTGCGATTGGTTGACGACGTTTCCGCCAGACGCGTTGAGCGAGTCGCGCAAAAAGATCTGCACTTTCGACGTACCCGGAAAAATCAGCTTGGCGTTGTTCGTCACGACGATCGAGCTGAAGAAGTACGCCGTGTCGGTGAGAATGAGATTGGTGGCGTTGCCGCTAAGAGAAAGAACACCCGTCACGGAATTGTACGTGATGCCTGGACCGGCAGGCACCTTCGCGGCGGGCGTGAACCCGCCGACTGGGCACGGGATAATGTCTCTCGGCGGAACGATGGGAATGCCCGTCGTCTTCGCTCCTGTTACTACGCCGCCGGCGCCGAGGGTGAGAGCGCCGACCGAAAGAGCGTCACCCTTAACCAGCGTCTGCGCGATGTAGTTCGTTACACCTGATCTGAGGTTGGCAGTGCTGTCCGCAGTCAAGGCGACGTAGGGGCCGCGATCGGAATCGTAGCCATCGAAAAGGCCGCCGTTATTGAGGTACAATGCGGAGTCAGTCGACACCGCGTATTTGAAGGTCGGGACCGCTCCGACTGCGCCGGCAATCGTCATGATGCCGGCGGTAGGATCGGTGCGTCTGCCTTGCACGATCACGGCGTACTCCTGAAGGCCACCGCCATCGACGCGGTGAATCACCGCTCTGAATGCCGCCTTATTGGGAAGGGTTTGCCAACCCAGATCCAGGCTGTCACCCGGCTTCAACGCGCTGACGGCGGCGACCGGCCACGCGCCATAGGTTTGCCGCAGCCCTGCCTCGGCCGCGTACATCGCAAGTGTCGACTCTCTGCTCGCGCGTGAAGTCCGGCGCTCGTCAGACGACGTGCTGAGCGTGACGACCGCGATCACGCTCATGATCGTCACGGCAAAGATCACTGTCGGCAGGACGAATCCCTTTCGATTCACCATGTTCATCGGCGCAGCACCACCTTTGTCGTAAGAGAGTCGTGTTGATACCCGAAGCTGTTTCCGAGGTACGTCTGCTTGTAGCTCTCGGTACGCAGCGTGAACGCAACTGCGCCGACGGCTGCTGGATTAGCCGTCACCACTCCCAGTGTGTCGTAATAAGTGAAGGCGAGACCGTTCGATGCGGGTGCCAGCAAAGGACCCGTGAGCTGTTCGTAGGAGGCGGCGCCGCCGACCTTGCGCCCGAGCCACCAGCGGCTATTGAGCTGAAATTCGGCGTACTGAACGCGGCGGAAATTGCGGAAGGGTGCGCCCACCTTGATGAACGACGTGTCGGTCTTCGCGGCTACCGCAAATTCCACGACCATGTCGGGCGGGCGCGCGCCCGGCCACGCGCAAGCGACGACGCCCATTGCCGCCGGTGTGCCGACGGCCGTGATCTTTAGCGGCTGCCAATTGTCCCGACCAACCTGGTAGACGAGAGCACTGTCATCCGGGCTCGCGAAGATGTTTCCGCCGGTTTTCCAGAGGCCATAGCGGGCGAGCGTCGGGTGCTTCGCGCAGACCGTGCCCATTCCGCGCGGCGACCGGATGGTGATCGAGTTGGCGCCAATCGCAGCGAGTGGACTACCTCCAACCGCCGACTGCCGCAAATCCCACGAGAGCAGAGCGCTCGCTTCGCGCGCAGTCTCGCGAGTGTCGACGATCTCGCGCTGCTTTCTGTAGCCGCGGCTCTGGACGATCAGCAGCTGGACGACGCTGGTCAGGACCAGCAGTCCAACGACAAGGCTGACGAGGAGCTCGATTAACGTGAAACCGGCGCGCGAGCCCCGGTAATAACGCGATTCAAGGGGCGTCATTGAACGCGACCCTTGGCCAGATAAATCGTGACGGTGTCGGTGTAAGTGAGGTTTACGTCTGCCTGTCCTTTTCTGGTCACGAGAACGTTCACGCGCTGCGAATTCGGGCTCAGAGTGCTCACCGACCAGCTCACCGGCCGGCCGCGGATTGTCGCCGACCCACTGGAGACATTGTTCCAGCCTTTTCCAACGAGACTATCGGTCACCTGCTGGACGTCGGCCGCATACTGTAGATCCTGTCGCGCCTTGCCCAATTGCGATAACCCGAGCGCTGCGGCGCCCGCGAGGCTCATCATCGCGACCGAGAGCAGCGTAATAGACACCAGCACTTCGACGAGCGAGAATCCCTCCCGCGATCCTGTCTGTGGTGTCGGCCTCATCTCAGAACTTTCCCGAGCGCCGTGGTGGCGACGGTATCCGCGGTTGCGCCGTCTGAAAAAACCACGCTGGCGTCGGCAGGCTCGCACGATCCTGTAGTCGACGGCAGACCGCGCGCGTCGAAGCAAAGGAGCGTACGGGTGCTGGTCATCGTCAGGCCGGTGGCGCTGACGTCTCTTACGTAACCAATGGTCGCGCGCTGACCAGTTCCGTTGGCGCTGGTATCTACGTCGACCCAGAAGCGGCTTCCGGCGGCATCGATGTGCAGCTGCGCGACGCGTGCGTAGCGGATGGCCGTCGAGCGGGTAAGAGAATGAGTGAGTGTGAACTGATCGGCCGCCGATGCCGTGGTCCGACGCAGGAGAGCTGCTGATATCTTCGGCCCACCGATCGCCGCGACGATCCCGATCAACGTCAACACCATGATCGTTTCGATCATTGTGAAGCCGCGACGCCCCGTCATCAGCATAGTGGTGCCGTCCCTCGACGCTCTGCTTCCCGAGGCCCGACGGAATCGTCGGCGGTCTTATGCCCAATCGGGATGCAACGCCTCGCAGCTGCACGAGAAGACTGGGACTCCCCGGCTACTGCTGAGTTAACATAAAAGACTGTTCCCTCCCGAAAAAACGTCACAAGACTCATTAGACAAGCAAAAAGCCCGAGGCTTTAACCTCGGGCTTTCTGGGTTGTGGGCCCGGATTCGCCCTTAAGGTGCTACGACGATGATTTGGTTCTGGGTCTCCTGACCCGCCGCGATCGTCAGGCCGCCCGGCAACAGGGCCGGCTTGAACCCGGAGGCGGTGGGTGGCGTCGCCCGCAAGACGTACGTGCCAGGAAGGAGGAAGGCAATCCGGAACGCTCCGTTCGCGTCTGTCGACGTACTCCTCACGATATGGGTCGGATCCGAATCGGTTACCAGCGATCCCGCTGTCAAGACTTCTACCGTCGCGTTCGGGACAGCCGCTCCCGTAGCGCTGTTCGCGTGGACCGATCCGGTCACGCTGCCGGTGATGTCCTGCGCCACCGCGTGAATCACTGGTTTGAAGATGAATCCGTTCTTCGCATCGGTGCCACGCATTACGAAGCTTCGACCGATGTCAAAGTCGAGTGTCATCACCGATCCGTTTTCCGTGAGCTGGATCGGCTGGTCGAGGATCACCTTGATCCCGCTGTGACCCGCGCTCGGGAATTTGATGGCCGGCTGGGTGCCGTCCTTGAGTGTGATCGATGATTTGTCCGTGTCGAGAATCAGGCGGAAGCTCTGATAATTCCCCGTCGGCAGAGTGGTCGCGCCGAGGTTCATCGTCTTGCCATCGCCCAGGTCGAGCAGGTTGATCAAGGCGTTTGGCGTCGCGATCGTCGTCCAGCCGCCAGCGCTTGCATCGGCTGCCTCAGCGTCAGTCGTGGACGCCTTCTGAGCGTCGACTCGAACTACATATACATCCACTCTCGAGACATCTGAAAACGGAAACGGCGCGTCGGTAAGGCGCACGGTCATCATGCCGGTGCCGGTCCCGGACGAATCGCTGCATGCGGCAAAGGCGAACGCACTGAGCAAAATCCCCGCGCCGCGGATAAGTCTGGTCATCATTGAGTCTCCTGCATCGGATTGAGATTTGAGTGGCCGTAGCGGCCGTGTCGGTCGCGTGCAGATCGCGCCGCCCTATTGGGATAGACTCAGCGTTTGCAACGCGGGGTCACAGCTCATCCGTAAATGATTTTGCTAAAAAAAAAGGGACCGATTTGAAATCGGTCCCCTGCTCGCGGGAATCCCAGACTCAGTTGAATCAGTTTTTCGGCGGGCGATGACCCTGTCCCGGATTCGATTTCTTCCCGGCGTTCCCAGGCACACCAGAAGGGGGTCCGGCACTCGCCGGCCGCCCCGTGTTGGCGGGTTTGTGACTCTGTCCGAATTCGCGCCCCGACATGCCGTCCGGACGCCCCTGACCAGCGTTTCCACCGGCAGAGGCTCCACTGGACATGCTCTCCAGATCCGCGTCGGACGCTCGCGCCTTCAGACGAGCGAGGACGCGCTGCAGTGCCTGATCCGCGGGGATTCCGCGATCGGTGAGACTGCCGATCACGAAGAGTGGTACCGCCAGCGAGCGATTCTGCGGGACGCTCTTCGCGAGCAAGGAAACGGAACCGCCATCGACACCCTTTCTCATCGCTTCGGCTCCGGCGTCGATTTCATCTCCCGTTGCCTTGGAGCGCCTTCCACTCTCGAGTGCGGCGCGCGCGCTATCCATGCGCAGCGCCTGCTCGTTCACCGAGCGTTCGATGTTCCTGGGATCGACGCCCTTTGCCGCGAACTTGAGCGCGCGATTCTCCAGCGCTTCGGCGGGAAGCTGGCGAGCACGCGCGTCGGCAATCCGCGCCAGAACGCGGGTTGCTACGTCTGGCGGCAACACTTCTCTCAGGCGTGACGACGGATCCTTTGCTGGAACTTGCGCGAACGCGCACGGCGCCAGCACCGCGACCGCCATCAATTGCAGCGCGATTCGGCGAACGTTGCTTATGGGTCCGATCCCTCGAAGGGACTTATGTCCGGAATGTGTGTTAGTCATAAGAGCCTGCCGATACTTGGCGGCTACCTGATAGACTCCGCGGAACTCGCCACAAGTCACAACCATATCCTTCATTCGACGACAAGCAGTCCAACGGCGCCACCAAACTCGTCGGACATAGATAGAAGCCCGGGGGGGACGATCCATTTGCCGCCGTCGAATCGCAAATTCATTTGATATTTGCCCGGATCCAGCGGGAGCGTTACGCTCCACCATCCGTCGCTCGATCCAGTGAGCCGCACCGGCGTCCAACCCGTGAAATCGCCGTTCACTTCGACGCTGCTCGCGCGCGGCGCGCTGACTCTCAACGTCACCTGGTGAGCACCGGATCGCCGCCACGTGAATTTCTCAATCACTGGCGCTTCCACGGAAGCGGAGATCACAGGCAGCTCGCTCGGCGGCGGCGATTCAACCTCGCGCGCATTTCCGCTCGCCAGTCGAATGCTCGCCGAGAGGAATCTGCCCCCGGGAAATCCCTGTGTCGGATCGATAGGATATGCGCCGCCGGCAAGTACAACGGCGACGTGACGCTTGATCCACGCGACTGCATTCACGCTTCCCCAGGTTCTTGCGGTGGCACCGAGATTGGTGAGTTGGTCTCCGACGCGGAATCCGAGGAACGTCTGAAAGTCGAAGTTGCCTCGACTCCAGGACAACGAGAGCTGGCTGTCCGCGTACCTGAGCGAGTCAACGGCAATCGGACTCACGACAACGGTGGCGTCGATACTGCGTGCCCGTGTTGAGACGCCCGCTTCGCCGACGATAATGTTTTCGGGGCCATCGCCAAACGACGTTCGGCCAATCCCGCCACCGGCGAACAGCTCGCCCCACCCGCGAGGGTTATGAAGTCTGAGATTGGCTAATGCCTCTCCGGTTCGCGTCCCGTCGTGGTGAACGCTCCCTCCTGCGAATCCACCAACCTCGAGGGAAACCCGCCGCACGGGCGCCGAGAAATATGAGCCCGATAGCGCACCCTGGGTGCTCCAGCCACCAGACGTAAACTGGGAAAAGGTGCCCGAAGCGTCAGTCACCGTCCTCCCCCAGTCGACCAAGCCATGTGCGTTGACCACACCAGCGCCCGTATTGAGTGTGTCGGCATAACGCAAAGCCATGCCACCGACGTCGACGTTGCTTTCAACGCGCTGCGCGCCGGCTATGGGCGTGCCAAACAAGAGCGCCGTTAACGCGAGCGAATGGATTTTTGTGGGGAGGGGCCGCGGAACTCTCAAGAAACATAAAGATACAAGCTCCTCGAGAGTGTGTCGCCAACTATTTCAGGTCTCGGATTTTCCTGGCGTTCCGACCCGGATTACCGAGCTCTCGGTGCCAAAGTCGTCCGAGGTTTTCACAGCAAGGGGATCTGCGACCCACCGCGTTCCGTTGACGATGAAGGCGTACTCGTGCTTGCCCGCGGATAGTGGGACAGACACTGCCCACACTCCCGGGGCACCGGACAGTCTCAAAGCGGTCGACCCGCGCGTCCATTCGTTGAAATCCCCAACGAGCTCCACGCTCGAAGCGCGAGGGTCGACAAAGACGAAGCGAACCAGTTGGACGGTGTCTGGAGCGGCGATTGGTTGCGGCGCGCTCACAACATGCTGTCCCCGCGCGCCGATCCGAGACCCTATCGCGATGCTCGAGAAGGCAACGATGCCAGTGATACCCGCGGCCAATGCCAGGGCGGCAAGCGGCGACAACCGAACGACGCGCTTCGTGCGCCACCAGGACTGGGTGCTCGTGTCTCGTGCCGGATAAAGCGCGGCTCCTTCGACCCGCACCCTGTCCATTACTCGCTTCTCGAAGCTTCGATGCGCGCGTTCGGGCACTCGCAGCGGCGCTGCGATGCGCTCCGCGAATGCGTCGTCGTCGGCTCTGTTTTGCGCTTCGAAATTCTCAACCATGATAAACCCCATCCAGCAGACCGCGCATCGTATCACACGCGCGTTTCACTCTCATCTTCAGAGCCGATACGCTGACGCCCGTCAGCTCGGCCATTTCCTCGTAACTCATCTCCTCGACGTGCTTCAGCAGAAATGCCTCTCGCTGTTCCGTCGGGAGCGTGCTTAGGGCGCGCTCGATATGACCTCCAACATCTACATCTACTTCTTCATCCGAGCCCGGCGCTACTGCCCCTTCTATAGCCGCGGAAGCGGTTGGAAACCGCTGCTCCCTCCGCCGCTGCCTGGATGCAAACGTCCGGCACTCATTGACGACTATTTGATACAGCCAGCCCCCGAAATGCTCGGGATCCTTGCAGCCGCGCAGACCCCTGAACGCCCGCATGAAGGCCGACTGCAGAGCATCGTCAGCGTCCACTCGGGAACCCAGCATCCGAACCGCGAATCTCGCGCAGGTGTCCTGATGGCGCCGCACGAGGCCGGCAAAGGCCTCGATGTCTCCGCCGAGGACAGCAGCTATCAGCTCCGCGTCCGAAGGGCCCGTCACAAGTCAATGACTCCTGGAATGGACAGTAGCGTCACAACAAAAGGCGGAAACGGCCATTTGCCATTTCCGCCCGGCTGTAGCAGTGTGACAAAGCTCCGGTGCAAAGATCCCTACCGAATGAATCCCCGGTCGGTTCGTTCGGCCCGACGTTGTTTCTCTTGCCTCTTGGCGAGAATCGCCATCGCAGCCGAATCCGTACGCGCTTTGATGATCGCATCACCAGCGCTCGAATTGGCAACGACTGTGTCCTTGCACTCTCGCTCGTCGAACACCGAGCGCGTGGCGCAGCCGGACCGGAGCAACTTGGACTCTGGATTCTGTGCTGGATTTTGCGCGGGTTTATCGGGAACGCATTTCCCCCGCGCCGCGTCCGCTGCAACGCACTCGGTCTCCGCGCGCGTCGCTGGACGGCGGGAGACCGAGTACATCAGTGCTGCAAGTGAAGAAACTGCAACTGCTAGAAGCAGCAGCGCGATCAACATTTCGCCGATCACGACGCCCCGACGGGCCCGGCTGAGCGGGCGTCCGTCGGTGTTCATCAATACTCCACCCAGTTGTCGACCCAGGTGTTACGCAGGGTGACAAGAGCTCCCATCGTGGTGGTCGCCTTCGCGACTTCGCACGAGTTGTAGTTGTATTGCTTGGTACCGTTGGCGGTTGAAGCCGGCACGTAGTTGCCGGTCTTCACGTTCAGGCCGCTGACCGTCGCGCCCTGTACGCCGTTGTTACCGTTCGAGGTAATGTCGTTGCCCACCAGCAGCACGCCTCTCCAACCCACCGAACCGTTCAGGGTGAGCGAGCCGGTAACGATCAGCATCCCGGTTCCCGAGGACGGAAGGACGAAGTCGCCGTTGACGCGGATGATCGGATAGTAAGTCGAGGTCGTATCAGCAAAGGACGCCGTCATCGCCGCTGTCGGCCAGGTCGCACCTGGGAAAGTCATCGTCGGCGTGATCGAGCCAAGATTGACGATACCGTTCCAGTCGATGGCGACCGAATCGGGAGCAACAGAGTCGACTGGGGGATCGCCGACGGCTACTGTCTTACCTGTGTAACCGGGGTTGTACGGGACGACAACACCGGCAACCGCCGCTGAGTCGTGGCAAAGGTCGATTCCGCCGAGCGTTCCCGCGCCACCGTTCTTTTGGAGACCAGAGAGCGCCGTCCAGCCGGCCAGAACCTGCATCGGTGCCGGCTCCCAAAGTACGTACTGAGCAACGGTTCTTACCGCCTGCGGGCTTCCGTTATAGGCGCCTGCAGTCTCAACGCCCTTCGAGCGGGCGACGTAAAGACCAGACTGCGACCCTCTAACTGGACGCAGACGCGTCAGCGTCACCTGCGCGTAGCCACCGTCCACGTTGATGGTCACCGTGTCAGGGATCGCGCCGGGGACATGGGTATAGCTCGGCTTGCCCGCCATCAGTGAGTCGCGACGGACGAGGAACAACTCGAGTCCCTGTTCGGCAATTCTGAATGCCGACACCTGGGATTTCTGGTCCGCGACTGATCTGCGTTCCGCGCTTACCAGAGAGAAGCCTCCGGCGATCATGATCGTTAGAACCGCGATCACGAGGATAGCAATTGGAATGGCAAAACCGCGGCGTTGGCTGTTGTTGAGCATATGAGGAAGCCTCTCGGCTAGTTTGTGCGGTTCTTGAAGTACACCGCGGTTGTGAATGGAGCATTTTCGGTCGTCGTCTGGCCCGGTGCGATGTATTCGCTGGTACCGTCAAGATGGAGCTCGAGCCCACGAATATCGCCGAGATTCGCCGGCGGGTTCACCGACGCGTTCGGTCCACCGTTCAAGGTGTAAAACTTCCAGCTGGCAGTATTCGCGAAAGGAGCGACAAGC
>Ga0075425_100007451_pt1 | contig 11576 bp, 8 predicted proteins | sample SoiMethybrSBSTD4_FD_75300 | JGI IMG/M metagenome (GOLD analysis project Ga0075425, IMG submission 75300) | Bulk soil microbial communities from a Populus tree surrounding site in Tennessee, USA - Soil MetaG P. TD hybrid SBSTD4 | ecosystem: Environmental > Terrestrial > Soil > Tree plantation...
CTGATGTCGTGATCGGCACGTCGTGGACGCATCGTCTGGCGCACCTGCTGGTCCGACCATTGGTGGGCTCGGCGGTCACACCCAACCACCTGACGACGCTGCGGCTGGCGACCGGCGTTCTGGCCTGCGCCGCCCTCATCCCGGCCGACGGCGCCTGGCTGTGGTCGGCCGGTTGGCTATGGCTCGCCTCGGCGTTGCTCGACCGCGCCGACGGTGAGTTGGCCCGCATCGGCAACATGTCGACGCTGGGCGGCCATCGCTACGACTACCTCGTCGACAATGCGGTGAATTCCGGCTTCTTCGCCGCACTCGGGCTGGGCTTGCGCGAATCGGCATGGGGCGGGGGCGCCGTCGCGCTCGGTCTGTGGACGGGTGCAGCGATTTTTCTCTCCAGCTACTGGTCGGAGGAGCTGGAGCGGTTGGATGGATCGGGCCGCAAGGCCTATTCGGGGGCGTTCGGCTTCGACTTTGACGACCTGCTCTATCTCCTTGCCCCGATCGTTTGGCTGGGGTGGAGCGCGCCCCTCCTGGTGGCGGCAGGTTTTGGCGTCACTGTCATGATGCTGCTGACCGGATGGCGACTGCGCCGACTCACTGGCCGGCGTGCCAACGCTGGCGCTACCGAGTAGGGAAATGGCCATGGCACAATCGCCACTGCTGTTTACACCGGGACCATTAACGACGCAGCTCGGAACGCGTCGCGCCATGCTCCACGATTGGGGATCGCGCGAGCCGGCGTTCATCGCCATGACAGCCGAGCTGCGCCGCCGCCTGCTCGACCTCGCCCGTGGCCACGGCAGCCATGTCGCCATTCCGATTCAAGGCAGCGGCACCTTCATCGTCGAGGCGGCCATCGGTACGCTGGTGAAGCCCGATGACGTGCTGCTGGTGCTGGCGAATGGCGCCTATGGCGAGCGCATGATCGAGATCGCCAGGCGCCTCGGTCGCAAGGTCGAGGCGCTGCGCTGGCCCGAGGACCAGGCCGTGGATCCCGCCGTCGTCGAGCGCACGCTCGCCGATAACCCGGCACTCACGCACGTGGCGCTGGTGCATTGCGAGACGACGTCCGGTCTCCTGAACCCGCTCGCCGAAGTCGCCGCAATCGTGGCACGTCAGCAGCGGGCCTTCATGGTCGATGCGATGAGCAGCTTCGGGGCGCTGCCGCTCGATCTGCGCCAGACGCCGGTCACGGCGGTGCTGGCATCGAGTAACAAATGCCTTGAAGGCGTGCCCGGCATCGCCTTCGCGGCGATCGAGAAGAACGCCATCGAGTTTGCAAAGGGTGTGGCGCCATCTCTCAGCCTCGATCTCTACGACCAATGGCGCGGGTTCGAGGGTAACGGACAATGGCGTTTTACGCCGCCCGTGCAGGTGGTCGCCGCGTTGATCGAGGCGCTGCGGGCACTCGATGCGGAGGGCGGTCCGGCTGCGCGGCTGGACCGCTATCAGAAGAACTTCAGGACCTTGGCGGATGGGATGGCGCGCCTCGGCTTCCGCCTGTTCCTCGACGAGCGCGTCCAGGCGCCAATCATCGCCACTTTCCGGTCGCCTAAGGATGCGCGCTTCCGCTTCGACGATCTCTACGCCGCGCTCGCGGCGCGCGGCTTCATCATCTATCCGGGCAAGCTGACTCGGACACAAAGCTTTCGCATCGGCTGCATCGGCGCCCTGCAGGCGGACGATTTGCGCCGGCTGGTTGCCACGATCGGGGAAGTCATGGCCGAGCGCGGCCTGTTGGTTGCGCCACAACTAGATACCGCGCACCATTGCTCTGGCTGAGGGGACATTGGGATCATGACGGACTCAACCCAGTCATCGTCATCGCTGCCGCGCGCCATCATTCTCGCGGCGGGCGTCGGGTGGCGGCTGGGCAACGCCGCCCCGAAAGTGCTGTTGGAGTTCGAAGGCAAGACCCTGCTGGAGCGGCACTTGGCGGCGCTCCACGCCAACGGCATCGGCGACATCGCCGTCACCGTCGGACACCGGGGCGACCTCATCCGCAGCGAGCTGAGCCGTATCGGCGCGCTCGACCGCGTCGCCCTGGTCGAGAACCCGCGCTATCGCGAAGGCAGCGTCGTCTCGCTTGCGGTCCAACGCCCGCAGCTCGCGGCAGGAAGGCCGGTGCTGCTGATGGACGGCGACGTGCTCTATGACGGCAGAATGATCGCCCGCCTGCTCCAGGCCGCGCCGGAAAATGTGCTTCTTTTCGACCAGGTCATCGAGCCGGGCGACGAACCGGTGAAGATCTGCTTGCGCGGCGAACTCATCGTCGATTTCGCCAAGGTGCCAGAGCATGCGCATGACCGACATGGCGAATCAGTCGGCTTCTTTCGCTTCTCTGCCAGCATGGCGACGGCGCTCGCCGAACGCGCGACGGCCTCTGTCGAGGGGGGACGCGCCGGCGCGGAGTACGAGGCCGCCATCCGCGATCTCATCCTCGCGCATCCCAACCGCTTCGGCTGTGAGGACATTAGCGATCTGCCTTGGATCGAGATCGATTTTGAAGCCGATGTCGCCAAAGCGCGACAGGAGATCCTGCCGCAGCTCCAGGAGGTAGCTGACATCACGACCCGCAAACACGGCGCCGCCGAGCCGTCCAACTCGCCAAATCCGGTGTTCACCGCGAAGCAAATGGCGAGCTATCGCGAGCAGGGCTGGCTCTTGGCCCGCGGCTTCGTCGCTCCTCCCGAGGTCGAGGCGCTCGCACGCTGGACCGATGAACTGGTCGCCCGACCGGAAGAGCCGGGGAAGCACATGGTGTATCGCGAGTCGAGCTTGCGCGATCCCGCAAGCCGCGTGATCCAACGCATAGAGAATTTCTGTCCGTTCCATGCCGAGTACGATGCCTTCGTGCGCGACGGCCGGCTGCGCCAGGCCGTGGATCAGCTCTTCGGCGCGCCCGCCTGCCTCTTCAAGGAGAAGATCAATTTCAAGATGCCGGGCGGTGCCGGATTCGAGCCGCATCAGGACCAGCAGGCCGGCTGGTCGCGCTACGCCAGCATGTTTATCACTGCCATGGTCACCATCGATCGCGCAACCATTGAGAACGGTTGCCTGGAGATGGGCGACGGCGCGCGGCTCACCGGGCTCATTGGCGCGGAGTGGCGGCCGCTTACTGCGGAGGAGATGAAGAGCTTCAGCCTCGTCCCCGTGCCAACCGAGCCCGGCGACGTGCTCTTCTTCGACAGTTACGCGCCGCATGCCTCGAAGCCGAACATGACGGACCGCCCGCGCCGGGTTCTCTATCTGAGCTACAACGCCGCCGCGGAGGGCGACCACCGCGCCCGCTATTTCGCCGAGAAGCGCGAAAGCTTCCCGCCGGATGTCGAGCGCCGTCCCGGCATCGAGTACAAGTTCCGCGTCTGATCGCTGTGTCGAGCTTGTATAATGAGCCGATGTCGGCCGCTCATGGAGCGGTTCCCTTGGCGACCGCTTCTCGCTGAAACCGGCGATCATGGCGTCATCGATCACGATCACCGCGCTCGCAATGGCCGGATGCAGGTGAGATGCCGGCGCGCACCGACGCGGTCGAGCGGCAGCCGTCGGCATGCCGTCGCTGAAACTAAACCGATTTGGCCGCTTTGACCTCCGCCGCCAGCCCAAAGCCTTCCGCGGTCGTGAGCACCTGCCTCAGGCTGCCGCCCGCCGCCGGTCATGCAGGAAGCGGAAGAATTCGACTCCTTCGCGCAGGCGACGCTTCGCCATGTGCGGGCTGCGCAGCATTTCGCCCACCATGGCGGCGATCTTCGGGGCACGGAAGTAGAAGCGTCGGTAGAACTCGTCGACCGACTGGAAAATCTGAGTGTGGCTCAGGTGCGGGTAATGCAGCGGCAGAAGCTGACTTCCCCGCTCGTCGACCAGCTGCCCACCATCCTCGTCGAGCCAGCCATTCTCCAGTGCCTGGCGGTGCAGGAAGGTTCCGGGATAGGGCGCCGCAAGCGACACCTGGATTGTGTGCGGATTTATCTCGGTGGCGAAGCGAATGGTCTCCTCGATCGTCTCCGCGGTCTCTCCCGGCAGACCGAGAATGAACGTGCCGTGAATCGTAATCCCGAGCTCGTGGCAGTCCTTGGTAAAGCGCCGTGCGACATCGACGAGCATTCCCTTCTTGATGTTGTGCAGGATTTGCTGGTTGCCGGACTCGTAGCCGACGACTACCAGCCGCAGTCCGTTGTCGCGCATCACCTTCAGCGTCGCACGCGGCACGTTCCCCTTGACGTTGCATGACCAGGTTATGCCGAGCTTGCCGATCTGTCGCGCCAGCTCCTCCACCCGCGGGAGATTGTCGGTCAATGTGTCGTCGTCGAAGAAGAACTCCTTGATCTGGGGAAAGGCCGCCGCCGCCCACTGCAGCTCCTCGACGACATGGCCGACACTGCGGACGCGATAGCGGTGGCCGCCGACGGTCTGCGGCCACAGACAGAACGTGCAGCGCGATTTGCATCCGCGCCCCGTGTAGAACGACAGATAAGGGTGATTGAGGTAGCCGATGAAATAGTTCTCGATGACGAGGTCGCGCTTGTAAACCGGCGAGACGAACGGAAGCTGGTCCATGTCGAGGAGGATGGGGCGATCCGGGTTGTGCGCGATGCGGCCGTCGGCCGTACGATAGGACAGCCCGGCAACGCGGCTCAGCTCGCGTCCTTCGGCCACCTCCTTGATGGTGAAATCGAACTCGTTGCGGGCGACGAAATCGATCGCCTCGGACGCCCGCAGGCTGCCCTCCGGGTCGACGGCGACCCTGGCGCCGATGAGTCCGATCATGAGGCTCGGGTTGAGCTCCTTCAGAGCACGCACAGTCGCAACATCGGACGAGAATGAGGGCGTCGAGGTATGCATCACGACGAGGTCGCGGACGCGTGCCTCCGGCGCGATGTCGCTGAATGTCAGGCGATGCGGCGGCGCGTCGACGAGCTTCGAGCCTTCCACCATTGCGGCGGGCTGGGCGAGCCAAGTCGGGTACCAGAATGAGCGAATCTCTCGCCGGTTCTGATAGCGGGCTCCTGCTCCGCCATCGAAACCCTCGAATGACGGCGCTTGCAGGAACAACGTCCTCATCATGGCAGTGGCGACTCCCGCTCGAGCATTGGGGTGGAGTCGGGCAGCACGCGAAATCGGCGCCCCTTCCAGGTTACGACGCGACCCGCAAAGCCCGCAATGAAGACGGCGAAGGACAAGAGATCGCGAACGGGAACGAGCCAATATGGATGCGCCGGCAAGCCGTAACCGCGCTCGACGGTCACCACCAGGACAGTGCGGCACGCGATCGTGGCCGCCGCCAGCGCGAGTGCCGGAAACCCGCCGCCCAGGCACAGGGCGGCCAGGGCCAGTGGGAACGCATGCGTGATGCCCCACCCGGCGTAGCCGATCGGATCGATGCTGCGAATGGTGAGTGCCCAGCGCACCTCGTGCAGCCACAGCTCGCGCCAGGAATCTTCGCCGCAAACGTGACCCACCGCCATCGGCAGCACGGAAACGGTTTCGCCGCGCTTTCTCAACGCCTGGCCGAGGTCATGGTCGTCGGCGAGGGAGTTGGCCACGGCGGCGAATCCGCCGATTGCGGCGAACGAATTTCTGCGCAGCGCAATCGTCGACCCGAGGCAGGGCCTGGCGAGCTTGAGGCGCACTCCGACCATGATGCTCGGCAGGAAATGACCGTCGATGGACAAACGCGCCAGCTGCGACCACATACTGCCGGTGGAAATCCCGTAGTAAGGGCACGTGACGGCCCCGTCGGAACGCTCAAGCGCGCCCACGACTCGGCGCAGGTGATCGCGTGAGACGCGAATGTCGCTGTCCACGACGACGATGACTTCGTGTTTGATGTGGGGGCTCATCCCCATGAGGTTTGCGACCTTGGGGTTCGAACCGCCGGCATGGCTAGTGACGCGGAGTTCGATGTGACGGCGCGGAAACGCGAGCTGCAGGGCTGTCACCACGCGAATTGCCGAGTCCTGGGGGTCGGCAACGCCGAGAAGGAGTTGCACGTCGCCCGAATAGTCCTGGTCGCAGAACGCGGCGAGATTTTCGAACAGTCCGGGTTCGTCCCCATGCAGGGGAATCAGCACGGTCACTGCCGGTTCAGGGCGGCGGCCTCCCTGCTGGCGCCGCGCAAACGAGGGAACGAGCGTCACTGCAAACATCATGCATAGGCAGCCGAGCATGGCGCCCGCGAACAACACGACCCACAGGCCCTCCTCGATCATCGTTGGCCAGGTTCCGCTCATGACGAAACGTCGTCGTTCCGCCGCGGGGCGCCGAAGTGGCGCAACCCTCGCATCGCCCTCCAGGTGATCAGGGCCGGCACGGACCACATCGTCAGCCCCCGGAGAACGGCATTCCCCCTCGACCCGACCACAAAAGCGGCCTGCTTAAATGATGGCCATTTCTTACACTGAACGAAGCGCTTCGATTCACGTTGCGGGTGGGGCGTGCAGACGAGGTGAGGAAGGCCGTGGCAGACAAAGGTCTATTGGAGCGGCGAAACGATTGAGAGGCGGATAAAGGAGATGCGAGGGCCCGAACGCGGATTGAGATCGTTGAACCCAGTGTCGCTCTCGTCGCGCAGCGGTGCGAATTGGATCTTTGATTCCGTCTTGAATCGCACCGAGGGCTCGCCAAGGTGGAGGCCGCCGTCGAACGCGCGGCCCTGCGAGGTCGAGAGGCTTCCTGTGCGCGGGTTCGATTGCTGCCAGCGTATCGCCTGCAGCGAAAGGCGCAGCCTTCTTGGACGACCGCCATGTGCACCCCCAGTCCACCGTCCCCAGCCACCCATTATCTTGGGGCTTCTTCCTTTAGGCAATGAAATTCCTCACACGTACGGGGGTGATCCAATATTGTATCGACGGGTGTGGCAGCCAGATCACTAGTGGCTCTGTTAGGGAACTACTATAAGAAGCCCATTACTCACAGATCACCAATCTCTTCCTCCTTGAGAATCTCGAGGACGCCAGTAGGACGAGGGAACTCGCGGAAAGCGATCGCCGTGCACTTCGCGCCGCCGCAGATTGGATCAAGATTTTTGTGGCCAGACCTCACAGGGACCTCGGCCGCGCCGGGCCGGTGTGCCCCTTCGTGCCTGTGGCGTTGGGAACATAAGACGCTTTGGCTTGCTGCTGAGCGGAGCGCTGGGCGGAACGCGCCAGATGTCATCCAGCTCATAGACAGCTACAAGCGACTTCTTTTGGCCGCTCAGCCTGTCGACGGCGACGACGCGAACTACAAATCGATCGTCGTTGTTTTCACTGATTTGCCGGCTGCTCAAGCCAAGGACTTCTTTGGCGGCGTCCTGCAGCAAATTGGCGTTCCATCCTATGCTGACGATGGGCTGGTGATGGGCTCCTTCTACGAGGGCAACGACGGGACCGCGATATACAACCCGAACTTTCGACCATTCACATCGCCCGTGCCGTTTCTATTGATGAGGCGCGCGGTTATCAGCGACTGGAAGTTCTTCTTGAACAACGAAGACTGGCTCAGGCTTTGGGCGCGTCGCTATGGAGAGTTCGCTGTCGGAGCTCTTGCTGACGAACTACGACGCTTCCCGTGGCAGGCAAGGCGCGACTAATTCGAAAGAAGCGTCCCTGCATACGACTTTAGCCAAATCAACAACCTGCGCGCAGCGGCTTTGTCGTCTTATACTTTCGAAAAGATTGGAGGATTGCCATGAAGGCCAGCGACATCATGACGCCGGGTGTCATTTCGGCCGATCCTGACGCGACGGTGAGCGCCGCGTTACATGCTTCAGCACCACATCAGCGGCCTGCCGGTCATCGACAAGACCGGGAATCTGGTTGGAATTCTGTCCGAAGGTGATTTTTTACGTCGTCGGGAAATTGGCACCGAGCGCAAACGCTCGCGCTGGCTCGAGTTCTTGATGGGGCCTGGCAGAATGGCGGCTGAATATACCCATACGCACGGCAGTAAAGTTTCCGAGGTGATGACCACGGAAGTGCACACCGTTAACGAAGACACGTCGATCGAGAAAATTGTGGACTTGATGGAGAAGCGTCGCATCAAGCACGTGCCGGTTCTGAACGGCAACAAGGTCGTCGGCATCGTAACGCGTTCTAATCTCATGCACGCGATGGTCAGTCTGGTGCGTGCCGAGCCAAAGACGGCGAAGGATGATGCAACTATTCGCCAAAAACTCCTGGCGGAAATAAAGAAAGAAAAATGGGCGCCGGCGTCCATGATCAATGTCGTGGTGCGTGATGGCGTGGTCGAATTATGGGGCGCGATTATCGACGAACGCCAGCGTGAGGCGCTGATAGTGGCAGCCGAAAACATCCCAGGCGTTAAAGAGGTGAAAGATCACTTGGCATGGTTCGAAGGCTCGGGAGATATTGTGAGCGGTTGAACGAAGTGGCGGCGTTTATAGTTTCTGATTGTGCCAACTGACGCATCGCTAAGGCGGTCGATGTCCGCTATTGGCCCAAAGTCGACATGCGCGAGTGCACTGCGAATGTCTGGTTTCAGGGGTAAAGCGGACATGGGCTGGTGCAGTGCACATGTCTGCTTATGACGCAAAGCGGACATTCGGGCATAGCCGTTCCAAGCCAGCGATAACAATTGCTCAGAATCAAAATTGATCTGATCAGCTCGGTAAAAATAGTACCGCGCGCCGAGGGCGACATGCAACGATGCGGTGGAAGTCCCAGACGGTTATTGGTCCGCAAGTGATCCTTCGCACGGGTGGTAAATGTTTGGCATCGCGATTGGGGACCGGTAAATTAAGCCTTGAAATGGAAATTCCCTGCGCGGGTAAAATACTCCGCGACTGTGTAACACATTCGCATCAATCGAATGAATTTCGTCGCTGTGAATGCTTTTTCAGTCTCATCTAAGTGTCACGAATCAGAGTTTATTCATTTAAGTGTCATCAATCACAGTTACCGAACATGGGACATGACACAGCGCCACTTGAACTATATTCCAGTACCAACACTAACCCTCCCGCACAAAATTCCAGTGGGGCAAATACTCGCTCACAATGATATTGCGCACGACGAAAACACGCCAAGCGGTGAGCGTGGATTTCGCGGCTGGTTTCAACAGCGCTCGCCGTCGCGAGCCAAGCTAGTGCCGTGCGCTTGTGGCTGGTCTGGATTGCCGCCCTATCGAGTGGACTGATTTAATCGCGAAGAATACGAAAAATCATGACTGCCTCTGAAGCGCACAGAGCATGCCTTTGAAGCGCGCGCGCGTCGAGCGTGACCGGAATTTAGTTTCGGGTTTTCGACTAAAATATCGGGAGCCCTTTCGATCCCTATTGCGCCGCTGGTGGGCAATCACACTAGTTTGTCGGGCCTGTCGCATTTCATCAAAAGTTGTTGCTTGAATGTCAAGCAATCTTCATCTGCCTGCCGGGCTGTGGTCACCTTCGCGGAGTAGTTTTGCTGCCATGGAAAACAGACGTGAGAGGTATTTAATGGCTGCCAAAGAGCCTGTCCGCTTTGATCCTGAAACCGTCAACATCTTGAGGGAGGTTCTGGACGATGCGTGGAACAGCCTTGGTCGTGAAACACGGGCCATGGTGTCAAAGACGGTTCTGGCTGAACGCATACTCATGTCAGCAGCTAACGGCGAGCGTGACCGCAAACGGCTGTTTGCCGCCGCGCTGAGTTTGCTGACTGACCGGCAGACCCACACAGCGTAGTGGCCTCGGCCAACAAATCGTTGGCAGAAACTCACAAGCCCAAATATTGATACGTGATGTAAAGCAATCCGCCAACTGCGAGTGGGCGGCTGCTCGCCTTGCATCTCCAACTTGCGGCAGCGCCGTTGCTGCTGAACTTCAACACCTTCACGCGAATAGGTCATTTGCAGGCCTATCGCTAACGGGTGAAAACGCCGTTGCATTGGTAAAGGCAAGAAACAGGTAGTCGATGAAGCCGGGCGTCCAGCCGGGATGCAGACACGACTCGCCGGTCCTTCGAGAACGTGGATCAAGGTCAAGAATCCGAAAGCTCCGGCCACTCGCGCCGTTGATGGGACGTTCTGATAATATTCCCCGTGTCCGGAGTGCACGAGTAGTTCATATGGGAACTTGGGGAACCGGCGTGTTTGCCGACGACGATGCGGTTGATGTCCGTTCGGACTTCGAGCACTACGCCGCAGACTCGCGCTGCTCTGTTTTGTCCTTACCGTCTTGGTCTCGCCGTTTAAGTCGAAAAGCCGACTTGAAGCCGAAAATGCTGCGCTCCGGCACCAAGTGGCTATGTTGCGCCGGATCGTACATGGGCGCGTCCGGCTCACAATCGTATGTTCTTTATCCAGCTGACAAGGTAAGGGTGCCGGTGGGTGTCCTTTCCCCAATGGTTGGAATCAATTGCTCACGGCGAAAAGAGGCTTTCCGCTCGCGTCCTTGATCCCGCTAGCCCAGTACTTCTCGACATCCTTCACGACATTTTCAGGCATCGGAACGTAGTCGAGCTCCTCCGCCACCTTCCCGCCGTTCTTGTAGGCCCAGGCGAAGAATTTGAGCGTTTCGGCCGTAGCGGCCGCATCGATGGGTTGCTTGTAGACGAGAATCCAAGTAGCAGCCGTCATTGGCCATGAATTATCGCCTACTTGATTTGCAAGTATGACGCCGTAACCAGGTTGCGACTTCCAGTCGGCGTTAGCGGCCGCGGCCTGGAATGTATCTGCGGCTGGCGCTACGGTCCTGCCCGCCTTGTTGACCATCTTGGTGAATGTCAATTTGTTCTGCTTGGCATAAGCGTACTCGACATATCCGATCGACCCTTTGGTGTTGCCGACGTTGTTGGCAACACCTTCGTTGCCTTTGGCGCCAATCCCGGTTGGCCATTGCACTGATGTGTTAACGCCCACTTTCGTCTTCCAGTCAGGGCTTACCTCAGCGAGGTAGTAGGCAAAGTTGTACGTCGTGCCTGAGCCATCCGAGCGATGCACGATTGCAATCGCCTGGTTCGGGAGTTTGGCATTTGGATTGAGTCCTTTGATCGCCGGATCATCCCAAGTTTTGATGTCGCCGAGGAAAATTTTCGCAAGAGTGGGACCATCGAGGACCAGATCGCCCGGGCTTACACTGTCGAGGTTGACGACCGGAACAATGCCGCCCATGACCATCGGGAACTGGGCGAGGCCGGCTTCATCGAGTTCTTTTCCCGGTAGCGGCGCATCAGTCGCGCCGAAGGTTACAGTTTTCGCTTTAATCTGCTTGATGCCGCCCCCGGACCCGATCGACTGATAGTTCAGGCCGTTACCGGTAATCTTTTTGTATGCGTCGGCCCATTTGGCATAGATCGGGTAGGGAAAGGTAGCGCCAGCACCCGAAATATCGGCTGCGGTGGCGGGAACAAGCGTGGCGAGCGTGATGATGCCCGCTGCCAATACGTTCCAGTGTTTCAAAGGCTCTCTCCATGTTTGCGGTCAGGGTCGGGCGAGGGTCGCAACCCACAGTTTTTTAGCGCCCAGCGCGTGGGCGGCCGCTGTTGATCTAAAAACACTCTGCACGACCACTTAGGAAGTTGTTGTTGTGCTTGGATTTCCGCAGTCCCGGTCTGGCATATGCGCCGCATGTCACCGTTCTATAAACGTTTGGTGACAGTCAC
>Ga0075425_100007452_pt1 | contig 11576 bp, 8 predicted proteins | sample SoiMethybrSBSTD4_FD_75300 | JGI IMG/M metagenome (GOLD analysis project Ga0075425, IMG submission 75300) | Bulk soil microbial communities from a Populus tree surrounding site in Tennessee, USA - Soil MetaG P. TD hybrid SBSTD4 | ecosystem: Environmental > Terrestrial > Soil > Tree plantation...
AGCTACTGCGTCGTCGGCGCGTTCGAGAACCCGGTGGCCTGCCCCTCCGGCGAGGTCTGCGACCCGACCCAGGGCTCGAGCTGCACGCCGACGGTGTGCGGCCCGAACACCATGTTCTGCGAGGAGGGCGTCGAGGTCGTGCGCGCCTGCAACTCGCTCGGCACGGGCTCCACGGTCGTCGAGACGTGCGGCAACGGCGACGTCTGCAACGCCGGCACCTGCCTCGGCATGTGCGACCTCGCCGAGCTCGCCCGCAGCTTCGTCGGCTGCGTCTACATGACCCTCGACACGAACAACATCACCTACGACGACACGCTCCAGTACGACCTCGCGGTGGCGAACCCGTCCGGCACCCTGATGGCGAACGTCGTCATCGAGAAGCGCAGCGGCGCGGGCGGCGCCTGGATGACGGTCGCCTCGAGCATGGTCGCACCCGGCACGGTGTGGGTGACGGTGGTGCCCGACTCGCACGCGGAAGGAACGTCGATCACGCCGGCGCTCGCCTACCGGATCACGTCGGACATCCCGATCGTCGCCTACCAGTTCAACTCGGACGACCTCGGCGGCGCCTCGTCGTCGTCGGGCGCGTCGATCCTCTTCCCCAAGGCCGCGCTCGGCCAGTTCTACTACGCGATGGGCCTGCCCACCGCCGCGGCCGGCTTCACCGGCGAGATCAACAGCGCCGGCGTCGCGATCGTCGGCGCCTTCGACGGCACGAACGTGACGGTGACGGTCTCGACGAACACGCAGGCGGCGCCGGGAGTCCCGGCCATGGTCGCCGGCGACAGCTACGCCACGACGATCAACGAGGGCGACGTCTTCCAGATCGAAGGCGCCGGCATGGGCGACGACGTCACCGGCACGCACATCGCGGCGGACCGCGGCGTGGCGGTGTTCTCGTACCACGAGGGCGCGGTCACGAGCGGCAGCGGCGGCGCCGACGACCACTACGAGGAAGAGATGCTGCCCGAGGAGACGTGGGGCACCACGTTCCCCTGCGCTCGCATGTACGAGCCGGACGAGACGGTGATCTGGCGGTTCCTCGCGGCCGAAGACGCCACCACGCTCACGTACTACTACGACACGGGCGTGACCGGGCTGCCGTCGCCGTCGGGCGCCACCGAGATGCTGAACGCCGGCGAATGGGTCGAGCACATCGTCGACGGGCCGCAGACGCCGGGCTTCACCGCGACGAACGGCAACATCGGCGACTTCCTGGTCCTCTCGGACAAGGGCATCCAGATCTCGCAGTGGTCCTTGACCGAGACGAGCATGTTGAACACGGTGCCGTTCGACCAGTACCTGCCGAGCTACCTGTTCCTCGCGCCGCCGTTCTTCGAGGACACGCTCACCGTCATCCGCTACAACACGTCGACCGTGACGCTCGACGGCGCGGCAATCCCGTCGGGCATGTTCAGCGACATCATCATGGGCTACCAGGCGTACCGGCAGGCGCTGGCGGACGGGTCGCACCTCATCAGCGGCTCGGCGCCCAGCGAGTTCGAGGGTCCCCCCGGGATTCACATCACCGGTGACGGCGGCAGCTGCGGCTACGCGTACATCGGCGGTCTGAACCTCGAGTACATCAACCCCGTTCCGTAGCTCCCCCCACCACACCTAACCTCCCTCCCGCGAGCGGGTCCGAACGGGACACGCGGGCACTTGCACGCCCGCGCGAGGGTGCAATCATGGGCGGCATGAACGCGACGAACGTGGCCGGGGGGCGAACGACCCTGGTGCTGGCGGCTGCGCTGCTCCTGACCGGGACGGTGGCGGCCTATGCGACGGTGAGCGCGCTGTCGCTGCGCAGCGACGTGGCGGCGCTGCGCGCGACCGTGGGCGGCACAGGCGCGGCGGCGGCGGCGCCAGGCACCGGTGCGGGGCCGGCGGCGGCGCCGCGGGACGAGTCGCTCGCCGGCCGGCTCGCCGCGACCGAGGCGATGGTGAAGGCGCACGAGCGGACCATCGAGGACCTCTCGTCGCTGGTGGCGGGACTGGCCGGCATGAGCGACGCCGACGTGAAGGGGCTCGAGATCGGCGAGGACGGCACCGCGACCGGCCCGGCGGCGTCGCGCCTGCGGGCGTTCCTGCGCAAGGAGCGGCTGGACGAGAAGAAGGAGGACTTCGAGAAGGCGGCGGCGCACATCGACTCGATCGTCGCCGACAAGCACGCGAAGTTCGTCGACGACCACGACCTCTCGGGCGACCAGGACAAGGCGCTCTCCGAGCTGGAGGCCGACGTGCACGAGAAAGCGCACGCGCTGGCGCTGTCGGTGATGAACGGCGAGAAGATGTGGTGGGAGATCCGCCCGGAGGCGCGCGCGCTCTACGACGACACGATGGGGCGCCTGACCGGGCTGCTCGGCGACACGCTGGCGAACGACTACGTCGACCGGCTGACCGAGGACTTCCCGATGCTGCGGCGCTGGCGGGCGCGCGACGACGGCGCGGCCGGCGCGGGGGCGGCGGCGGGCACGCCGGGAGCGGGCAGCGGCGGATGACCGCGCCGCTGGCGCGCTGCCCGCGCGAGCAGCTCGCGGCGGTGCGCGTGCTGTTCACGGATCTCGACGACACGCTCACGTCCGGCGGGAAGCTCGGGCCGGAGGCGCTCGCGGCGCTCGGCCGGGCCGCCGAACGGGGCCTGCCGGTGTTCATCGTGACCGGCGGGCCGGCGGGGGCGGCGGAGACGCTCGCGCGCCTCTTGCCGGTGGCCGGCGCGGTGGGCGAGAGCGGCGCGATCTGGTTCTGGCGGGACGGCGCGGACGGCGCGGGCGGCGCGATGCGCGTGGGGCGCGCACTGGGCGAGGCGGAGCTGGAGGAGGCGCGCGCACGGCGAGCGCGCGTGCTGGCCCGCATCCGCGCCGAGGTGCCGGCGGCGCGGGCCGCGCACGACCAGTCGCTGCGCGACGTGGATCTGGCGATCGAGCTCGCGCCGGACGGGCGGCCGCTGCCGGCCGCCGACGTCGCGCGCGTGGAGGCGATCTCCGCGGAGGAGGGCCTGCGCACCGGGCGGAGCTCCATTCACGTGAACGCCTGGCCGCCCCGCTACGACAAGATCACCGGGGCGCGCGCGGTGCTCCACGCCGCGCTCGGCCAAGAGCTCGACGCCCTGGTGCCGGCGGGCGCGGCGGCGTACGTGGGCGACGCGCTGAACGACGCCGGCGCGTTCGCGTACTTTCCCTTCTCGGTCGGCGTGGCGAACGTCGCGCCGCTCCTCGAGCAGCTCCCCGTCCCGCCCGCCTGGATGACGCGCGCGGGCTTCGGAGCGGGGTTTGCCGAGCTGGTGGAGGCCTTGCTCGCGTCGACTCCGGCAGACCCGCGGCGGTGAGCGGGCTGGCGGGCCGGAGTCGATGCCTCAGCGCGCGTGGCGGATGACGTACTCGATCTTGTCGCCCTTCGCGGCAGCCAGGGAGACCCGGAACGTGAACGCGGTCGCCGGATCGTCCGCGCGCGGCGCCGCGTCCACTGCGAACGCCGCCGCGGCATCGGCGCCGGACAGCTGGCCGGACGTGCGGACCCGCTCGAGATACGCCTCCACCTCGTCGCGCAGGCGCTCGCGGAGGGCCGGCTTGTCCTCGCGCTTCGCCGCCCAGCGGGTCCCGAGCTCGATGGAGCGCACCAGCAGCAGATGGCGCCGGGCCATGCTGAGCGTGCGCAACCGGTCGTCCGCCGCCAGAGTGGCCTCGCCCCACACGTGGTAGCCCTTGCCCTTCACGTCGCGAATCGCGTTCACGTGAAGCGGCTGGAGGTGCTCGCCGTACTCCTTCTCGCTGACCGTGTCGGAGACGCCGAGCACGCCGCGCAGGAGCTGGCCCGCCGGCGACCCGTCCAGGCCGTGCTCGCGGACGCGGCGCGCGATCACGCCGGCGACGTGCCCGCACGACGGCACCGCGAGCGCGCCCTCCTCGGGGTCGTGCACCGTGACCCAGGGGTAGAAGAGCGCCGCCCAGGCGGTCGGCGCCGGCAGCGGCAGCGCCGCGAGCCCACCGGCCGGCCGCTCGGCCGGCCCGTCGAGCAGCCCGAACCAGGCGCGATGCTCCTCCAGGTGCTTCCCCAGGGCCGCCTGCTCGGCCGGGTCGCCGCGCCCCGGGAACGCCACCAGCGACAGGGTCTCGTCGGCGGTGCGCCCCAGCGCCTGCAGGCCCTCGATGGCCGTGCCCCCCTCCCCCAGGCAAACGACGTAAGCCCGCACGCCGCCGTTCGCGAAGAACCCCTGCACCGCGTGCCACAGGTAGCGCCCTTCCGCCGCGTCGCCGAAGAGCTGCGCGTACTGGCCCGGCCCGGTCACGAGCCGGGCGTCCATGCAGGGGCCGCGCGACGATCGCCCGATGAACGCGACGAGATCGCCGCCGACGGTCTCGATCGGCTTCGTCCCCTCTTCGAAGATGAGCGTCATGCGGGCAATCTGCATCGGCCCGGTCCAGGAGGTCAAGGGCCGGCGCAGCCGGCTCAGTAGAACACTTCCATCAGGCACAGCCCCTGGGGCGGCGCCGTGGGCCCGGCGCGCCGCCGGTCCCTGCTCTCGAGCGCGGCGGCCACGCCGGCCGGCGTCATCTTCCCCCGCCCCACGTGCACCAGCGTGCCGATGATGTTGCGCACCATGTGCTTGAGGAAAGCGGTCGCGCTCACGTCCCAGACGAGCAGCCCCGGCTCGGGCTCGCCGAGCTCGATGGCGCGAACGACCCGCACGCTGGTCTTCGCCTCGCACCCCTGTCCGCGAAACGCCGAGAAGTCGTGCTCGCCCACCAGCGGCAGCGCCGCGCCGCGCATCGCCTCGCGGTCGAGCCCCGGCCGCACCCACCAGGCCGTCCGCGCCCGCAGTGCGCTGCGCACCGGCGCCTCCCAGACCGTGTAGCGGTAGCGCTTCCCGCGGGCGCTGCGGCGAGCGTGGAAGTCCGGCGGCGCCTCCGCCGCGTCCTTCACCGCGATGTCCGGCGGCAGGTAGGTGTTCAGCCCCAGCACGAAGGCGCGCAGCGGCAGCGTCGCAGTCGTGTGGAAGTGGCAGACCTGCGCGGCGGCGTGGACGCCCGCGTCGGTCCGGCCTGCCGCGGTGATCGCCACGCGTCCGCCGGAGACGCCGGCGCCCGGCCCGACCATTCGCTCCAGCGCCTCCTCCAGCACCTGCTGGACGGCCAGCCCGTTCGTCTGGCGCTGCCAGCCGTGGTAGGCCGTGCCGTCGTACTCGATGGTGAGGCGGACGTTGCGGAGGGGCGAGGCGGGCGCGGCGTCAGTACTCAAGCGCGAGACCGACGCTCCAGGTGGAATCGGACAGGATCATGCGCCGCCCGAAGCCGTCCACCTGCGCGTAGGACCACTCGAAGAAGACGTACGAGTTGTTCACGCCCCAGCTCTCGTCGAAGCGCGCAGTGGCCCCGGGGTCGAAGAAGTCGAGCAGCAGCATCCCGCCGAAGTCCACTTCCCAGCCGGGAATGCCGCCGCGCGCCTTGCCCCCGCCGGGAAACTCGGCGATGGTCCCGGTCGAGCTCTTGATCCAGTAAAAGGTGTAGTCGAACGCGAGCTTCACGAACGGCACGACCGGGATGTTCCAGTTGCGCGCGCCGTAGTCGAGCCGCAACACCGCGCCGACCGCCCAGGGCCAAAGGATCAGCGCAGTCTTGTCCTCGGTCGGAATGCGGTCGAGCGGCGGGACCGTCCCGGTCTCGTCCTGGGCGAACGCCACGCCCACCGCGTTCCAGAAGCCGATCGACGCGTACGGAGAGAGCGTGCCTCCCGGAAAGCGCAGCAGCTGCCAGTCGAGCTCCAGGCGCGCCAGCGGCCGCGCCGGCACCTTGGGCTTGCCGTTCTTGTGGTAGAGCAGCTCGCCGGTGTCCCTGTCGCGCCGTCCGAAGTGCGCGGCGAACGGCGCCACGCCCTTCCCGCTGAACTCCTTGTCCACGTCCGGCAGGTACGGCCCGAACTTCAGCTCGAATGCAAAGCGCTGTGGACTCTCCTCGTCGACCTCCACGTCCGGCCCGGCGGCGAGCTCGAGCCCACCCTCGCTGGTGGGGCGATCGCCCGAGGACGGCTCCGCCGCTCGCGCCGTGCCGCCCAGGAGAAGCCAGAGCGCGCCCGCCGTGGCGACCGCGACGGCGACCGTGCCCACTCCCGCGCCCGCGCCGCCCGTGCCGCCGCGCCGCCGCCGCCAGCGCACCAGCGCCGCCGCCAGCCCGAGCGCCAGCAGCGCTCCGCCCACGCGCGCGGCCGTGCCCGCCCCGCCGCCGCCGCCAGGCCTCCCGCCGGTCACGCCGCAGTAGCCGCCCGACTCGCGCCCGCCGGCGCTCCCGTAGGTCTCGGCGAAGTCGTCGGTCGGCACCGGCACCACGTTCTCCGCGAAGACCGGCGCGCTGGCGTTCAGGTAGTTGTCGATGACCTGCAGCGATACGTCATATGGCGTATCGTTGACGAGCATCGACGCCGCGCTGCCGTCCCAGATCCACTGCAGCCGCACCGATCCCCCGAGCGGGTCCATGTAGAACTCGTCGAACGCCGGGTCGCTGCTGGGCTCGATCTGCATGCACGGCGAGAAGCCGGCCGGCGGCGCCGGATACAGCCCGTTCGCCGCGACCGTCCCCGCGTCCGTCCCCGCGCCCGCATCCGTCCCTCCGGCGGCGGCGTCGGTGCCGGTTCCCGCGTCGCCCGGCGACGTTCCCCCCGGCGCGCACCCCGCCAGGTAACGCCACTCGTCCACCATCACCGTGTTCGCCGGGTTCGACGTGAACGTCAGCGTCACCGACGACTCGCCCGGCGCGGCCGCCAGGTCGAGCGGCGGCTCCGGCGGATCGAGGTCGAAGTTGATCGCGCGGGTCTTCTCACCCGCCTGCGGCGCGCCGCTGACCTCGATGATCGCCCACAGCTTCAAGTTCCCGGTGGTCCCGGGGCAGGTCGTGTCGCCGACGACGTCGCTCCCCGCGCCGATCGGCGGCAGCGTCACCGTGGAGGTCGTCGCCGGCTGCTCGTACACCGAGCGGCACGACGCCATCTGCACCGGGTCGGTGCAGGTGAGCGTGGTGTCGCCGATGAGCACCTTGAGGTTCGTGCCCGGATTCGATCCGGTGATCGTCATGCCGATCACGAACCCGAGACCGCGATCCTCAGAGCAGTCGAGCAGGTTCACGTGCACGTCGGTCGTGCGCGCGTCCACCGGCGCGGCGATCCGCGACAGGTGCCCGCCGTCGTAGTCGTCCATCGTGTCGGCGTCGGGGTCCACGAACGTGATGGTGTTGATGGTCACCGTGGCAAACGCCGGTGCCACTTCGACCAGGAGCCCTGACAGAACGACGGCGGCAAACAGCGAGGCGGTGGGGATCCGCTTCTTCTTCACAGGTGTCGCTCCGCGCACATCTCGGCAATTTGAACCGCGTTCGTGGCTGCGCCCTTGCGCAAGTTGTCGGCCACGACCCACAGGTCCAAACCGCGCTCGTGGGAGAGGTCTTCCCGCAATCGTCCCACGTACGTGAGATCCGTGCCGGCGATCTCGTGCGGCGTCGTGTACTCCTGGCCGGGCCGCGCCGGGTCGTCGAGCAGCCGCACGCCGGGCGCCTCGCGCAGGAGCGCGCGCGCCTCGTCGAGCGACACTTTGCGCCGGGTGACCACGTTCACCGCCTCGGAGTGCCCGACCATCACCGGCACGCGCACCGTCGTCGCGCTGACCCGGATCGTCTCGTCGCCGAGAATCTTCCGGGTCTCGTTCACCATCTTCATCTCCTCCTTCGTGTACCCGTTCGGCGTGAAGTCGTCGATGTGGGGGAGGAGGTTGAACGCGATCGGGCGCGGGAACACCTTCGGCTCCGGCGCGCCTCCGGCGAGGACCGCGCGCGACTGCTCGGCGAGCTCGTCCATCGCGAGCCGCCCCTTGCCGCTGACCGACTGGTAGGTCGCCACCACGATGCGCTCGATGCCGGCGGCGCGGTGCAGAGGGCAGAGCGCCACGACCATCTGGATCGTGGAGCAGTTCGGGTTCGCGATGATGCGCGTGCCGTTCTCGAACGCGAGCGCGGCGGCGGCGGCGTTGACCTCCGGCACCACCAGCGGGATCTCCGGCACCATCCGGAACGCGGAGGTGTTGTCGATGACGATGGCGCCGGCCGCGGCCGCGCGCGGCGCGAAGTCGCGGCTCACCGACGCGCCCGCGCTGAAGAGCGCGATCTCCACGCCGGCGAACGACCCCGCCTCGAGCACCTCGACGGCGTACGACTGACCGCGCCACTCCACCTTGGTGCCGGCGGAGCGCGCCGACGCGAGCAGCGTGAGCTTGCCGACCGGGAAGTCCCGCTCGGCGAGGACGCGGAGCATCTCCTGGCCGACGGCGCCGGTCGCGCCGACGACCGCCACGTGGAACGTGCGGCTGTGATGTTGGGCCCGGGGCGACATCATCTCCTCCTAGCGCTGGGGGCGGACCCTGGCAAGAAACCCGGAGATCGTCAATCGGCGCACGCGGCGACGCACGTCACCACGTCGAGGTCCACGGTCTTGGGAACGACGGCCCAGATGATGGCGCCCACCACCAGGACCACTGCGCCGCCGGTCGCGCCGATCGCCCAGACGGGCAGCCGCATCCCGCCCAGCCCGGCCCTGCCGCCCACCTTGTGCCGGTCGGGCGGCGGCTTGGTGGGCGCGAGCCCGGGCGGGAGCCCCGGGACGATCGTCGTGCGCGGCGAGCGCGCCTCGCCGAGCCGGGCGACCACGCCGCCGTGCTCGTCGAGGAGCTCGACGTAGTAGTCGATCTCCAGCCCGGCACCGACGTCCGCGCCGGGGATGAACAGCTCCACGCGCGTCGCTCCGGGGCGGCGCTCGCCGTCGACCCGCGACCACGCCTTGTCGGCGCCGTTGCGGTAGTAGAGCGCCGTCTTCTTGACGACCTCGAGCGGGTCGAGCACGGTCGGCGCGACGCGGATGGGCTCGCCGGCGTACGGCGGCGGGAGCCCTTCGTGATCCACGACGATCCCGACCGGCTTGTCCTTCCACCAGTCGCGCGCCGCCGCCAGCGCCGCAGCGACCGCCGGCTTCATGCCCGGCGCGAACTTGTGGTCGTAGTCCATGGCGAGGAGGATCTTGAACGCCTCGACCGCGGCGGCCTTCTTGCCGGCGAGCGCCGCCGCCATGCCGGCGATGGCGTGGATCTCGACGTTCTCCTCCAGGTCGTTCCCCGGCACGTCGAGCGCGGCGTCGGCGGCAGCGATGGCCTCGGTCCACTTCTCCGCCTCGAACGCGACGCGCGCTTCCTTGAGCTTCTCGTTGTCCGTGACGGTGGCGTACTGCGCCGCCGCGCTGCGCGCCCCGAGGCACAGGACGACCAGGGCCGTCGCGGCGACCGCCGCAAGGGAGAAAGGCCTCATCCGCGGATCTTACCACCCTGGGCCCCCAGGTGGGGCGCGGGGCGGCGTGCGGTGCCGTCACGCGTCTGTGGTGGGTGGACGACAGTCCGGGCGCGCCACCGCCGCAATCTCAGCCATTTGCGGTAGGTCCAGGACTTGCGTGCCTCGGAGGCATGCACCAGAGCCCTGCCTGGAAAGACCATCGCCGCGCAGCGGCGGCGCTCTGCGCGGCGCTGGTCGCGGCCGGCTGCGCGCGCTCGACCCTGGTCGCGACGCCGCCCGCGGCGCCGTCACCGGGGCAACGGCTCGTCCTCTTGCCGGTCGACTTCATCCTCTTCCGCGACGGCGGCACGTACGCTCCCGCGAGCACCGCGGCGGAGACGCGTGGCGCGGTGACCGCGCTCGCCGCCGCGTTCGTGGCCGAGGCCCGCGCGCGCGACGCGGAGGTCGTCGGCCAGTTGACGTGGAGTGGGCGCCTCGTGAGCCCGGACGGGCGGGCGCTCGGCACGGTCGCCGCGAGCGACCGGGTGGTCGCGTCGATGCGCAGCGTGCTGGCCGGGGGCGCGGTCACCCCGGACGTGGCGGAGGTGCTGGCCCGCCGGTACGGCGCCACGGCGGCCGTCCTCCTCACTGGATTCGGCTCGCGCACGACGGCCGGCAAGCGCGCAGGCCAGATCGCGGCAGCGACGGCGCTGACGATGCTCGTCGTCGGCGCCGTGGCGCTCACCGCCTGGATGGTAGCGGGAGGCACCGTCTCGGTGGGCGTCCCCGAGATTCACGGCCTGCGCGGCGTGCGCCGGCGCGGCCGCGGTGACGGCGCGGCGCTCGTCGGCTCTTCCGCCGCCGGCCCCTCGCCAGGCGGACCCGCGGGCGGGTTGCGCGTCTCCGGAGCCGGCGGCGCCACCGTCGCCATCTCCGGGGCCACTGCCGCAACCGCCGCCGTCTCTGGCGCGGTCGCCGCCGGCGCCACCGCCTCCGCCGCCGCTGCTCCCGTCGCACTGTCGGCCACCGCGGCGTCGGCCGCCGCCGCTGCCGGCACCGCCGCCGTCGGGGCGCTGCTCGTTCACGTCGTCCCGCCTGGCGGCTTGCGGCTGGTCTGGAACGTGGACGCCGGCACGCCGCTCGTCGATCCGGCCGGTCTCCTGGGACCGGCGCACGTGGACGGCGACGGCTGCGCGCCCGCCGCGGGAATCCACGACGGCGTGGCCCCGGTGCCCGCCGAGGGCCGCGAGCACGCCTTCTGGCGCGGCAGCCGCATCGACCTCACGCTCGCGCTCGTCCCGCTGCCGGCCGGCGCCGTCGCCTGGAGCGCGCACGCCGAGCGCCGCGCCGACGCACACCACCCGGCCGCGCTCCGCCGCCTCCTCCGCGCACTGCTGCGTGCGTAGCGGCCGCCCGCCTCCCTAGTCGTGACCCGCGCATGTGTTTCGCCGTTACGTGGTGTGGGCGCGTTGACAGCGGCGGCTGGCCCTTCGCTTCGAAACGGGTCAGGCGATGGCGAGACGCGCGAGGCTTCCCCGCGAATTCGCCAGGCCCGCCGCGGGCCGCCCTCGGTCGCGCGGGACTGGAATCTCGTCGACGGGGGCCCGACTGCGGCGGAACCACTGGGACCGCACGCGCTGGCTTCGGGACCGCGCTCGCGCGCCCCGGCGCGCGCGCCCCGAGGCCCTCCGCGCCAGGTCGTGCGTCGTGCGCGTGAGGGTTGGCTGCAGAGCACGCCGGCGCGCCCGGTCGCGCGCCGCGGCGCGCTGGCGTTGCGCGCGGGACCCGCGGCCGGCGAAGCGTCAGCGGTCCCGGCGATCGCGCCGGCGGTCGTGCGGCCTGCTTGATCGCGCGACCGGTCGCGCGACCGGTCGCGGCGCGCACGCCAAGGACCTCGCCGATGGCTCGGTACAGCACCTCCAGCTGGTCGAGCGGGACCGACATCCGCACGAGCGCGCGCTCGGGTGCGCGGCCACGGGTGGAGACGCTCAAGGAGGGGCTGCCGCCGGGTGTGTCGTAGGGCCGCAGCGCCCGGACGAGCGGACGCAGGCGCGCGCGCCAGCCGGGCGGGAGGCCGCGGAGCGGGTCGACGCAAGGCCGGCGGCGCGCGGCGGCCCGTCGCACCTCGTTCGTGCTGGCCAGCGCGAACGGCACCACGGCCATCCGCCCGTCTCGCTCCGCTTCGATGGCCAGGCACTCCAGCGCCGCGGGGCGCGCGGGGACGCCCTCGAGCGCGAGGATGCGCAGGCCGAAGTAGCACTTGAGAAGGCCGTGCGCGCA
>Ga0075425_100007453_pt1 | contig 11576 bp, 13 predicted proteins | sample SoiMethybrSBSTD4_FD_75300 | JGI IMG/M metagenome (GOLD analysis project Ga0075425, IMG submission 75300) | Bulk soil microbial communities from a Populus tree surrounding site in Tennessee, USA - Soil MetaG P. TD hybrid SBSTD4 | ecosystem: Environmental > Terrestrial > Soil > Tree plantation...
CGAAAGCGGGCCATCCGGGGGCTGTTTTGCTGCCGCACGCCGTACGGCGCGAATATTTCGAAGGGCCCGAGCTGGAGCGCGAGTTTGAAGTGGGCTGGGTCGGCCAAACCGATGGCCCTTTCTACCAGGCGCGCGCCGAATGGCTTCCCCGACTGGCCAGGGAGTTTCGCACCAACGACTGGTCGCGCACTTACGCGGTGCGAGAGGTGGCCGAGACGTATCGCCGATCGAAGATCGCCGTGAACTTCGGGCGCGACGATTTTCCGCAGGACGCGAACTTGAGAGTTTTTGAAGTACTGGCCTCGGGCGCGCTACTGCTGACGGCGCTTCCCAGTGAACTGGAACAGCTGGGATTCCGCGAAGGACAGCACTTCGTCGGCTATCGTGACCGTCGAGAAATTCCAAGCCTGGTGCGGAATTATCTGGACGACGAGCCAGCGCGAAAGCGGATAGCAAGTGCCGCGCGGGAGCTGGTGTTGAGAGAACATACCTACGATTGCCGCGCCGAGCGGTTGTTGTCGCTGCTGGCGGAAAAACCAGAAAGCCTCCAGGCGCCGGCGCGATCGTGGCCCCCTGCGCGAGCCCGCTTGGCGGCGATGGATTTCTACGCTGCACATGGCCTGACGCAATGCGCCGCCAGGCAATTTCGCCATATTGCGGGACGAGGTTTTCGCGAGACAATAGAAGCAGTTTCTCTGCTTTCTCGCGCGTCGTTGCGCTCCTTGCGCGGCGGTTGATGTTCGAACAGCTCATATTTTGCGGCAGCTTTGCCTGAAACAAGGAATGCGCACAAAAGAATGCTGACACTAGGGATCAACTATTCGCAAATGCACGATTCATCAGCGTGCATCGTGCGCGACGGCGAATTGCTGTTTGCGGTTGCCGAAGAACGCATTTCGCGCCTGAAACATGATGCGAGGTTTCCTCAGCTGGCCATTCAGGCATGTCTCGACTTTGCAAAAGTGACCGCGGCGCAAGTTGACGAAGTATGTTTTGGCTGGCAACCGGCCGGTCAGGTGTTTCGTCACGACTTGAAGCTCTACGCCACTGGCCAATGGCCCATCTCCTACATGAACCTGCTGAACTCCACGCGCAACTTCGCAAGCATGTGGCATCAGGAATCGGGTGCCGCGCCGTTCCATCGGGCATTCGCGGCCAGCAAGGCGCGCTTTCGCCACGTCGACCATCACCTGGCACACGCGCTGAGTTGCTACGCCTATTCGGGCTTCGAGGATGCAGCAGTGGTTGTGATGGATGGCCGCGGGGCATGGGAAGCTACGTCCATCTGGCACGGTCACAAGGGACGACTGGAACATGTTCTCACGCTTAACTGGCCTGATTCACTCGGATTGTTCTACGCGCAGTTCACCGGCTTTTTGGGATTTGTGCCCAACAGCGACGAATGGAAAGTAATGGGCCTTGCACCTTATGGTCAGCCGGGAATTGATCTGAGCGCTTACATCAATCCCGATGACGCCCCTTATCGAGTGCACACAAAGCGTTTGATCGGCGACGGCGTCGGCATTTCGCATTTTGCGTCGCAGCTGGGCGCGCCGCGCGAACCCGAATCCGACATTCTCGATCATCACAAGAACATCGCTTTTGCGGTGCAAGATGCATGTGAAGTGGCCATGATGTCGGTGGTCAAACTAGCGCTGGCAAAAACAAAAGCAAAAAATCTGTGCCTGGCCGGAGGAGTGGCGCTGAATTCGAAGGCCAATGGAAAAATTGCCGCTTCCGGATTGATTGAGCAAATCTTTGTTCAGCCGGCGGCGTCGGACGACGGCGTGGCACTGGGCGCGGCGCTGGCTCCATACCTGGATGGAAACGGCAGACTGCCCAACAAGCCGATGCGCCATGGCTATTGGGGACCGTCGTTCGACGACGAGGCCATCGACAAAGTCCTGGAAACCTACAAAATCCGCCACTCAAAATTGAGCGATCCCGCCACCACGGCGGCGCAGCTGATCAGCGCGGGGAAAATCCTAGGCTGGTTCCAGGGCCGCATGGAGTTCGGCCCGCGCGCGCTGGGCAGCCGTTCGATCATCGCCGACCCGCGTGACCCGGAAATGAACGCCAAGGTAAACAACGCAGTGAAATTCCGCGAGTGGTGGCGGCCGTTTGCGCCGTCATTCAAAAAAGAGGCTGCGCCAGAGTATCTCGAGTCGGCGTACGATTCTCCGTTCATGATTTTGACGGCACAAGTTCGCCCCGAAAAACGCAGTGTGATCCCCTCGGTAACGCATGTGGATGGCAGCGCGCGGCCACAAACGGTGGAATATGAAATCAATCCAATCTACTACCGGCTGATTGACGAGTTTGGGAAGATCACGGGCGTCCCCGTCATCATGAACACTTCTTTCAACTTACGCGGCGAGGCCATCGTCCACACGCCCACCGACGCCCTGCGCACCTTCTACAGTTCCGGGATGGATGCGCTGGTTCTTGGCAGTTTCCTCGTTGAAAAATGAATGCTGACCGCGTCATCGCTCTTCTTGGGCGCCGCGATGAACCAACCGACGCGGTTGAAGAATATTGTCGTTATTTGAGCGCCGCACTCGCAGAACATTCATTCAACGTGGAGCTGCGGCGAGTTCCCTGGGATGAGCACGGCTGGCCTGCTTCGCTCAATGCTCTTCGCCTGCAAGCAGAATCCTGGCGTGGCGCATGGGTTATGGTCCAATACACCAGCCTCGCTTGGTCTGTGCGAGGTTTTCCTGGCCGCTTCGTCCGCGTACTTCGCGTTCTGCGCAAAGCCGGCGCTCGCATCGCCGTTATCTTCCACGACGCCGAACCGTTCAGCGGAGGCCGTCTGGTCGATCGCTTTCGGCGGGCCGTTCAGCTTCGCGTCATGCGCGACGCCGTCGCGTTTTCGGATTGCGCCGTGCTGACGGTTCCGCTTACACGATTGAGTTGGCTGCCGGATTCTCCGGCAGCCGTTTCGTTCATTCCGGTTGGAGCGAATCTTCCCCAGCCACTGCTCGAACAAGATCACGAGGAGCTCCACAATCCGCCAACCATTGCTGTCTACAGCATCACGGGAGGAGTACCAGGCGATCGCGAAACCGATGAGATCATCCGTACGGTTCGCTATACAAGCGCAAAAATTGGCGGGTTGCGCCTGCGGGTCTTCGGCAGGCATGCGGAAGTACGAGAAAATGCGCTGCGGACCGGCCTAAGCAATTGCGATGTGGAAGTCTGCGTCGAGGGCGTGATCGAAGCCGACGCATTGGTCAAACGTTTCGCGGCGTCGGACGTTCTGCTCTTTCTTCGCGGCACAATTTCGTCGCGGCGTGGCAGCGCGATCGCCGGCATCGCCTGCGGACTCCCTGTAGTGGGCTTGCGAGGACCGGAAACCGACGCACCGGTCACCGACGCGGGAGTTGTACTGCTGGAGGAAAATTCCAACCGCGAGCAGCTGACAACCGAGCTCGGAGACGCTATGGCCCGCATATTTTCAGATGAACCATATCGCCGCGACCTTGTGGCTCGAAGCCGCAGCGCGCAACAACATTCCTTCTCTTGGCCATCGATCGCGCGACGTTACGTCAAAATGTTCCTCCAAGATGGGGAACCCTAATGGGACACAAGAGCAACTGCGACGCGATTGGCGCTGCCGTGAAAATACCGACCGCGGACGAGGAACCCGAGCCGGAGTTGGCGGGGAGATGAGCTCTTGGTCAGCTTCGATCGGATTTAGACTCGCGATCTCGAGCTTGCTACTCTTCAATTCGCCGATGTCGTGCGATTTTCAGGACCACCCGGACAGCCGGTGCTTCCACCGGAAAAAATAATCCAGTCTCCTACTTTGTCGACTGCATTCGACAGGATAGGCCGATTCAAGATCCTGTGTCCGCACAGTTGAACGTACACGTCGTCGAAATTCTTGACGCGGCACGCCGGTCCCTGCAATCCGGACGAGCCGAAGAAATTAAGTAATGGTGACATCCCAGTTCGACCGCAAGGGTCTTGAGGGAACCACATACGAATTGAGAGAAACCAGCGAAACCATGGTTGGATACTTGCCCGTGTAATGCATTTGGGGTTGAGATCGCAGGATTGCACCAGCAGGCCCTGGTTCTCCTGTTGTAAGTGCAGAAGCTATCCCGCTAGCCGGTTTCCCCGGTTTCCATGGCATTTATCACCAGACGTACCTTAGATAACTATATAATTCAAAAACAGCATGCTACCGTCCATCTAACGTGAAGTACCTCTGGCGACACTACATCAGGGCTCTTAGGGAGGAGCAGGGACGGATTTCGTCCGGCTTTTTCTGGGAGGATACAAATAATTATTGGCGATCGATTGCGCGACCTGCGGCAGCAAAAAAACCTTTCGCAAGGAGATGTTGAGAGGAGAACAGGATTATTGCGATGCTATATCTCGCGGGTGGAGAACGGCTACACAATTCCGGCGATTGAGACGCTGGAAAGGCTGGCCCAGGCCCTGCAGATTCCGCTCTATGAGCTCTTTTACGAAAGTGACCAGCCGATCCAGGCGACAGTCAGCTTGAAGGGGCGGGCACGGGACGAATCGTGGGGCAGTTCCGGGAAACACGCGGTTTATTTGCGAAAGCTCAGAAATTGTCTCGGCAAATCGAACGAGGATGGCAGAAGGCTAGTCCTGAGTTTCGCTCAAAGGGTTGCGGCGCGGCACAGAGCCCGAGATTGATCGGCCAGCGTGGCCAGATCGCATCTCCGCATGAAAACGTGCCCGGTCTGCAATATCAAACCGGGGGCGGCGAAGGCAGATTCCCGTCGGAGTTCAGAGTGGGTAAGCCAGGAATTTCGCAAGCGGTTCCCAATAGTTGCCCTTCCAGCCCGCGGCCAAGTGTTCCGCTTGTCCCTTCGGGAAGCCGGTATGGTCGAAGATGACCTTGGTTCCAGGGCCCTGTTCGGCGAGTTCAAATCTTGCAATGGAGTAGAGACCCGGGTCCCAATCGACCACACGCCAGGCTTGTACAATTCTTTCCCCCGGCACGAGTTCGATATGGCGCCCCACAATGTGTCCGGCAAAGATCGTAAACGCACCACCGACTTGAGCACTGATATCTGTTGGTGCAATCCCCAAAGCCATGCCAGACTGCATAGCGGCGCCCAGGTGAATTACTTTATTGAACTGGGCAGTGTTGGTGAGCGCTTCGTACACCCGCTTCCGGCTCGCTTTGAAAGTGGTTTCTTGATGAATGGATTCGGCGGCATGGGAAATCTCTTCGCCTTCAGCCCGAACGAAAGTTGAACCAAGGGTCAGAGCTCCCGCGGTGACAGCCAATGTGGAAATGATCTGCCGCCTGCTGGGCGTCTCAATTTGTGCCACGCAATCATTCCATGCGCTCATCGTTTTCTCTCCAGACTTGACCTTTCCGCGGCAGATCCGTGGTGCCCGGATGGGACCATAGGATCATAATATGTTCAAGATAATATTTTATGATTGCGCGAAACTACATTGGCGGAGGTTGTATGCCCTACCCGAGCGGTCATCGAGAGAAAACTAAGAAACGGATCATTGACAGTGCCCGCAAGCTTTTTAACCGCCATGGCTTTGAAACCGTCACCGTCCAGCAGATCATGGCCGGAGCGGGTCTGACCCACGGGGGCTTTTACAGCTATTTCAAAAGCAAGAGCGATCTATACGCCGAAGTGCTTGGCTGCTTTTTCACAGATCCGGAGTGGAAGAGTTGCTGGGAGGGCGTGCACGTCGACCTCTCCTCAACCGACGTCGGGCCGCAGGTGGTCCGGGCTTATCTGTCGAGACAACATTATGAGGATGTCGAGAATTCCTGTCCCATGGTAGCGTTGCCAACCGACGTAGCGCGCAGCGGCAAGCCGGCACGGCTTGCGTTCGAAACGGTATTCAAGGCGATGGTAAGCGTCTTGGAGCGGAGTTTATTCCGGAAAGACCGCGCACGTCGCGTCACAGCGGAGAGCATCGCGGCCATGTCCATCGGAGGGATGATCGTGGCTCGAACAATAGTCGACCGCGCTCACGCGGATCGATTGCGTGCCGCATGCATGGCGGTCGCGCTCGAACTGGGAGGCTGGGACCGGCGCCTGAAATCGAAGTGACCGCAATCATGGGCACAACGAAGCGGAGCGCCCCGGGGAGATCCGCTCCGCCTCGCCACGGGCGAAAATGTATCGCGGCAGAAAGCGGGTGCTCCAAATCCCTTTGTAAGCAGGCGAGCTTGCCGGCACATCGCGGAGCTGGAAAAGGATCTTGAAGAAACTTTGCAAGCCCAGGAAAGACAGCGGTGACGCCAATGGATGAATCAAGGCGGATCAGACGAAACCGCAGATCGCTGTAATCGGCGCCCGCCCAAATGTCGTGAAAACGCGGGTCGCACTCCCGGATATCGGTTTCGGTATGACCCCCCACCCGGGACGGCCGCCGCCTGTTGATCACGCATCCGGCGTCCGACTCTGTTTCGATTCTAAACCTGCACTCGATGAAGGTGGAGCAGGTAATCCAGGTGCCTCCAGATCCGCGGAGATCCTGATACGCCCGGACGATCAGATTGCTTACGTTTCTTGCGACGAAAGCAAACAAGTGGCGGCCATCGATCTGTCTTCCGGAAGGTGAGAAAGCTAATCGCCGTGGGGGCAGGCGCCGACGGATTGGGTTGGGCGGCAGCTCCGCAATAACCTTCCCACTCGTGACTCGCCTTGTCCACAACCCAGCGGTACTGCTTCCGCATGCCGTGGTACGCCTGGACGGGAATGTGAGGCGCCGGTTCGCATCGGTTATTCGCATCCTGAATTCCGGCGCGCGTTCGAACGGCGCTTTGAAATCGCTCCCAGCATGTATCGAAAATGCTTCGCCGGATCAAATTGCCTGCAGCGGTGCGTTCCCTTGGCTCAATCTCCCGGCGGCATGCGCATATAGCGCGGAACTTCCGGTTTTTGATTGGTAGATTCATTTGAGGAGAAAGACAGTGAGTACAGCGCAAACACAGCAGGTTCAAGTGGACACAAACGCGAAGCCGCAATTGGCTCCATTCAAATTCTTTGAGGCGATGTCGGCTTACCAGCAGACATCCGCGCTCAAGGCGGCGATTGACCTCGATCTGTTTTCGGCGATCGCTGAGAGCTTGGGAACGGTTACGGAGCTGGCGCAGCGCGTCGGCGCGCCTGAACGAGGAGTCCGCGCGCTTTGTGATTTTCTGGTGGTCCGAGGCTTTTTAAACAAGACATTGGACCAATCGGGATCACGATATTGGCTAACCCCCGATTCGGCCATGTTCCTGCACAAAAAGTCTCCCGCGTACTTGGGGGCAGCCACCAGGTTTCTCGCTTCCGAACGCGGAACCAAAGCGTTCAAGAATCTGGCTGAGGTGATCCGCTCGGGCGGGCCAATGCCCCGCGATATCCGTTCAGACAAGGAAGACGAGATGTGGATCGATTTCGCCCGAGGCATGGCGCCGGTGATGTATATCGTCGCTCGGCAGGCTGCGAAGTTGTTCCCGTCGGATTCTGAAATCAAGGTGCTTGATGTTGCCGCCGGCCACGGTATGTTCGGACTTCAGGTTGCCCAACAGGATGCCAAGGCAAAGATTGTGGCTCTGGACTGGCCCTCCGTGCTTGCCGTTGCAAAGGAGAACGCGGAGCGCTTTCACGTGGCAGACCGGTATTCGCTGCTTCCGGGCAATGCGTTGGAAATCGAAGTTGGCGGCAACTACGACGGAGTGATCGTCGCGAATTTCTTGCATCACATGGACAGGGACTCGATTCTTGCATTCCTGAAAAAGATGCACAGAGCTATGGCGCCGAAGGGGCGAATCGTAGTTGTGGAGTTCGCTCCAAATGAGGACCGCGTCTCTCCACCCATTCCTGCCTCCTTCGTGCTGAACATGTTCGCGAACACGCCAGCAGGCGATGCTTACTCCTTCTCGGAATATCAGGAAATGCTTCGAGCCGCGGGTTTTTCCGGTTGCGAAGTGCATCCACTGCCGCCGACGCCGCAGCTTGCCATCGTTGGCATCAAGGAATAAGGACGAAATCAGAAACGAATCTCGGGAGTGAACCCCGATGAATAAATTCCGTACCGCTCTTGATATGCTGGCGCTCAACCCGTCGCGGGGCGGCCGGCTCGCCAGGATATTTGACCCAATGCATCTAGAATCGCTTTGGCACGTGAACTAGGAAATGGGAGAACCGAATCGAGCATGCTGATAGAAATCGGACACCTGAACGCAATCTTCCGGTATCCCGTGAAATCGATGGCCGGCGAACGACTCGAGGCAACGCATCTCGGTTGGCACGGCCTCGATGGTGACAGACGCCTGGCATTCCGCCGGGTTGATAACCGCAGCGGGTTCCCGTGGCTGACAGCAGGCAAACTGCCCGACCTGCTCCTGTTTGCTCCGCAGCGCCGTGAAGACAGTGCGCAAGGAGATAGTGCTCCAGGAGACCTGCCCACGCATGTGCGCACGCCAGATGGCGAAGAGCTGGCTGTCTTCGGAGAGGAGTTGGCGGCGGAAGTCGGACGGCGGTGCGGGGTTCCGGTGCAGATGATGCAAATGAATCACGGCATCTTCGATGAAGGGAGCGTCTCCGTGATCGCCTTGGACACGGTGCGCGAGATCGCACGACGCGCGGGCCGGAGCCCTGACGTGCGGCGATTTCGCCCGAACCTGGTGGTGCGGTTGCTGCGACCTATTCCCTTCCAGGAGGATGAGTGGTTAGGCGGTGTGCTCTCATTCGGCGAGGGCGACGACGCCCCGGCCATCGCCGTCACGATGCGCGACGTTCGCTGCTCCATGGTGAACCTTGATCCTGACTCGGCAAGTTCCGCGCCAGAAGTGCTGAAGGAGGTCGTTCGTGCGAACCAGAACAACGCTGGTATCTACGGTGCGGTCACTCGGATCGGTCGCCTGGCGGTCGGACAAACCATATTCCTCAGAGCGGCGAGCGAGAGAAAGAAAATGGGTGATCGAAGCACAATGTCACAGAACGCCCGAGAGGAACCGGAGAGGTAAAGCCATTGACGAATCTTTGCACCTGTTGTTAAGTCCATTTATAGATGCCGATGAAGAAACACGAAACTAAACAAGGCCCTGGTTCGCCTATCCAATGACCGAACGTCAAAACACGATGAACCACTATGTAATTCGAGGAGGGCGGGAAGGCCGGGAACGCCTGCGGCTGCTCAGCGGCGTGATGAGGCCGTACGTTCTGCGATTGTTCGATCGCCTTGGCATTTGTGAAGGGATGTCCTGTTTGGACGTGGGCTGTGGCGGTGGTGATGTGACCTTGGAACTTGCTCGTATAGTGGGGCGCAGCGGCAGGGTCGTGGGAACGGATCTGGACGCCGTCAAACTGGAAGCTGCCCGCAGCGAGTCGCAAGCTCAGGAATTCAAAAACGTCGACTTTCGACTGGTCGCAGAGGACCGCTCGGAAACGCCTGAGAGCTTCGATTTCGTCTTCGCGCGGTTTCTCCTGACCCATGTTCCGAAACCCGCACAGATTTTGCGCCAGATGCTTGACGCTACTGTTCGAGGTGGGCTTCTTGCTGTGGTCGACATCGACTTCAGCGGATACTTTTGCTATCCCGACTGCCCTGCTCTCCGGAAATACGTCGAGCTATACACCGAAACCGTCAGGCGCCGTGGAGGCGACGCAAATATCGGTTATCGCCTGCCAAGATTGCTCTCCGAGCTTCAACTCAATGACGTACGGATGAACGTAATCCAACCAGCGGGACTGACGGGCGAGGTGAAACTCATGTCGCCAATGACCATGCAGTACGTAACCGAGGCCGTTTTAGCCGAAAATCTGGCTTCCGCGCAAGAGATTGACCAAATCGTTTCGGAACTGCGCGCGTTCGCAGAGAGCAAGGAGACGCTTCTTTCCGGGCCGCGGTGCGTCGAAGTGTGGGGACGCAAATCGGCCTAGCAGGCCCAAAGCGACGGCACGACATCGAAAGTTTTCGCGTCCGCTTACGCTGATTTCGTAAAAAGCGGAGGGCGGCAACACGAGCGAAAATCGGAAGGTAGTGAAGCGGCGAGTTCTTGAGACGCGTATGGGCAATTGCAAAGATAGATAGGCTGGATCAAACGCACTTCGCAATCGAATCGGAGAAGACGGTTGATGTATGACGCCATTGTCGTGGGAGCGCGGTGTGCAGGTTCGCCGACGGCGATGTTACTGGCGCGCGCAGGGTACAAGGTGCTGCTGGTGGATCGCGCGACCTTTCCCAGTGAAATACCAAATGGGCATTTCATTCATCGCGGCGGTCCGCGACTGCTGCAGCAGTGGGGCCTGCTCGATCGCATCCGGGCTTCGAACTGCCCGGAACACGCGGAGAACACGACGGATTTTGGCGACTACAGCATGAAGGCGACCGATCAGAAGGTCGATGGCGTGGCCTGGGGGTACGGACCGCGCCGCAAAGTGCTCGATCAGAGTTTGCTGGACGCGGCCATCGAGGCGGGCGCGGAGTTCCGCCCGGGTTTCAGCGTCGAGAGCTTTCAGATGGACGGCGGGCGCGTGGCCGGAATTCGCGCGGTGGCGCGCAGCGGCAATGCGCTCACCGAGCGAGCACGCATCACGATCGGTGCCGACGGCAGAAATTCGAAGTTGGCGCAAACGGTGCGCGCCGAAGTCTACAATTCCGAGCCATCACTGACGTGTTTCTATTTCACATATTTTAGCGGAGTCCAGAACCAGGGGTTCGAGCTCTATTCGCGGCCGGGCTGCGCAGCTTTCGCCTTTGTCACCAACGACAACCTGCTTACAATTTTTGCCTGCTGGCCGCTCGCGCGTTTCGCGCAGGTGAAGACCGACATCGAGACGCACTTTTTGCGCGCCCTCGATTCGCTCGGCGATTTCGGCGAGCGCGTTCGCGCCGGTCGCCGGGAAGAGCGCTTTTACGGCACCGCGGACCTACCGAACTTCTTTCGCAAGCCGTTCGGTCCCGGCTGGGCGTTGGTGGGGGATGCGGGATATCACAAAGATCCCTATGGCGCGATGGGAGTGGCGGACGCGTTTCGCGATGCGCACCTGCTGGCGCGTGCCGTAAACCGCGGTCTGTCCGGGCAAGCGCCGATAGACCAAGCACTGGCGGACTACGAAAGGCAGCGCAACGAGGACGTGGGCGCCGACTATCAGGAGAATCTTCAGCTCGCGCGACTGCCGGGGCCAGGTGCAGAAGCATTGCGGCTCCGCGCGGCACTCAAGGGAAACCAGGAACAGATCAATCGATTCGCCATGGCTCGCGTCGGCATGATTCCCCGGGAGAGCTTTTTCAAATCCGGAAAACTTCGCGCGGCTCGGCATGGAACCGCAAATCTCCGGCAAAACAACGCATTCCCGATGAATTAGGGCCGATCCGGATCCAGATAATGATTGTGGATTGCGCTTAGCTAGTGAAGGTGCCTGTCAGTCGGCAGAGAACGGTCAATCACGAATTCCGCAAATTTAAGAATCCCAGAGTCGGGGGCAATGCCCAATCGTTTAGCGGCGAGGCTAAGTTTGGTTACTACATCAACGAAACCTATCTGAATCCGGGGCGCAATCACCACTCCGGCGTTTCGAGCGGGCTTTCGCATGGCGAATCCTCCGGCTGCTTACCGGTCTGGA
>Ga0075425_100007456_pt1 | contig 11574 bp, 13 predicted proteins | sample SoiMethybrSBSTD4_FD_75300 | JGI IMG/M metagenome (GOLD analysis project Ga0075425, IMG submission 75300) | Bulk soil microbial communities from a Populus tree surrounding site in Tennessee, USA - Soil MetaG P. TD hybrid SBSTD4 | ecosystem: Environmental > Terrestrial > Soil > Tree plantation...
GCCCGAAGTTATCGGGCGACGGCCGGCCGCCGTGGGGGATGCGGACCGACTTCACATACTTGGAGCGATCGCCGTACGCGATTTGACCATCGGCGTCGCCCTTGATCATGGGCGGGGATGCATGTGTCAGTGCTTCCTGGCCGAGCGCGGGTGCCGCGCCTCCCAGGGTGAAGCCACCGGCCAGCGTGGCGCCGCTCTTCAGGAGTTCCCGCCGATTAAAGCGTTTCGAACCCATGGGTCGCTCCTTCGCAGATGAGCCTGGACGGAAAAAATCGCATGCCCGGAGCCGAAGTATACGCCGGTCCCGGGTCCAATCGAGCAAGTCCGGAGCGCCTGAACGTTGCGCCACCGATCCTCCGCAAATGTATGGTCCGCCCCTGATCCGCAAGCCGCATCATCGGTGAAGGAACCGTCCGCGTTAATGTATCCGGCCTCTGAGTGAAGCGGTCACGCTTCGGGCCACGATGGAAAGCCGCGCGGGTCCGTCCTCATTAGATCGCCGGTCGTACGATCGACCGTTTTGCGGACCAGGTTTCGGACCCGCCGGTGGACTGTTCGATCATCGGTGATGTGTGCTCGCAGACGTCGGCGTGTATCAGTACCCTACGGTCGTCATGGTCTGATCGCCCCAGGGCGACAGCCCGTCACGCGTTCGCGAGGAGTCTCCCGTCGTAGTGACTGTTTCGCTGGAGAACGGCCCACGCCGTTCGCACCAATTTATTCGCGAGCGCGACGGCGACCACGTTCGGATGGGCCCTGGCCTCGAGACTCGTGAGCCATCGTCCCAGGCGGTGCGGCTTCTGGTGATGATGACGGCAGACGGATCGTGCGCCATGAATGAAGAGGGACCGGAGGTAGGCATTCCCACGCTTGCTGATGCCGCGTAGCACGGTCTTGCCTCCTGTGGAATGCTGCCGCGGCACCAACCCGAGCCACGCGGCGAGATCGCGGCCCTTCCCAAACGCCGCGCCATTGCCGACGGCGGCGACGAGGGCCGTCGCCGTGAGCGGGCCGATGCCAGGCACCTGCATGAGCCGATCGCAGGCCTCATCGTCGCGTGCGAGGCTGAGGATTTCGTGATCGACCTCTTCAATGTCGTCGTCCAGGAGCCGCCACTCGTCGCGGAGTTGCTTGAGCAGCCGACAGAAGCGGACCGAGAGACCCAACGCGGGATTGTCGAGCACCTCGGGGAGCCGCTTAACGAGCGCCTCTCGCCCGATGGGACACGTGACGCCGCGCTCAAGTAGAAACCCCCGCATTTGGTTGATCACCGCGGTGCGCCGCCCGACCAGACGCGTGCGGAGCCGGTGGATCGCTTGGAGATCCAGTTGCTCCATCGTCTTCAGTGGTACGAACCGCATCGTCGGTCGCTGGACGGCCTCGCCAATCGCCTCGGCATCCAGCAGATCGTTCTTGTGCGACTTGACGAACGGTTTTACGTATTGCGGCGGAATCAGCCGCACGTCGTGTCCCTGCGCGATCAGAATCCTTCCGAGGTGGTGCGCGCCGCAGCAGGCCTCCATCCCCACGAGACAGGGCGGCACATTCGCTAGCGCTCGAACCAGTTGCGTGCGCGAGCACTGTCGCCGAATGACGATCGCGCCGCGCGCATCGAAGCCGACGAAGTGAAAGCTGTTCTTGCCGATGTCGATGCCGATCGTGGAAATCTGCATGGATGCAATCCTCCTCTCCCTTGATCATCACCACATCCGGGTGAGAACGGGGGCGGACCATCCCATTAGATCGAGGAGCTGGGCATTTTGGGCGCGTTTTCAGCAATCAATGGTTTGAATTGACAAGAACAGTCATTTGAATCAATCCGTAAGGGTTCGTACGCAGATAGGCTCCCAGTGGTGGAGGGGTCACCTGACGAGTCGCATAGCGAAGAGCGCATCAGGCAGGGAGAACGACGAGACGGTCGGCCTCAGCGGCGGATTGCTGATCGGCGACGAGTTCCTCGTGGCTGCCGTCAACCAGATTCTGCCGTTTGAGCGCTAAAATTGGACGGTACCATCGCAGCGTGGTAGCGTTCGAGACGGACCGGTCAACTCGTCTGGGGACCAAGTGACGAGCAGCAACATGGTCAGGGACGGTCGGCAGTCTGGCTCTATGCCCATCGCGTCGATTGATGACGCGCCGGTAAAATACCTGCGGCTGAACGAGCCCTCCTCGATCCCCTCTCAGTTGCGCGGCGCAGATGCTTTTACGATCACGCGGTTGGACTGTTCGTGCGGACTGGCGCAGCCGATCACGAAGCTCTCGACCGTTCCCGCGCTGCTGGTGGCCGTGTCGACCACAGGGGTCGCGAGCGCGGACTATGACTTTCGCGTCGACGAGAAACGAGTCCCGACGCCCTACATTCATGCGTTCCGGTCCACGGTGATGGACCTTGACGCGCGTCCCAGTTGCTGGATAAGACGGCCGTTTGGCTACCTGCTGTTTCATGTTCCTCTCAAAGGCCTGGACGATATCGCGGCTGATCTCGGCGTCGGCACCGTAGAGACCTACAAGGTCGCGGTTGCAGAAGAAGATCTCGTGCTGGCACAACTGACGAAGAGCATGCTTCCCTCAGTGGGACGACCAGGTTGGCCTTTCCCTCTGGCGCTGGACCACCTCAATCTGATTCTCGGCGCGCATGTACTCCAAAAGTACGGAGCCTTACGGAAACCGGCCAGGGTTTCGGTCGGTGGCTTGGGTCCGTCGCAAAAACGCCGCGCGACAGAATTGCTCAATGAGAGTCTGGCTGGTGACATACGGCTCTCTCAAGTGGCAGAGGTGTGCGGCCTTTCGATCAGCCACTTTGCCCGGTCATTCAAGGCGAGCTTCGGTGTCTCCACTCACCGATGGCTCGTCCAACGCCGGATTGAGCGTTCGCAGCAACTCTTGCTAGAGACGCGCGAGTCGCTGTCCGACATCGCTGAACAGGCAGGCTTCGCGGATCAGGCTGCGTTCACTCGCACCTTCCATCAGCTCGTGGGCATCAGTCCAGGTCGATGGAGGCGAGATCGTCAGCGTCGATGATCCGACGCGCGCCGAACCATTCCTTCAACACCTCCGATCCACACGACAATCCACGCCACGCTTCGGAACCAAGGGACATCCGCGTCCGTGCCGGGCGTTAGGATAGAAACCTCAGCACCTCGGCACAGAAGTCCTCCGCGTACTGAAATAGAAAGGCATGACCTGCATCGGGGTAGAGAACCAGCTTCGCCCTTGGCGCCTTCTGCGCGATGGCGAAGCTGTGCTCGGCGGGGACCATGACATCGGCAATGCCGTTTCCTACGAGTACCGGCATTCTGAGCTTGCCAAGATGCGGCCGTGCCGCTCCATCGCCCTTCCACCACGACGCGATCGCCTCGCGCTGTCGGCGACCGGACTCCGCCGCAATGGGTGGGCGCTCCCCAAGGCGAATGCGGTCGAAGTGCTGTCGGGCGGCCGCAGCCCCAGCTTCCGTTTCCGTGAAGAACAGGAACTGGACATCCTCGCGAGTTGCCGCGGTCTTTGCCGCGATTTCCGCAACGCGTGAATGAGGCGGTGGGCCGTCAGGGCCACCGGGGCCCGACCCCGCGATCACAAGTTGACGTACACGCTCAGGCCACGTTAACGCGACTGTCTGCCCGACATAACCACCGAGGGACCAACCCAGCAGGTCTACTTCGCCGACTCCGAGCGCATCAAGCAGTGAGGGCACGACTTCTGCCATTCCCCGAACCGTATTTGGCGTCTCGCCGCTTGAATCGCCGACGCCCAGGTTGTCAAATCGAATGACCTGCCGCGCGGTCGCGAGCCGCGCGACAAACTCCGGGTCCCAATCATCCATCGTCCCGCGAAAGCGGTGGCAAAGGAGCAGCGGACCTTTATTCGGATCGCCGTCAACCCGAACCGCCAACGATCCGTCCTTCGTCGGGATCCGAGTTGAATCCCCGCTTGTCTTCCAAATCATTTGCGGACCGCCAGGTCGCTGTAGTCGAGAATGAACGCCGTACGCCCCGACAGGAGAGGGCCCTCCGGGGTGCGCCTGACAACGCGCCGCAAAGTTGGAAAGACGAGTCCGTCTGTCGTCACGAGGTCATAACAATAGTGTGCGGCGACGCCCCCGAGCACATCAGTGGTGTAGTCGAGGCGCCTCAGCATGAAGTCGTCGCCGAAATAGAGCTGTTGCACTTTCGTGTGCGCAGGCACGTCGTCCGGGTAGGTCACCTCGAGGACGCGCCAAGTTTCGCGGTTTTCGACGTGCGCCTCGAGCTCACGCGTGATGAAGCCCGTCCGAGCAAAGAGGAACGGCGCCGTCAGATAGTTCCAGACGGCGTAGCCGAGAAAGTAGGTCAGGTGCAGGCGATCCCAGGGTGTTTCGCGCACATGCCCCGCGAAGGCCGCGCGCGGATCGGAGCGATCTTCGACGATCGTACCGTCACGGCGTTCGATCCACACCCGATTCGGGGTGAAGATCCAACGATCGTCGGACTCATCGCCCAGCCTCTGAAAGACGGTCCGAGGTGTCGCGGCGTCTATCGAAGCCGAAGGCCGGTGATGACCAGGAAAACCCTTGATATCCAGCAGCCCACCGGAGAAGTTGAACGTCAGATCGATCGCGCGAACGGTGCGCCAGCGGTCGAGGCCGCCGTGTGCCGCGATAACGGAACTAAGGAGATCGGCCATGTCGGTTACCTTTCTTGTTTGCCCTTCTCGTCACGGCGCAAGGCGCGTATTACCTAGAGATCCATTCATCGCTGTACATGGCCGTTTGCCACACGTGGCTCTCGCCACCCTGCCGCAGGCCTCCGATAGCCGGGAATACCACGTAGGCGCCGCAGTGAAGATGTCTCTGCCGTTGACGTTCGGCATCAATCGTCTGCGCGTGGTCGACACTGGCTGCCGATCGAGATCGAAGGCGACCGGAACTCTCCGGCTGCGTCAGTTGCACACTCTGAGCGAGAGTGACATCCCTCCTCGCGGATCTCAGCCTACGAGAAGGGGGTCGACTGCTTCTTGAACGATTCTGCTGGTCTTGTCAGTTATCGCTTCGCATCGTGCCGGCGGCGTGGCGGCTGCCGAAAGCCGGCCCGATCGCCTTGGCCGAATCGAAGCAGCGATCGACGGTCTGAATTAACAAGAACGGTCATTTAAATCAATTTTGCGGGTTCGTGCGCATGTACGCTTGCGTCCCTGGCTGGCGCGTCTTCGGTGACGCGGGCACGCGCTCGCTTGCTTGCGAGGAGACGTGAAGATGAGCAGCCGCATACCGACGAGCGCATCAGACAATGGCGGAGGCGAGCCCGGGGGCCACAACGGCGAATTGTTGATCGCCAATGATTTCCTCGTGGCTCGGCTCGGACTGGGTACGATGCGGCTTACCGGCAAAGGAATCTGGGGCGAACCCGCGGATCGGAGCGAGGCCATTCGCGTCGTGAGACGCGCAGCGGAACTCGGAGTCAATTTCATCGACACGGCCGATTCGTATGGCCCGAACGTGAGCGAGAGGATCATTGCTGAGGCTCTGTATCCTTATCCGGAGGGCGTCGTCATCGCCACAAAAGGTGGCCTCGAGCGGCCAGGCCCTGATCAGTGGGTTGAAAACGGAAAGCCAGAACATCTGAGGTCGGCGTGCGAATCGAGCCTCCGGAGGCTGCGCCTCGATCGGATTGGCCTGTATCAGTTGCACAGGATCGACCCCAGGGTCCCCGTGGAGGATCAGCTCGGCGCTCTGAAGGATCTGCAGGCCGAGGGCAAGATCAAGCACATCGGCCTGTCGGAAGTCACTGTCCGCCAGCTTCAGCACGCGCGAACGATCGCGCCGATCGCGAGCGTGCAGAATCGCTATAGCGTGACTGATCGCGGAGCGGAGGACGTTCTGGATTACTGTGAGCAGAACGACATCGTCTTCATCCCCTGGTTCCCGTTAGCAGCTGGTGGCCTAACCGGCGCGGATAGTCCTCTTCGCCGTGTGGCAGCGCAAAAGGACGCGACGCCTTCTCAGGTCGCGTTGGCATGGCTTCTGGCGCGATCGCCAGTCATTGTGCCGATCCCGGGAACCTCCAAAGTCGCGCACCTTATCGAGAATGTCGCGGCGGCGGCGATTACGTTGACGGAAGACGAATTCAACGCCCTGAATCAGATGGGCGGCGAGAACGCGATTTAGATCGACGGCTGTCTGCGCTCTGATCCGTGTAACTCCCGCCGTCGCTCGTCGAACCGGCCTGATTCGTTCATCACGCGGCCTTCTCAGAACCGCAGCTGGTAGGCGTCCACATCTGCGCTCATCAGATCTCTCCAGTGATCATGATGGATGCAATGCGAAGCAATAACCGACAAAACCAGCGCGATTGTTCAAGAAGCGTTCAACGTCTCCTCTTAGGCTCAAGGGTGCGAAGAGGGAGCACGATGACTGCGAACCAACAACGCGATCTCCACGGCCTGACAGCGCTGGTCACGGGGGCCACGTCCGGGCCGGGCCGCGCTAACGCATTTCAGATCGCACGGGATGGCGCCGACGTGACCGTGCACGGCCGCGACGCGACGCGCGGTGTGCAGACGATCGAAGAGATCGAATTGCAGGGTACGGTCCGCGATCGACGCGGTCATGTCGCGAGACACTATCGCGACGTCCGGAGTCGCACCGAGACTCTGGCTGCTCCGCTCTCCGCTGAGGACCAGACCGTCCAATCCATGCCGGATGCCAGCCCGACCAAGTGGCATCGCGCGCACACGACGTGGTTCTTCGAAACATTCGTGCTGATTCCCCACGCACCGGGTTATCGCCCATTCGATGACGCGTTTGGCTTCATCTTCAATTCCTACTACGAATCCGTCGGACCCCGTCATCCGCGTCCGTCCCGTGGCGTGCTCAGTCGACCTGGCATCGACGCGGTAGCAGCGTACCGCGCATATGTGGACACCGCTGTGGAGGGGCTGCTGGAGTCTGCAGATCGGGACGTCCTCGATCTGATCATCACGGGACTACACCACGAGCAACAGCACCAGGAGCTACTGCTGACCGATATCAAGCATGCGTTTTCGAGTTCACCGATCTTTCCTCAATACGTTCCAGAGGCTGCCGCACGGCCTGTCTCCATTGTCACGCCACCAGAGCAGTGGACCATCGATGGTGGGGTCTACGAGATCGGCTACCGGCCCAGTGAGGACATCGATTTCTCGTTCGACAACGAGCGTCCTGCGCATGCGTCACTCCTTCGCGACTGTGCCATCGCCGATCGTCCGGTGAGCAACGCCGAATTCGTGGCCTTCATCGAAGACGAGGGGTACCAGAGGCCCGAGTTGTGGCTCTCCGAAGGATGGACCACAGCCAGAGCGGCAAATTGGGAAGCGCCAGGGTACTGGTACCGCGACGGCGAGGATTGGTGGGTATACACGCTCCACGGCCTGCGGAGCTTGCGTCTCGACGAACCGGTCTGTCACGTGAGCTTCTTTGAGGCCGCCGCCTACGCGCGGTGGGTTGGGCGGCGTCTGCCGACCGAGTTTGAGTGGGAAGTCGCCGCACGCCAGTTCGGGACGGGCGAGAGGAGCCCGAAGGACATCTGTGTGCATCCGCGGTCTTTGCGCGGCGGTATCCGTCAGGACGTCTGGGAATGGACCGCGAGTCCATATTCGCCATACCCCGGCTACACGCCGGAGCCAGGCGCACTCGGTGAGTACAACGGCAAGTTCATGATCAACCAGATGGTCCTGCGCGGGCGCTCCTGCGCAACACCTCCCGATCACGAGCGCGTGACGTATCGCAACTTCTTCCCGCCGCAGGCGCGCTGGCAATTCTCGGGCTTCAGGCTTGCGGAAGATCGCCAGAGGCGCTGAATGACTTCAGTGTCCATGATCCCGCCTACCCAACAGCACGAAACATCGGCCGGCAGTCGCTTTCTCGACGACGTGCTCCGAGGCCTTTCTGCTCGTCGAAAGACCCTGCCCAGCAAGTACTTTTACGACGCCGAGGGCTCGCGGTTGTTCGAGGCCATCTGCGAACTGCCCGAATACTACGTAACCCGAACGGAGACGGCCCTTCTCGTGGACATCGCGCCCGAGCTTGGCGCCTTCGTCGCCGACGGTGCAGCCCTCGTGGAGTTCGGCAGTGGCGCCAGCGCCAAGACTCGCCTGATCCTCGATGCGTCGCCACAGATCGACGTGTACATACCAATCGACATCAGCGAAGTCGCTCTTTCGCATGCTGCCGAGACCATCAGAGCCGACTATCGCGGCTTGGAAGTGATACCTCTCGTGGGGGACTTCACCCGCGTCCTGGAGCTGCCCTCGGCTGTCCGGAGTCGTCCAATCGTCGGCTTCTTCCCTGGTTCGACAATCGGAAATTTCGAGTCAGCCGAAGCGGAACGCTTCCTTCGGAGGGTGCGAGCGCTATTGGGCGATGGCGCGCTGTTCATCGTCGGTGCTGATCTGGCCCAGCCGCCCGAGGTGCTCTTGCCTGCGTACGACGACGCCGGTGGTGTGACCGCGGCGTTCAACCGCAACCTGTTAGCTCGGATCAATCGGGAACTCGGTGCCAGCCTTGAACTGGATGCGTTCGAACACCGGGCCGTGTGGAACGAGGCGGAGAGCCGGATCGAGATGTACCTGGTCAGCAGCCGCGATCAAACGGCGCGCATCGGTAGCCGCACGATCGTGTTCATCGAGGGAGAGGTCATACACACGGAAAGCTCCCACAAGTATCGACCTGAGGTGTTTGAGGCTCTCGTTGAGCGGGGTGGATGGCGCCTCAAGACCGCTTGGACGAGCGACGCACCGTCGTTCGGGGTGTTCTTGCTCGACACCGAAGGTCCTGAAGGTGTTGCCGTCACATCACCAATGAACATCGAGTCTAGCCCATCAGGAGAAATCTCATGACTCCGAGCACAGAAGCACGGAACAAGGCGATCGTCCTCGAGGCGTTCGATACCCTCTTCAACAAACGGGACTATGCCGCTGCAGAGCGTTTCTGGTCACCGAAGTACGTGCAGCACAGCGCCCACATCGAGCCCGGTCGCGACGGTCTCTTCAACCTGATCAAGAGCATGCCGGCGACATTCAAGCACGAGCACGAGCAGATTGTGGCGGACGGCGAGCTCGTGATCGTGCACAGCCGCTTTTCGGGCTTCGGCCAGGCAAAGAACTGGGTCGTCGCAGACTTCGTTCGTGTAGTCGATGGAGTGCTGGTCGAGCATTGGGACGTGGTCGAGGACGAAGCGTCGCAGGCCGAATCCAAGAGCGGTCGGCCCATGTTCGGCGATCGCTTTCCTGCTTAGCGAACGCTACCTGAATGGAGCGAGGGGATGTTGTCTTATGAATAACGACGCACATCGAACCGCTGTTCAATCCGAGACCGAGCGAAGCAAGGCGGTCGTGGACGAGTATTTCCAGGCGGGTGTCCAGGGCCGCCTCACGAGTTTCGCAGCACATCTGCATCCCGACTTCACCGTAACCGCGCCCAACTACCTTCCCTGGGGCGGTCGACACGTCGGGGCAGCGTTCTTTCGAGACCATGTACTGCCAAGTGTTACCGACGTGTTCGATTTCGCTCGGTTTAGTTACGACAACGCCGTCGCCGAGGACGGCCACGTCGTGGCGGTGTTTAACATCGGCGTTACCGGGACGGACGCGACCATCAAGATCGTTGACCATTGGACGGTCAGGGACGGCAAGGCCATCTCGTTGTGGGCCGCCTATTTCGAGCCACAGGCGGTGCTCGAGGCACTCGGGATCAAGCATTGCCTCGGTTCCTGAGGGCAAAGTGTGAAGACGATCAACACGCAACACATATCACGAGGAGAGGTAACACAATGACTAACTTGGTGAAGAAACACAGCATCTCTCACGAACTGGCGCAGAACATGGTGAACGCAGCGCTTGCAAGAGCGCGACAACTTGGTGTTACAGAGAACGTGGCGATTCTCGATGACGGCGGGAACCTCAAGGCTTTTGGCCGGATGGATGGGGCCTCTGTCCCAACGATCGAGATTGCGCAGCGTAAGGCGTACACAGCTCTCTTCGGCGTCTCCACGCAAGACTTTTTCAACTTTATCCAGAGCGACCCGTCGCTGTTGGCCGGCATCCCCACCCTTCCGCGTACGGCGGCGTGGGGAGGAGGGTTTCCCATACAAGTGGATGGCGAAACTGTCGGGGCGATCGGCGTGAGCGGGGCGCCGAAGGTGGAGAACGACGTTGACTGCGCGAGAGCCGCCCTAGCGCTCGTGCCCGACGCAGTGCCGACTGACTAAGGTCAACCACTCAAAGGACAGAACACATGAGCAACCACCCAGTCGTACTCATCACGGGCGCGCTGACCGGCATCGGCCGCGCGACCGCTGTTGCGTTCGCTCAGGAAGGTGCGCGCATCGTAATTTCCGGGCGACGCGACAATGATGGGCAGGCATTGGTCGCTGAACTGCGGGCTCTTGGCGCCGACGCGGAATTCGTGCGCGCCGACGTCCGCCACGACGATGACGTGCGCAATCTCGTCGACCGGACTGTCGAGCGCTTTGGCCGGCTGGATGTTGCCGTGAACAACGCTGGCACTGAAGGAAAGCCGGGACCGCTAACCGAGCAATCTGCCGAGACCTACGCCGCCACCTTCGATACCAATGTGCTCGGTACGATCCTGAGCCTCAAGCACGAAATGCGCGTGATGCTTGCCCAACGGCACGGCAACATCGTCAATCTATCTTCGACCATGGGCAGCCGCGGCGCGGCGGGCGCATCGGTGTACGTGGCCAGCAAGCACGCGGTCGAAGGCCTGACGAAGGCTGCGGCGCTCGAGGGCGCGGCAGCCGGCGTGCGCGTCAATGCGGTCGCACCGGGCCCTGTGGAGACCGCACTGCTGAACCGCTTTACGGGCGATGCCGACCGGAAAGCCAGCCTGGTCGCCGGTGTGCCAGTGAAACGTGCTGGAACGGCTCAAGAGATCGCTCAGACGATCGTGTTTCTCGCCTCCGAAAAGGTGGACTACCTCACCGGCCAAATCATCGGAGTCAATGGTGGCAAGTCAGCTTCTTGACCGACCGCGGTCGTCGCCGAACGCTGCGAACAACAGTGAAGCAATGGAGCAATTGTGTCCCCCAATTTCGGCGACAACCTGCCCGAGGTTCTCAGGACGCTCAGAACCCAACCGCTGCTCGTGATGCGCTTGAATGTCAGAAAGCTGCAGATTGTCGGCGCCACCCCGGATGGATATCGCCGCATTGGCGTAGTGCCGGGTGGCTCGTTCGACGGAGAGAGGCTTTCAGGCGAAGTATTGGACGGAGGCAATGACTGGCAGACGGTCCGCCCCGATGGCGCCACGACGTTGAATGTGCGGCTGGTCCTGAAGACCAAGGATGAAGCCCTGATCGGCATGACCTATCGTGCCATTCGTTATGGGCCGCCCGATGTCGTGGCGAGAATCGAGAGAGGAGAAGTGGTGGATCCGAAGAGCTACTATTTCAGACTCAACCCACTGTTCGAGACGGCGAACGCGCGGTACGACTGGCTGAATCGTGTAGTCGCGATCGGCATCGGCCACCGCGTCGCGGATGGCCCGAATGATAGCATTTTCGAGGTTCTGTGACGGGCGCCTCTTCCACCCCGAGCCCTAAGGCG
>Ga0075425_100007458_pt1 | contig 11573 bp, 11 predicted proteins | sample SoiMethybrSBSTD4_FD_75300 | JGI IMG/M metagenome (GOLD analysis project Ga0075425, IMG submission 75300) | Bulk soil microbial communities from a Populus tree surrounding site in Tennessee, USA - Soil MetaG P. TD hybrid SBSTD4 | ecosystem: Environmental > Terrestrial > Soil > Tree plantation...
TTGATGTAGCGCGGGGCTTTCAGCCCCGCGAGACGCGGCCCTGAAAGGGCCGCGCTGCACGCATCTGGAAACTGCGCTGGTCACACCCCAGCCTCGAGCAGCGGATCGCTGCGACGCGCATCACGCCAGAATGCGAACGTAATGACGACGGCGGCGATCTGGAGCAGCACGACTACCGCGACGCATGCAGGCCAGCCGCCCAGGTTCCACAGCGCGGCGGGTGCGGCCGCGCCGACGCTGCCGCCGGTGTAATAGAAGGTTGAATACAGTCCGACGGCGAGCGCGCGTTCGCCGGTCGTCACCGCTCCAATGTAGCTGCTCGTCGTCGTCTGCGCGATGAAGACGCCGGTGCAGACGAGCGAGAGGCCGACGATGATCGCGGGCAACGAGGACGCGAGCGTCAGCAGCGCGCCGCCGGCGCCGATGGCCATCGCGAGCGCCAGGCCGGCGCGATGGCCGTACGCGTCGATCCACCGCCCGCCAAACGGCGTCACGACGGCGCCGATCAAATACACGACGAACAACCAGCCGAGCGCCGCGGTGCTGAGCCGGAACGGCGGCGCGGCGAGATAGAACGGGATGTAAGTGAACACCGCCACGTTGGTGAAGAGGACGCAGAAGCCGATTGCGTAGGTCGTGAGCAGCTGTCGGTTGCGCATGTGCCGCAGCAGCGCGCCGCGGCCGGCGCGGCTCCGCTCCCTGTGACGCGATCCGGCCTCGGCCGGCAGCGACGTGAACAGCGCGACGGCGATCGCGAAGCTGATCGCTGCAAGCGCGATGAACGCGTCCTGCCAGTTCGCATCGGCCGCAATCAGGCCTGCGAGCGCGCGTCCGGTAAATCCGCCGAGAATCGTGCCGGTCATGTACGCGGCGGTGGCGCGGCCGGCGCGCGCAGCCGGCCACATCTCGTGGATGTACGCAATCGTCCCGGCGAAAATCCCCGGCGTCGTGATGCCCTGCACGAACCGCCAGGCAATCAGCTGACTGAGGCTCGTCGACAGCGCCGCAAGACCGGTCGTCACGGCGAGCAGGAACGCCGAGCCGACGATGACGCGACGCAGTCCGAGCGTGTCCGCAAGCCGGCCGACGAGCGGCGCCGACAACGCGACCGCGATCGTCGGCGCCGTCACGGTCAGGCCGACGGCGAATCGCGAGGCGCCGAACGTACGCTGGAGCAGCGGCAGCAGCGGCTGCGTCGCGTAGAGATTCAGGAACGCCGCCGAACCCGAGAGGACAATGGCGACGGTTGGTTGACGCCGCATCGCCGTTATTGTCAGGGATTCTTCAGCAAGCGGAACCCATTCGTATCAGAATTCGGCCTGAAGGCGAACGAAGAGGCTGCGCGGCGGCGCCACCGCTGTTCCCGAGAACAATCCGGCAAAGTTGATGACGTCGAGACGATTCGTCATGTTGACGAGCCGTCGTCGGGGCTGAGCGCCCTCGACGAGAGTACGAGTGTACCCGCGTCGCTGCGAAGAAGGCGATCCCTCGACTCGAGCCATGTCTCACTTCTGTGTGCTGTGACGGGAACGCTTTCGTCTGAGCCGCGTTGCCGATATAGTGTCCGCGCCATGAGATCATCTCGCCTCGCCGTATACGCCCTCAGTGCGCTGATTCCCGTTCTGGCCGGTGCGGTCGCTCAACCCGCCGCTCGCGTCAAGGCCTTCATCGGCGCGCGCGTCGTCGACGGTACCGATCGGCAGCCGATCGACAACGCGACGATCGTCGTGCGCGACGGAAAGATCGTCGCGGTCGGTCCCGCTGCGCGCGTGACCGTCCCGGACGGCGCCGACCGCGTGACGCTCAGCGGCAAGCACGTGATTCCGGGTCTGGTGAACGCGCACGGACACGTGGGCAACACCGTCGGCCTGCAACAGGGTCATTACTCGGCCGAGAACGTCGCACGCGATCTCAAGACGTACGCCGAGTACGGCGTCACGACCGTGTTCTCGCTCGGCGACGATCAGGAGGCCGGCTTCAGGATGCGCGACGCGCAGAACGTGCCGACGCTCGATCGCGCGCGGCTGTTCGTCGCGGGTCCGGTGCTCGCGCCGAAGTCGCCTGAAGAGGCGCGAACGCTGGTGGATCAGGATGCCGCGATGAAGGTCGACATCGTGAAGATCCGCGTCGACGACAATCTCGGCACGACGCCGAAGATGCCGCCGGAGATCTACAAAGCGGTCATCGACGAAGCGCACAAGAAAGGGCTGCGCGTCGCGGTCCATCTCTTCTACCTCGAAGACGCGAAGGGCGTGCTCGATGCGGGCGCGGATTTCATCGCGCACAGCATCAGGGACAAGGACGTCGACGATGCGACGATCGCGATGTTGAAGCGGCGGGACGTGTGCGTCTGTCCGACGCTGATGCGCGAGGTCTCGACCTTCGTCTACGAGACGACGCCGCCGTGGTTCTCGGATCCGCTCTTCGTGAAGTACACCGACAAACAGACCATCGAGCAACTGAAGGAACCGGCGCGGCAGGAGCAGATGAAGAACAGCCGTGCGGCGCAGCGGTACAAAGTGGCCCTGGAGCAGGCGAGCAGAAATCTGAAGAAGCTGTCGGATGGCGGCGTGACGATCGCGATGGGCACCGACACCGGACCGCCCGCGCGCTTTCAAGGGTACTTCGAGCTGATGGAGCTCGAGCTGATGGCGAAGGCCGGCCTGACGCCGCGTCAGGTGCTCGCGTCCGCGACGCGCGACGCGGCGAAATGCCAGAAGCTCGACGCGCTCGTCGGCACGCTCGAGCCGAACAAATGGGCGGACTTCGTCGTGCTCGACGCCGATCCGCTGACCGATATCAACAACACGCGAAAGATCTCCGACGTCTACGTCGCCGGAAATCGCGTGCAGCGGTAGCGCGAGGGTTTCAGCCGAGCGGCACGGCTCGCCTGAAAGGCTCGCCCTACATGCTTTGCAGGTGCCGCTTCGTCCGCTCCGCGTTCAGCTCGTGGAGCAGCCGCATGACGTTGTACGCGGTCAGCTCCACGAGCAGCGTCGTCACGCCGGCGTGCAGATCGTCGCTCAGCTTCGGCTCCACCTGCTTCATCGCCGTCAGCAACCGCTGCTCCTGACCGGCGAGCTCCTGCTTCGTGATGACGCCGTCGGCCATCGCCGTCGTGAAGGAATCGAGCGTCTCCAGCTTCTCCTGAATCAACGGGTGTTCTGATTTTTCGTCCAGCCAACTCGTACGCGGCATAAATCCTCCGTCCATCGCTCGGCTGAAAGCCTCGCGCTACAGTTCCTTGACGATCTGTTTCAGCGCGGTGAGCCGCGACTGCAGCTTCGCGCGGCCGCCGTCCTGATTCATCTGCTCGGCAATCGCCTTCGGCAAGAACTGACGGTCGGTGCACTCGAGCATCGCGCCGACTTCCTGCAGCTCGCGCTCGAGGCCCTGCGTCGACGGCATGAACTGCGCGATGACGTCGGCGAGCGCTTCGCGTGTGATGTGATCGGCGCCTGCGAGCAGTGACGCTCTCCATGCGCGTCCGACCATCCCTTCGATGTCGGCGCCCGACAGATGTCCCTTTTGCGGAATCGGCGGCACGTCCTCCGGCGCGAGCCGCGATCCCAGCTTTCCCGCGAGAATCACGAACATCTTCCGGATCTCGTCTTCGTCGGTCGGGTAGAACAGCGGGATGTGGACCTCCGCCCGTCCCTGACGCTTCAAATCGATCGGCAGCAGATCGGGACGCGCGGTGAGCAGCATCCAGATGATCTTGCCGCGATAGCGCGTGTCGCCCATCTGCGCGGCGATCATCCCGAAGACGCGGCTCGACGTGCCGGAATCGCCGTCCTGTTCGCGGCTGCCGAGGGCGGCGTCCGCTTCGTCCACGACCACGACGACCGGACCCATCGCGCGCAGCACCGAGAGCACGTGCTCGAGGTTCCCTTCCGTCTCCCCGACGTACTTCGATCGAAAGTTCTTCAGCACGACGCACGGGATGCCGATCTCGCCGCTGAGACACTGCGCGAGGAACGATTTCCCGGTTCCGACCGGACCGCACAGCAGATATCCCATCGGCAGCGTATCGAGCGCACCGCGCTTCAGCAGCGCCGCGTCCTCGCGCAGCCGTGCTTTCGCCGCGTCGTGCCCGACGACGGTGTCGAGCGTCCATTTGGGCTCGATGAACTCCAGGAGTCCACGGCATTGACGTTCGATGAGCCGCTTCTTCAGCGTACGGAAGACCTGCGCGTCCAGGCGCTTGCGGCTCTCCTGCGCCGATTGCACGAGCACGTTCAGATCTGTGAGCGAGATCCCGGCGGTCAGCTGCGCGAGCTCCGCTGCGCTGTAGTCGGAGACATCGGAGAGCGTCCGACCGGCGGTCGACGCCTCGATGAACGCCTTGCGCTCTGTTTCGTCGGGCAGCGGGACTTCGATCGTCGCCACGTGCGGATTGCCCGTGAGCCGATCGTTGACGTCCGCGAGCTTCTCGTCGGCCATGACGAACGCCATATTGAGCCGTTTGACGTGCGGGCTCGTCGCCCAGTTCAACATCGTCACGAGCTCGGACGACGACTGGAGGCTGAGGCGTCCCGGTTCGGCGGCGGGAAACACATAGCTGGCCTGATCGATGATCACGGCGACGCTGATGCGATCCGCATCGGCGGCCATGATGTTGTTGCGCACGAGGCGATCGAGCACGGCAAACGCGGTCGCCGGATCCTTCGCGAGCGCGCTGAGGTCGCCGATCTTCCTCGTGGCGAGCGTCACCATTTCCTTCAGCCGCTGCTCATCGCGTCCCGCGAACGCGCGCAGACCGCGGCCGAGGTCGTAGTGCAGGACGAGCGACCATCGACCGAACAGCTGCTCGGCGAGAAACTCCGCGAGGACGCCGTACGCCGCCGATTTGTCCGTGCGCACGCGAAACACGTCCTCCGTGTTGCCGTAGAGGACGAATGCGGCGGTGGTCCCTGAGAAATACAGATCGGCGAGCCCGGTCGCCCACGGCGGGAACCAGTCAGGCAGATCCGATCTGCGGGGAGGCGCGTCAGGCGTCATGCCGCAGCACCTGACGGAGATCGGTTTCGAGAATCGCGGGCGGCTCCTCGAGCTGATCGGCCAGTCCCGTCAGATGCTGCAGCTCGGTGACCGCTTTCTCCGTCTGCCGCATGCTGTCGGCCGCCGAATCGACCTGGCTGCTCAGAAAATCCGGATCCTGGCGGTTGACGGCCATCTCGGCGAGCGCCTGGATCTTTCCTTCGATCCGATCGAGCTCGAGCGACACGAACTCGGCGTTCTTCTTCGCGCGCGTGTAGTTGTCGAGCCTGAGCTCGGTGCTCGCGACGCTGTCCTGCAGCGACCGCACGATCCGATCGTCGCCGCCCTTGGCCGCTTCGAGGCTCCTGCGCAGCTCGTCGAGCTTCGACGAAATCTGCTGCTCGTTCATCGTCTGCAGGAACCTGTCGAGCGCGGCCTTCGAGATGAGCAGGCGGAGAAACAACCAGAGCAGCCGATCGAGACCCGGCGTCCGGATTTCTTCACCCGCGCTGCCCTGATCTTCGGACGCGCCGCGCACGCCGGCGGCGATGCCTCGCATTTCGACACAGCGCGAGTGCAGCCGCTGAAATCGCGTGCGTCCGTCAGCGGGCAGCATCGTGAGCATGCTGACGAGCGATATCGGCGGCGGCTGTCCCGTTGCCGGCGCGCCCGCCTTGCCGGCCGCGTGCACTTTCGCGTCGATCGCGGCGCGAAATCTTGGAATCGAGACGAGGCCTGCGAGGTACGTGACTTCACCCGCGGCGACGAGCGGCAGCAAGACGGGGGCGAACGGCGTCATCGCCGCCGCCGCCGTGCCGCCGAGGAAGAACAGCAGATTCCACCTGAAGAGAAACGCCTCCTTCAGGTAGTCGGTCATCCCGCCGGTCTTCATCGGATCTCGCGCCACGATTCAGTCGCCGGGGCGCGTGGAGCTTGCGAGGTTGTCGATGAGGTCGCGGATCGCAGACACCCTCTCGATGAACGCCGGCTCGCGCAGCATGTCCTTCGGCGGCCGGTCGGACGGCGGCATTTGCATCTCGCGCAGGATCGTACCCGGAGACGACGAGAAGACGTACACGCGATCGCCGAGGTACACGGCCTCTTCAATCGAATGCGTGACGAAGAACACTGTCGCCTCCGCTTCCTTCCAGAGCTCCACCAGCAGTGCCTGCATGTGGAGCCGCGTCGTCGGATCGAGCGCGCCGAACGGTTCATCCATCAGGATGATGCGCGGCGACAGGATCAGCGTCCGCGCGATCGCGACGCGCTGACGCATTCCGCCCGACAACTCGCTCGGATATTTGGTCGCATCGCGCTTGACGTCGAGGCCGACCTTCGCAATCCACTCACGCGCCTGCTCGCGGCGCTCGCGGGCCGGCACGCCGCGGCACTCGAGACCGAACGCCACGTTGTCCTCGACCGTGCGGTTGTCGAACGACGTGTAGTCCTGAAACACCATGCTGCGATCCGGTCCCGGATGGATGACCGGTTTCTCGCCGACGAGCACCGTGCCTTCGGTCGGCGGAAAGTGCGGCCGCAGACCGGCAATCAGCCGGAGCACCGTGGACTTGCCGCAGCCCGACGGTCCGAGGATCGCGATGAATTCGCCCTTGCCGGGCAGATCGGTCACCGAGAACGTCACGTCGCGAATGACCGTGAGATCCCCGAACCGCTTCGTCACGCCGTGGAAGTCGACGACGTTCGGCCGCTGCGCTGTGTCTGACGTGGTGTCGTCCACCTCAGTCCTCGAAGACGCGGTGCGGGAACAGACCGCGCTGGAACCAGAACAGCAGCCGATCGATGCCGTACGCAAGCAGGCCGATGATGATCAGGATCAGGATGATGTGCTCGGAGAGACCGCGCCGCTGGCTGGTCATCAGCAGGTAGCCGAGGCCGTGCTGCGCGTTGATGAGTTCGGCGAGCATGATGTACCCGAACGCGAGACCAAAGAGATGCCGCAGGCTGTTGAAGATGTCCGGCAGCGCGAGGCCGACGAGCACTTTCATGACGATCTGCGGCGACGACGCGCCGAGCGTCTGCGCGGTTTCGACGTACCGATCCGGCACACCGCTGATCGCCGCGGACGCGTCGGCATAGACGAACGGCACGCAGGCGATGAAGATGAACATCACCTTCTGCGTCTCGTCGATGCCGAACCAGAGGATCGTCAGCGGGATGAGTGCGGCAACCGGCAGATTGCGCCCGAACAGCGCCAGCGGCGCGCCCGCGGCTTCGATCGCGCGCCACGACCCTGCGATGATGCCGAGCGGCACGCCGACGAGGGCCGCCAGTCCGAATCCGATGAGCACGCGCCGCAGCGTCGCGGCGATGCTCTCGAGCAGGCCGCGCTCGTTCCACAGCGTCGGAAAGCTTTTCACGACTTCTGCGGGGCTTGGCAGGATGATCGGCGAAATCAGACGATCTTCGGATCCGATGCCGCTCGTCGCGAACCACCACAGGAGCACGACGACGCCGACGGCGCCGGCGCCGATGAGGCGGCGCGCTCCGCCCGAGGGCGACAATCGGAGCGTGAACAGTCCCGGCTTCGCCGTCGCAGCAGCGGGCGCCATCTATTTGGGCGCCGCGGCCGCTTCCGCCGGGTACACCTTCACTTCCACACGCCTGTTCTTCGCGTGATTCTCGGGGTCCGACGGATCGGCCGGACGATCCCAGCCGAGGCCCGCAGTCGAGAACTGATTCGGCTGCAACGACGGGAACTTCCGCAGGATCGATTCCTTCACCGCGTTCGCGCGGTTCTGTGAGAGCTCCTGCACGAGGCTCTTCGGCACCTGGCCGCGCATCGATCCATCCGAATGCCCTTCGATGACGATGCGCGCCGCGCCGAACTGACCGGCGAGCTTGCCGACCTCCTCGACGACGAAGCCGACGTTCGGATCGTAGAGCTCCTCGACCGTCTTGCCGTCGGCGTTGCGCGTGATCTTCTTGTCGAGATCCCACGAGTTCGGGAAGAAGTGGATCACGACCGTCTTCGTGAGGATCTCGTCCTTCTCGCCCTGGATCGATCCCGCCGTCGCCGGCGCGAACTGGATGTTGTATTCGTTCTTCTGGCTCGCGTACTTCGCCTCGGCGCCGAGCTTCTGGATGACCGAGAAATCCATCACCTGATCGAACGGCGTCTGCTCGGTGACCGCATTGATCTTCTTGTAGAGGAAGTACGCCGTGTTCCAGGTGCGCTCGAAGTTCGTCGGGTTGTTCTGGTTGAGGAAGAACTCGCGGTTCTCGGCGTAGTTGGTCGAATGCGCATCGCCGAGCATGCCGAGCGCGTCGGTTTCGGGAATCGAATAACCGGCGGCCATCAGCTTGGCGACCTTCTGTTTCGCATCCTGCCCCTTCAACTCCTCCATCGCGTCGAAGATGCCGCGCGTGATGCCTTCCACGACGTCGGGGTTGTCCTTCGCGAAATCGGCGCGCGCGAACCAGACGTCGGCGATGAGTTTGTTCGCCGTCGACGTGTTGACGAGCATCCGGTTGCCCTTCACCTTCTCGAGGTTGTAGATGTCGGGCGCCCAGCTGACGCACGCGGCGAGCCGCCGGTCGGCGTTGAACGCCGCCGCGGCCTGAAACGCATCCTGCGTGAACTTGAAGTCGACTTCGGCCGGCTGCAGGCCGGCGTTGATCAAGGCGTTCAGCACGAAGTAGTGCGACGGCGAGTTCTGCGCGAGGACGATCGTCTTGCCGCGGAGATCGGCCATGGTCTTGATCGCCTGGCGCACGACGATGCCGTCGCCGCCGTTCGACCAGTCGACCTGCTGATACACGCGCGGCATGACGCGCGAGTCTTTGCGCAGCCCTTCCAGGAACAGCGGCAGCATGTCGAGCGTCGCCCACCCGACGTGGACGTTGCCGGCGGCGTACGCGTCGCGCATCGCGATCGGATCGTCGATGAGCACGAGCTCGACCTTGAAGTCCTTGCCGCCCGGCGTCTTCCACGCCTTGCCGGCCTTGAAGCCGTTGTTCGCGTAGATGATCGGTCCCCATCCCGCCCACACGTTGATGGCGAAGCGCACGGTGCGATCGGCCATCGGCTTGTAGTTGGAGATCCCCTTCACCTCCGGCAGCCGCGACGCCGCGACGTACTTGTATTCCTTGACGGTCGTGATGCCTGACGCGTCCGGCGCTTCGGCGCCGCCCTTCATCTGCTGCAGTTCTTCGTTCGAGATGGTGCCGCCCTGGCTGCGCGGCCGGATGCCGCCGTATTGCCAGACCGCGAGCCCGACCAGACCGAGGACGACGAGCAGCACCGCGATGTAGAACGCCGGTCTTGGCTGTCCATTCGCCATGTTGATGTCCTCGCGCTAATTCGTTTGCTTTTCGGTGGCCTTCTCGGCGGCGGGCCCGAGGTCTTTGGCCGCCTGCGCGACGGCGGTGGTCTCGGGCGACTTCAGTCCGAGCTCCACTTCGAAGTTCTGCAGCGCCTGTTCGGCGAGCTGGCTCCGCATCCGCTCTTCCGCTTCGATCTCCGCGACGCCCTGCTTGGACAGATCGGCGGCGACGCGCACCTTCCCGCGGTTCTGATCGATCCGCTGCTGGATGACGCTCTCGATCTCGCCGAAGTCGGTCGTCAGGTTGACATTGAAGGTCTCCGACAGCTTCGCGATCTCCGCTTCGGCGGCGCTCATCTTCAGCTCGGCGTCGTACTTCTGGATCTTCTCGCGCAGCTCGATCAGCTTCTCGTTCGCATGCTGGATCTTCTTGAGGCTGTTGCCGTACGCCGTCTCGTGCATCTGGAGCTGCTGCTCGTTCTGCGCGAGCTCCTCTTTCGCCTTCTGCAGCTCGAGCGCGAACTTCGCGGCCGTCGCGCGATCGCCGACTTTCAGGTAGGCCTTCGTCTCGGCTTCGAGCTTCTGGACGTGCGCCCGGTTGGCCGCAGCCTGGCGCGTGACGCGCTCGACGAGGCCGCGATATTGCTCCAGTCCCGTGCGTCCTTCCTTCAGCTGCTCGACGGCACGGTCGTACTCGTACCGCAACTGCGCCACCGGATCGGCTTCCCAGAACAGATTCGCCACCTTGTTGATCTGCGCCATGAAGGCAGTCCAGAACTTGTGAAGAATCACGGGATCTCCTTTGTTGTGGGTACGACGAGGGTACTTCGCGAGGGGTTCCGGCTCAAGAGCGTTGCAGGCGGCGCCGCGCGGCCACCAGTGCCTGGCGCTCGGCTTTCGACAGGGGTGGCACCGACAGGTCGAGGCTCTCGAGTGTGTGGGCCACGATCTCCGCGATCACTATGCGCGTGAACCACTTGTGATCGGCCGGCACGACGAACCAGGGCGACTCCTTCGTGCTCGTCTTCGACAGCGCCCGCTCGTAGGCGCGCATGTAGTCGTCCCAGCGGTCTCGCTCGGCGAGATCCGCAGCCGAGAACTTCCAGGTCTTCGCGGGATCGTCGAGCCGCGCCTCGAGACGCCTCCGCTGCTCCTCCTTCGACACGTGCAGGAAGAACTTGCGGATGACGGTGCCGTTGCGTGCGAGGTGCCGCTCGAATGCGTTGATATCCTCGTAGCGATCGCGCCAGATGTCATCGGTGACGAGCGAGGCCGGCAGCTTCTGGCCGTTGAGGATGTCGGGGTGGACGCGGACGACCAGGACTTCCTCGTAGTAGGAACGATTGAAGATGCCGATGCGGCCGCGTTCCGGCAGCGCCTTCGCACATCGCCACAGGTAATCGTGATCGAGCTCCTCGTCGGACGGCCGCTTGAACGAGAACACCTGCGTGCCTTGCGGGTTCAGGCCGCTCATCACGTGACGAATCGCGCTGTCCTTCCCCGCGCCGTCCATCGCCTGGAAGATCAGGAGGAGCGCCCAGCGATGATGCGCGTACAGCAGCTGCTGCTGCTCGACGATCCGCTCGATGCCGCGCGTGAGGCGTTCGTTCGCCTCTTCCCTGGCCTTGAAGGGCTCGGTGTCGACCGGATCGTACTCGCGGAGATCGACGGCTTCGCCGGGACGGACGCGAAACCGATCAAACTTGTCGAACTTCACTGCGCGGGTTTGTCCGTGCTCCCGGCCACCGCGGCCTCCGCCGCCTGGAATCCGATCCGCGAGTGCGTGCCGTCGCAGAACGGTTTCGTCGTCGAGCCACCGCACCGGCACAGCGCAAACGGCCGCTTCGGGATTTGATACGCGTTCCCGTTCCAGTCGACCACCGTCACATCGTCGCCGTCGACGAGATACGGACCGTTCTGTCGGACTTTGATCGTCGCCATCCGTTTTCCTTTGTGGTGAGCGAGCGCAGCGAGCTCACCTAACTCATTTTTTGCATGGACGACAAAAATTCGGCGTTCGTCTTCGTCTTCGACATCTTGTCGAGGAGCAGCTCCATCGCTTCGACGGCGGACAGCGGATTCAGCACCTTTCTGAGCACCCAGATGCGATTGAGATCTTCGCGCGGGATGAGGAGCTCCTCTTTGCGCGTGCCGCTCTTCTGCACGTCAATCGACGGAAACACCCGCTTGTCGGTGAGCTTCCGATCGAGATGGATTTCCATGTTGCCGGTGCCCTTGAACTCCTCGAAGATGACGTCGTCCATGCGCGAGCCGGTATCGATGAGCGCGGTCGCCATGATAGTGAGCGAG
>Ga0075425_100007459_pt1 | contig 11573 bp, 15 predicted proteins | sample SoiMethybrSBSTD4_FD_75300 | JGI IMG/M metagenome (GOLD analysis project Ga0075425, IMG submission 75300) | Bulk soil microbial communities from a Populus tree surrounding site in Tennessee, USA - Soil MetaG P. TD hybrid SBSTD4 | ecosystem: Environmental > Terrestrial > Soil > Tree plantation...
ACCCCGCAAAAATTCGGGCTTTTTTCGTCCACCCGCAGTTTGCTCGAAAAGGCATCGCCCGTGCAATTCTGAGCGCATGCGAAAACGAGGCTAAGGCCGCAGGTTTCCGTTCTATTGAGCTAATGGCAACGCTTCCAGGCGTAAGACTGTACAAAGCTTGTGGGTACGAGGGTGAGTCGATTGTTGAATATGAATTGAAACCCGGCGTGAAGCTGTCACTCGTTCCAATGAAGAAGATCCTCGTGTGAGCAATATATAGATCAGCGTTGCTCACGAGACTACTTCGTGGATCGGCTTTTCGTCGGGGGAGAACGGATCCACGAACAATCACGAAATGACACTAAACAGAATCCACCCTCGCCACGCTTTTCATTTTGATCTGCGTCATCCGCGTTTATCTGCGGCTAATTTTCAGGTAGTTTTCCATTCCTTCTGCGATTAAACTCTCCGCACTTGTTCATACGTTCCGCGTTTCGCTGGTGGAGGCCCAAGGATGACGAAGGGTCGTTTGGAAGCATTCAGTGACGGAGTAATTGCCATTATCATTACGATCATGGTGCTCGAGATCAGGGTTCCGCATGGTTCCGATATCGTTGCTCTGCAACCTTTGGTGCCAATTTTTCTCACCTACGTATTGAGCTTCGTTTATCTCGGCATCTACTGGAACAATCATCATCATCTCTTTCAAGCAGCTCACCACGTTGATGGCGCCGTTCTCTGGGCCAACCTTCATTTATTGTTTTGGCTATCGCTGGTGCCGTTCGTCACAGGCTGGATGGGAGAAAACCACTTTGCTTCCTGGCCCGTGGCGTTGTACGGGTTAGTAATGGTGTGTGCAGGGCTTGCTTATTTCATTCTCGTGCGCACACTAGTCTCCCGTCACGGTCCAAATTCGACGCTTGCACTTGCTTTGGGCCGCGATTTTAAGGGTAAGGTTTCTCCGCTGTTGTACGCCATCGCGATTCCGCTCGCGTTTTTTCAGGCGTGGGCTTCGTGTGCGCTGTATGTACTCGTGGCAATCATCTGGTTGATTCCTGACCGCCGTATTGAAAGAGAAATGGCTCACGGATCGACGTAACGTTTGAGTTCGCTTTTCGTGTGATTTCGTGGATAGTTTTGTCATGTACAGAATCGAATCCACGAAATCACACCAAACAACACGAAAATATTCAGATGAAATTGTTAAATACAGAACGGGCCTGTACCATCGCGCTCATTGCGTGTGTGATCCTTATACTCGGTTGCAGAAACAAAGAGTCCGCGCCTGTTGCCTCTCCGACTCCAAATCAGAGTGAGGAACAAACTCTAAATGCAGTTCGCGAAATCGCGGCCAGGATTTTGGAAGTTGATCCACAATCTATCGATGTCGACACGCCTTTATCAAAACAGAAAGTACCCGCAGATGAAGTTGACGCAGTGGATATTATTATTGCTATCGAGGACGCTTTTAAGATTGAAATTAAGGAAGAAGAGACTGGTGGCACAGAACATCTCGCCGACAGGTTAACTGTCAGGAAACTTGCTGAGCTTGTGGCCCGTAAGAAACAAGGAAGTTAACAACGTGTAGCTACATTTGCAGACAACCGAAGTTCATGACTCATGGAGGATTGATGGCAGAGCTAAAGACGAAGCCCAGGAAGGATAGCGTTAGTGCATTCATAGCTAAGGTCAGTGACGAACAGCAACGTAAGGACTCTAAAGTCGTTATCGACCTAATGAGCGAGGCTACAAACGAGAAACCGGAAATGTGGGGCAGCAGCATCGTCGGATTTGGACGACGTAAGTTCAAATACCCATCGGGCCGCGAGATTGAATGGATGGTCGTGGGGTTTTCGCCTCGGAAAAACGATCTTACGCTATACCTCACAGCAGGATTTCTATCTTTTCCGAAGTTAGCGAAACTCGGCAAATACAAAACAGGAAAGGGCTGTCTGTACATCAAAAGATTGTCTGATGTGGATATTAATGTCTTGCGCGAGCTGATCAAGAAGTCGGTAAATGAGATCCGGGATTCGAAAGGGGCCGCGAAGCGGTGAAATCAAATAAGTTCTTACTGGTAACTACGCTCATCGTCGCCGTTGGATCTTTGTCTTTTGTCCAGGCGACAACTAACTGGCAGCAAATCGATGCCACGGGCCTTTTTAGCGTCCACAACACCACCACACAATCATCGCGCGATATACCAACTGAGTTGTTTGCATACGACAGTACAAAACCTTTTCAGTTGAAGGAGTTGTCTAAGCAAGAACAAGCCGGTGTTGTGATCGCCGATGTTGAATATGCCTCTTACTCAGCAAAGCGCGGACCAATCAAAGCGTACCTGGTAAGTCCGGCGAAAAAAGGGTCGTTTGCAGGGGTGCTCTTTTTCCATTGGCTGGGCAGACCGAAAGGTGATCGAACGCAGTTCCTTGATGAAGCCATCTCGCTTGCGAAACAAGGAACGGTTTCATTACTGATCCAGGGACATTTTCCGTGGCAGGTTGATCCCAGCGAAGGCGTGACTGATCGGCAATTGATCATTGACGAAACTATTGAAGTTCGCCGAGCTCTGGATCTATTGCTATCACAACCGATGGTTGATCGAAGACGCATCGCCTATGTGGGCCACGATTATGGAGCGATGTACGGAAGCTTGACGGCGGGTGTTGAGAAACGAGTTAAAACATATGTTTTGATAGCCGGCCTTGGCACTTTTGCAGACTGGTCACTCGAATACTGGTTAAACAAGAAGCCAGACGATTTCAAGAAGCAGTACGTGCAAGCGATGCAGGGCCTTGATCCAATTTTGTCGATCAAGCGGGCAGTGCCAGCAACACTGCTGTTTCAATTTGCAAATCTGGACACCTATATCACGCACGACGCGGCTTTGGCGTTCTACCGCGCCGCAAGTTCGCCCAAACAAATAAAGTGGTATCAAACCACACACGAGATGGACATTGAAGCTGCACGCGTTGATCGTCGCAATTGGCTCACGCAGAAACTAGGGCTGCGGAGACTCAGCGTTTAAATGTTTTTCGTTCGTCTTTCGTTTTCGTGCGTTTGTGTGATTTCGTGGATCTTTTTTTTCGCCCGAAAATCATCTACGCAATTACACGAAAAGAAACGAAAAGGGACTCACCGAATTCTTCGAAAAGCTTATGAAGAAGCAAATAATCATCATCGGATTCCTGCTAGGTGTTTCCGGATTGTACTCTGTACACGGCGGTGCTCAGTCACCCAACAGCTTCAAATCGTTTTGGGGAAAGTTCAAAACTGCCGTCATCAACTCTGACAAGGAAACTGTATCCAGTCTGTCTCGATTCCCTCTACGAATGTCGTTTGGCATGGCTAGCGTCAAGAGTAAAGCCGAATTGATGCGGCGGTATCGACAGGTCTTCAATGAGCAAACAAACGCAGCCGCTTGTTTCGCCAAGAAAGAGCCGGAGAAGGACACGGGCTCCAAAGGATATTCAATAGCGTGTCCGGACGCCGCCGGAAATGAGGTCGTGGTGTATTCGTTTGCTTACACGAAGACAGGCTGGAGATTTACTGGCCTTGACAATCTGAATGAATAAGCCACGTTGGGGCAATAGAAAACTGTTTGACATTGGACCTTGGACATTTGTCATTTGGCATTGGTTGTCGATCCAAATCAATGGTCCAGGAAAGAAGTTCTGTTCTGCTCGTTGAATCCATTCGATCTTCACAGCTGAAGTCTGTGCCACCTAAACGCGCTCCAGTTTTCACATTGAGTTGCGCGACGTTATTGCTCTTCAGGAATGTCTGACGTCACTGCCAATGATTCCTAAAATAATTCACTACTGCTGGTTTGGACGCGCCAGGACCAGTGAGCTGAACCAGCGCTGCCTCAAAAGCTGGCGACGCATATTGCCCAACTATCAGATCAAGGAATGGAACGAGGAGAATAGTCCCCTCGAAAATCTTTATTGTCGCGAGGCGTACCGCCGAGGGCTATGGTCCAAGCTATCGAACCATGTCCGCCTGCATGCTCTTTACAACGATGGTGGAGTCTATCTTGATACTGACGTCGAGGTTTTGAAGGATTTTGAGCCACTGCTATCCAACAAATGCTTCCTGGGGTTTCAGCAAAGCATTTCTGACACTGACTGGGTGAACGGTGCTGTCCTCGGCTCCCAGGCCCGCCACCCGTTCATCAAGCGATGTTTGGACATGACGGAGGAGCGCTACGCGCAACAAGGCGAATTCGTTCGTTGTCCCTCAACTATCACCACAATCTTAACAAGCATGGGACTAACTGAGTACCGGTTACAAGAACTCGAAGATGTGAAGATTTATCCGGCAGAGTACTTCTATCCGTATCCGTGGTTCTCGAAATTCTCACCTGACTGCATCACCGCGAATACCTTTTGCATTCATCACTGGGAAGGATCCTGGCGGAAACGGCCAGATCTTTTGCCGAGGCCGTTGCTATCGCGCTTGATCCTCGCACTGCGAGGGCACATGTATAAGACAAGCAAGCGCGTCCTGTGGGAACGTGAAGAACAAGTACGCTTTAAGCTGCACGGGCAATGACAACCTTGCAACAACGTATCGAAGCCGCCGTCAAGGAAGAAATATCAATCGTTCCTTACGATCCCGATTGGCCCAGGATGTTTCGTAACGAACTGATGTTTCTGAGAAGCATTCTCCCGAGCGAAATCATTGGGCGAATCGAACACTTCGGCAGCACAGCCATCCCGGGATCAGCCGCAAAACCGATCATCGATGTTTTGGTGGAGGTTAGCAGTTTAGATGAAACGCAATTCCAAGTCGTCCCGTTGATGGAAGCCGCAGGTTACGACTACTTCTGGCGCACGGACGAGTCTCCACCGTACGCCTGGTTTATCAAAAGGAATGCGAGCGGCGTCCGTACGCATCACATCCACATGGTAGAAGCGGATTCAAAGCTATGGGAGCGTCTTTTGTTTAGGGACTACCTGCGTCTCTTTCCTGGTGAAGCAAAGCGGTACGAAGAGCTGAAAATATCACTTGCCGGAAAACATTCACGCGATAGGATTGCTTACACCAGAGGAAAGACAGACTATATACTTTCAGTTACCGAGTCCGCACGGCGGTATTTCTCTACAGCGACGGAGTAACAGATCGAGGTATGACTGCGAAACAAACGGATCTTGGAATGGAATTCGATATTGGCGGATCAGTGCTCCGCCGTCGTACCGAATTGTTAGCTGATGGTTCATATTTTTTCGAAGACGATCTGGCAATCAGTGGCGTTCTCACGATACCCATCATTACCTGCACGGCATGGCTCATTGAGCTCTACACGCTGCGCAATGGTGAGCTGGGTTTCATAAGCGGCAATCAGTCCATTCCGCCTCGCACACAGTCGTTCGGCGTCTTGTATCCTCCATTTTCAATTACCCAACCACGGTTCTCGAACACAAAGGGACACGTTTTTGGAATAGCAGGAACGAAGCCACTGCCAGTCGCGTTACCCGTTATCCCTGTGCTGTTTGATACCCCTTTTGCCAACAAGCAGTTCGATAGTGCTGAGGACATCTTGGAAGCCTTGATGACCGTTGAACATCGTCCGGTGCCACTGAATCCCAGTCCATCGTTTCTTGTGCTCGAAACCAAGCGAATGATTGACGAACAGTACTTAGCTAATCCAGCAATCGCTCCCATCGCCAGCAAATTAGGCGTCACTCACGAGCATCTCTCACGCACTTTCAAAAAAGAGTTAGGCTTGAGTCCAATGAAGTATCTTCACAAACTGCGAGTAGCGGACGCTGCGCTTCTCCTCGCCCGGGGAGAAGACATTATCGACGTGTCACAAGAAGTCGGTTACAACGATCTGAGCCGTTTCTACACTCAATTCCGGAAGGCGACGTATACATCGCCGGGTGTCTGCAAGAGCATGCTAAAACCTCGTCGCAACGGCTGAGTTCTATAGGCCAATATCAAAAACCGCCAAGACAGGGGCTATTGAGTTCCAATTAGAATTGTTTTTCGACGTATGCCCCTTGTGTGCATTTGAGAGTGAAAGGAGAGACCAATGAGAAAGATAACCTTCGGCGGTGCAAACAGTCTGGACAATTACTTCGCGCGCACGGACGATTCTGTTGATTGGCTGATGTGGACGAGTGAAGTCGCAGCGATCATGGAGTCATATTGGAAAACCATAGACACTATATTGATGGGACGCAAGACCTATGAAGTCGGTTTGCGGCTGAGTAAAGGAAAACAAAATCCGCATCCGGGTGCTAAGACTTACGTCTTCTCACGAACGCTGCCAAAGAGTTCAGACAAGTCTGTCGAAATTGTTAATGATGATGCCGTCTCGTTCGTGCGGCACCTGAAGAGCCAGCCGGGCAAAGACATTTGTCTAATGGGCGGTGGCGACTTTGCCCGTACGTTGTTCGAAGCGAAACTTATTGATGAACTCGGTTTTAACGTTCATCCGGTCCTACTAGGTTCAGGCATACCTCTCTTCCATAAGATGAAGGAGCAGATCAACCTCGAGTTAATCGAATGCAAACCGCTAAAGAATGGTTGTGTGGTGTTATCTTACCGCGTCAAGAACTGATCGGATACACGAATCCGACGTTTAAGCCGGCGGCGACGAAAAAAGAACCAGGTATGAATATTAAGACGATTCTGGGATCAGTATTGGTGCTCATGTGCGTTTGTGTAGCCAGCGCTCAAAAGGGAACGCACATTACAAAACGAGTCACGTTTCAACACGGCACAAATTCCACCAGGATTAAGGGCTCGGCACGTTGGGGTGCAACCTACATATATTTGCTTCGCGCCCGCGCCGGTCAGACTTTGACTGTTCATGTCGAGGGCGTGCCTGTTCTGCGGATCATTCCTCCCGGCGCAAAAAACTTCGAACCGTTGCCCGGTGCGGATCTTGTAAAAGAATGGTCAGGCACGCTACCGAAGACGGGCGACTACCGGTTAGATCTCGGCCACACGGATGACCGGTATGGCAACGCGCCGTACACACTCGAGATTACAATCCGGTAGGAGTTGCGTTAAGTAAAAAGGCGGGTCACAGAAGAGCGAATACAAAAGCAACCGCAGATTAACGCTGATTACGCAGATCAGATAGATGAGTTCTGGAAAAGCTCTGTTTCGCAGGTAGATAAACTTTTCCACCTGTCGGATCTGCGTCATCTGCGTTAACCTGCGGCTATAATTTTTTCTGTGCTATCTTAAGCGGATGACACATCTGAGCATGGTCCAGCTCGAAGCCGGGCTGGACCATATTCGACAGGCACCAAAGGACTCAGGAGTCCTCGAAATGATCTGTTGCCGCCCACACGTTGAGGAACGAAACGTCGTGGAACAAGCTGAACTCCACGTCCTCGATGGCCTCGTGGGCGACAACTGGTACAGCCGCAGAAGCTCCAGTACTCCTGATGGATCTCCTAACCCCGAGATGCAACTTAATATCATGAATGCTCGCGCGATAGCGCTGATTGCACAAACCAAAGATCGTTGGGCGTTGGCCGGAGATCAGTTGTTCATCGATATGGACTTAAGCGGAGAGAATGTTCCACCGGGAACACGCGTTGCCATCGGCGCAGCTATCGTTGAAGTCACGCCACCACCGCATACAGGTTGCAAGAAATTCCTTGCGCGTTTTGGACTTGACGCAATGAAGTTCGTGAATTCCCCAACAGGCCGACAACTGTGTCTGCGGGGAATAAACGCGAAGGTTATAAAGGGTGGGATTGTCCGAGTGGGGGACCTGACGCGAAAAATGTAAGAATTTCAAATCGTTTATGCGTAACCGCAGATTTACACAGATGACGCAATTATTTCCGATTGTCGATTGCAGACTGCCGATTGGTTCTTCTTTTCCATTGTTGGACTTATTCGTCGGACAATCTTTTGGTACTGGTGCAGTTTCAACTTGTTAGTCATGAAGTCAGTACCGATTCGCGGTAGCGTCGGGTCAGTCATTGCAGATTCAGGCGTCGATATGGAAACTGACCCGACGCTACCGCGAATCGGTGCGTGAGCCGTAGTGAATAGAGAGCCTAGTCATGCATTACAAACGGTGCGGCTTTGCTCTTTCAAAAGCCTAATCCTACCCGGGCGAGTCCGTACTCGTCGGGAAATCGTTGCCAAAACTGGTGGCCCAACAGCCGCCGGGAACGTAGCCAGAGCAGCTCAGCAATGCGCTGTCGCGAAGAGGCCGGGCAGCGATACTCCGGGGGGCGTCGTGTCGGCCTAGAGGGTCGTGCGAGCCTCCACCGATAAGGTGAAGCATGGGACCGCTGCCTTGAGCGGTCTCCCGAAGCGGCTGATACGGTTAACCGCTGCGAGCTACTCGGGTGTGTGCCGATGTCACCTGGAGAAAACGGCACTCTATTCACACCGGTGACTGTCCCACGTCGTCTCTGCAAGGGCAGAGTAAGACCAGCCTATAAGGTCTAGCCGAAATGGTTGATCTACGCGATGGTGAAGAGAACGTTTCCCAAGCGGCCTCTTCTTCAGGGATACCAGCAAAGGCGGAGTAGCCACCTCGGTGGTGAAAGCCTGAACCTTAGCGAGTATGGAAGTACTGTCGTTCTCAGGGAAACAGTTAGCCCGATGGTCTCAAGCCACTAAATGGCCCAACCGCGCTCCTTCCCGGTTAACACCGTCGGCCGCTAAGAAACATTTTCAAATAGCTCGACTCCTGCTTCCATACGGTTGTCTATCATGATGGGAATCAACAGCACTAGAAAACAGAAAGTCCATTCCTTAACAGGGAGAATCACTCTGCGCTTGCTGCTTGACTCTTTCAAATCCGTCAAGCGCAATCGCGGTGCAGCGGGTATCGACAAGGTGAGCATCAAGATGTTCGAAGCTAACCTTGTCGATAACCTCCGCGCTCTGTGCCGGGATTTAAAGAATGGCTCATTTGAACCATTCCCCCTGCGCCGAGCTTACGTTCCCAAGAACGAAAAGGAGTTGCGCCCGCTGGGCATTCCTGCCGTTCGCGATCGCGTTGCTCAGGAGGCGCTGCGGCGTCTTCTCAACCCGATCTTCGAACCCTTGTTTCACGATTCCTCCTATGGCTTCCGGCAGGGCCGCAATTGCCATATGGCCATACGCCACGCCCTGTCGCTCCACCACCACGGCCTCCGCGATATCTTTGACGCGGATATCCGAGCCTTCTTTGATAACCTGCCATATCCGGTCATCATGAAGGCGGTGGCGGCTGAAGTCGCTGACGGCAACATCCTGCGTCTGGTCCAAAAATTTCTCCGGTCTGGCGTGATGGAGCACGGTGTCTTTAAGCCGACTAACATCGGCACGCCACAAGGGGGCGTTATCTCCCCTTTGTTGGCTAACATCGTGCTCAATCAACTTGACTGGCAGCTGCACGAACGAGGTTATCAGTTCGTTCGTTATGCTGATGACTTCGTCGTCCTCTGCCGGTCGCGAGCACAGGCGGAAGGCGCGCGGCACTTTGTGCAGCAGGTCTTAGCCACACTCGGTTTGCAATTGAGTGTTGAGAAATCGCGCATCTCTACCTTCAGGCAGGGTTATTCCTTCCTTGGTTTTGTGCTCACTTCTCACTCTCGCCGCATGCGGCCCAAGTCCTTGCAGAAATTTAAAGACAAGGTGCGAGTGTTAACCATCAGGCATCATAACTTCGAAGCCCAGGTCGTCATCGAGAAACTTAATCGAGTATTACAAGGCACGTCACGGTACTTTGCCACCAGCTTCTCAACTTGTCGCTGGCTGTTTCAGAAGCTTGACTCCTGGATTCGCATGCGCTTGCGGTGCATGAAATTCAAGCGTAAGCGGGCCACCGACAATTACAAGCTGCGCAACCGCACGTTTCACAAACTCGGTCTGTTTAGCATGGAACAGTTCTGTCTTCAACAACAGTCTGCTACAGCATGAGACACAACTCCTCAATTCTGAGGCAATCGTTCGGGGGTCGCCCGGTGACTGCAACAGTCACGCCGGTAAATATGGGGAATCAACCCCATTGCGACAACGGGGAGGGGGTGGCCCTGTGCCTCCCTCTTACCCGCTACTGACTTCATGACCCACAAGTTTGAAACTGCACCAGTACCCGGACTTGGCATGAAAGAAGAAGCACTTCAACACCTCGAGAAAGCATACGGTGAAGGTTCCTATTACATGATTCACCTTAAAGTCGAACCCGTACTCGACAGCCTGCGCTCTGATCCGCGCTTTGCTGATGTCGTCAGACGCGTCGGACTTTAGTGTAAATACTTCAGATCAGGCCAGTCCGCCTGCAACGTGCAGTATTTCTCCGGTGACCCACCCGCTGTCTGGCGATGCGAGGAAAGCCACGGCTGGTGCAACGTCGCGCGGCTGACCGACGCGGCCTAGCGGCGTTTGGGCTACTGCAAGGTTTTCAAAGTCGCTTCCCGGCATTCCCAATGAGCGATAGCCCTCAGTCTCAACCACACCCGGGTTAATCGAATTGACCCGGATCTTCTTTGGACCAAGCTCCTTTGCAAGAACACGCGTAATTGCGTCCACTGCTCCCTTGGTTGCCGAGTAGACCACCGTCGCCGGAGGCGTCAAGGAAGTTATGCTCGAGCCGATGTTGATGACGCTGCCACCATCGGGGCCAAAATACTTTAATGCCTCGCGGGTCGCCAGGATCAGCCCGAGGACATTGACACTGAACTGCCGATGAAACTGATCTTCCGTAGCGTCTTCGAGCGCTCCGAACTGGTACACGCCGGCGTTGTTAACCAGAATATCGAGTCGCCCAAATGCTTTCTTTGTTTCTGCGAACAGGCGTTCAATATCTTTATTCTTCGCAACGTCGCCTTGAACGGCGATAGCCTTACCGCCCTCCTTTACGATTTCATTCACGACCTGGTCCGCACCTTCCCTGGACGATGCGTAGTTCACCACGACAGACGCGCCTTCGATCGCAAGATGTTTCGCGATGCCCGCGCCGATTCCTTTTGACGCGCCAGTTACGACCGCAACTTTTCCTGCGAGTTTCTTGTTAGCCATTTCAATTTATTCCTTTCTTGTTGGGAGATGAAAACTGTAATCCTAAGAATGACTTCGGCGCCGCGACATGTGTCTTGGCAACTTTCTCGCCACACGTGTCGTTAGCGATCTATGGGCATTTGCAGCTGATTAGATGCAGCGGATCTTTCGCAAGTGACCGTATTTTGTCAACTGACGAGCGATGGTCATGGATGAGAAGTATCTTGACTTCAAAGCTTATGTGATAAGTTAGGTCAATGTTTCGAATTGCACTTGCCAACGTTCGCTTTCCGGAAAGTCCCGAAGCATCCGTTCAGCTGGCCGAGCAAGCTATTGCTGAAGCGTCCGAAGCACGTGCTGACGTAATCTGTTTTCCAGAATGCTTCGTTCCTGGTTACCGTGGACTGGGGAAACGTGTACCTCCGCCGGATCCGGCGTTTCTGGAGCGCGCATGGTCCACCGTTGCAAAGTCGGCGGCCAAGGGAAATCTCGCAGTTGTTCTTGGAACTGAACGTGTTGTGGATGGTGGGGTGCTAGCTACGGCCTTAGTGATAAACCGGGACGGAACAATTGCCGGCTTTCAAGACAAAGTGCAACTCGATCCTTCCGAAGATCCTATTTAT
>Ga0075425_100007460_pt1 | contig 11573 bp, 8 predicted proteins | sample SoiMethybrSBSTD4_FD_75300 | JGI IMG/M metagenome (GOLD analysis project Ga0075425, IMG submission 75300) | Bulk soil microbial communities from a Populus tree surrounding site in Tennessee, USA - Soil MetaG P. TD hybrid SBSTD4 | ecosystem: Environmental > Terrestrial > Soil > Tree plantation...
CTGATCGTGTTGCCGCTGTTCGTCACCGTGCGCGCCGTCGATGCCTGGAGGTGGGGATGAAATCGGCGCGGCTCGGCCAGTGGTTCGACGTGGCTGGCGTCGCCGCCGCGATGGTCCTCGCCGTCCTCGTCAATGTCTATGCGGCGCGTCATTACCGGCGCTGGGATCTCACGACGCACGGTCTTTACACGCTCTCGCCCGCGACGGTTGACACGCTGCACGCGCTCGCCGAACGGATCGAGGTCGACGTGCTTTTGTCGTCGAACGATCCTCTCGCCAATTCGGTCAAATTCCTCCTCAACGCCTACCAGGCGGAAACGGAACGGCTGGCCGTCCGCTACGTCGATCCGGACCGCCACCCGGCCGACTTTCTCGCGCTACAGCAGAAATACGGCATCGAGGCGGGCCGAACGGAAGACGGCGTAGTCGTCACCGATGCCGCCGTCGTCATGTCGCGCGCCGCGGGCAAACCGTTCTTTCTGTCGGCCGCCGAGCTGGTGGACGATCGGGACGAGTCGAGGGCGCGATCGAAGGTCGAACAGAGTTTTACGCTCACGCTGCGCAAGGTCATGAACGATTCGCGCGCGCGTGTCTGCTTCACGACCGGTCACGGCGAAAAGCGTCTCGAAGACGGCGGGCCGCGCGGACTCGGCGAGCTCGGGTCGCGCCTCAAAAAGAACAACTACGACCCGGACGAGATCGACACCTCGCTTCCGAGCGAAAAGAACCCCCTCGAAGGGTGCCGCGTCGTCGTCATCGTCGGGCCGACGCAACCCTTCGCGGCGGACGACGTCGGGCGCATCCGCGCGTGGTTCGAAGGGGGCGGCAGCGTCTTCGTCCTTTCGAGCCCCGTTCCCGATTCCGACAACCGCAGCATGCTCCCCATCGGGCTCGGCGTTCTCACGTCGGCGGTGGGCATCGACATGGACGAGACTTTCGTCTTCGAAGGCGATGCCGCCCGCAAGCTTCCGGGCGGTTTCGGCGAACAGTTCCTGGCCGAACCGAAGATGCACGAAATTACGCGGGCTCTCGTGGGCGAAAGAAACCGCGATCTCAAGATCCTGATGACGGCGAGCCGATCGCTTTCGCGCATCGGAAATGCCTCGCGTCCACCGGCCGACCTGCTCGGCACGAGCAAGGAAGCGTTCGGCATGACCGATTTCTTCGCGTGGGCGGAGAGGGGAGGGCCCCCTCAAAAGACCGCCGCAGATCGCCCGGGTCCTCTCGTGCTCGCCATGGCGGGCGAGCTGCCGAAGAAATCGAGCAGCGCGGCGCACGGTCCGCGCATGGTGGTCGTCGGAACCGCCAGCGTCGCGCTCGGCCAAAGCTGGCAGGAAAGGGTGCTGCGCGGCGGTGCCATCTTCACCGAGAGCGCTCTGTCGTGGCTCGCGGCCGACCCTCCGATCGTCGACGTCCCCGACAAGCCGGCCGCTGCCGGCGCGCGGATCAACGAGGCCTCGCTCGGCGAGCTCTTACGCTACGTCATCTTCTACATGCCGGGCGCCATTCTGCTGCTCGGCATTGCCGTATATTTCCGGCGTCGCGTCGGCGACGCGCACTCGAACGGCGAGCCCGGGGAGTAACGGTGTCGTGTGGGGCAGGTTCGTTCGTCGTCATGTCGTGTCGGTCGCGATCGTCGTTCTAACGGCGGTGCTCGCTACCTATCTCTATTTCGTGGACAGCGGGCGTGTCTCCTCGGGCGAGGCCGACCTGCGCAAGCGAAATCTCTTCAAGGCCTTTCGCCGCGCCGATATCACCGAGCTCACCATCGAGAACGATGGCGACGTCATTCGCATCACCAGGCGAACGGACGACGCAGGCGATTCACTCTACTACCTCGACGGCGGCGAGCTCGCCGATCAGTCCGCGGTCGACAAGACCCTCAGCGTGCTCGAGTTTGCCACCGCGGAGCGCCATCTCGACGAGACCATCGATCGCCACGGAATGGGTCTCGAGGCCCCCAAGACGCGGGTAACGCTCTCCATGGGACAGCTCACGTTTCGACTCACGATAGGCGCGCCTGCACCCGCGCCCGCCGGCGCCGCGTACGCGGAAGTCCTCGGGGAAGGCCGGGTGGTCATCGCGCGAGACGTGGTGACCGAGCTCACCCGACCACGCGATGCCTACCGCAGCAAGACGCTCGTTCCCTATCTGTCCTCGAATCTATCCGAGCTCCGCTTCGACGGAGCGGGTGGACCGCGCAGGTTCGTGATCGGCCGGTGGGGCGGTTGGGCGCTCGTTCTGGACGACGGACGGAACGTGCGCGTCGACCGCGAAGCGCTCGATCGACTTCTGACCTCGCTTGCCGACGTGCGCGCCGAGGCTTTCACGACCGAAGCCGACGCCGCCCGAGCGCTCTCCGCGGCCACCTACAAGCTGCGCATGACGATGATCCCCCGCGACACGTCGCACCCTCGGGCGGTTCTCGACATCGGGGGCGAGTGCCCTGGCCACGCAGAGGACGTGGCCGCCCTCCGATCCGAGCCCGCGCCGAAGAAGCCTGCCTGCGTTCCGAAGGGGGTCATGGATTCCCTATCGATGCCCGCCGCGCGCCTCGTCGATCTTCACCTTTTTTCCCTTCGGCCCGACGAGATGGAGGAAATCGCGCTCGCCTCGGACCGGCAAAAACTCGACGTCGTGCGCGCCGGCACCGGCTGGCACTTGCGGTCTCCCGCCGAGGGAATTGTCGACAACGAAGTCGGACAGGGCTTCGCGCGCACGCTGCACGATCTCACGGGCGAGGAGATCGTCGCCGGCAAGGCGCCCGAGAGCGTCGGGCTCGTGAGCCCGCGCGCAACTGCGAAGATCACGAGGGTGGGCGCCGGTGACGACGCGCCGAGCGAGGTGATCGAGCTCGGATCGGATATGGCCGACGGCTTCGTCTACGCCCGCCGGCAGATGGACGGCGCCCTTCTGCGTCTGACGCGCGACGCCGCCCGCACCCTCGTTCCGAGCGGCTTCGCTCTGCGCAGCCGCAAGGTGATCGACGAGCCGGTGGGGCACGTGGGGCGCATTTCGATCGAGGGGACGTACGTGCGCCAAGTTCTTCGCCGCTCGGGCTCCGGGGTCTGGACGCTCGAAGAGCCGAAGTCGTTCGCCGTCGACCCCGGCCTTGCCGCCGACGTGGCCGAAGCGCTGGCCCAGCTTCGCGCCGATCGCTGGGTGGCGGATGGCGACGATGGCTCGTTCGGTCTCGCCGAACCGCGCGCCAAGTACGAGCTCGAGCTCGAAGGTGGCGTCATCCGCGTCGAGACCGGCCGCGCGACGTCGGGCGGTGTTTTCGCGCGCCGAACGGATAAAGAGGGTGTCTTCGTCCTGCCGAAAGCCGTCGAGCGAACGCTGGAAACATGGGCCGTCGATCGCTCGTACTTCATGGTCGACCCCACGGAAGTCCAGCAGATCCGCATCGATCGCGGTGCCCACCACTTGAGCCTCGAGCCCGCCGGCCCGGGATCTCCCGACGCCGGCGCCGCCGCCGAGCGTTTCGAAATCGCGCGCCGCTCCATCGCAGAGGCCCGCGCCGAGGGGCTCGTCCACCCCGGCGCGCCGCGCAAAGGAGAAGGCTTCGACAAGCCGGCCATGACGCTGACCATCGTGCGCGCCTCGTCGCCGATCGTGATCTCGATCGGTCGCGGGGACGCCTTCCGCGATACCAACGTGTTCTACGTCCGCCGAAACGGCATCGACGCGACGTTCGCGATCGCGCAGGCCAAGCTCCGCCCGCTGTTCGATCTCGACTGAGGCACGCCTACCAAGACGCCGCCCAGAGCTCGGCGAACGTGGCTTCCGGCGCTGTGCCGGCCCCCTGCGCTTTCAAGCGCACGAGGAGGATCTTGGTGGACGTCTGGCGCAGGTAGGTGTCGTCGGCGACGCGCCTCACCGAGACGCCCGATGTTGCCATCGTTCCCTGAGCGTCCCCCGGTTTGTAGGCTTTCACGTAAGGGGCGGCCTGGTTCAGCTTCGAGACGGTGTCGCCGTGCGACAGGGCGTTGACGAGTTTCACGCCATGCTCGCGCAGGTTGTCGGGGAGAGGGCCGATCCCGATCTTGAGGGCGAGCTCTCCGGCGGGGACGGTGCTCGTCGGTGTTTGCGACACCGACACGATCATGAGCTCGGATTTTTCGGCCCCCTTCTCGATGGTGTAAGCGGTGCCGATCCAGCGCCCTTCGCCGGACGGGATCGGCGGCGAAAAAAGCGACGCCACCTCGAACTCGTTGAGGATGCGGCACCCGTTGCGACGCGTATCGCCGGTGCAGGCGAGCTTCTTTTTCAGGGCGCCGACGTCGAGATCGGACGGTGCCGCCGCCGGCGCAGGCGGCGCGCCCCCCGTCCCCCCTTGGGGACTTCCCAGGGTCGTCGGGGACTTCCCAGGGTCGCCGGTCGGAGGCGGCGCGATGGGCGCGCTCGTCGCAGGAACGGACACCCCCTGCCGATCGTCGCCCGGTACGGGCTTGCTGCAAGCTGCGAGCGCGAAGAGAAAGAGCGGCCACCGCGGCGGGGACACGAAGCGCACGCCGCCACTCTACAGGGGGACGACGAGAAGGACCATCGCCATCAAGAGCTCGCGCGATCGCTGAAGTTGTCGAGGAAGGTGCGCTCCTGAGGCGTCACGCTGCCAACCCCCTCCCTTTCGATCTTTTGCATGATGCGGTCGAGCTCTTCGCGATTGACCTCGTGCAGCTGATCGCGCTGGATCCTCGACCAGCGGTCGAGATCGGTGCGCGATACCCTCGGGCCGCGAAGCGCCCCTTGGAATTCACGCTGACGAGGTCGAAAATCGAGGATACGCAAATAGGCGAACGCCCCGGCGAAGCCGCCGAGATGCGCGAAGTGCGCGACGTTGCCCCCCCCGCTTCCGAAACCGCCGAACAGGTCGAGCACGGTCATCACGATGACGGCCACCCGCACCTGCATCGGCACGAACCAGAGGAAGATCTGATCTTTTGGCCAATATTTGGCGTAGCCGAACATCACACCGAGAATCGCGCCCGAAGCGCCGACGATGTGCTCGTAGGGGGTGAAGATCCAAGAAACTAGCCCTCCCACGATGCCGCTCACGAAGTAGAGGCCGAGAAACCGTAGTCCCGAAAGCTGCATTTCGAGCCTCGGCCCGAAGATGTAGAGCGAGAGCAAATTGAAGAAGATGTGCCCGAAGCCCGCGTGCAAAAACATGTACGTGACGAGGGTCCAAGGGCGGTACGGGATGTACGCCGGAACGAGCGCCGCCACGGCGAAGCTCACATCGACGATGCCTGGAGCGAATTTCTGCACCAAGAAGATCGCCACGTTGGCGAAAATGATCCGGCTCACCCAGGGCGTCAGCATCGAGGACCGGCGGAGCGTAGCCCGAATCGGAGGGTCATGCGCACAGGGACCTTGGACTAGAGCCCGATCGTGCCTCGATAGACCCAGCCCTGGATGGAGCCGTACTGCACCCGGAACCACTCTCCCTGGTGCGCCAGCACTTTCACTTTCGAGCCGCGGAGCACCCGCCCGACGATCGCCCCCGTCTTCGGCGCGTCGCGCACGATGGCGACGTCCCAGTTGACGGTCGAGATGCCCGATGCCGGGCTTTCGCTCGTCGTCCTACCGGCGGCGGGGCCTTCGATGGCTGGCTTTTCGTCCCCCGTTCCCCCTTGGGGACTTCCCAGGGATGTCGAGGACTTCGCGGCGTCGTTGGTTGGCTCGCCGCTCCTGGCTTGAGCCGTGAAGCTTGCCGTGTAAAAGACGGTGTAGCGGCGGTGCTCGTGCGGAACGGCGGCGAGGCTCACCCTGTCGAATGCGGTGTCGGCGCACTTGATGAGGGCCTCGGCTTTCTCGCGGGCCACGGTCGTCGATTTGCCGAGCAGCACCTTGACGGCTCTCTTACGGAAGTCGACATCGAAGCCGATCGATAGTTTCCCTGTCGCCGAGCCCGCCGCTGGGCACTGCGCGAGCGCCTTGATCCTGGGCACGGCGATCGGATCGAACTCGAGTGCGCCGCAGTCCACCTCGGAATCGAAGTTGCCGTCTCGGCAGCGTAGGATGGCGCCGGGACCCACCATCAGAGCCTGCTCCGGCTCCGCGGCTGGCGCGGCCGGGGAGAGAGCGGCAAGAGGTGCGGTCGACGTCGAAGGAGGTGCGGCGCTCGAGGAGACGGCCGGAGCGATCGCGACCGCAGCGCCGTTGTCTGCGGGGGGGTTCGGCGCAATCCTCGTGTTGGTCAAGCGCGGCCACAGAATGCCGACGACGAACCCCGCCGCCGCCACGATCCCGACTTTGCCCCACGCCGGCCGGTCCGACCCGGCTTGGGGGATCTCGACGGAAAGCGGGGCATCGGGGCGGGGCATCGCTGCGTTGTCCCTAGCACAAGCCATGAAAATCGGGCCAAAACTCGCCGAAAAGAGATGACGGCCGCGGGCGAGGCACGCCGGGGCCCTCGGCCACGCGTCTTGCCAGGACGCCCGGGATTGCGGCACGCTGGGTCGGCGTCCTCATGTTTCAATGGGCTTACCTCGTTCGTAAGCAAATCGCAGCGATCGTCTTGTCGGGCATCGTCCTGATGCTGGCGGTCGTCTTCGCCACGAGAGCGCTTAGGTCGGCTTGCTGGTGGGGCGACGGCGTCTGCCCGGGCATTCGGGTGGGCGGTCGAGCGCTTCCCGCAGGGATCGATCCCGACGCGCTTCTCGGCGATTTGGCGCGCGAGCTTTCGTCGCGGCCGATCGAAGTCGTGGTCGCCGGCGTGCCGGAGGCGAAAAGAGAGCTCACGCTCGGCGACCTCGGCGTCGTGCTCGATGTCGGGCGATCGGCATCGCTCATCCACGCCGTCGGGCACGTGGGGCCAATCTCCAATCGTTGGGCCGAAGCGCGACGGGCTTCGCGCGGTGAAATCGACGTGCCCATCCTGGTGAACGTCGACGACGAAACGGCACGCGCAGTTCTCCTCGAGCTCAAAGATCAAACCGACCAGCTGCCGATACCGGCTCGCCTCAATCTGGTCCATGGCGGAATCGTGCCCGAGGTGCCGGGGCTCTTCGTGGATCTCGACGCCGCGATGGAAAACGTTCGCGCGGCCGCGCTCTCCGGCTCCGGCGTGATCGAGATCGAGCGCGTTGCGGTCGAGCCGCGCATCTCGCGCGAGTTTCTTCTCGGCGTCGATAGTCACGAGAAGCTCGCGCGCTTTCAGACGTCGTTCTCGCGCCACGGCGATCAGGAGCTCCGTGCGCACAACATCGAGACCGCGGCGGCACGGCTCGACGGCGTCGTGCTTCTGCCGCACGAAGTCTTCTCCTTCAATACCGTCGTCGGTCCGCGTACGGTCGAGAACGGCTTCTCGAAAGGGTGGGAGATCTTCAAGGGTGAAATGGTCGAAGGGATCGGCGGCGGAACGTGCCAGGCAGCGAGCACGCTGCACGCGGCGGCGATGCTTTCGGGGCTCGACATCATCGAACGCCTGCCCCACTCACGACCGAGCGCGTACATCACGATGGGGCTCGACGCGACGGTCGTGTACCCGGTCGTCGATCTCAAACTCCGCAACCCGTACGATTTTCCGATCGTGATCCACGGCTTCGTCGACGGCGACGCCGTCATCTTCGAGCTCCTCGGTCGCGATCGCCCCGCGCGGGTGACCTTCGGACGCGAAGTGCTCGCGACCCGCCCCTACACGCGCAAGGTCGAAGAAAAGTCGGGCGTGCCCGCGGATCGAATCGTCCGAAAGCAACACGGAATCCGAGGCTACAAGATCAAGCGCACGCGCACGATTGCCTACCGCGACGGGACGGCGCGCCAGGAGTCGAACGTGGACGTGTACTGGCCGACAGTCGAGCTCTTCCACGTGGCGCCGGGCACCGATCCGGAGGGGAAGCTCCCTCTACCGGGCATCGACCTCGACGAGTCGGGGACTTCGGGATGGTCCGAGCTGCCCGATGGGTTAGACGTGCCGAGCGCGGCCGCTCCACCCGTTGCCGCCGCGTCGTTGCCGGTGACGCAGGCGACTTCATGCGTCGGGGACTGCACGCCAACGCAGGACGGGCGCGCGAAAATCGTGGAGGCTCCCGGCGTGCATCCGCCTCGAGCCGAGCAGCTCCGAGCTCCGACGAAGATCGTCATCGCTCCAAGCCCGATCTCGCCCTAGTCCTGTCGCCTGCTGTCGCGCCCGCCGCTGCGTCGAGTGATCAGGCCCGGCGAAAGATCCGCAGGCGGGGCCGAAGGCCCGCGCCGAGTAACACACCCGATTCGCAGGCGGGGCCGAAGGCCCGCGCCGAGTAACAGCATCGAGATTGACCGCGTCTCGTCTATCCACCTAGAGTAAAATGGGCCGGCGCGTGAAGACTTGCGAGCAGTGCCACCTGAGGTACCCGAACGAAAGCACGTTTTGCTTCGTGGACGGTAAGCCCCTCGTGCACCTCCAAGATCCGCGCGTCGGCACCACGCTCGCGGGGCGCTATGTCATCGAAGAGGTGCTCGGCGAGGGGGGCATGGCCACCGTTTACCGGGCGCGCCACAAGCTCGTCGACCGCCCATGTGCGGTCAAGATCATGACCCCCGGGCTGAGTCGCGACCCCGTCGTCCGCGAGCGTTTCCGTCGCGAGGCGAAAGCGGCGCAGAAACTCGCGCACCCCAACATCATCGAGATCTTCGACCAGGGGGACACCGAGGACGGGACGTCGTACCTGGTGATGGAACTGCTCGAGGGGGAGTCGCTCGGCGCCATGCTCACCCGCGGCCCTCTTGGTTACGAGCGGGCGCTGCCGATCATGGTGCAGGTCGCGCGAGCGCTGGCCCGAGCACACGATTTCGAGGTGATCCACCGCGATCTCAAGCCCGACAACATCTTCCTCTGCACCCGCACCGACGGCAGCGATCTCGTCAAGCTTCTCGATTTTGGCATCGCCCGCTCGATGCAGGATGCGCGCCTCACCGGCCAGGGCGAAGTCTTCGGGACGCCTCAATACATGGCGCCCGAGCGCATCACCAGCATCGACGCGGGCGCGTCGTCCGACCTCTACGCCGTCGGCATCATCTTCTTCGAGATGCTCTCGGGCCACCTGCCGTTCGATGCGCCCGACATCCCGACCTACTTCCTCAAGCACTTGAAGGAGCCGCCCCCCAAGGTCACCAAGTTCGCGCCCGACACACCCGAGCCGCTCGAGAAACTGATCCTGAGCCTGATGGCGAAGGAGCCGGGTGGGCGCCCCGTCGACGCGCACCGCCTGCACAACGATCTGCTCGCCATATGCAACGAGCTCAAAGTGCGCGTGCCTCCCGAGGCGGACGCCGAGGAGGAACCGAGCTCGCGGCGCGTGCCGGCGACGCTCCCGCCGGTCGCCATCGACCGGTGGGCCAAGCGCACCACGGTCTTCGAACAGATGCTGTCGCGAGCGTTCAGCGGAAAGCCGCCGGCGGAGCTCGCGAAGATGCTCGACGAGGTCAAAAAGCTCGTCCGCAACGTGAGCGATTTGCGATCCGAGAGCGTGACCGAGCAGCGCAAGCTCGAGGGGCTCGAGGCGCGTGGGCGCGACGGGCGACTGCGCATCGGGTTCGCCGTCGACGCTCTCGGCGTCGACGCGTCCAAGGCCCGTGACGAGGCACGGGCAACGCGCGGCGAGGTGGCGCCGTTCACCAAGGCGACGACCGATGCCCGCGCACGGGTTCTCGAGGCTCACAAGGAAATCTTGATGTGGGAGGGGCGAAGCGCGTTCGAAGAGCCGTACCGTGGGCTCGAGGAGGCGTATGCCGGGGCTGCCAAAGCCGTCGCCGTTTGGCTCGAGGCGCGCAAATCGGAAAGGAAGGCAACCGAGCGGGCCGAGACACGCGATCGTGAAGTGGCCGACCTCGAGTTCCAGATCCACGAGCTTCGCGCCGCGCTCGCCAAGCTCGAGCAGAACGTCGAGGAGGAAAAAACCAAGCGCGAAAAGCGCATCGCCGAGCTCGACGCCCAAACGGAAGGCCTCCAGATCGATCTTCTGGCGCTGGCGACGCGTTTTTGCGCCCCCCTTCGCCGCCGGCCCGAGCTCGGCCCCCTGTTTCAGGAGCTCGAAGCCGACGCGGCTGCTTGAGCGTTAACTTCCATTTGCATGGATGACCATGCGGATCTTGATCGCGCCGAACTCGTTCAAAGGTAGCCTCGATGCGTTCGGCGTTGCAGAGGCCATTGCCGACGGGCTCGCGCGGAGCGTGCATGGGGTGACAACCGTTCTTTTACCGGTCGCCGACGGCGGCGATTTCACGACCGCTGTCCTGGTGCGTGGGCTCGGTGGTCGAATCGTCGAAAGCACGGTGCTCGGCCCGCTCGGCCGAAAGGTGACGGCGGCATGGGGAATGCTCGATGACGGCACGACTGCGGTGATCGAGGTCGCGCAGGCGTCGGGTCTTTCGCTCCTTCGAACGGAGGAACGAGACCCGATGATCGCAACGAGTTACGGCGCGGGAGAGCTCGTCAGCGACGCGCTTTCGCACGGGCGCAAGCGCATCATCGTCGGGCTCGGCGGCAGCGCGACCGTCGATGGCGGCGCGGGTCTCGCCGAAGCGCTCGGCGCGCGCTTTCTCGACGCGAACGGCGCGCCGGTTGCGCGGGGGGGAGCCGGCCTCGCGGCGCTCGAGCGCATCGATGTCACGGCTCTCGACGCACGCCTCGGTGACGCCGAGATCGTGGCGGCTTGCGACGTGGACAACCCGCTGCTCGGTGAAGACGGTGCTGCGAAGACGTACGGACCGCAGAAAGGGGCGACGCCCGATCAGGTCGAGGCTCTCGAAAGTAACCTGTCACGTTTCGCCGACGTCATCCATCGAGGGTTGGGGCGCGACGTCCGCCGTGTTCGGCATGGCGGGGCCGCGGGCGGCATGGCGGCCGGCATCGCCGGTATTTTGGGGGGGCGCCTCGCGAGCGGCATCGACCTCGTTCTCGATTGCCTCGGCTTCGACGAGCGCCTTCGTGGCTGCGATCTCGTCGTCACGGCAGAGGGCTTTTTGGATCGCCAAACGCTGGAGAACAAGGCTCCCTACGGCGTCGCCCGCGCTGCCGAGCGCCAGCATATCCCCGTCGTCGTGATGGCGGGCGGCATCGCCGACGACGTGACGCGCTCCGCGTTCTCCATCTTCGATGCCATCGTTCCCATCTGTCCCCGCCCGATGTCCCTCGACGAAGCCATGTCGAAAACGCGCGACCGCCTCACGTGGTCAGCCGAGCAGCTCGGTCGCATCCTCTCGCTCGTCGTGCGGCGTTCGTCTACAACGTGAGCTCGACCCCAATAAGCCCCACCCACGCGACGCCGTTGCGGCTCGGATCGGGCGCAGTGGTCTGCTTCGATTGCACCTGACGTTCGTAGACGTCGTTCGTGTATCCCGAGGTGGGACGCCAGTTGAACTCGGCCGAGAGGGCGAGCGGAGCGGCAAACGTCCACTGAAGGCCGCCACCCACGATGAACTCGGCGAAGTTGGCGGTCGCGTTCGGCACGCCTTTCTGAAGACACGCTGGCACTCCGGGCTGACATATCGTCAAGATCTGATCGGGGAAATTGGCGTGCGCCCAACCCATCCCGACCACGCCGAACGGTGCGACCGAGTCGGTGACCGGGATCTTGAGCTTCAGA
>Ga0075425_100007461_pt1 | contig 11572 bp, 8 predicted proteins | sample SoiMethybrSBSTD4_FD_75300 | JGI IMG/M metagenome (GOLD analysis project Ga0075425, IMG submission 75300) | Bulk soil microbial communities from a Populus tree surrounding site in Tennessee, USA - Soil MetaG P. TD hybrid SBSTD4 | ecosystem: Environmental > Terrestrial > Soil > Tree plantation...
CCTTTTCTGCGCCGCCATGTACGGCGCCGTGATCCTCCGCGACCGGGTCGTGCGCGCGTGGCGCGGACGCCCGCAAATTGTCGCGGCGCCGGTTGCCCGCCAGGCGTAGAATCGCGTCCGTGCGTCGTAGTTCGTAGCGTCCGGCCGGAAGCCGGACGGGAGGGCTGTCATGAATCGCCGCGAATTTGCCCGCTTGCTCGCCATCGGCGGCGCCGTTCCGTTCATCACACCGGAAGTCACGTGGGCGAAATCGTCGAAGCTGCCGCCGACGCCGTCCAACCCGGACGAGAAGTTCTGGCTGTCGGTGCGCGATCAGTTCGTGATGCCGAAAGAGCTCACGATGATCAACGCGGCGAACCTCTGTCCATCGTCCGGCCCGGTCCTCGAGACGCTGTACCGCGTGACGAAGGACATGGACCAGGATCCGTCGATGGAGAACCGCGCGAAGCTCGGCGACGGCCGCGAAGCGACGCGCAAGTCGCTCGCGGACTTCCTGCGTGTGACGCCGGAAGAGATTGTGATCACGCGCAACACGAGCGAGTCGAACAACCTTGTATCGACCGGCATCGATCTGAAAGCCGGAGATGAGGTGCTGCTGACGGCGGACAATCATCCGAGCAACCACACGGCGTGGCAGGAGAAGGCGAAGCGGTTCGGGTTCACGGTCATCGACGTCAAGGTGCCGAATCCGCACCCGGGGCCGGAGTTCTACGTCGACGCCTTCACGAAAGCGATCACGCCGAAGACGAAGGTCATTTCCTTCACGCACCTGACGAGCACGGTCGGCGATCTGTTTCCGGCGAAGGAGCTCTGCCGCCTCGCGCGCGAGCGCGGCATCCTGACGCTCGTCGACGGCGCGCAGTCGTTCGGCCTCTTCGACGTCGACCTGAGCGACATGCAGCCCGACTTCTACAGCGGCAGCGCGCACAAATGGCCGTGCGGGCCGAAAGAGAACGGCGTGCTGTTCATCAACAAGAACGCGCAGTCGAAGATCTGGGCGAGCATCTTCAGCGCGTATCCGGGCCGCGTCGGCGTGTCGCGGACGTTCGAAGGCTTCGGCCAGCGCGACGAGCCGGCGATGATCGCGTTCGGCGAGGCGCTGAAGCTGCAGACGCAAATCGGCCGCGCGAACATCGAGAAGCGCTCGCGCGATCTGACGACGGCGCTCGTCGACGGGTTGAAGAAGGTCGACGGCGTGAAGATCTGGACGAGTCCGGAGGCGTCGCGGCGCGCGGCGGTGCTGTCGTTCCAGCCGGGCAGCCTCGACGTCCGCAAGCTGTCGGCCGCGCTGTACAAGAACGATCACATCGGCTGCGCGACGCGCGGCGGACAGGATCGGCCGGGCATCCGCTTCTCGCCGCACTTCTACAACACGCACGCGGACATGGAAAAGGCGATCGCGGCGATCAAGAAGTACGTCGCGAGCGGAGTGTAGCGCGGGCGGAGCGTCAGACTTTACATTGTAAAGTCGATCGCGTTATGATGGCGGCCATGCTGAAGAGTGCATTGGCCGCCATTTGTATTCTGGTGGTTCTCGCGGTCGCCTATCTGACGCTGTCGGTCGTCGTGCTGCGGCCGCCGCGCGTCAACTACGCGGCGTGGCTCGCGACGGCCTCGGTCGTCGCCGCGCTGAGCGGTCTGACGCTGACCGCGGCGTGGTCGGCGGGCCGCCCTGAAGGGCTGCGCTACCTGGCGGCGGCAGCCGGCGTCGTGCTGTTCGCGCTCGGCACGTGGTTGGTAACGACGACGCTGCGGAGCGCGCATTTTGAAGGGTACGCGCTCCTTCTCGGTGCGATGCTCGCCGTCGAGGGCACGCTCTCCGTCATCGTCTTCACAATCCGGCCGTCGACCGCGTAACACGAAACCCCTTCGTGCTTAAAATACCGGCGACCGATGATTGCGCAGCGCCCGTTGCTGCTCGCCGTCACCTTCGCCTTCGCGGCCGCCGGCTGCGGCTCCAGCACGACCACACCGTCGAGCACGAATGCCGGCAGCTGCCAGCTTGTCGGCGGCAAGGTCCAGGTTGTCGTCGTTTATAACCGGGATCGAACCCTGGTCCCGGCCGCAATGGCCGCGGCCTTCGCGCCTACGCTGGCGCTGATTGACCAAGGCGCCGGGACGATAACGACGAGCACGAATCTGACCTTGACGCGAATCGACGATTACAGGTGGACGATTACGGTCTTCGTGGTTCCCAACAGCGCGGTCACGTCGCACAACGCCACGGTGATCGATCCGGGCCTCTCGTTCGCGGGCGGTACGACTCCCTATGCTGTCATCGGCGTCACTGCGAACGGCGTCCAGGTAAAGAAGGTGACCCTGAGCGGAATCGCTCCGTTCCCCGGCGGAGTCGAAGTGGGCTACTTCGGCGTCGACGCGTGCGGGAACATCTCCGTCTGAGCTACGCGAGCTCGCGGTTAGCCGTCTCGGGAATCCAGATCCACGCCACGAGCGCGAGGAGGAACACGGCGCCGGTGACGAGAAACGCCGCGCCGAAGCCGCGCGTCGTCGCGAGCGATCCCACGACGAACGGCGCGAGCGCGCTCGCCAGCCGTCCCGTGTTGTAGCAGAACCCCTGCGCCGTCGCGCGGACGGACGTCGGATAGAGCTCCGCGGTCAGCGCGCCGAAGCCGCTGTAATACCCCGTCCCGAAGAATGCGACCGCCGGTCCCAGCGCCAGCAGCGCGGCCGGTGCCCGCAGAAAACCGTAGATCGGCAGCAGCACCGCCGCGACGGCGATGAACGCGACGTACGCGCGCTTGCGGCCGACGGCGTCGGCGATGAACCCGAAGCTGATGTAACCGAGCCACATCCCCACTTGCATCACGATCACGAACCACGACATCGTCGACGAGGACAGGCCGATGCCGCCCTGGCTCGTGGGGAGGCTGAGATAGGCGGGCACCCACGAGTTGAGGCCCCACCACGCGAAGAGCGTGCACGCGTTCATCGCGGTGATCGCAAGTGTCACCGGTCCGATGGGTCGCGCGAAGATGGCGCTCAGCGAGCCGCGCGGCGCCGCCGTCGCGCGCCCGGACAACTTCCAGATCTCCGGCTCCTCGACGCGCTGTTGAATCCAGACGGTGAAGAGCGCTGGGACGATGCCGACGAAGAAGACGCCGCGCCATCCCCAGATCGGCATCACGACGAGGTTGACCAGCGCAGCGAGACCATAGCCGATCGCCCATGCACTCTGAACGAAGGCGAGCGCCTTGCCGCGGTGGCGCGCCGGAAACGATTCCGACACGAGCGCGGCGCCGGTCGCCCATTCGCCGCCCATGCCGAGGCCGAGCAGAATGCGGAACGCCGCGAGCTGGATGGCGGACTGCGCGAAGCCGCACGCAGCCGTGAAGACCGAGTAGATGAGCACCGCCGCCATGAGCGCCCGCTTGCGGCCGAGCCGATCCGCGATCACGCCGAACGCGATGCCGCCGGCCGCCGCCGACACGAGCGTGACGGAGTTCAGAATCCCCGCCGCGGTTTTCGTGAGATGAAGCTGCGGATCCTCGATGAGCTTCGCCAGCACGATCGAGTAGAGCATCACGTCGAACGAATCGAGCATCCAGCCGAAGGCTGCGGCCACGAACGCGTTGCGCGCCCGGCGGTCGGCGTCGCGCCACCAGGCAAAGATGCCTTCGCTGGAAGGGCTGAGGGCTGAGGGCTGACGGCTGATCACCGGCTTCCGATCGCCTTCACGGTAATGCCCGCGGCCTCGAATCCGCCGCGGATCTTCGCCGCAAGCACGTCCGATCCCGGCGTGTCGCCGTGGACGCAGATCGTGTCGGCGTCGAGCCTGACGACAGTACCGTCGATCGCGACGACGCTGCGGTCCTTCACCATGCGCACGGCGCGAGCGACGACCGCGTCGGCGTCGTGGATGACGGCGCCGGGCTTGCGGCGTGAAGCGAGCGAGCCGTCCGGCTCGTAGGCGCGATCGGCGAAGACCTCGGCGGCGACACGCAGTCCGGCGGATCGTCCCGCGGTGAGAATCTCCGATCCCGGCAGGCCGAAGAGGATCAGATTCGCATCGAACGCGGCGACGCCACGCGCAATCGCGTCCGCCAGCTCGCGGTTTCGGACCGCCATGTTGAAGAGCGCGCCGTGCGGCTTGACGTGCTGGAGCGCGACGCCTTCCGCCCGCGCGACGCCGGCGACGGCCGCGACCTGATAGAGCACGAAATCTTCCGCTTCCTTCGGCGTCACGTTCAGCTCCCGGCGTCCGAAGCCGACGAGATCGGGAAACCCCGGGTGCGCGCCGACGGCGACGCCGTTCGCCTTCGCCATTCGAATCGTCGCGCGCAGCACCGAGGGATCACCGCCGTGGAATCCCGCGGCGACGTTGGCGGAAGTGATCGCCTTCATCAGACCGGCGTCGTGGCCGATCGTATAGGCGCCGAACGATTCGCCCATGTCCGAATTGATGTCGATCCTGATCATGTCGAGGGCACAAAGGGTAACAAAGGTCACAACGATACGCCTAAAATGTGCGTCGAATGAAGCGCCACACGTTTGCGCTCGTTGCGGTGGTCCTGATCGCGGCCGTTGTCGCAGCGGTCGAAATCCCCGCGTGCAGCGAGCTCGATCGGCGCGCGGGCCGGTACCGCGTCGAACGGGCAACCGTCGAAGGTCTCGAGCGCGCTTATCGCCGTCCGGTCCTCGAGCAGCCTCTCGATCAGAACGCCGCTTTGTGGTACGCGCGGGCGCTGCCGAACCTCTCGAAAGTGCGGCTCACCGATCTCAAGCCGGCGCTCGACGCCGGAGCGGCGCTGTACGATCCGGCGACCGAGGCGCTGCTGTCCGGAGCGTGCGCGGAAATCGACGGCGAGGCCGTGCGGACGGCGCTCCGTTGCTCGTCGTGCGACTGGCGGCTCGGGTTCGACGCGCAGTCTCTCAACCGCTTCGTACACGCGCGTGAGGCGCTCACGCTCTCGCGGTGTTTCACGATCGCCGGACACCGCAGCGGTCACCGCCAGGAGCTGCAGGCCGCGGCCCGGCGGTACCTCGAGGGGCTCGCCGTCGCCTGCGATCTCGGAAACGGCAGCGCGACGATGCTCGTCGTCGCGATCGGCGCGGCCGGGGAGAATCTCCGCGCGCTCGGGAAGCTTGCGGCGGGCGCGAACGACGATGTCTTTCTCCGGCATGCGGCGTCCGATCTCGCGGACTTCGAGCAAACGCTGCCGAGCGCGCATGTGCCGCTCCTGCGCGAGCGGCTCTGGAGCCAGAACATCGTTGCGCTCAATCAGCTCGAAAACGCGGGCTCACCAGGATTGAAGCTGCTCGGGCTGAACCAGGTGATCGGCGTGCGGGCGCTCGTCGCCGAGGACGGCCTTTTCGCCGATGCGGCGCGGCTGCCCGACATCGCCAGCCGCACCGACGGCGCTCAGATCGCCGAGCGGCTGAAGGCAGACGTCGCCGCGAGCGGGAACGAGATCGTCCGGTCGCTGAACCTGCCGCAGGCCGCGCTCATCGCGACGAGCGGCGTCGAGCTGAGGGGTCTCTTTCACGCCGTGCAGGCCGCCATCGAGCTGCAGCAGTCGAAGCTGGAACACGGGACGTACCCGCCTGACGGATCGGCGCTGAGTGTCGACCTGGGACGCGACGAGATTCGGTACGAGCGCTCGCTCAGTGGACAGGGCTACAAACTGATTGGACCGCGCTCGACGCTGATCGAACGCTGAATCGGCGGACTCAGGGCTGCGACGCGGTCGTAGGCTTCTTGTCGTCCGCGTCCCTGGCCGGTTTCGGCGGGCGCGCGCGGTTCATGCTCAGCGCGACGCCGCCGTTCCAGAACGTGTCGACTTTGCGCTCGACTTCGTGGCGGCCGTTGACGAGGTAGTCCAGAACGGCTTTGTCCCACTGCAGGCCCGCGTTCGCGACCAGCTTCATCCAGTCGCCGCGCGCCGTTTCGTCGGGCGCCTCGGTCGATCCGTCCCACACGGTGACATTCGGCTGCCGCGACATGAAGTCCTGGCTCGTCGCGCTGGCGCGGGCGCCTTTGATCGACTTGTAGATCAGGACGCCGTTCGTGAAGTCGAGCTTGAAGTTCTTCTGATCGAAGTCGAAGGAGTAGCGCTTGTACCGATCGTACGCGCGCTGGTTCAGCGCGACGGTCTCGGGCACCTGCTTCGCGTACTCGGTGATCATGTCGAGCAGCTTCATCTGCTCGTCCTTGTGCCGGGGGTACCGAGGATCATCCAGCCAGGCGAAGCCGGGCATCCACCAGCCGCGCATCGTCCAGTAGTCGCGCGTCTCGACGGCACGCGTGCGGACCCATGCCGCGTACTCGGAAAAGATCTGGACCCACTCGTGCGACGGATAGCCGTGCGGATTGAGGAAGATGTCGGGCAGCCACGTCCGCCAGATTCTCGGACGGATGCCGCTCTCGGGGTACACCGGATCGGCGTCCCACTGGGCGCTCGTCACGTCGACGCCGAGCGCCCCGAGATAGCCGGCGTGCAGCATGTACGTCGGATTGATCTTCTGCAGGTCGTACGCGAGCTGGGCGCCGTCCGCGTTCGTGATCGGATGAATGACGACGTTCACCTTGTTCAATTTCGCGCGCCACGCCGGATCGGTCAGCAGCAGCTCCGCCATGCGCAGGACGTGGCTCGTCGACGACACCTCGTTCGCGTGCTGACGGGCGGAGTAGACGATCGTCGGCTTCATCGTCGTCTGTTTCGCCTGCGACCAGTGCGAGGCGTCGACGGGCGGCATCAGGTCCATCGCCCAGACGTCCTTGCCGAGATAACTTTCACCGACCTTGTAGACGGTCGCCTCCTTGAACCGCTGCTGCATCTTCGCCAGCGTCTCGTAGGCTTCGGGCGGCGGGATGGGCGTCTCCCATTGGACAAGCGGGACCGGTCCGAGGTGTGTCAGACCGGTCTGAGGTGTGTCAGACCTCTCTGACACCGGCAGGTACGTGTTGACGTCGGGCCACGGCGACGGCTTGCCGTTGTCCTGCAGCCGGACCTCGAGCTCGCTCGCCGGTTTGTCGTGCTCCCACGCGACGGCCAGATCGAGACCGCGCAAATCGTGATAGGCCAGAGCGCTCTCGTAGAGTCCGGCCGCGCGCAGGCGATCGATCTGCTCGAAGACGGCTTTGGCCTGTTCGGCGGAAAGGATGGTCCGATCGACCCGCTCTTCGGCGGCCCGCCTGACGAGCGCGTCGCGCTCGTCTTTCTCCGTGTCGACCTTGATTCGCAGGAGGAGGCGATCGATCCCGTCGCGGCCGCTGTGCACGCGCGCGGCGAGCGTCTGCGGGCGCTCCACGGTGATCTTGGGGATGTCGAGCCGCGCGGTGCCGCGACGCCCGTTCTTCTCGACGTAATCGACGACGACCATCGGACGCGCGGCGTCGAAACCGGTCACCGTGACGGTCGCGTGGCCGGCCCTGCCGTCGCCCTTCGGATGCATCACCGGGATGATCCGGCCCGGATAGGTGAGTGGCGCGCCGCGCGTGAAGCGGCCCATGACGTCGAAGAAGTGAATCGTGTTGAAGTAGATCTCTTCGTGGATGGCCTCCATCGACGCGATCTGCTCCTGATCGATCGGCAGCCGGAACTCGGGCTCGCTGAGCGTCAGGTCGACCGTGAGCTCGCCGAAGAACGGCGCGTCCTCGGCGCGCGGCTTGCCGTTCGACAGCGCCATCACGTGGTCGTAGAGCGCCGGCAGCGTCCCCGACTGAAAACGATCCCAGAAGCGTTCAGGGTCCGTTTCGATCCGTTCGTCGACGAGCACGCGCCCGGCGGCTTCCGCTTTCACCCAGCCGGTGGTGACGCGGACGTGCTCGTAGTCGGGGAATCGATCGAAGAACGGCCGCTCGACGACGGCCGGCTCGAACGTCTTGCGGAAGATCTGCCCGCCGCCGGGCGCCGTGACGATGACTTCGTACGCGGGCGATCCGATCGGCGCCATCTCGAACGCGATCTTCGAACGATCGATCTTCAGCTCGTTCGCGAGCATCTCGTCGATGGGGTAGAGCTCGAGCAGCCAGCGCGTCGGCGCGAACATGCCCTGCTGCTTCCATCCGGCCGGCGGACCGATCTCCGCGAAGCGGATCGTCATCGCGCCGACCTCGCGTCCCGCGACCGCCGGTCGCACGACATCCCACATCCAGCTGTAGCCCTGTTTGTAGGCCGACAGGACGGTCACCGACGTTGATTTGTCGTCTGCGCCCGCCTTGATCAGCTCGGCCCGCGCCTGCTCTTCGACCTGACGCCGCACTTCCGGCGGCTCGCTCAAGCGCGCTTCGACGACGACGCTCTGGCGCTTCCTGACGGCGGGAACGACCTTCGCCCGGAGCTTCGACCAGAAGTCGTCGACTTCGGACGGCACGTCGAAATCGTCGCGGACGACCGGGCGGCCCTTCTGAACGTCGAGACTCTGGACGTCAACGGTGACCTCCGCCGCGTGCAGCCGTTCCGCGGCTTCCGTTTTCAGGAAGCCGGCAAGCCTGTCGTCGGCCTTCTCCACGAACACGCGGACGTGCGCCGCTGCGATCTCCCGGCCGCGCAGCTGATCCGCGATCTTTCCCAGCTTGTAGACGCCCATTGCCGCCTGGCCGGCCGGCGATCGGCCGGCGAGGAGCCTCCGGACATCCTCCTCGATGTCGTCGAGCGTCGTGCGATCCTTGCCGCGCGCCCAGACGTGCGGAAACTTCTCGGCCAGCTGCTGCAGCGCGCGCGACAGCCCGGCGGCGTCGCCGCCCGTGACGACGAGCGCGCTCTTTTCGCCGAATGCTTTGCGCACGACTTCGATCAACCCTTCGCCGGGCTCGAGCGCGGGACGTTTCCACTTCCCGGCGGCGGCGAGCCGATCGAACAGCGGATGCGACGTTCCGACGATGACGAGCATCGGCTCGCCGTCCGGCGACGCGATCGCCTTCGCCGTTTTTGCGATTGGCAGCGCGATCCCCGTGGATTCGAGTCCGAGGCGCGCTGCCAGATCGGCGAACCCCGCGGGAACGTCGCCCGGCTCGTCACCCGGGGTCAGGACGACGTCGACGCGATCGGGGATGAGATTGTTGTCGGAGTCGCCGAGCGCGCCGTCATTCGCGTAGAACGTCGACAGATCGAATGTTTCTTTTGAAGCGCCGCCCGGACGGCGCGCCGGAGGTTGTGCAGCCGGCTCGGTCGCCGCAGCGGCCGCAGCCCGCGGCAAGTCGACGACGGCGACATCTGGGCCGGGAGAGCGGAGGCGCACGCGCACCATGCGCACCGCCGCGTACGACAATGGGCGCTTCGGGTCGCGGCCCGACGTCGCCTTGAACTGATTGAGCGCCACCTGCGCCTTGACGAGATCGGTGCCGCTCGCCAATGGCACGTCGACGGCGATGCGCTCCGCCTCGTCGATGCCTGCGTGTACGAGTATCGACTGCGCGGCCGCGGACGGAACGGCGATGCCTTTCCCGGCGAGGAACTCCTTGACGTCGTCCGCGATCTTGTCGACGGTCGGGCCTTTCTGATCCCGGACGAAGGGCAGTCGTCCGGCGAGCACGACCGCCGCGGCCGTCAACCCGTCGTCGTCGCCGCCGGCGACCGCGAGCGCCGGCTTGCCGTCGATGGCGAACAGCGAGACGACGCCGTCGCCCGCTTTGAGGCCTGCTGCGCCGATCGAGTCGACGGTGACGCCGGTTCCGGCGAGGGCTTTCGCGCCGACGAAGATCGGCATCCCTCCCGACAGCGGAAGGTTCAACGCCGTCGTTTCGTACCCGAGGCGCGCGGCGATGTCCGCGGCGGCTGCGGACTCGGCCGCCGTCGCCTTGTCCGGCAGCACGAGCCGGGCGTCGACGAAGTCGATCACGCCGTCGCCGTTACGATCTTGAAAGACGGTTCCGGTCTTGAAGAACTCCGAGAAGGTGAAGGGCGTGGATTCGCTCGCGACGCGCGCGTGCGAAGCCGTCAGGCAGAGGGTCAGAGCCAGCAGGGGAAGTGGGCGCCTGATCACCACGCAAACCTCTAATCAGGCGGGAATTGTAGCGCGTCGTACAAAACAAAAGGGCACCGCGTGATTGCGATGCCCCTCTGCTCCATCGGTCTGGCTCCCCCAGCATTCACGGCGCCCTGCCGTAATCAGACCGACGATTCGCGGCGTGTAGACGCAAGCGGCGTGCCCTGCGGAATTGTTCGGAAAACAGGTTGATCGCTGGTCGTGACAGCCCTTCCCAGTCGACGACTTTGTGCTTCATCTTACAATTCTGCATTCGCAAGCCGTTTGTTGCGGCAGCCAATTCAGATGAGGGAATACTCGGGCAAGCGATCCATGACGTCGGAAAGGATGGGGTTGGCGGCGTCGCGTTTCGAGAGCACCGGCTCGCGGATGGGCCACTCGATCGCCAGCGAGGGATCGTTCCAGGCGATCCCGATCTCGTTCTCCGGATCGTAGGCCGCCGTGCACTTGTAGACCACTTCCGCCCCGTCGCCGACGACGCAGAAGCCGTGCGCGAAACCGGCGGGCACGTAACACTGTCGAAAATTTTCGGCCGACAGCGTCACGCCCACCCATCGGCCGAAGGTCGGCGAGCCGCGGCGGACGTCGACCGCAACGTCGAAGATGACCCCGGCGACGACCCGCACCAGTTTGCCCTGCGGGCGCGCGCGCTGCAGGTGCAGGCCGCGCAGCGTGCCGCCGCCCGATCGCGAATGATTGTCCTGCACGAAGGGGCCGTCGATGCCGTGGTGGCGGTAGCGCTCGGCGTGAAAGGTCTCGACGAGGAAGCCGCGTCCGTCCCGGTGAACGTCGGGCTCGATGACGACGACGCCGGGAAGGCGCGTGGGAACGACCTGCATGCTCAGACCCCGTGGACCTCGCCGTCGAGAATCCGCAGCAGATACTGCCCGTAGGCGCTCGAATCCATCGCGCGCGCGAGGGTCGTGAGCTCGTCCGCCGAAATGTACCCCATGCGGTAGGCGATCTCCTCCAGGCACGCGACCATCAGCCCCTGCCGCTCTTCGATCGCATGAATGTAATTGGACGCCTGCATCAGCGCTTCGTGCGTGCCGGTGTCGAGCCACGCGACTCCGCGCGGCAGGCGCTCGACGGCGAGCTGTCCCTGATCGAGATACGTGCGGTTGACGTCGGTGATTTCCAGCTCGCCGCGGGACGAGGGCTTCAGCGACGCCGCGATGTCGACGACGCGATTGTCGTAGAAGTACAGGCCGGTCACCGCGTACGACGACTTCGGCGCGCGCGGTTTCTCTTCGAGGCTGACCGCGCGGCCGTTCGCGTCGAACTCGACAACGCCGTAGCGCTCGGGATCGCGCACCTGATAGGCGAACACGGTCGCGCCGGTGTCGCGCGCGGCGGCGCTCCGCAGGTAGTCGGAGAGATGCGCGCCGTAGAAGATGTTGTCGCCGAGCGCCAGCGCCACGCGATCGCGGCCGATGAACCCGCGCCCGATGATGAAGGCCTGCGCCAGGCCGTCGGGCTTCGGCTGGCTCGCGTACTCGATCCGCAGCCCGATCTCGCGGCCATCGCCGAGAAGCCGGCGGAATCCATCCTGATCGTGCGGCGTCGTGATGACGAGGATCTCCCGGATGCCCGCCAGCATCAGCGTCGCCAGCGGGTAGTACAC
>Ga0075425_100007464_pt1 | contig 11571 bp, 11 predicted proteins | sample SoiMethybrSBSTD4_FD_75300 | JGI IMG/M metagenome (GOLD analysis project Ga0075425, IMG submission 75300) | Bulk soil microbial communities from a Populus tree surrounding site in Tennessee, USA - Soil MetaG P. TD hybrid SBSTD4 | ecosystem: Environmental > Terrestrial > Soil > Tree plantation...
CACTGGCAGAAGATGCCGTCAGGCGCGAGGCGCCGCGCGACGGCTTCGTACATCTCTTTCGCGTATAAATTGCCCGTGCCGGGATTCCACGGCACGAAGAGATCCGAGACGATCGCGTCAAATTGTCCGGGTCGGCCCAAAAACCGCCGGCCGTCGTCGATGACGAGACGGACGCCGGCACGATCGAGTAAATTCGCATTCCAACTTCCGAAGTATTCGCGCGCCGCCGCCGCGACGGCCGGCACGAGCTCGACGACCGTCGTGCTGCCCATACCGAGCGCCGGGCCGGCGCTGGCGCTGATTCCGGTCGCGAGGCCGATGAAGGCGACGCGATGCGGATCGGGATGAAGCAGCAGCGGCAGCAATCCCTGCCGGCGTTCGTTCAAGGCGGCTTCGCTGCCGCCCAACTGATAATAGTTATCGAGACGCAGCTCGAGGTCGCCGCGAGTCTCGACCACGGTTACGACGCCGCTTGCGTCTTCTTTCAGCGCGCGCAGCGTCTCGCCGGCCTGTAAATGCGCGAGGGGAACGCGCAGAGGATTCGCGAGCAGCAGGACGATGAGGACGCCGAAAGCCATCTGCCGCAGCCGGCTTTTCGGCGGCGCGGCCGCGTAGGCAAGCAGTATGTAGGTGGCCGCCACGGCGAAAAAACTGCCGCGAATGCCGACTGCGGGAATGCCGGCGAAGCCGATTATTAGCGCGCCGAAAATGCCGCCGATGAGATTGGCCGCTGTGAGATCCCCGAGCGGGCGGGCGGCATTGCCGCTTCCTGCCCATGCCTGCCACAATGCAGGCAAAACGAGGCCCGACGCGAGCGCCGCCGGCCCGACGCTGAGCGCGGCAAGAAAGATTATTTTCGTGAGGTAGGACGTGAGTCCCTGACCCATACCGAAGTAGGCGAGGCCATCGGTCGACTGGATGAAGTAGCGCAAGCCGGCCGCCGTCGCCGCCGCCGAAACGAGCAGCGCCGCGCTCGCGACGACCGCCGCTTTCAAGCGCCGGAGCAACAATGCGCCCAGCGCGCCGCCTCCGGCTATCGCGCACAAAAAAACCAGCAGCACGGCCGTGAAGGAATAAACCGAATTATGCAGGACCTGAGCGAAGACATGCGTCCAGAGAACTTCAAGACCGAGCGCCAGCGCGCCGGATCCGGCGGCGATAACCCGCAGCGCAGTTCTGGATTTTGACGTTCCGGTATTGTTCGGCCGGTCGACGGACGCATCGGCCGTTCGTTCATCGGGAACGAAGAATGCGCCGCTTCCCGCCGCCGCGCTCAGCGCCGCGACGAGAAAGTAGCTCGCACGCACGCCGATCCACAGCGGCAGGCCGAATCCCATGGCCGCGGCGCCGACGACGCCTCCGAAGGTGTTGATCGCGTATAGCAAGCCGCCGCGTTTGCCGGCGCTCTCGGCGCGCGCTATCGCCTGGCCGAGCGCCGGCAGCGTCGCGCCGAAACAAATCGTGCTCGGCAGCACGGCGATCGCGAGGATGAGGACGCGCGTGCCGACGCCGGCCGACGACAGCCATAGCGTGGAGCTTTCTAGCGTCAGCAAATAAAAAACCGCGACGGACCAAAGCCCGCCCGCGGCTGCGCCGAACTCGAGGCGCGCGTAGAGACGTATCGGCCGCGTTGCGCCGCTACGGGCGAGCGCGCTGCCGAGCGCCAGACCGGCGAAGTAGCAGGCCAGGACGGCTGCGGCTGTCGACGCGGTCGCGCCCATGACGAGACCGGCCGAGCGCATCCACAGCATCTCGATTCCGAGCGCGGCGGCGCCGGAGAGTGCGAAGCAGAGCCAGAGAAGGGCTCTCATGGAGCGCGCCCGGGCGTCGTCGCGTCGATCCTATCCATAAGTTCACGTCCATTACTTGAAGAACGCGGCACTGTCTAGTCGGGCGGCGATGAAGCGGATCGCATTGACAAGTAGAAAGGCGAGAATTCGAGCCAGACTCGATCCGGCGCTTGACAGCCGCCGGATCGCCTGATAATTTGCGAATCATTCGCAATAATCAAGATGGATGAACAAGGACAAATCTTTCGGCAGGCCTTGCTCGAGAAGGGTCTCAGATGGACTAAGCCGCGACAGAATGTGCTCGACGTTTTTAGGCGCGAACGCCATCCGTTGACGATAGCCGAGGCTCACAGACGCCTGGATAAAAAGCAGACGCATCTCGCCTCCGTCTACCGGGCGGTGGAAACCCTCTGCGACCTCGGGATTCTAACGAAGGTGGATCAGGTGGACGAGGGCCAACGCTACGAGCTTTCGGATCAATACCGCGAGCACCATCACCATTTGATCTGCCAGAGCTGCGGGAGGGTGGAGGACTTTATCGGGTGCTTTGCGCGCGAGATGGAAAAGCGAATCAAAAAATTGAAACAGTTCCGAGTAATCAAACACGACATGCGCTTTCTCGGCATTTGCCGCGGCTGCGCGAGTTGAATTTTTTTTACCATTTATTGCGAATCATTTGCAATAGGGCGTCCCATGATGATCAAGAAAATTCTCCTGCCCGCGGATGTTTCCGAAAAATCGCTCGACGCGTTGATGATGGCCTTTCCATTGGCGGCGGAAACGGGCGCCGTTTCGATCGTCCTGCACGTCGCGGGGCCGCGACCGACCGGGGAGTGCGCCGCCGGAAGTGGCTGTGCTGGCTGGACGGTCGATCGCATCGTCCAGGAAGCCACGTTGGACCTGCAGCGATTGATGGAGCAGCGCCGGAACGGTCCGGGCCTCCACGCAGTTAGAAAAAAAGTTCTTTTCGGCGACGTGTCGCAGGAAATCATCGACGCCGCGCGCAGCGAGGCGGTCGATCTCCTGATCATGGCGCCGTGCCCGCATAGAAAAGTAAAAAACTTTTTCGTCGAAAGCGTAACGGATCGGATCGTACGCGAAGCACCATGCCCGATCGTGCTGATCTCGCGCGCTATTCAGAAAGGAAAGTGGTGGGGCAGCCTGGTGCCTTCCGTCAGGCTCTTTCTGCGCCACGCGGAGACGGTCCTTTAAGCCGCGTCGCTTGCTTATGAATAAAGTTTCTCTGTCGCTGTCCCATAACTCGGTCGATTCCGTGGGCGCATCGGTATCGATCCTGTGCGCAATCCACTGCATAGCGATGCCTTTCCTGATCGCGCTCCTGCCGCTTTCGGGAATCGGCCTGGTCGCTCAAGGCATCGGGGAGAGAATCGTCTTCGTGAGCATTCTGCTGGCGGCGGGAAGCCTCTGCTGGGGCTTTCGGCTGCATCGAAAACGGCGCACGATCCTCGCCCTGGCCGGCGGCGCGGGCATGATATTGGCGGGAAGCTTTCTCATGCCCGATGCTTACGAGACGGCTTTCAACGTTACCGGCGCGATGTGTCTGGCGTCGGCGCATCTCATGAACCGGCGTCTCTGCAATGCGTGCCGGCGTTGCAGCGGCGCTGTTGACAACCCCAAGTCACTTGGTTAGGCTCGATTTCGTGCCCGATTTTTTTTCGCATCCCGAGAGCCTTAGCGCGCGCCGTCTGATCGGCGCGACGGCTCTCTTCTTTGTTCTTTTCCTCCCGTTCCATTTGCATCTTCACTCCGCAAAGCCGGAGCTGATTCAGGAGTGCGCCTGCTGTTGCGGCGTGCGCACTCAGGTGGCGCCGGCTCCGTCGCCCACCGATTGGACGCCTGATTTCCCTGTATCAGCCGTCGAGATCTACCAGCCGCAAATCGTTAGTCTTCTTACGACGACCGCGCCGATCATTCGCGGTCCGCCCCACGCTTAAGTTTAACTAGCGCTTTCCACATCACTTAACGATTTTTCCCTCCCGTCCCTTAGGGAGGGGAAAACCTTTACCTTGCGGAGGTAATTGTATGGGCTATTTGAACTGCACCGGTCCGGGGGGCCGCGTCAGAATAGCGCTTTTGCTGGTGGCTCTAGTCACGAGCCCCGCTTGGGCGCAGCAGGATGTGATCGAGTACATGAAAAAAGCGCTCTCGGATGTGAACGCCAAGCTGGACAGCGCGCTCAAGCGCATCGATCAGCTAGAAAAGGAAAAGGCCGCTGCATCGGCAAAAGCGAGCGAAACGCAGCAGACCGAAACCAGCGCGCGGCTCGACAACGTCGAGAAGTCGGTGCAGGCGCTGCAGAGCGCGCCGACGGCGCTGAACCCCTCGATCGGTCTCGTCATCGACGCGACGGCCGAGCATCGCGCGAAGACCGGCGGCCAGTTCAATTTCCGCGCGGCGGAGATGGGCATCGCCGCTTCTGTCGATCCGTTCGCCCGCGCCTATTCGTTCATCACCGGCAGCCGCGACGGCATCGACGTCGAAGAGGCGGCGGCGGTCACGAGCTCGCTGCCGTGGAACTTGACCGTCAAGGGCGGCCGGTTCTTCGCCGACTTCGGCCGTTACCCGAAGGTGCACGATCACGAGCTGCCTTTCGTCAACCGCCCGCTCTCGATTGAGCGGCCGATCGGCGGCGAATCGCAGGCCGACGGCGTCGAGACGAGCTATCTGTTTCCCACGCCATTTTTCCTGCGCGGCACGGTCGGCGCATACAACAAGGTCGGCGCCGAAAACGATCGCGTCGACAACGAGAAGTCGCGCTCATGGGGCCGCTTCAGCTTTCTCGGCCGGTTGGCGACGTATTTCGACGTCACCGACAGCCACAATCTCGAGCTCGGATCGAGTCTCGTCTATACGCCGGAGGTTCGCATCAACGGCAGAAAAGAGTTCCGCGCGCTTTCCGGCGTGGATCTTACCTATCGCTATCAGCCGCTGGAGAGTTTTGTTTACCAGGGTTTTACGTTGGGCAACGAGCTGCTCGTCAACAGCGAGTGCGTCGAGCGGGACGTCGGCTGCGCTCGGCGCCTCTCCGTCGGCGGCTACAGCTACGGCGAACTGAAGCTCAACAAAACGTGGTCGACAGGCTTTCTCTTCGACTACGCGCCGAAAATTTCGAGTCCCGGGAAAAAAACCATCGGCTACTCGCCCTTTCTCACCTGGAACATCAGCGAGTTCAACCGCCTGCGCTTTCAATTCACGCACGCGGACGACCACGCGCGCGAAAACAAGGATGAGAACGGCAATCAGTTCTTCTTGCAGTGGACGACGGTCATCGGCGCCCACACGCACGGATTTCTCGGCCGATAGGAAATTAAAATTAGGAGTTCAACACATGAAATATTTATCGATAAGTAAAATCCGCAGATTATTCTTGTTCGCAACAGTTTTGTATTTGATGCAGAGCGGACCCGCCTTTGCCCAGCCGATCCGCGCTATAGCGACATGGCCTGCGCTTGCAGACCTGACCAAACAAGTCGGCAAACAGCTGGTCACCGTCGAAAGCTTGGCGACCGGCGTCGAGGACGCCCACGGCGTTGCGATGAAGCCGAGTTTCGTTCCCCGCTTGAACCGGGCGGATGTGCTGGTCCTGATCGGTTTGGACGACGAGCATTCCTGGCTGCCCGCGTTGCTCGAAGTGGCCGGCAACCCGAAGATTCTTCAGGGCAGGCCGGGATATATTGACTGCTCCGTCGGAATTCCTATCCTTGAGGCGCCGGAACGCATGGACCGCGCCGAGGGCGATCTTCACCCCAAAGGAAACCCGCATTACTTGCTCGATCCCGTGCGGGCAAAAATCGCCGTGCAGAACATTGCGGCCGGCCTGTCGCGTAACTTTCCCCAGTATCGGACGGAGTTCGATAAAAATGCCAAGGCGTATATCGCCGAATTGGACAACTGGATCGATCGCTGGAAGAAAATGGCTACGCCGCTCAAGGGCGTAAAATTCGTCGAATACCATCCAGAATGGGTTTACCTCGCCGACAGGTTCGGCATGCAGCGTGTCGGCAGCGTCGAATTAAAACCCGGTGTCGAGCCGACGCCCAATCATATCGTCGATCTCGTCCAGACTATAAAAGAACAAAAAGCCCAGCTGCTAATGTTCGGCGCGCAGAACCCGCGAATACCGCAACAAATCGCCGGTGAGACGGGCGTCAAAGTTTTACGGTTATACAGTGGCGGAGGCAACCGCCCGGAGACCGATAGCTATATAAAATGGATCGACTATACTATCCGAACTTTAGTGCAGGCGGTCACTTAAACTTGGAGCAAGACAGCGAAGCGATAACGAGGGCCGGGCCGGGTTCCGCTCACTCGCCCAGTCCTCTGGTCTCGCTGCGCGATGTAAGCCTGGGGTACGGCGAGCAGCCCGTGCTGCGCGGCGTCGGTCTCGACGTCTATCCCGGCGACCTCATCGGCGTCGCGGGGCCGAACGGGTCCGGCAAGACGACCCTCTTCCGCGCGATGCTCGGCCTGCTGGCAATTCTCGGCGGCTCGCTCGTGCGTCACTGCGCGCTCTCGGCGTTCGGCTACGTGCCGCAGAGCGCGTCGCTCGACCCGCAGTTTCCTCTGAGCGCCGCTCAGGTCGTCGAGATGGGGGCATACGGGCGCGTCCGCTTTTATCAATTGCTGCCGCGCAAAGAGAAACAGAGGCTCCGCGAGGTTTTGGACCAGGTCGGCTTGCCACAGCTTGCGGGAAGATCGTTTTTTTCGCTTTCCGGCGGGCAGAAGCAGCGTATGCTCATCGCCCGCGCTCTTATGGCGAATCCCAAGATCATGATTCTCGACGAGCCGCTTTCCGGCGTCGACGAGGAATCGCGCCGCTCGATCGCGGCCCTGCTGATCAAGCTCACGCGCGAGAATCGCCTCGCCGTCGTCTTTTCCAGCCACGATCTGGAAATGGTCCAGCGCGTCGCGGATAGAATCGTCCGCGTCGACAAGGGCAAGGTTTGGATCGAGGAAAAAGCAGAAAAGGTCGAGGCATGAGCACGTTTTTGGAAATCCTGAGCCCTTCGTATCTTTTATTTCCCGCTTTGTTGGGGACCGTCATCATGGGCCTCGTCTGCCCGATGGTCGGCTCTTATCTTGTCCTCAGGCGGACGGTTTTCCTCGGGCTGACGCTGCCGGAGATCGCCGCCGCGGGAGTCGCGTTTACCTTCTGGACACAGCAGATCGGTTTGCTGCCGCAGATTCCCCAAGGCGAGCACGGCCTCGCAATGCTCGGTTCGCTGCTCTTCACGTTCCTGGGCATGGGAATTCTCGGTTTCCTGGAGCAGCGCGGCAAGGCTGCCGCGGAGGGGCGTCTCGCCGTCGCCTATGCGTTCGCGGGAGCATTGACGATCCTCTTTCTGGTTTTCAATCCTGCCGGACAGATCGAAGTTCTCGATCTTTTGAAAGGCGAAGTCATCGCGCTTTCGCGCGGCGAGTTGAGACTGCTGTTTATCGTCTTCGGCCTGGTTTTCGTCGCGATGCTGCTTTTCCGCCGTGAATTTCTTTTGACCTCGTTTGACCGCGATCTCGCTTTCCTGCTCAAAGGACGCCAGGTGATCTGGGACGTCCTGCTTTACCTGCTCGCCGGGCTCATTATAGCCTTCGGCGTCATCATGGCCGGACCGCTGCTGCTGTTCGGCTTTCTCGTTCTGCCGGCGCTGGCGGCGCGCCCGCTGGCCCGGGGAATGGTCGGTTTCGTCGCCTTGGCCTGCGTGATCGGCGCGCTGATGGCGTTTTTCGGTTTCTATCTTTCCGTAACTATCGACTTGCCGCTCGGTCCGACCGATGTGGCGCTCGGCTGCGCGATCCTCTTTCTCGCGCACTTGCTGCGTGTTGTTCCCAAGACACTTGCGAGCGCCATGTGCGTCGTGTTGGCGATGATTTTGGTTTTTCCCGGCTGCGCCTCCGCGCCTCCGCCTGCGCCTTTTCCCGATATCAAAGAAACAGTGCTATGGCTGCCGCGGCCGAGAAACAGCACGAACCTGACTTTGATTTTGCCGGAAAACAATCCGCTGCGCTCGATCGGCGAGATGGCGGGAAAAATCTCGCCGGATACCCGCTTGACTGTCATGGATTTACTGCGTGAGCAATTGCGGCAGGAGCTTGCGCGAAAAGGCTTTAAAATGTCCCAGCCCGAGCAGACCGACAAGCGGCTCGCTTCTTTCCCGTTCAACGCCGAATCCGCGGCCACAGCCGCGCGCCAGGGGAATTTGACCGGCGTGCTGTTCCTGTCCGACATACTCCGCTGGGGCGTCGATTCGAAGCAGTTCGTCAGCGTGATCGCGGATTTCAAATTGATCCGCATCTCCGACGGCGCGACGCTCTGGCAACGCCGCTATCAACGCGCCGTGCCGACGCCGAGCGCGACCAATATCGGCCAGGCTTCTTCCGATGCGGCGAAGATCGTCGCGCGCGATATTTTTTTGTGATCGCAAGTGGCGCCGAGATCTATCGTCTGGTCGTACAGTCTTGCTAGCGTCGTCATCGTCAGCCTACTGTCGCTTGTCGGCATCGCCTTCGTTTCTCTAAGCGAGCGGAAGCTCAAGCAGCTGATCTTTATTATGGTAAGTCTCGCGGTCGGGAGCTTATTCGGCGACGCGGTCCTTCATCTATTGCCGGACGCGTTTGAGAAATTTACGTCCAAGACAGAAGCGTCGCTCTATGTTCTGGGCGGAATCTTCCTGTTTTTCGTGCTCGAAAAATTCCTGCTGTGGAGGCACGAGCACGCTTTGAACGCCGGCTCGTCCATCCGTCCCGTCGGCTATATGAATCTCTTCGCTGACGGCGTCCACAACATGATCGACGGGATGATTATCGGCGCCTCTTATGCGATGAGCCTGCGTATCGGCATCGCTACGACAACCGCCGTCGTCTTCCACGAGATCCCGCACGAGCTGGGAAATTTCTTCGTTTTGCTTTACGCAGGTTTCACCAAGAAGAGAGCTTTGTTCTTCAATTTTCTTTCGGCAGTATTCGCGATCCTTGGAACGGTGATTTCCCTGTTCGTCGGCTCGCGTGTCGAGAACTTCTCGGTCGTGATGCTGCCGTTGGCGGCTGGCGGCTTCATCTATATCGCCGGATCCGATCTCGTGCCCGAGCTCAACAAGGAAGTGGCTCCGTGGAAGTCGCTGGTCCAGTTCGCAGCGATCGGAACCGGTGTCGGATTGATGGTGCTTCTGACCTTGCTGGAATAACGCATAAGCAGCGAATGCCCTAAAGGAGATTTTCTATGTCGCATCGTCGCCCTCCGCTCGTTCGCGCAACTCAGCTCAACAGCGCGGTCCTGGTCGTCGAGATCGCCGCCGGCATCGGCTCGAACAGCTTCAGCCTAATTATGGACGGCGTGCATAACGTCTCGGACGAAGCGGCGCTGTTGTTTCTGGTTTTCGCGTATAGCTTGAGGGCTGGGCTTTCCGGCCGGCTGCTGCGCTACGCGAACTTCTTCAATTCCGTCGGGCTATTGGCGATCTGCGCTTTTCTCGTTTGGCGCGTGGTCGAGCGGTTGGCGGCGCCGGTCGAAGTGATCGGAATTGTGCCCGTGGCGGCGGGGGTTCTAGGCGCGCTCGGCAACTGGGGCGTCGCCCGCGTGCTGAAGGACGCGAGTAAGGAAGACGCGGCGATCCGGCTTGCCTATGTGCATAATTTGGGCGACACTCTTGTGTCTCTCATTCCGGTCGCGGCCGGTTTCATGGTGCTCGCCTTCAGAAATCCCCTCTACGATTCGCTCTTCGCGCTGCTCATCGCCGCGGTGGTGATCGTTACGACATTTCGCGCAGTCGCGGGCGCGCATCAAGAACTTTTGTGGCCCGCGAATGTCTCGTGCGGCCACGCCGAGCCCGAACGAGGTGCTTAAAGCGACCCCCTCGTTGCGGCGCGAAATCGATTGCTGTTACACTGCTCGCATGCGCCGCGGCCTTCTCGCGCTGAGAATTCTATCTTTCCTCATTATCTCGTGCGCGGTTTTGTCGTGCGGGTCTCGCGTGGCGCGGCTCATGCCGTGGGGCGGCGGCACGCCCAAGGTCGCGCTGGTGCTCACCGGCGGCGTCGCGCGCGGCTTCGCGCACGTCGGCGTCATCCGCGTCCTCGAGCGGCAGAAAATTCCCATCGACATCATCGTGGGCGCGGATACCGGCAGCCTGATCGGCGCGATCTACGCCGACCGAAAGAGCGCCTCGGAATTGGAGCGCATCGCGCTCGCGCTCGAAGAGGGCGATATCTTCGACTACAACTTCATCAATCCGACGCAGGGATTCGCGCGCGGCGAGCGTCTGGAGGACTTCCTGGTCAAGAGGCTCACGGCGCGCGACATCGAGCGACTGAGAATGCCCTTCGCCGCCGTCGCGACGGATCTTGCGACGGGCGCGTCGGTGGCGCTCACTTCCGGCTCGCTCGCGCGCGCGGTCCGCGCGTCCACCGCGATTCCGGGCATCTTCGCTCCGGTCGCGCACGAGGGGAAGCTGCTTACCGACGGCAGTGTGCTCGACAACGTTCCGATCGGCGCGGCGCGGAAGCTCGGCGCCGATGTCGTGATCGCCGTCGATCTCACCGACGGCATGCCGGCCGCCCAGGCGAAGAATACTTTCGAGACGCTGCTGCAGAGCCTTTTTCTCGCAACGCGCCAGTCCTCGGCGCTGGAGTTGCGCCAGGCCGACGTCGTGATCCGTCCGAAGCTCGGGAGCGCCGGCCTGATGGATTTTACGCGCAAAAAGGAGCTTGTCGCGCTCGGCATGGCCGCGACGGAGGAAGCGCTGCCGGCAATCCGCAATAAAATCGGGATTAAATGAGACGCGCAATGGGCCGCTAGGCCTTGGCGCTTTGCTCTTTGACCTCGGCGGGCTTCTTGCTCGTCGCCTCGAGTTTGACCTTCACGATGCGACGTCCTTCCATGTCGACGATGGTTAGACGGTAGCCGTTGTGCTCGACGACTTCCCCGCCGCGCGGGATGCGCTTGAGCTTGGCGAGCACGAAGCCGGCGAGCGTCAGGTACTCGGGCGACTCCTCGAACGGCAGGTTGTAGTCGGTCTTTAAATCCTTCAGCTGCGCGGAGCCTTGGACCACGAGCGAGCCGTCGGGCAGGCGCTCGACCGGGCCGCGCTCCTCGCGATCGTACTCGTCGCGGATCTCGCCGACGATCTCTTCCAGAAGATCTTCCAGCGTGACCAATCCTTCGATCTCGCCGAACTCGTTCACCACGAGCGCGATCGCGATCCGGCGGCGCTGGAGATCCTTCAATAGCTGGCTGATCGGCAGCGAGCTCGGCACGAAGAAGGGCGGATGGAGGTGCTCGCGGACGCGGAAGACGGCCTTTTCCTGGATCGCGCGCAGCAGGTCCTTGTAATAGAGAACGCCGACGACGCGGTCGAGCTCGCCCTCGTAGACCGGGATGCGCGAGAAGCCGCTTTCGACGAAGCTCTTCAACACCTCTTCGGAGGTGGCGTTGACCTCCACCGCGTGAATCTCCGTGCGCGGGATCATGACCGCCTTCACCGGCGTGTCGACGAACTCGAAGACGCTGTGAATCAGCTCTTTTTCCGTCTCGTTGAAGATGCCTTTCGCCGCGCCTTCGCGGATGAGCGATTTTACCTCTTCCTCGGAGACGAACGTGGCCTCGGCGGCGCCTTTGCCGCCGAAGAGCCTGAGCACGGTGTTGCTCGATGCCGTTAAAATTCCGACGAAGAACGAGGTCAGGCGCGAGAAAAATTCGATCGGGCGCGCGACCACGAGGGCGATCTGCTCCGAGTAGCGGAGCGCGAGCGACTTCGGCACGAGCTCGCCG